>Ga0265318_10002145_pt1 | contig 10719 bp, 6 predicted proteins | sample 4821metaG_FD_192431 | JGI IMG/M metagenome (GOLD analysis project Ga0265318, IMG submission 192431) | Rhizosphere microbial communities from Carex aquatilis grown in University of Washington, Seatle, WA, United States - 4-8-21 metaG | ecosystem: Host-associated > Plants > Roots > Rhizosphere >... | reverse complement strand
GCCTGCGGCGTCGGCCGCCCGCGCAGGCAGGCACGTGAGCAGGGCCGCCATGAGCGCGAGGCGGACGCCGCGGCCTTCGACGCCCCGCGACGCCGCGGTTTGGGAGTTTACCGGTGGGGGCATTTGCCCCATCATGCAGGACCGCGCCAAATGAGGCGTCAAGGTCGGGATGGGCGGCGCGCTCCGGCCGAGTGTCCCCTTGTCCTCGGCCGCCCCGCGGGCCTTAATCGTCCTTCCTCAGCCCCTGACCGCTCCGCCTAATCTCCGGTGAACCTTCTCGCCCGAATCCTTCCGCGCCTTTGGGTGGCCGTCTGCATCGGCGCCTGCGCCTTCATCGTCTGGCTCGACGTGGGCCGCGTGCGGCGCGTCGAGTACGTGTCCGGCCTCGAGGGCCGCGCCCACAAGGTCGACGTCCTCGACGCGGGCTCGCCGACGGGCTACGCCGGCGGACAGCGCGAGCTGATCGTGCCCGAGGCCAACGAGGACAGCTTCCACTGGATTGAGCAGACCCAGCAGATGTTCGCGCGGGGGGAGGCGCGGGTGCGCCATGTCGACTACGAGAACGCCCCCGCCGGGCGGGAGGTGGGCTCGGCCTCCCCCTACCGCTGGTGGCTCGGCCTCGTCTCCTGGGTCGTCCACGAGGCGTCCGGGCTGCCGGTGGGCGTTTCTGTGGAGCGGGCGGCCCTCTACGGCGACGCGATCCTCGACCTCGTCATGGTTGCGGGTGCCGCGGTGTTTGTCGCGTGGCGCTTCGGAGGGTTTGCGGCTGCGCTGCTCTCGGTCGGGCTGGCGGTGGTCTTCCCGTTCGCGTCAGGGTTCCTTCCCGGCATGCCGGACCAGCACGGCCTCGTGGCCTTCTGCGCGCTGGCCAGCCTGCTGGTGCTGCTCGCCGGGCTGCGGGCGCCCGCGCCCGCGGCCGCCCTTTGGTTTGGCCTTGCCGGCGTCGCGGGTGGCCTGGGCATGTGGGTGAGCGTTGCGACCCAGGTGCCGATCACCGCGGGCATCATCCTGGGAGCGCTCCTGGACGCCTGGGTGTCCCGGCGGGGCGCGGCCGCAGACCCGGCGGACGGCTGTGACCCGACGTTGTGGAGGATATGGGCCTTGAGCGGGGGGGGTGCCGTCCTTGCGGCCTATGTAACGGAGTATTTTCCCGGCTACATGGGCTCGTGGCGCATGGATTCGGTGCACCCGCTTTATGGGCTCGCCTGGATCGGGGCTGGCGAGCTCCTGGCAAGGGCGACGCCGTGGATCCGGGGCGCGAGGCCGTCATGGAAGGCGCGCGACATCGCCGTCGTGGTGCTCTCGATCGCAGCGGTTGCAAGCCTGCCGGCGGCCTACCGGGTCACCCACGAACCGACCTTCCTCGCCAAGGACTCTCTCTGGGCGCGCCTGACGAGGCTTCCGGAGGGCCCGCAGGCGGCCAGTACCTGGGCCTGGCTCGCGCACGACGGCGCGTCCCTGGCCGCGTGGGCCACCCTGCTGCCGCTGATCCTGGCCGCGCCCGCGGTCTGGCTCGTCGCGCGTCGCGCCGGCGGGCCCCGGTCGCGGTCCATGGCTGCCGTCGCGCTGGGCCCGGTGCTTGTCGCACTCGGGTTTGCCTGCGAGAGGCTCGGCTGGTGGAGCGTGCTCGATGCGGCGCTTCTGGCGCTCGTGGCGGGCGCCGTCTCGGGGGAGCCCGGGCCGGGGCGCGCCGCCAGCCGCTGGATGTGCGCGGCCCTGGTCCTCGCGGCAGCGGTCCCGGGGATTGCCCTGGTCCTGCACCGCGGACCAGTCGGCCCGGCGACGACGCTCACCGCGAAGGAGGCCGAGCAGCTGATCGAGCGCCATCTCGCGCACTGGCTTCGCATGCGCACCGGGGAGGACGGAGTCGTCGTGTTCGCGCCGCCGAACGAGACGACAGCCCTTTGCTTCTTCGGCGGCCTGCGCGGCGTCGGAACCTTTGCCGGCGACAACCGGGCGGGTTTCGGCGCCACGCTGGGCATTGCCTCGGCGCTCACCATGGAGGAGGCCCAGGGCGGGCTCCAGGGGCACGGCGTGCGGTACATCGTGATCCCCTCGTGGGACTCGTTCTTCGAGGACTTTGCGCACCTCTATCTCGACAAGAGGTTTGCGAGCCGGTCCAGCCTGCTGATCACCTCGCTGCGCCGCTGGAACCTGCCCCCGTGGCTGAGACCTGTGCCCTACCAGCTTCTCGTCGGGGGGGCCTCGGTCCTTGTCTTCGAGGTGGTCGACGAGCAGAGCCCGGCGGCGGCCGCGAGCCGGCTGGCGGAGTACTTCGTCGAGACGGGCGACCTCGGCACTGCGGGCGCGGCGGCCGAGGCCCTGAGCCGCTACCCCGGGGACGTGGGTGCGCTGGCCGCCCGCGCGCAGGTGCAGAGCGCCCGTGGGGACGATGCGGGCGCGGCCAGGACTCTGGATGCCCTGTTGGCCCGCCTTAGGAACGGCGGCGACCGGTACCTCCCCTGGGATCGCAGGGTCAGTCTGGCGATGGTCCTCGCGCGCGGCAAACAGTACGCCCTGGCGGCGGAGCAGATTCGCCGCTGCCTCGAGGGGCTCAAGGAGGACAGGCTCAGGTCGCTGACCACGGCCTCCCTCTACGACCTGCTCGTGCTCGCGCACGCGTTTCACCTCGAGATCGCCGATGCGAGGCTGCGCGACCTGGCGATCGACCTTCTCCCCGAGCACCTGCGCGGCCGGATCTGACCCGGGCGCGTGCGCACAGGCGAGGAGCAGGAGGGTCCGCCCGTCGCGGCTACGATTCTCAAATCGATGTGTTGAGGTTTGCGCGGCCCTGGGTAAGATGGCCGACCATTCCGCGAAACCCGCCGTGGAGGACGGCATGTCGCGAGGAAGCCTTTGACCCATGACCATCCCCAAGCTCCTGCTCGCCGCCACGACCCTTGCCACCTGCTGCTGCGCCCGAGGGGCCGCGGCCTCCCCGCCGGGCGTTCCCGCCTCCCAGCTGGAGGCGCTGGCTGCAAGCGCGGAGCAGGAGGTGAAGGGCGACATCCTCCCGTTCTGGCTCAAGTACACGCGCAACCCGGCGAACGGCGGCTTCTATGGCTTCATCGACAAGGACATGGTCGTCCATAGGGACGCGCAGCGCGGCGGGCTGCTGACCTGCCGCATCCTCTGGACCTTCTCAACGGCCTACCGCCTCTACCACGAGCCCGCCGACCTCGAGATGGCGCGCTACGCCTACAGGGACCTCGTGGACCATTTCTGGGACCCGGACAACGGGGGCCTGTTCTGGTCGATTACGGTCGACGGGAAGCCGAGGGCGGACTTCAAGCTGATCTACCTCCAGACCTTCGGAATCTATGGGCTCTCGGAGTACTACCGGGCGACCGGGGAGAAACCCGCCCTCGAGAAGGCCATCGCGATCTACCGCCTCATCGAGGCGCACTCGCGCGACCGCAGGAACGGCGGGTACTTCGACGCGCTGGACCGCAGATGGGGCCCGCTGACGCCCGACATGAACCGGATGGGCCCGGGCTCCAAGTCCCAGAACTCGCACATCCACATCCTCGAGGGTTACACGAACCTCCTCCGGGTGTGGCCGGACGCCGGGCTGCGGGCCAGCCAGCTTGAGCTGGCCAAGATGGTGATCCGGCACCTCGTCGACCCCAAGACCCACCACCTCATCCTGTTCACCGGGGACGACTGGACGCCGATCGGGGACGGGGAGGTGTCCTACGGGCACGATATCGAGCTGAGCTGGCTCCTGGTGGAGGCCGCCCGCGTGCTCGGCGACCCGGCCCTGATTGCCGAGGCCAGGACCGTCTCGCTCGACATCGCGCGGGTGACGCTGGCGGAGGGCGTGGACTCCGACGGCGGGATCGTGAACGACGGCGGGCCGGGCGGCTACACCGACACGGACAAGGACTGGTGGCCCCAGGCGGAGGCCGCCATCGGGTTCCTGAACGCCTACCAGCTTTCGGGCGATCCCCGCTATTTCGAGTCCTCGCGCCGCAGCTGGGCCTACATCGAGGCGAAGTTCGTCGACCGCGTGCACGGCGACTGGATCGAGAAGGTCCAGCGGGACGGGACCCCGGTGCCGCTGCCGAAGGTCACGGTCTGGAAATGCCCGTACCACAGCAGCCGCTGCTGCTTTGAGCTCGTCGACCGCGTGCACGAGCTGACGGGCGCCGGGTCGGCCCCGTAGGCCGGAGCCTCAGCCCGTCAGGAGCAACTCGAGCATCCTGCGGTCGAGCTTGTGGCCGCGGAAGCCCTCGTACCGGACGTCCGGGCGGCCGCTGTCGACGACGCCAAAGCCGCCGCGCAGGTTCCATAGGGACCATCCCCAGCCGGCCTCCTTCCAGAGCGCCAGCTGGTCGGCCATCCACGCGAGGCAGACGTCGTGGGGGGTCTGCGTGAAGCAGCCCCACTCGCCGATGTGGACCGGTGCCCCTCGGTCGGTGAGGGGCCTCCACTTGGTGATCTCCTCGGCCCTGAGCTTCTCGCGGTTCCACCGCACGCCGCGCCGGTCGACCATCGGCCACGTCGGCTTCTCGAGCGACTCGAACTCGGCGGCGGGCACCCATGTCGCCTGGTAGTGGCTGATCATCTTCGGCTGGTAGTCGTGCGAGCTCTGCACGATGCCCTCGTCGATCAGCCCGACGACGGGCGTCTGGCCGATGTCGGCGCCGTTGGCGAAGATGAGCCGGTCGGGGCTCACCTCGCGGATGGCGGCGATCAGCGCCTTGGCGATCTCGACGTAGCGCGACTGGTCGGCCATGAAGGGCGGCTCGTTCAGGAGGTCGAAGCTCACGCGCGAGCTCGGGACGTCACGGTAGCGCTCGGCGATGAAGCGCCAGTGGCGCTTCGCGGCCTCGAGCGCCCGGAGCATCGTGTCGCGGGGGCCGTCGAAGAGCTGGTACGGCTCGCGCTCCCTGCCGTTGACACAATAGCCCGGGATCCGGTGCAAGGCCAGGCTGGTGTGGATGCCGTGCTGCCTGCCGAGCTCGACGGCGCGGTCCAGGGGCTTGAACGCCTCGGCGTTGATGGTCATCCAGTCCTTCGGGCTGGACCAGGCCCAGTAGGAGAGGGGCAGCCGGGCGAAGTTGAATCCCCACTCGGCCATCCACCGGAAATCCGACTCCTCAAACTCGCGGCCGGGGCGGCCGCCGGCCATCTCGGTCAGGTTGAACCCGCGCCAGCGTGGGATGCGGGGCTGCGGGCGCCGGCCCGCGTCCGCGCCCGCGCAGTCCGGCCCGAGGAGCAGCGCGCCCGCCGCGGCCCCAGCCGACGATCCTAGGAATTCGCGGCGGGTCATCATGGAGGTCAGCGGACGGACTTCGCGCGCACCCCCGTGTGGGCGGCCTCGCCGGCGAGGCCGGCGTCGGCAAGCCCGGGGCATGCCGACGCGTCCAGGGCGCACCTGAAGTAGTCGGGGGGATTCGGCCCCCAGGTGACGCTGCAGTCCCTGAAGGTGACCCCGGAGGCGTTGCTCATCAGGAACCCGCTCGTGGGCAGGGTCCGCAGGGATTCCTTGTCGGCGTTGGGCCGCAGGTCCTGCTGCCCGCCCGCGAACATCTCGGGCCTCACGATGCGGATCGAGACCCGGTCGAACGAGATCCCCTCGATGTGGCCCGGCTCGTCGGCGTAGATGACGGCGCCGTTCTCGGAGGTGCAGATGAGGTTGGAGAACCGGATGTCGCGCACGACCCCCAGCTTGCTGCGGGCGGTCCAGGGTATGGCCTCAATCTGGATGGGTTCCCCGCGCCCCCACCACATGGGGTCGAAGATCTTCGTCTCGATGATGAGGTTGGAGAAGAGGACCCGCTCGATGCTGCCGCCGAGGCTCAGCCGGACGGCCACGCCCCGGTGGCTGTCCTTGATGACGCAGTCGCTGACCACCACGTCGCGGATGGGCCCGCTCGCGTCGCAGCCGAGCACGACGCCCGACGAGCGCGACCGGAGCGTGCACCCCGAGACGACCACGTTCTCGCAGGGCCTGGCGACGCCGTCACTCAGGGGGGCGGTCTTCAGCGAGATGCAGTCGTCGCCGGTCTCGATGTGGCAGCCGTGGATGCGGACGTTGGACGACCAGTCGATGTCGATGCCGTCGTTGTTCGGCATCCTCAGGTCCCCGTCGATCCGGATCGAGTCGATGGACGCGTCGTCGCAGCCCTGGAGCCGCAGCGTCCAGTAGGCCGAGTTCGTGAGCGAGAACTCCTGGAGCAGGACGTGGCGGCATTTCCTGAGGACGATCATGAACGGCCGCAGCTCGACGCAGGTGTAGATGTTGGGCCCGATCTTTGAGACGTAGGCCATCTCGTTGCCATCGATCCTCCCGGGTCCCGTGATGGCGATGTCCTCGGCTCCGTCCGCGTACACGATCACGCCCTGCCTCGGGACGGGCGCGGAGTCGAACGTGACGGGCGGTAGCGAGAACCGGGTGAAGTCCGAGTGGTGGGGGCTGCCCTGAAGCAGGGCGCCGCGCTCGAGGTGCAGGTCGACATGGCTCCTCAGCTCGAGGGTTGCGATCGTGATCTTGGCGCCTGCGGGGACGATGACCCGCCCGCCGCCCTGTGCGCTGCACGCGTCAATGGCGCGCTGGATGGCGGCCGTGTCGACGCGCGTGTCCCGGCACGTGACGCCGTAGTCCATGACGTTAAAGGCCTGGGGGGCCCCTGCGCACGAGGCGGCCAGGGCAAGGCCCGCGAACAGGGCCGACGCCGGATTTCGAGAGCGTTTGGGGGCAGGGCTTCGCATGGCGGGAGGGGCCGTTGAAGGGGCCGGGCGTGATCGGCTGATCTTAAACCGCTAAATTCCACGGGGATGTCAAACCGCGGATGAGTGTTGGCTCGGCGCGGAAGCCGAACCAGGCCGGATCCTCCCCGGGATCACAGCAAGGACACGAAGAGCATCTCAAGTTTCTGACAAAGGATCTCATTAACATCTACTTCGGTTGCCTATATTCTGTGGGCGTCCCCTTCACTCAGGTCAGCGAATCCCTCAGGCGCGGCGCATTTCGCGGCTTCCCGCCCAGAGTACCCCAACTCCAACCATGAAGCTTAAGATCATCGGCCCCGCATTGCCCAACATCCCTTGGGAGCCCAAGCCGGCAGGTAATCCCGACCAGGCGTGGCGCTACAGCTTGAACCCCGTGGTCGGCCGCCGTCCGCTCCCGCGCGTGACCGGCATCTACAACAGCGCAGTGGTGCCGTGGAAGGGCGGATTCATCGGGGTGTTCCGCACCGAGGGCATGGACCGGATCCCGCACCTGCACGTGGGCCGCAGCCCGGACGGCCTTAAGTTCACGTTCGAGCCAAACCCGATCGAGCTCACGTGCGAGGACCCCGAGGTCCGCAAATTCGAATACGCGTACGACCCGAGGGTCACCCTCGTGGACGGCGTCCACTACGTCACGTGGTGCAACGGCTACCACGGCCCGACCATAGGCATTGCGCGGACGACCGACTTCGTCCGCTTCGAACAGCTTGAGAACGCCTTCCTCCCCTACAATCGCAACGGAGTCCTCTTCCCGCGCAAGTTCGGGAAGAACTTCCTGATGCTCAGCCGCCCGTCCGACACCGGCCACACGCCGTTCGGCGACATCTTCGTTAGCGAGAGTCCCGACCTTGTCCATTGGGGCAGGCACCGCCATGTCATCGGCCGCGGCGGCCCCTGGTGGCAGGGCACGAAGATCGGCGCCGGCCCGTCGCCAATCGAGACGAACGAGGGGTGGCTCCTCTTCTACCACGGCGTCACGACGACCTGCAACGGGTTCGTATATTCGATCAGCGCGATGCTGCTGGACCTCGACGAGCCATGGAAGGTCATCGCCTGCGCGAACCAGCCCCTCATCGTGCCGGAGGCCCCGTACGAGCTCACGGGCTTCGTCCCGGGCGTGTGCTTCCCGGTGGGGTGCCTGTGCGACTCGGCGACGGGCCGCATCGCCATCTACTACGGGGCCGCCGACACGTTCACCGCGCTCTGCTTCTGCAATGCCGCGGAGATCGTGAAGTTCATAAAGGACTATCCCCTGAAGAAATAGGCGCGGGGCTCCCCGCGCTACCACGGCACTTGCCTCGCGGCAGGGATGCTAGCACCCTCGGGCCGTGAAGAAGCCCAGTGTGCTCCTAATCTTTCTGACCCGGTTCGAGGAGAGCATGGCGATGCTCAAGGGCATCGCGCACTACGAGCGCACGCACCACCTGTGGACGGCCTTCCACGACGACCAGGCCGTCTCCGAGTCGGACCCGCGCTGGATCCGCAGCAAGAAATGGCACGGGGTCATCAGCCGGCACACGACGCCGGAGCTCGCGGCCGCGTGCACGGAGCTGAAGATCCCGCTGGTCGACCTGAACGACGTGGAGCCTTTTCCGGGGATCCCGAAGATCAGGCCCGATAACGTCGGCCTCGGGCACCTGGGCGCCGAGCACTTCATCGAGCGGGGATACCAGAAGTTCGGATTCGCCGGCTGGGGCAACACGCTCTGGGCCCGCGAGCGGCGCGACGGCTTCATGGAGGCCGTCCGCCTGGCCGAGCGCGAGTGCTCGGTGTACGAGGTGGACTACCCCGGGGACTCCACGCCCTTTTGGGAGGAGGAGCAGATCGGGAAGCTGTCCGGGTGGCTCAAGGGGCTCCCGAAGCCGATCGGCATCATGGCCTGCGTCGACCTGCACGCGCAGCAGCTGATCAGCGCGGCGCACGCCGCGGGGCTGCTCGTGCCCGAGGAGGTGGCGGTGCTCGGGACCAACAACGACACGATCCGGTGCGAGCTCGCCGATCCCGCCCTCTCGAGCGTTGCGCCCAACGCCTTCCAGTCGGGGTACCGGGCGGCGGCCCTTCTCGGAGACCTCCTCGCGGGGATCAAGCCGGAGTCGTACGACCAGCGGGTCGAGCCCCTCGGCGTCGTCACGAGACACTCCACCGACGTCCTCGCCGTGGAGGACCGCAACGTGGCGGCGGCGCTCAGCTTCATCCGGGAGAGGGCGTGCAATGGCATCACGGTGAACCAGGTGGTGGAGCACGCTCACGCCTCGCGCAGCCAGATGGAGCGCAAGTTCCGCGTGTGCATCGGGCGCTCCCCGCAGTCGGAGATCCGGCGCGTGCAGCTCAGGAAGATCCGCCAGCTTCTCCTGGAGACGGACTTCCCCCTGAAGCGGATAGCCGAGCTCACGGGCTTCGAGCACATGGAGTACATGTGCGTCCTGTTCAAGCGCATGACCGGGGTCTCCCCGGGCACCTACCGCGTGAGGATGCAGGACAACGCCGTCGCTGCGGTCACGTCCGGCGCCAACGGATCCTGAGCCCCTCCCAAATCCCTCAATGACGACCCCGCACGTTCGCCTCCTTATTGTACTGCTCGCGACACAGGCCGCCGCCGCCGCGCCCAAGCCGATCGAATTCGACTTCGTGGCCCCGGACAACCCGGCGACGAAGAACCTGTACTCCCGCGAGCTCTGGGCCGAGGTCGTCACACCGAGCGGGCAGAAGCTCAACCTCCCGGCCTATTACGCGGACGGGGGCCTCTTCGCTGTCCGCGCCCGCCCGGAGGAACTCGGCCGCTACCGGTTTGGCGCCGTCTCGGAGACGACGCTCGGTATCCGCAAGACCGACCTGGTCGTCAGCCTGGTCACGCCCGCCGAGGTCCAGAACACCGAGCGGACCCGCCTGCCGTCCGTCGTGGTCGATCCGAAGGACCCGAGGCGGTTCATCCGCTCGGACGGACTCCCGTTCACGCCCGTCGGCGCAAACCTCGCTTGGGCTCCCGCCGGCGCGACCGGCACGCTGGGCTACTATCAGAACGCATTCCCGCTCTTCGCGAAGGCCAACCTCAACTGGATGAGGATCTGGATGGCGCACTGGGACGGGCTCAACCTCGACTGGCTGCCCAAGAACCTGGGCCCGTCGCCCAAGCCCGGCACGGTCGACGAGGGCGTCGCCGAGACCTGGGACAGGGTGGTTTCGCTGGCGGAGGAGAACGGGGTCTACCTGCAGATCGTCCTCCAGCATTTCGGCCAGTTCAACACCTTGAACGACTCCAACTGGGACATCAACCCGTGGAACGCGGCCAATCCCGGCGGCTTTTTGAAGACCCCGGAGGACTTCTTCACGGACCCCAACGCGCGGGTCATGTCGCTGTTCAAGTACCGCTACATCGTGGCGCGATGGGGCTGGTCTCCGGCGGTCATGGCCTGGGAGCTCTTCAACGAGGTCCATTGGACGGATGCCTTCCGGCACGGCCACGAGGCCGACGTGGCCCGCTGGCACAGCGCCGTCGCCTCGTACATCCGGCTGGTCGACGTCTACGGGCACCTTGTCACGACGAGCACGGAGAACCTGAGGAGCCCCATCTACGAGAAGATGGACTTCTACCAGCCGCACCTCTACGCGGCCAACCTGGTCGCCGGGGCGCGCGCCTTCGAGCCGTATGCCGCGCTCGACCGGCCGGTGTTCTTCGGCGAGGTGGGCGACGACCACCAGCCCGTCTCGAGCGCGGTCAAGGCGTCGGGCCTGAACATCGTGCCGCCCGTGTGGGCCAGCATCATGGGCCAGGGCCCGATCGCCGCGCAGCCGTGGAACGGATGGCAGCTGCTCGGGCAGAACCGATTGGACGAGCTCGGGGCCGTGTTCCGGTTCCTAGCGATCAACAGGGTGGCGAAGCAGGCCGGCCTTCAGCCGTTCTCGGCCGTCGTGGAGTGCGCGGAGCGGGTGCCCCTCGAGATCCTCGCCGGCCAGGTCTGGCAACGAAGGGCGGCCCCGGAC
>Ga0265318_10002144_pt1 | contig 10723 bp, 10 predicted proteins | sample 4821metaG_FD_192431 | JGI IMG/M metagenome (GOLD analysis project Ga0265318, IMG submission 192431) | Rhizosphere microbial communities from Carex aquatilis grown in University of Washington, Seatle, WA, United States - 4-8-21 metaG | ecosystem: Host-associated > Plants > Roots > Rhizosphere >... | reverse complement strand
AGGCCGAGATCGCGCGGCGTCGAACATCCGCGCGGGTCGATCTTGGTCGATTCGACGAACACGAGTCCGGCGCCGCCGACCGCGAACTTCGCGAGGTGCGCGAGATGGGTGTCGTTGGCGTAGCCGTTGGTCGCCGAATATGTGAGCATCGGCGAGAGCACGATGCGGTTGCGAAGCGTCAAGCCGCGTATCGTGAGCGGCGAAAACAGCAGTGTTTCCATGTGCGTGCCGGTCTCTGGCCGATCACTCCATGTTCTTGACGTGCGGTGCGGGCGTCATTTCCATGTCGCCGAGCGCCATCACTTCCGCCGGCGTGAAACCCGGTGCGACTTCTTCTAGGACGAAGCGGCCGTCCTGCCAGTGCAGCAGCGCGAGATCAGTGACGACGTAGTTCACGCAGCCTTTGCCGGTCAGCGGGTACGCGCATTTTTTCTTCACTTTCGGCCGGCCTTTGCTGTCGGTGTGTTCCATCACGATGATGAGATCGCCTTTGCCGGACAGCAGGTCCATCGCGCCGCCGATGCCGCCGCGCTTGGCGTCGGATGTGCTCCAGTTGGCCACACTGCCGGTCTGGTCGACTTCGTACGCGCCGAGTATCACGGTGTCGATGCGCCCGCCGCGCGCCATCTCGAACGAGGTCACGCTGTCGAAGAACGATGCGCCCGGCTTGAGCGACACGAACTGGCCGGCGGCGTTGTAGATGTCCGGATCGACGTCGTCGCCGGTCACCATCTCGCCGTAGCCCAGCACGCCGTTTTCGGCGTGCAGGATCACGTCGCGTGTTTGCAGATAGTTGGAGACCATCGTCGGGATGCCGACGCCGAGATTTACGTAGGTGCCGTCTTTCACGAGTGCGGCGGCGCGCCTGGCGATACCGGCGCGAGTCAGCGCGGGTTTGCCGTTATACAGGCGCGGTTGATCTGAAGGCCTCCGCTCGGGCCGGCGCCACGCCTTGCCGTCGACGACCTGCGTGGTTTTGACCACGCGCGACACGAAGATTCCCGGCAGGTCGATCAACTCCGGCGGAATCACGCCGGGCTCGACGATCTCGTCGACCTCGACGATCGCCACGCGCGCCGCTTTGGCGAAGCTCGGATTGAAGTTCTGGCTGCCGCCGCGGAATTGCACGTTGCCGAGGCGGTCGGCGCGATAGCCGCGCAGGAAAGCGTAGTCGACGTGGATCGCATGTTCGAGCACGTACGTCTTGCCGTCGAACGCGCGGGTTTCTTTGCCGTTGGCGATGTCGGTACCGACGCTGGTCGGCGAGTAAAACGCCGGGATGCCCGCGCCGCCCGCGCGGCAACGCTCGACGAGTATGCCCTGCGGCACGAGTTCGACTTCCATTTCGCCGGCGACGATCTGGTCCTCGCTCGCGGTGGGCGTGCCCGGGCGCACCGAAAAAGCCGCGATCAGCTTTTTCACCTGCTTGTTCTCGGCGAGGATCTGGCCGCGCTGTGCGCCCGGATCGCCGAGCGAATTGCAGACGAGGCACAGGTTTTTGGTGCCCTTGTCGCGCAGCGCGAGGATCAGGCTCGTCGCGAAGCGGTGGCCTACGCTGAAGCCCGCGATGGCGATGGTCGCGCCGTCGGGAATATCCGCGATGGCTTGTTGCGGTGTGGCGATTGCCTTGTCCATGCTTTGTCCTTGTCTACTGTTTCAAACCAAAACGCTCGACCACGCCTTTTTCGATCGCGTACTGCTCGCGCGCCCAGCGGGTGTAGTCCTCGGTATTCAGGTAGCTTCTCACCTGGTCGTATTGTTCCATGATCTTCACGAATTCGGGATCGTCGAGGCCTTTCCTGAACGCGTCGTGCAGTATCTTCACGACTTTCGGGTCCATGCCTTTGGGCCCGCCGATGCCGTACGACGAGCTCGCGTTGACGTCGTAACCTTGTTCCTTCGCGGTCGGAATGTCGGGCCAGCGCTTGATGCGGTTGGCGCCCAGTATCGCCAGCACGCGGATTTTGCCTGCTTCAACCAGCGGCGCATAGCTCACCGCCGCGGCGACCATGTCGATGTGGCCGCCGATCACTGCATTCATCATGTCGGAGGTGGTGCGGTGCGGCGCGTGCACCCACTTGATGCCGTTCATCGTCGCGAGCTCTTCCATCACCATGTGCATGGTAACGCCGATGCCGGAGGTCGCATACGTGAGTTTGCCGGGATTGGCTTTCGCGTAGTTGACGAGTTCGGTAAGGTTGCGCCACGGCGCCTCGTTCCTGACAACGAGGCCGTAGGTGTAGTCGACGATGCGGATGATCCAGGTGAAGTCGTTGAGCACGTCGAACTCGACCTTCTGGATATGCGGGATGCGCAGTATCGGCTGCGGCAATTGCGACAGCGTGTAGCCGTCGGGCTTGCCCATTTTCAGCATGTAGGTGGGTGCGAGCGCGCCACCGGCGCCGGGCTTGTCTTCGACGACGATTTTTTTACCGAGCGTCTTGCTTGCTGCTTCGCCCAATGCGCGCAGCGTCACGCTGCTGCTGCTGCCTGGCGAATAGGCGTGCAGGAGGGTGATGTTTTTTTCGGGGAAGGTTTGCGCGCAGGTCGTCGCGGCCGCGAAGAGCAGCAGCGCGCACGGCAGATCGCCGGCCCAGACTTTTGCGTGCAACATTGATGCTCCCCCGTGCGATTGCGTCTCATTGCGGCACGTGTTGAATCACCGCTTGCGACTTGGTATTGGAATTTTACAGTCAAACCCCCGCTCGCGCGGCGCGCAACGCGAGCGCCAATCTGTGACAGAATTGCTGCGGGGAGGAACAGCCGATGCCGGAATCGACCGATATGCTCATTGCGTGCACCGCTGCGGCGGTAATCGCCGCACCGTCGCCGCTCGTTGCGCTCGCACATGCTTTTCCGGCGAAGCCGGTGCGCATGATCATCGGTTTTCCCGCCGGCAGTTCGAGCGACGTCGTGGGCCGGCTCGTCGCACAGAAGATGAGCGAAGGCTTGGGCCAGACGGTGGTGTTCGACAACCGCTCCGGCGCAGGCGGCAACATCGCCGCTGAAGTTATCGCCAAGTCGCCGCCCGACGGTTATAACCTGCTCTACGCGAACACCGGGATCGCCGTCGCGGTGAGCGCCTATGACAAGCTGGGCTACGATTTATTCCGCGACCTCACTCCCGTCGGGCAGGCCGTCGTCGGCCCCCATCTGTTGATTGTCAATTTGACTCTGCCGGTGCAGTCGGTGAAGGATTTGATCGCGCTCGCCAAGTCCAGGCCGCGCGGCTACAACGTGGCGTCATCGGGCAACGCGAATTCCGATCATCTGGCCTACGAGTTATTTCATGCGATGACCGGTGCCGAGATGGCGCACGTGCCGTACAAAGGCGGCGGCCAGGCCTCGGTCGACGTCATCAGCGGGCAGATGGCGGCTTATTTCTCCGGCATGGCGGGGGGCTTGCCGCTCGTGCGCGCGGGCAAGGTGAGAGGGCTCGCGGTGACGTCGGCGCAGCGCTCGCAGATCGCACCGGACATTCCGACCATGATAGAAGCCGGCGTGCCGGGTTACGAACATTTATTGTGGAACGCGGTGTTCGCGCCGGCTGGAACCCCCAGGGATGCGATCGCACGCCTCGATGCGGAACTCGCCAAAGCGGTCAATGCGCCCGAGCTGCGCGAGCGCTTCGCGACGCTCGGCGTCGAGCCGCTCAGCCGGACGTCGGAGCAGATGGCGGCCTATCTCAAGTCGGAAGTCGACAAATACGGCAAGATCGTGCGCGCGATCGGCCTTAAAATAGAGTGAACGCATTCATCAAGGAGAGCAAGCATGCATTTGAAGGGTAAAGCAGCAGTTGTCACCGGAGCAGGTCGCGGCATAGGGCGCGCAGTAGCGTTGTTGCTGGCCGAGCAGGGCGCGAGCGTCGTCGTCAACGATCCCGGCGTGGGCCGCGGCGGCGAAAAAACCGAGGAGCGTCCGGCCGACGATGTCGTCGCGGAGATCAAGAAGGCGGGCGGCAAAGCCGTCGCCAATTACGATTCGGTCGCCGATTACCTGAAGGCGGGCCTGATGATCAATCAGTGCATCGAGCAGTTCGGCAAGCTCGACATCGTCGTCAACGTCGCCGGCAATCTGCGCGAGCGCATGATCTGGAACATGTCCGAGGACGATTTCGATTCGGTCGTAATGGTGCACTTGAAGGGCCATTGGAATTTGTGCCATCACGCGGTCAAGTACATGCGGCAGGCAGGCTTCGGGCGCATCGTGAATTTCTCGTCCGATGCGTTCAAGGGTTCGGTCGGCCAGTGCAATTACAGTGCATCCAAGGCCGGTATCATCGCGTTGACGCGCTCGATCGCCAAGGAAACGTACAAGAACGGCATCACCGCCAACGCGATCTGCCCCGCCGCCGACACGCGCATGACGCTGACCGACACCGTCAAGGAAAACCGCCGGCGCAAGTTCGAAGCGGGCTTGATGACCAAAGAGCAATACGAGTTGACGCTCGTGCACCGCGGTCCCGAATATATCGCGCCGATGGTCGCTTATCTGTGCACCGATCAGGCCGATACCATCAACGGGCAGGTATTCCACGTCGAGCGCGGCCGCATCAACACCTATTATTTCGGCGAAGACTACAAGTTCCTGCACAAGGGCGATGACGGCATGTTCACCGTCGACGAACTGATCGAGACCGTTCCGGGTTCTTTGATGAGCGGCATCGTGCCGGTCGTGCCGCCGGTGAAAGTGGCTGACGCGGTGAAATCGGGCGACGTGAAGAAGGCGGGCTAGTCGACGCGGATACTCGATTCCCTGATCACCTTCGCCCATTTGGCGAGTTCGGATTTGATGAACGCGGCAAACTGCTGCGGGGTGGTTACCGCAATTTCCAGGCTTTGATTGGCGAGCTGCGTCTTGATCTCGGGCGCAGCGAGAACTTTGACGAGCTCGCTGTCGAGTCTGTTGATGATCGCAGCGGGAGTGCGCGCCGGCGCGATCATTCCGTACCACTGTGTGACGTCGAAGCCGGGAACGCCCGCCTCGGCAACCGTGACCAGTTCCGGTATGAACGCCGAACGTTTGGCGCTCGACACGGCGAGCATTCTTAATTTTTTCGATTTGATGTGAGGCAGGGTCGCGGGCAGCGTGCCGAACGTGCAGTCCACTTCACCGCTCATCAGCGCGATCATCGACGGCGGATTGCCCCTGAAGGGTACATGCACGATCCGGGTTCCGGTCATGCCTTTGAAGAGCTCGCCCGCGAGATGCGCGACCGAGCCGTTGCCCGCGGACGAGTAGGTGAGTTGCCCGGGCTTCGATTTCGCAATCGCGATCAACTCCTTTACCGATTTTGCCGGGAACGAAGGGTGTACCACCAGTATGAACGACGTCCCGCCCACTGTATTGATCGGCGCTAAATCGTTGACCGGATCGAAAGGAACCTTGGCGTAGAGGCTCGGATTGATCGCGATGCTAGCGGTGGCCAGATACAGGGTATAGCCGTCCGGTGCCGAGTTCGCGAGCAGCTCCGATGCGATGTTGGTGCCGGCGCCGCTGTGATTTTCGACCACCACTTGGCGGCCCAGTTGTTCGCCAAGTTTGGGTGCGAGCTGGCGCGCAATCACGTCGACGCCGCCGCCGGGCGGAAATCCCACCAGTATCCGGATCGGCTTTGCCGGATAGCTTTGCGCGTGCGTCGCGTGCGGAAGACCCGCGGCAGTCAGGAAGAAAACACATCCGATCGCCGGATGCAGAATGAAAATTGCGCGCACGTCGTAACCCTTGTTGCGAAGAGAATGGTTTCTTATTCGGGCTTGATGCCCGCCGCTTTCACGACTTTGGCCCACTTTTCGGTTTCGGCGCGCAGCCAGGCGCCGAATTCCTCCGGCGTGCCGGCGACGATTTCCGTGCCGTCGGCGGCAAGCCGCGCGCCGAGCTCCGGTGCGCGCAGCACCGCGACGGCTTCGCGATTGAGACGCGCGATGATTTCTTTCGGCACGCCGGCGGGCGCGAGCAAGCCGTACCATTGCAGCGATTCATAACCCGGCACGCCGGCCTCCGCGATGGTCGGCAGGTCGGGCGCGTTCGCCACCCGCTTCGAACTTGTCACGCCGAGCGCGCGCAGTTTGCCGCTGCGCACGTGCGGCATGGTGCCGAGCATGGAGGCGACCGTTACCGGCACATGGCCCGCCACCAGCGCGATGATCGAATCGCCGCCGCCGCGATACGGCACGTGCAGCATGCGCGTGCCCGTCAGGTACAGAAAAAGCTCCATGCCCATTTCCGGATTGGTGCCGAAGCCGGGCGACGAATATGAAACGTCGCCCGGCCGCGCCTTGGCGATCGCGATCAGTTCCTTCACGTTGTGCGCCGGAAACGACGGATGCACCGCCAGCACGAGCGTTTGGATTGCAGCCTGCGTGATCGGCGCGAAATCGCGCAACGCATCGTACGGCACGTGCTTGAACGTCGCCGGGTTGATCGCCAGCGTGCTGATGCCCATGACCAGCGTGTAGCCGTCGGGCGGTGCTTTTGCAACCATCTCGTGGCCGATCATGGTGCTGGCGCCCGCGCGGTTGTCGACGATCACCTGCTGACCAAGGCGCTCGGACAATCCGGGTGCCATCGAGCGCGCGACGATGTCGGCGCCGCCGGGCGGCGACGTGGGGACGATGATGCGGATCGGCCGCGCCGGATAGGGTTGGGCATATGCGCTTGCGGCGAGCAGCAACGCGGACATCGATGCTATCGGCAGTTTCATACGCGCTTACCCTCTCAATCTTTAACCGCAAAGGACGCGAAGGATTCTTTTTAATACCCCCTTGAGGGGCACGCCAAGGAAAACCAAAGACAAGAAGCACAATATCCTCGCGCGGAAATCACAGGCGGTATAGGTTGTCGACTCATCCAATTCTTTTTTGACAAACAACCAAGCTTCCCTTCGCGTCCTTTGCGTCCTTCGCGGTTCAAGATTTGTTTTGTTAGCCCGAGTCGAACGAATAAGGTCCTGCGAAATCTCCGACGTAAACGGTGTGGGTGACGAGCGGCACGCCCGCCTGCCATGCGTGCAGATAATAGGCCGGCGGCTCGAGCGTGAAAGTGCCGGGCGCATCAGGAGCTAAATCCAGAGTGATCTGATGCGCCGTCGACGGTGCGGTGCACGCGAGCGCGCCGGCGAAGCGCGCCTGGATCGGGCGGTGCAGATGGCCGCACAGGATGCGTTCGATTTGCGGGTGCCGTTCGACGATGCGCGCGAGCGGGTCGGGCGCGGCGAGCCCGATGTCGTCCATGAAATCGAGGTGCGTCGCAAACGGCGGATGATGCATGACGAGCAGCGTTGGCCGCTGCGGTGCGGTCGCGAGCGTCAGCGCGAGCCATTCGAGGCGCTGCGCGCACAATTCTCCGCCGTCCCGGCGTGGTATGACCGTATCGATGGCGACTATGCGCAGTTCATGCTCTTCGATCGCGTACTGGATGAAAGGCGGAAACTGGTTGAGGTACGGATGGTCGGGAAACGCCGCGCGCAGCGCTTCGCGCTCGTCGTGGTTGCCGGGGATCAGGTACACGGGCATTGCGAGCGGCGCGATGATTTCGCGCAGCAGCGCGTACTCTTCCGGCTTGCCGCTATCCACGAGGTCGCCGGTCATGACGACGGCGTCCGGCTGCTGCGGCAGCTTCAGGATGTGCGCAATGCACCGTCTCAAATGCGCTGCTGTGTCGATGACGCCGTACGCAAGCCTGCCGCCCGTCATCAGATGCATGTCGCTCAACTGACAGACGATCATTGAATCGCGCACTGCCGCCATGGTGGACTCGCAAATGGCCGGGAACTAGCGCTTTGATGATTCGAGCAACGCCTTGATCTTCGGCTCGGGCTTCCAGTAGTTCGGGCCCTTCAAAAATTTCCCGTTGGCGTCGTAGATCGGCTTGCCGTCGGCGCCCAGCTTGCTCTCGTTGCTGTCCATGATGATGTCGAGGACCTCTTCGAGCGGCAGGCCGTACTTCAGGGCTTCCGAGCGGCAGTACACCATGATGTCGCCGAGCACATCGGCAATCGCCACCGCGATGTCGCCCGCGCTTCCGCCGGCCTTCGCGAGCTGCACGATTTCATCGATCTCGTGCACTTCGTCCATCAGGGTCGCCTTGAATTTGACCAGACGGTCCGCGACGTCACCGGGCAGCGTCGGCGTGTCGCAGGCGGGAAGTTTGTACATCGCGTTCATCGCGGCGATGCGGTGCGCAAAAGATTTTTTCATGGTGTCGCTACCGGTGCGTTGGAACATATAAAGCGGCAATGACAAGCCGCGCGCGATCAGTCTATCCTGATGTCGGCGGCCTTGATGACTTTGCGCCACTTCACGATCTCGTCCTTGATGAACTGGCCGAATTCGGCGGTGGAGCCGCCGCCGGGCTCCGCGGCGTCGTGGAGAAACCGTTCGCGCACGTCGGCGCGGGCGATGACCGTGTTGACGTCGGCATTGAGCTTTTTGACTATGGCATCCGGCACGCCGGCCGGCGCCTGCATGCCGGACCACGAGACCGTGCTGTAGCCGGGCACGCCGGCCTCGGCGATCGTCGGCAGGTCGGGCAGCGACGCGCTGCGGCGCTCGCTGCTGACACCCAGCGCGCGCAGTTTGCCGGTGCGCATGTGCGGCACGACCGCGAGCACGCTGCCGAAAATGAACTGGACCTGGCCGCCGATCACGTCGACGACGGCGGGTCCCATGCCTTTGTATGAAATATGCTGCGGCGTGGTGTGCGTCATGTATTTGAACAGTTCGGCCGCGAGGTGCGAGCCGCTGCCGGTGCCCGTCGAGCCGAAGTTGAGCGAGTCCGGGCGTTCTTTGGCGAGCGCGATGAATTCCTTCACGTTGCGCGCCGGCAACTTCGGATGCGTGACGAGCACGTACGGCTGATACGCAAATATCGTGATCGCCTTGAAATCCCTGACCACGTCATAGGGGAGGCCGGGTCGCGTTGTCGGATTGATGACGAAGCTCGGCGCGGAAACGAACAGCGTGTAGCCGTCGGCCGGTGCGTTCGCGGCGAGTTGTGTGCCGATCACGGTGCCGCCGCCGGCGCGATTGTCGACGACGATCTGCTGCCCCCACATTTCCGACAATTTCTGGGTGACGACGCGCGTCATGATGTCGGTGCCGCCCCCTGTTGCGTACGGGACAATAACCCGTAGCGTGCGATTTGGATAACTCTCGCTTGGTATCGACGCCTGCGCGATCAACACGGGGGTTGCGGCCGACTCGCGGACGTTCACATCCCGCAAGCGGGGCGCATCGCAGGGCGAAAGAGGGCTCCCTTTGGGATCTGACCCCGGAGATGTGCATGGGGCCGGTGCCAAGAACGATGCGCTTGTTGCCAGCTTCACGGTCGCATCCCGCAAGCGGGTCCCTGCTCCGCGTTCCGCAGGCACCTGCTCACTGCTCGCGTCCAGTTCCCCAGTCGAGTAGGGCAAGATGACGCGGACCGTTTTGGCAGGATAGGTCTGCGCGGCGACCGGAGATACCGTCGCCGCGCACACGATCAGTGCCAGGGCGATCTTGTTCACGAACGGCCTGGCCCCGACGCGCCGCGCGCTTTTCGCGGCCTTACGCGGCGGCTTTGCGATTGAGTTCGAGCCGCGCATCGACGAGCTTGACGGTCTCGTCGAGCACGTCCGACTGCATACCTTTCTGCTTCGCGATGGTTTGCACCAGACGGTCGACGCGTTCGATGTTCGGCGCGCCGGCAAACAGCGCGCGCGCCGCGGATGACGGGCTGCCGAGCGACAGGGCGGCGTTCGCATATTTCTCGAACGGCACGAGGTCCTTCTCGGCCGCGCCGAGCGACACGCACAGCTTGACCACCCAATTGTAGACCGCGCGCGTGGCTTCGAGATCGGTGTGCACGGCTTCCTTGATCGAGCGCGCCGCATCTTTCTGCACGCAGCGATAATTGCCGGCGATCAGCATGCTCCACTTCGCGAGCGGCACGAAGACCGAGTCGTGTACCTTCAACTTGACCGGCAGTTCGATTTTGCCGGATCCGGTATCGAAGCGCACCGCCTCGACGTCCTTCTCGAGCTGGCGCAGGATCGCGGTGTGCGCGTCGGAATCGAAGCGCGCCGCCTTGAAGTTGGTCGGCAGCCGCACCTGCAGCACGTTGACTTTTTCTTCGGGCGGACGGAAGGCTTGCGGGTCGGGGCTGCACAGCGTCATCAATTTCGGATCGAAGTTGTCCCACACGGTGGCATCCGTATAGCAGGCGCGGCACTTGTCGGCGTCGACGCCCGGAATGCGCTTCAGGTAGGTGAGCGGCGGCATGTTCATGATCGACATGCACGGCACCTTGGCTCTGGCGACCGCGTCGAGCAGTTCGCGCACGCCGGGCGAGCGGTACTGCGGCTCCTGCATCGCAAGCGCGACCAGATCGTACTCGCCCGGTTTCACGCCCTGCGTGCCGCCGGCGGTCATTTTGCCCGGCAGTTTTTTGGAATTGATTTCTACGAGCCCTTCGCGGCCCTTGATCGGCATGCGCACGATCGCGCCTTCCGTGTTGATCAGATCCGCTTCGGCCGGCAGGCATATGAGATGCACCGAGTGTCCCGCAGCCGCAAGCTTGGTCCCCAACAGCGAACCGTACGACGCGCCCATGATCAATATCTTGTAGGTCTTTTGCATGATTTCTCCGCCTGGTAATGAAGGGTGGATCTGATTGCGCTTTTTCGCGCTTATGCGTCCACCGCGAGACCATGATGCTATTCAATTAAGCGGCTTAGCGCAATCGG
>Ga0265318_10002142_pt1 | contig 10728 bp, 9 predicted proteins | sample 4821metaG_FD_192431 | JGI IMG/M metagenome (GOLD analysis project Ga0265318, IMG submission 192431) | Rhizosphere microbial communities from Carex aquatilis grown in University of Washington, Seatle, WA, United States - 4-8-21 metaG | ecosystem: Host-associated > Plants > Roots > Rhizosphere >... | reverse complement strand
AGCAACGGCCACCACGCCACCGGCCAGCCGCGGCTCGGCCAGCGCGGCGTGCAGATCCAGAAGTTCGGCAGCCTGCGGCTGCTGCCCATCGGCCTGTCCGCGGATGCCCGTGCCGAGAGCTGCCAGCTGCTCAACGTGATCCTGGCGGACAGCATGGTGCTCCAGGCCATGTACAAGAAGCACCACTGGCTGGTGGCTGGACCGACCTTCTACCAGCTGCACCTGCTGTTCGACAAGCACGCGGAGGAGCAGGTCGAGCTGATCGATCTCCTCGCGGAACGCGTTCAGAGCCTTGGCGGCATCAGCGTTGGCGATCCCCGGCACGCAGCCGAGCTGACCACCATCGAGCGGCCGCCGGACGGCCGAGAAGAGGTACCGGTGATGATCGACCGGCTGCTGGACGCCCACGAGATTGTCATCGAGAAGATCCGCGACGCCATCGAGAAGACCGAGAAGAACGGCGATGCCGGCACCAACGACCTGCTCATGGGCGACGTGCTGCGCCGCCACGAGCTGCAGGTCTGGTTCATCTCGGAGCACGTCGTGGAGATGCCACTCGTCGACGCGGGCTGATCCCATCGTGCGCCGGGGATCGGCGGTCTGCGGCGCCGTCACACCCCTGGTTCCCGGCCTACCCAAATCCATCAATCCGACCGACAAACTGCCTCTCGGCGGAAACGCGCCGCGTGCCGCAAAATGGCCTTCTGCCCGTCACCTGGAGGAGGCTCCCGTCATGCGCATTCGGTCCATCTCGGCCCTGGCCGTCGTCGCCGCACTTGCGCTGGCAGCCTGTAGTGGCACAGCCGCCACGCCGGTACCGACCGCGGCGGTGGTAACGACCGCACCAGTCACGCCAACCACGGCACCCGCGACCCCAACGGCGGTGCCGGCAACCCCGACCCCCACGCCGGTCACGATCACGGCCGCGCCCACCGCGACGCCCGTCGCCGTGATCACACCGGAACCGACCGTCGCGGCCACCCCCACGGCCGTGCCCACCGTCGCACCCACGGACACGCCCGTTCCCACGCCGGCTTCCCTGGTCAGCGCCGAGTGCATGGCCGGCACCGTGGCAACCAAGAACACCGGCCGCCTGACGCTCAGCACGGACAACCCGGCCTACCCGCCATGGTGGGGCGGCGACCCGAACACCCAGTACCCCAACGAAACGGCCGGCGGTGACGGCTGGTCGGTCAGCGATCCGTACTCGATGATGGGCTACGAGAGCGCCACCGCCTACGCCGTTGCAGCGGCCATGGGCTTCACGCCGGACCTGATCGACTGGATCCCCAACACCGTCTTCGAGAACGCCTTCAAGCCGGGCCCCAAGGACTTCGACTTCCACCTGGCCCAGATCTCGATCCGGCCGGCACGCGCCAAGAACGTGGATTTCAGCGACTCGTATTTCGATGCCAACCAGGCCGTGCTTGCGATGACCAAGCTGAAGGACGGGTCACCGAACCCGATCCTCAGCGTGACCACCATCGCCGGGCTCAAGAGCTTCAAGCTCGGTGCGGGCGTGGCCACAACCAGCCTGGACCTGATCGAGAACACGATCCAGCCGGACGTTGCCCCGCAGGCCCTGGCCAGCAACGCGGTCGCTCTGCGGCTGCTCCAGAACCACCAGATCGACGGGCTGGTGGTGGACCTCAACACGGCGTTCTACATGCGGGACGCCCAACTGGAGAACTTCGACACGCCCGATCCGGAGGCGACCATCGTGGGCCAGTTCAATGTCTCCGCCCAGGTCGACCAGATGGGCATCGTGCTCCAGAAGGGCAGCTCGCTCACCGCCTGCGTGGACCAGGCCCTGGCGCAGATCAAGGCCGACGGCACACTGCAGGCGATCTACGACCAGTGGATCAGCGGCAACCAGAACATCCCGACCTTCCAGTGAGCGAGGGGCCAACGCACCTCGCATGAGCGGCGGCGCCGGATCGCTCGATCCGAACGTCGCACCCGTGCCGCGCACGCGCCGAGGACGGCCGCGCGGCACGGGCATCCTCATTGCCGCGCTCAGCACCCTGGTGGTGGTGGGCGTGCTCGGCTACCTGATCGTCAATTCGGCCGGCTGGCCGGTCCTCCAGTCCAACTTCTTCGACGCCGCCACCTTCTTCGACACGCTGCCCAAGATCGTCAAGGCGTTCGCGCTGAACGTCCAGATCTTCCTCGTCACCGAAGTCATGGTGCTGGTCTTCGCGCTGGTGCTGGCGGTGATGCGGAGCCTGCCGGGACCCGCGTTCTTCCCTGCCCGCTTCTTCGCCATCGCATACATCGACGTCTTCCGCGGACTCCCCAGCGTCATGGTCGTGTACCTGCTGGCACTGGGCATACCCGCGCTCCAGCTGCCAGGCGTCACCGACGACGTCTTCTTCTGGGGCATCGTCACGCTGACGCTCATCTGGAGCGCGTACGTGGCCGAGGTCTACCGATCGGGTATCGAGTCGGTCCACGCCAGCCAGGACGCGGCCGCCCGATCGCTGGGCCTCAGCCGTGCCCAGTCGCTGCGCTACGTGGTGCTGCCACAGGCCGTGCGGCGTGTCATCCCGGCCCTGCTCAACGACTTCATCGGCCTCCAGAAGGACAGCGCCCTGGTCGGCTTCCTTGGCCCGATCGAGGCGTTCAAGCGAGCCCAGATCGAGACCGACGCGACCTTCTCTTTCACGCCGTACATCGCGGCAGCCGTGGTCTTCTTGGCGATCACCATCCCGCTGACGCGGTACGTTGACTGGCTGATCGCGCGGAACCGGCGTCAGCGCATGGCTGGTGCGACGTGAGCCAGCCCGCGCCGCCGGCCCTCCAGATCCAGGGCCTGCGCAAGTCGTTCGGCAAACTGGAAGTGCTGCGCGGCATCGACCTGAGCGTGGCCGAGCACGAGGTGGTGTGTCTGATCGGCGCCTCCGGGTCCGGCAAGAGCACGCTGCTGCGCTGCATCAACCTGATCGAGCCGATCGACGCCGGGCGCATCGCGGTGGAGGGCGAGGAGATCACCTCCCCCGGCGTCAAGGTGGATCGCATTCGCCGCCACATCGGCATCGTCTACCAGTCCTTCAACCTCTTTCCCCACATGAAGGTGATCGACAACGTGACGCTGGCGCCGCGCAAGGCCGGCAAGGTCCCCAAGGCGCAGGCGGAGGCCCAGGCCATGGAGCTGCTGACCCGCTTCGGCCTGGCGGACAAGCGCAACGAGTTTCCGGATCGCCTCTCCGGCGGTCAGCAGCAGCGTGTGGCGATCGTTCGAGCGCTGGCCATGAAGCCGGACATCCTGCTGCTGGACGAGGTCACCTCAGCGCTGGATCCGGAACTGGTGGCGGAAGTCCTGGACGTGGTGCGTGAGCTGGCTGCGGCGGGCATGACCATGGTCATCGCCACGCACGAGATGGGCTTTGCCCGCGACATTGCCAACCGCATCTGCTTCCTGGACGCCGGCCGCATCCTGGAGGAAGGGCCGCCCGACCAGATCTTCAGCGCGCCGCGCGAGGAGCGGACGCGCCAGTTCCTGGACCGCGTGATCCGGGCAGGGCGGCTCAGCGCGTAAGGGTCGGCCGCCGCCGCACCTCCGGTAGAATGGCGGGCCCAGTGGCGAGTGGCCAAGCGGTAAGGCGCCTGACTCTGGATCAGGAGATCGAAGGTTCGAATCCTTCCTCGCCAGCCAAACTCGCCCCGGAGTTCCCCTGCATGACCGCGCCGGACGTTCGCGCACCTGTCACCGCGCCAGCGTCACCCTCCCAGCCGCAGCCCGAGCGCAGTGACTTCATTCGCGACATCGTGGCCGCGGACATTGCCGCCGGTCGCGTGTCCAGCGTGGTCACGCGCTTCCCGCCGGAGCCGAACGGCTACCTGCACATCGGACACGCGAAGTCCATCTGCCTCAACTTCGGGATCGCCCAGGAGTTCGGCGGCCGCTGCAACCTCCGCTTCGACGACACCAATCCACTCAAGGAGGAGCAGGAATACCTGGATGCGATCCAGGCCGACGTGCGCTGGCTGGGCTTCGACTGGGGTGAGCACCTGTACCACGCGTCCGACTACTTCGAGCAGCTCTACGAGTGGGCGGTCGAGCTCATCCGGAGCGGCAGGGCCTACGTCGACGACCTCTCCGCGGACGAGATCCGCGAGCACCGCGGCACGCTGACGGAGCCGGGGCGCAACTCCGTGTGGCGCGACCGGCCGGCGGAGGAGAGCCTGGATCTGTTCGCGCGGATGCGTAAGGGTGATTTCCCCAACGGCGCTCGGGTGCTGCGCGCGCGCATCGACATGGCGTCGCCGAACATCAACCTGCGTGACCCCGTGCTCTACCGCATCGTGCACGCCGAGCACCCCCGCACGGGCGATGCGTGGTGCATCTATCCGACCTACGACTTCGCGCACGGCCAGTCGGACGCCATCGAAGGGATCACCCATTCCATCTGCACGCTGGAGTTCGAGGCCCACCGGCCGCTCTACGACTGGCTGATCCAGAACCTGCCGGTGCCGTCGGTGCCGCACCAGTACGAGTTCGCGCGGCTGAACCTGACGTACACGGTCCTGTCCAAGCGGGTGTTGCTGAAGCTGGTCAACGAGGGCCACGTCCGCGGCTGGGACGACCCGCGCATGCCCACCATCTCAGGCCTTCGCCGGCGCGGCTTCCCGGCCGAAGGGATTCGCGATTTCGCGGCCGTGATCGGCGTGGCCAAGGCCGATTCCATGGTCGAGGTGGGTCAGCTGGAATTCGCCGTGCGCGGCGTCCTCAATCGCGTGGCGGAGCGCCGGTTTGGCGTCCTCGATCCGATCAAGCTGGTGATCGAGAACTACCCCGAGGGGCAATCCGAGGACCTCGAGGTGGCCAACAACCCGGAGGACGCATCTGCCGGAACGCGCCACGTGCCGTTTTCGCGCGACCTGTGGATCGATCGAGACGACTTCCAGGAGGAGCCGGCGCCCAAGTTCTTCCGCCTGGCGCCGGGTCGCGAGGTGCGCCTCCGGGCCGCCTATTTCGTGACCTGCACGGGTGTGGTGAAGGACCAGGCCGGCCGCGTCGTCGAGCTGCGCGCCACTTACGATCCGGCGACCCGAGGCGGGGATTCCCCGGACGGGCGGCGCCCCAAGGCCACGCTGCATTGGCTGTCCGCCGCCGACGCCATTCCTGCCGAACTGCGCCTCTACGACCACCTCTTCTCACGCCCCGATCCGGGCGCCGACGGCGACCTGTTCGCGGACCTGAACCCGGCATCAGAGACGGTGGTCAAGGGCTTCGTCGAGCCCGCGCTCGCCGAGGCGGCCATCGGCGAGACGGTGCAGTTCGAGCGGCTGGGCTACTTCTGCGCGGACCCCGACTCCACGCCGGGCGCCCTGGTCTTCAACCGCACGCTCACGCTCAAGGACAGCTGGGCCAAGGCACAGGCGCAAGGCGCGAATCCACGCCAAGGGTCGCCGACGGAATAGACTGGAACAGCCCGCGATGGGCATCGCTGGCGAGTGGCCTAACGGTAAGGCACCTGCCTCTGGAGCAGGGGATTGAAGGTTCGAATCCTTCCTCGCCAGCCAACTTCTGAACCGCGAACGGGCCCCGCGGAGCAATCCGAGGGGCCTTCTGATTCTGGTTCCGAGCGTCAGTGCCGCTGGATCGCGGCCCGCAGCGCCTCCTCCGCCTCGCTCGAGAGCGTGGTCTGGACCACGTCCCCGTGGAAGTCGCGCAGCGCGGCGAGCGTTGCATCCATGTCCGATTGCTTGACCACGAGGAAGAGGGCGGAGCGGCCCGGCCGAAGCGTCGTCCTCAACTCGTTGACGAAGCTGTCGTCGACGCCCCTGTCGAGCGACCGCCCAACGACGGCACCGGCCGCAGCCCCGATCGCGATCCCCGCAAGCGGGAACATGAAGCCAAGAAACCCGCCGATGATGGCGCCGACCACGACGGCCGTCTCGGTGGTGCCACTCACCTCTCCCTTGACGTGTGCCGTGCCATCGGGATCGCGCTCCACCAGCGCCGTATCCTCGAACCGGATGTGGCCGCGTCGCTCGAGGTCACGCAGCCGGCCGAGCGCCGTCCGCGCGTCGTCGAAGTGATCGAACGCGATCACGACAAGGTCATTCATGAGCATTCTCCGCTGAGCCGTGCCCGTCCCCGCGCAGTTCGATGGTAGCCACTCGGGCATCACGCTACGACCGCGGTCATGTGATCGGCCGTACCGATCCGGGACGTCGGGGCCTGGCTTCGCCTGCGTCGCCAACGGGCACCTGCCGTGCGCATGGGGCGCGGTCAAGGCGCTCGGCGCCCTTGCGCGCATCCCGGTCGAACGCCGCTCACCCATGGTCACTCGCGCGATCGATGCCGGCGTGGACTTCCTGCTGAGCCGTGATCCCGCGGTGGCGGACTACCCAGCGGCCTACTCCGATGGGCGACCGAGTGCTGCATGGTTCAAGCTCGGCTTCCCGTCCGGCTACGTCGCTGACGTCCTCCAGAACCTCGACGTCCTGGCCGAGCTTGGCCACGCGCGCGATGCCCGGCTCGCCCACGCCACCGAGTGGCTGCTCGAACGGCAGGATGCCGATGGTCGCTGGACGAACCGCTACGCCTACAACCGCAAGACCTGGGTCGATTTCGAACGCCAGGGTCGGCCGAGCAAGTGGGTGACGCTCCGGGCCTGCCGCTTCCTGCGCACGGCAGTCGCATGAACGACTCGCCCGCCGCGGAGACCGACTGACGAGAAGGAGGCCTCGCCCTTCCGTCCATCGCCCCGGCGGGCCAGGCCTGTTGCAATCGTCGGATAGCAGGCTGCGAAAGGGTGTTGACAACCCCCCGCAAGGGGTACACTTCGCACCGCCGGAACTGATACCGGAAATGATTGCGGACCCCGTCACCAGCGGAGTGGAGGAGGAGACTGATCGAGCACCCGACTGCGTTCCTTGCTCGAAACGAGGCTCCAATGGGCCTCCGAGCCCAAGACCGAAAGGCGGAAACACACATTGAACACATTGACGAGACGTCTCTTCGTGTCGGTGACCGTCGGCGCGCTGGTGGTCGGCTGTAGCTCAACGAGCCCGACCCCGACCACGGCACCCGTCGTCACCACGGCACCCGTCGTCACCACGGCTCCGGCTGTCACCACGGCCCCCGTCGTCACCACGGCCCCCGCTGTCACCACGGCCCCCGTGACCCCTGCTCCGACCCCGGAGGTCACCGCCGTCCCGCCGACGCCGGCCGGGACCATGCAGGACCTGACTTTGACCGTGCTTGAGAGCCAGGGCTGGGTCTACCCGGCTGAGTGGTCAAACGGTTGCACGGCCGACAGCGCACCAGCGGCCCCCGCCGGTGCAAGCCCGGCCCCCATTGGGTGCCTCTCAGCGAAGTTCACGGCCCAGACGGGCATCAAGCTCGACTATCAGATCGTGCCGTCGGACCAATACTTCGCGGAGCTGAATACCAAGCTCAACTCCGGCGAGGGCCCGGACATCTTTGGCGGCCAGAGCGGTGTATCTGACCTCAAGCTCACCATCAACGCCGAGAAGAACGCTCTCGATCTGTCAAACGAAGAGTGGGTCACGCGCGAAGATCCGAACGCAGTCGCCCAGGCGACTCTGAACGGCAAGGTGTACGGTCAGGAGATCTGGGACATCTACAGCGGTTACTGGATCATCGTGTACGACAAGGCGGTCTTCCAGCAGGCTGGCATCGCGAGCCCCCCCACGACGTGGGCTGACTTTGAGGCTGACAGCGCGAAGATCGCGGCTCTCGGCATCACACCGGTCTACGAGCCCTTCAAAGACGGCTGGCATGCCCAACTGTGGTTCCCCGAGGTCGGCGCACAGATGGAAACCCTGGAGCCGGGCTTGTATGACAAGCTCAACGCCAACCAGGCGACATTCGCCGCCGATGCGCAAACGACCGCGGCCATGACACAGTTCAACGATCTCATCACGAAACACTACTTCGGTACCAACGCGCTGTCGGCGACAGTCGCGGATCAGGAAATGAACATGACCACCGGGAAGTTCGGCATGACGGTCACCACGATGACCCTTCCGAACCAGATCAACACCGATTTCCCGAACATCCCGGCGTCCAATTACGGCTACTTCCCCATCCCGCTGCTGGACAACCAGTTGCTGCCCACGCATCCTGCAGCGCCGACCAAGTTCATCTGGTCCGGTGGCTCGCAGATCGATGCGGCCAAGCAGTATCTCGCCTTCCTGGCACAGCCTGACAGCCTGCAGTATCTGATCGACAACACGCCCGCCTTCGAGACGCTGGATTACAGCGGTGTCACGGCCAAGTGGACGGACGATCAGCAGGCGTTCCTGAGCGCGTACAAGGCCGCAACGCCTCTCGTACTCCAGGACGCCGTCAACTACTACAACCCGCAGTGGATGGACGTTGGCACGAACGTCGCGGCCATGTTCACCGGCCAGGAGACGCCCGCCCAGGTGCTCCAGAACATCGACAAGGAGCGTGCAACCGAGGCGAAGACGGCCAAAGACCCCGCCTGGCCGTAACCCAATCTCGGAGCAACAACGGTTCATAGATCACCACCGGGGCGATGGATCTATCCATCGCCCCGGCTGATATCTGACCCCGAAGTGGACGAGCCGACGACGAGCGACGCATGAACAACAAGGCGTATCCGACGTGGTTTGCCGGTGGGGCACTCGTGCTCTTTGGGGTCTTCGTCCTGTTGCCCAACGTGCTGGGCCTCGGGTTCGCATTCACCGACTGGAATAGCTTCTCGAGCGACGTGAACTGGGTCGGCCTCGACAACTTCGCGGCCATTTTCGACCCGAGCTCAACCTACTTCACCGCGATCGAGAACACGGTTCTGTTCACGCTTGCGACGATCGCTCTCAAGACAGTCCTCGGACTCGGTCTGGCCGTGCTCCTCACCAGCGGCGTCCGGCGGCTCGCCTACCTTTACCGCGCCATCATCTACCTGCCCGCCGTGCTCCCGATGGTCGCCGTCGGCATTGTCTTCGGGTCAATCCTCAATCCTGAACACGGCATGCTGAACCTGGGGCTCCAGACGGTCGGACTGGGCGCCCTCGCCCAGCAATGGCTCACCGACATCTCGGTCGCCCTCTGGAGCGTCATTGGCGTCGATACCTGGAAGGGCGTCGGCTACATCATGGTCATCCTGATCGCCGGTCTCCTGGTCATCCCGCGCGACTACTACGAGGCGGCGGCGATCGACGGCGCCAGCTCATGGAAGGCCTTCAGGTACATCACGCTGCCGCTCCTCCGACCCGTGCTTGCCGTGACCACCGTGCTCAACCTTCTCTACGGCCTGCGGGTGTTTGACATCGTCTACGTCCTCACCAGCGGAGGCCCCGGCTACGCGACCAGCACGGTGTACACCACGGTCTTCAGAGCCTTCGGACTCGGCCAGTGGGGCGTTGCCACGGCGCTCTCCAGCGTGTTCGTGATCGTGGGGCTGATCCTCAGCTTCGCGGTCCTGCGGGCTCTGCGCGCGTCCGAGGAGGCCTAGCGATGAACCTGGAGCGCTCGATCCGCGCCGGCATCAGCAACCTCATCGCGAGCGGTGTGGGGCTGATCGCCCTCGCCCCTCTCTACCTCCTCTTGGTGAACTCGCTCAAGAATCGTGTCGACGCGAACTCCATGAGCCCTGCGCTCCCAGTGACTCTGGAGTGGAGCAACTTTTCCACCGTCATAGTGCAGGGCGGGTTGGTGCCGGCCTTCATCAATAGCGCCATCTATGCCTTTGGGTCGACGATCCTGGGTGTCCTCGTGGCTGCGCTCGCTGCCTACGTTCTGGCACGCCGCCGGACCCGGTGGCATCAGTTCATCTACGTGTTGTTGATCATCGGCATCGCGCTTCCCACCAACTACGTCACCCTGACGAAGGTGATGCAGGTGACGCACCTGATCAACACGCAAGTCGGCATGGTTGTCCTCTACGCCGCGACGCAGATTCCGTTCGACGTATTCCTGATGTATGCGTTTGTCGGAAGGTTGCCCCGCGAGCTCGATGAGGCAGCTTTCATGGATGGATGCTCGCCGATCCGCACGTTCTTCTCGATCATTCTTCCCTTGTTGACCCCGGTGCTGGTGACCTGCGGCGTCCTGAACATCCTCAACGTTTGGAGCGATTTCATCAACCCGCTGTACTTCCTGAATAGCAGCAAGAACTGGCCGATGACACTTTCCGTGTACAACTTCTTCAGCCAGGGCACGAGCTTCTCGGCCGGGTCCAACTGGGCGCTCGTCTCGGCTGACGTGGTCCTGAGCATCCTGCCGGTCATCGTGATTTACCTTCTCGCCCAGCGCTGGATCCTGGGCGGATGGTCTGCCGGCGCGGTGAAGGGATGAACGCACCGAGCCATCCCGTCCGGGCGCAACAGCGGACGTTCTGCCCCACGAGGATCCTCTCTTACGAGGTCGATGCGGCGCGCCTGACGATCCGGACAGATCACGGCCTGATCGCGCTCGAGCCGAGGACGCCACGCACCATGCGGATTCGCTACACGGCCGAGGACGAACTGAGCCGGAAGCCCAGCCTCACGGTGACAGCGGAGGCGGCCGCCACACCCGCGGTCGCGTTTCAGGTCCACGAGCTGCCCGAGTCGCTCGTCCTGTCCACCGCCATGCTCTCCGTGGAGATCGACCGACAGACCGCCGCGTTCACGTACCGCGGCTTGGCGCACGGCTACCTCACCCGGGAGCCAGCGCGGGGCGGCAAGACGCTCGAACGAATCGACGTGATCGTTGGCGTGATCGATGACCCCACTGCGGTCGCGAGC
>Ga0265318_10002141_pt1 | contig 10730 bp, 4 predicted proteins | sample 4821metaG_FD_192431 | JGI IMG/M metagenome (GOLD analysis project Ga0265318, IMG submission 192431) | Rhizosphere microbial communities from Carex aquatilis grown in University of Washington, Seatle, WA, United States - 4-8-21 metaG | ecosystem: Host-associated > Plants > Roots > Rhizosphere >... | reverse complement strand
TGGAAGCGATCATCTGATTCGTAGTTCTCCTACATACGAGCACTACGAATCGGGTTGGTCACCAATTCGGTCCGCACCCACGTGCCAACTCCGACGGAAAGTCCGGGGCACCCGGAGCGACGCTTACTTTCCAGTACACCTGATCCATAAGCAATCGTCGGAGTGGTCGCCGCGTTTGTTTGCCGTGCCCGCTGGCAGTTTGAGATTCAGTTCTGCTTTGAAAGCCGGATATTGGCCAACGCTCTATCCAAGGCTTGAATACTCACCGGCTTGGTCAGGTGGCTGACAAAACCCGCGGCATGACTGCGGCTCACATCGTCTTCCATGCCATAGCCGGTCAAGGCAATGCCGATCAGGTTGTGGCGGATGCGTAACTCCGCCATCAACTCATAGCCATTGCCGTCGGGTAGACCGATGTCTGAAATCAACAGGTCGAACTTTTTCTGGCTGGCAGCAGTGCGGGCGTCCATCACACAGGATGCGGCGACCACGTCGTAATTACGACGGATGAGCAAATGCTCCAGCGTGCGGGAGGTCGGCAGATGGTCTTCAACGAGCAGGACACGCAGAGGGTGTTCTTCATTAAGCGGTCGATCCACCGGCGCCCCGCAGGGCGGTTGAGTGACGGGGGCCAAGGTGATCTTCTCCGTAGGCTGCAGGGGGAGTTTGATCAGGACGGTCGTACCGTGGTTGCGGCCCTCGCTGATCGCTGTGATCGAGCCGGAATGCAGTTTGGCCATCATCCGGGAAATGGCCAGTCCCAGTCCCATCCCCCCGAAACGGTGAGGTCCGCCTTGTTTGGCATGATCGCCTTGGGAAAAGGCTTCGAAGATACGCGCAAGCTCCGCCGGCAGCATGCCGATGCCGGTGTCGGTCACCTTGATGGTCAACTCGTCAGCATCTGCGGTAGTTGCGATGATGATCTGGCCTCGTTCCGGGGTGAACTTCGCCGCATTTTTGATCACATTCCAAAAGATTTGTTTTAGGCGGACCTCGTCGCCGACCACGGCATGCCGTTCGGCGTCCAGCCTGACGCTCAAACCGATCTGCTTCTGGTCGATCTCTTCGCGGGCCATGGTCAGGGCGTCCTGCAGGATGGCGTGGACTTCGAGTGAGCGCATTTCGAGCGCCACTTTACCCCGTTCGATTCGTGTCAGGTCCAGCAGGTCATCAATGAGCCGGGCTTCCAGCTCCACATTTCTGGCGATCGTTTCAAAATCGGACCGTACTTCCGGTGCGATCTGCGGATTATTGGCCGCTTCTGTCGCCAAGAGCAGGACCGGGTTCAACGGGGTTCGCAGTTCGTGGGAAAGTGCCGCCAGGAAATCATCCTTCGCGCGTGAGGCTGCTTTCGCCTGCGCTTCGCTCTCCCGCAACGCCGTTTCACGTTCACGCAATTCCTCATTGAGGCGGCTTAGGTCCGTGGTGCGTTCTTGCACCCGGGTTTCCAAGGCGTTGTTGGCGAGCCGGAGCGCGTCCTCGGCCTTCTGGCGCTGGCTCACTTCCGTTTCCAGCGCGGCGTTGGTGGCCGCGAGGGCACGGGTCTTGCGGAAGAGATCTACAAAGACGCTGATCTTTGATTTCAGAATCTGGGGATTGATCGGTTTCGTCAGGTAGTCCACCGCGCCGATGCCATACCCCTCCAGCACATCCTTGTCTTCCTGAAAATAGGCCGTGAGAAAAATAATCGGAATGTGCTGGGTGCGCTTTCTTTGCTTGATGAGGTTGGCCAGCTCGATGCCGGTCATTCCCGGCATTTGGATGTCGAGGACGATGGCGGCAAATTCCCCTTCCAACAGGAGCATCAACGCCGTCTGTCCACTCTGCGCCCGAATGAGATTGTAATCGGGTGATTGCAAAAAGCTCTCCAGAGCATCGAGGTTTCTTGCCTCGTCATCGACGAGCAAAATATTGACCGGAGGATTCACAGGGAAGAAATCGACGTTTTGTCCATGATCGGGTTGCCATCCCGGTCAGCGGTAGAGCCAGACGCGCAGGAGAGAAAGCAGCTCATTAGTATTGACCGGCTTCGCGACGTAATCGGAGGCACCCGCAGCCAGGCATTTGTCCCGGTCCCCTTTCATGGCTTTGGCCGTAAGGGCGAGAATGGGCAGGGTGCCAAACTTGGAGTCCTTGCGGATCTCCTGCATGGTCTGGTAGCCGTCCATCTCCGGCATCATGATGTCCATGAGCACGACGGCGATGTCCGACTGCTGCTGGACAAGATCGATGGCCTGACGGCCATTGGTCGCGCTGATGACATTCATCTCGTGGTTCTCCAGCATGGTCGTGAGCGCGAAAATATTCCGGGCGTCATCGTCGACGACCAGCACCTTGCGACCGCGCAGCACATCGTTGGAGTCGTGGAGATGATCGAGCATCTGTTGCTTGGCTGGCGGAAGCGAGGACACCACGCGGTGGAGAAAAAGCGCGGTCTCATCGAAGAGCCTCTCCGGTGACTGCACATCCTTCACGAGTACGCTCTTGGCCACGGTGCGGAGCTGCTGTTCCTCATCCTTGGTGAGATCCTTGCCAGTGAAAACCACAATGGGAATATCCCTCAGGGAAGGCTCCACCTTCACCTTGTCCAGCAATTCAAAGCCGGTCATGTCGGGCAGCCTGAGATCCAACACACAGCAATCAAAGGTTCGGTCGAGGAGCCGGTCGAGTGCTTCTTTGCCGGTTGCAGCCGTGGTGATCTCGATATCGTCATGGTGCAGCAACTCCACGATGCTCTGGCGCTCGGTTTCATTGTCCTCCACGACCAGCAGTTGTTTGGTGTGGGGCTGCACAAACTTTTTGATCTTATCGAAGCATTCATCCAGCGCCTCGGTCGTGGACGGCTTGACTGCATAGGCAAAGGCACCGTGGGCCAGGGCATGCGACCGTTCCTCATCCACCGAAATGATCTGCACGGGGATATGGCGCGTCTCCGAATTCAGCTTGAGATTATTCAACACCGTCCAGCCGAGCATGTCCGGCAGGAAGACATCGAGCGTGATGGCCGTCGGTAGGAACTGCCGGGCGAGGCTGAGGGCGGCATTGCCGCGGGTGGCGACAATGCCCTTGAATCCTTTGCCCCGCGCCAGTCCCAGCAACACCCGGGCATAATGGGGATCGTCCTCGACAATCAGGAGAGTTTGGTCGCCGGCCTGGATCTGGTCGCGGTCATCGGGAATGTTTTCCTCGCGGGGTGCCGGCAGCACCAGCGGAATATTGGGCGATGCCAGGGCTGACATGTTTTTGTCCACAATGCGGGGGGTGTAGACCACCGGCAGATAGAGCGTGAACGTGCTGCCCTGGCCCGCCACGCTGCTAAGACGGATCTCACCGCCCAAAAGGGTGGCCAGTTCGCGGGAGATGGAGAGACCGAGTCCGGTGCCGCCGTATTTGCGGCTGGTGCCGGCATCCGCCTGCTGGAATGCCTCGAAAATCAGCTTCTGTTTCTCCGCGGCAATACCGATACCGGTGTCGCTGATGGCGAAGGACACGACCTGTGGCGCGCGGCTCAGCACCGAATGGCCGAAGGTCCATCCTTCCGTGGCCAGCCGGACCTTCACCGCTACCCGTCCTTGGGAGGTAAACTTGAAAGCATTCGAAAGAAGGTTTTTCAGGATCTGCTGCAACCGCTTGGGATCGGTGGTGATCAGAGCCGGCAGATTGGCGAACTCCACTTCGAACGGCAGGTTCTTCGCATCCGCGATGTGCCGGAAATTGCGTTCAATCGATTCGCAAAGTGAAACGAAGCTGATCTCTTCTGCGTCCACCGTCACCGTGCCGGACTCGATCTTCGACAGGTCGAGAATATCGGTGATGAGGTTGAGCAAATCCGAACCGGAGGAGTGGATATTGCGGGCGAAGTCCACCTGCTTTTGCGAAAGATTGCCGCTGCCGTTTTCCGCCAGCTGCTGGCCCAGAATGAGGATGGAATTGAGCGGGGTGCGCAATTCGTGCGACATGTTCGCCAGAAATTCCGACTTGTACTTTGAGGTGAGGGCCAATTCAGCGGCCTGTTCCTCGAGCGCGCGCCGGGCCTGCTCGACCTCGGTGTTCTTGCGCTCGACCTCGGCATTTTGATCGGCCAACTGGCGCGCCTTTTGAGCCAGCTCCTCGTTGGTCTGCTGCAGTTCCTTTTGCTGCGATTGCAGTTCCACCGTGAGCTGCTGCGATTGCTGGAGGAGGCCTTCCGTGCGCATCGTCGCCTCAATGGTGTTGAGCACCACGCCGATCGATTGGGTCAATTGTTCGAGAAACGCGATATGGGGTCCGCTAAAAGGCTGCAATGAAGCTAGCTCGATGACCGCCTTGGCTTGGCCTTCGAACAACACGGGTAACACGACGACGCTGACCGGCGTGGCCTCGCCGAGGCTTGAATTGACGCGAGTGTAGCCAATGGGAATCTCATTAAGCAAAATTCGCTGCTTCTCGACTGCACACTGTCCAACCAAACCTTCACCCGGGGCAATGAGTCCGGGAAGCCCGGGTCGTTGCGCATAGCCTGCCAGCAGACGCAGGACCGGATTTTTCGGATCGGTGGCGTCCATCTGGTAGATGGTGCCTTGCTGGGCGTTGACCAGCGGCGAAAGCTCCGAGAGAAGCATCTTGCCGACGGTGAAGAGATCGCGCTGGCCTTGGAGCATGCGGGTGAACTTGGCGAGGTTGGTCTTCAACCAGTCCTGCTCCTGATTCGTCTCCGTCGTGTTGCGAAGATTGTAGATCATCGTGTTGATGTTGTCTTTTAGCTCCGCTACTTCGCCGCGGGCATCGACTTGAATCGATCTCGTGAGATCGCCCTTTGTCACGGCGGTCGCCACCTCGGCAATTGCGCGTACCTGGGTCGTGAGATTCGCGGCGAGCAGATTGACGTTGCCAGTAAGATCCTTCCACGTGCCGGCGGCACCAGGCACGTGGGCTTGTCCACCGAGTCGGCCTTCGACACCGACTTCACGCGCTACGTTCGTGACCTGTTCGGCAAAGATCGCGAGTGTATCCGTCATGTTATTGATAGTGTCAGCTAGACCCGCCACTTCACCCTTTGCCTCGACCGTGAGCTTTTGGCGCAGGTTGCCGTTGGCCACGGCCGTTACTACTTTCACGATGCCGGAAACCTGATCGGTGAGATTGGCTGCCATGACGTTAACTGAGTCGGTCAGGTCCTTCCAAGTGCCGGCCACGCCGGGCACGAGGGCCTGGCCGCCGAGCTTGCCCTCGGTACCGACCTCGCGCGCCACGCGCGTCACTTCGGCGGAGAAACCGTTGAGTTGGTCCACCATCGTGTTGATGGTATTCTTCAATTCGAGAATTTCACCCTTAACGTCGACCGTGATCTTGCGCGACAGATCGCCCTTCGCTACCGCAGTGGTCACCTCTGCAATGTTACGCACCTGGTCGGTGAGGTTGGCGCCCATGGCATTGACGGAGTCGGTCAAATCCTTCCAAGTGCCGGCCACGCCTGGTACAACGGCCTGCACGCCGAGCCGGCCCTCGGTGCCGACTTCGCGCGCCACACGCGTCACCTCGGACGCAAAGGAGCGCAGTTGCTCCACCATGGTATTGATGGTTTCCTTGAGCTGAAGGATTTCACCGCGCACGTCCACGGTGATCTTGCGCGACAGATCTCCATTGGCCACGGCGATGGTCACCTCTGCAATGTTACGGACCTGGGTCGTCAGATTGTTCGCCATCGAATTTACATTGTCTGTGAGATCCTTCCATGTGCCGGCTACGCCGGGCACGGTCGCCTGACCGCCGAGCTTTCCCTCGGTACCGACTTCACGCGCCACACGCGTCACCTCGGACGCGAAACCGTTGAGCTGGTCGACCATCGTGTTGATGGTGTTCTTTAGCTCCAGAATCTCGCCGCGAACGTCGACCGTGATCTTGCGCGACAAGTCACCCCTCGCGACAGCAGTGGTAACGTCGGCGATATTGCGAACCTGCGTGGTCAAATTGTTCGCCATCGAATTCACGTTGTCTGTGAGATCCTCCCATGTGCCGGCCACACCCTGCACCTGGGCCTGGCCACCTAGCTTGCCCTCGGTACCGACTTCACGCGCCACGCGGCTCACCTCGGAGGCGAAGGCGTTGAGCTGGTCGACCATCGTATTGATGGTATTCTTGAGCGCAAGAATTTCGCCGCGAACGTCGACCGTGATCTTGCGCGAAAGATCGCCTTTGGCCACCGCGGTCGTGACGTCGGCGATGTTGCGCACCTGGGCGGTAAGATTCGTCGCCATGGCGTTAACGGAGTCGGTCAAATCCTTCCAAGTGCCGGCGACACCCGGCACCTGCGCCTGGCCGCCGAGTTCGCCTTCGGTACCGACCTCGCGCGCCACACGGGTAACCTCGGAGGCAAAGCCGTTAAGCTGGTCAACCATTGTGTTGATGGTGTCCTTCAGCTCCAGAATCTCTCCCTTCACGTCGACGGTGATCTTGCGCGACAAGTCGCCGCGCGCCACGGCGGTGGCCACGTGGGCGATATTGCGTACCTGGCCGGTAAGATTGGCCGCCATCAGATTGACGTTGTTCGTCAAATCCTTCCAGGTGCCGGCCACGCCGGGCACTTCCGCCTGGCCGCCGAGTTTGCCCTCGGTGCCGACTTCGCGCGCCACGCGGCTCACCTCGGAGGCGAAAGCATTCAAGCGGTCGACCATCGTGTTGATCGTTTCCTTCAGCTGCAGAATCTCACCCTTCACGTCGACGGTGATCTTACGGGACAAGTCGCCGAGCGCGACAGCCGTGGTGACGTCCGCGATATTGCGCACCTGCGTCGTCAGATTGTTCGCCATGGAATTAACATTGTCGGTGAGATCTTTCCATGTACCTGCCACGCCGGACACCTGGGCTTGCCCGCCGAGTTTGCCCTCGGTGCCGACTTCGCGCGCCACGCGGCTCACCTCGGAGGCGAAACCGTTGAGCTGGTCGACCATCGTGTTGATGGTGTCTTTCAGCTCGAGAATCTCGCCGCGTACGTCGACTGTAATCTTGCGCGAGAGATCTCCTTTGGCCACGGCAGTGGTGACGTCCGCGATGTTGCGCACCTGTGTCGTCAAATTATTCGCCATCGAATTCACATTATCGGTAAGATCCTTCCAGGTACCGGCCACGCCGGGCACAGTCGCCTGACCGCCGAGCTTGCCCTCGGTACCGACTTCACGCGCCACCCGCGTCACCTCGGAGGCGAAACCGTTGAGCTGATCCACCATCGTATTGATCGTGTTCTTTAATTCCAGAATCTCGCCTTTCACGTCGACGGTGATCTTGCGGGACAAATCGCCCTTGGCCACGGCGGTGGTAACTTCCGCGATATTGCGCACCTGACCGGTGAGATTTGCCGCCATCAAGTTCGTATTGTCAGTGAGATCCTTCCAGGTGCCGGCCACGCCGGGCACGACGGCCTGACCGCCGAGCTTGCCTTCGGTGCCGACTTCGCGCGCCACGCGGCTTACTTCCGAGGCGAAGGCATTGAGCCGGTCCACCATCGTGTTGATGGTTTCCTTCAGCTCGAGAATCTCACCTTTCACGTCGACGGTGATCTTGCGGGAAAGGTCGCCGCGCGCCACCGCCGTGGTGACACCCGCAATGTTGCGGACTTGTGCCGTCAGATTGGACGCCATGGCGTTGACGGAGTCGGTCAAGTCCTTCCATGTGCCCGATACGCCGGGCACGACGGCTTGGCCGCCAAGCTTGCCCTCCGTACCGACGTCGCGCGCCACGCGCGTCACCTCGGCGGCGAATGAGCGGAGCTGGTCCACCATGACATTGATGGCTTCCTTGAGCTGGAGAATCTCGCCGCGCACGTCGACGGTGATCTTGCGGGAAAGGTCGCCCTTCGCCACCGCGATGGTCACGTCGGCGATGTTACGCACCTGGGCTGTAAGATTTCCGGCCATCTGGTTGACAGATTCGGTCAGTTCCTTCCAGACGCCGGACACTCCCTTAACCTGCGCCTGGCCGCCCAGCTTACCTTCGGTGCCGACCTCACGCGCCACCCGGATCACCTCGACCGAAAACGCTCCAAGCTGACCCACCATGCCGTTCACGAGTTTCGCGGTACGGAGGTATTCACCCTTGAGCGGGCGGCCGTTCAACTCCAGCGGCATGGACTGGGTAAGATCACCTTTGGCCACCGCGCCGATGACGCGACCAACTTCCACCGTGGGCTGGGACAGCTCGTCGACCAACGCGTTCACGGCATCGATCCGTTCCGCCCAATTTCCGATGGAGTCACCGATAGTCATACGGATATTGATCTTGCCCTCCTCGCCGACCTGCTGTCGCAGGCGCAGCAGGTTCTTGTTGAAACGCTCCATGCGGGAGGCGACTCCGTTCAGGCTAAGGGCCACCCGGCCTTCCAAGCCCACCCAGTCTGAAGGCAGCCGTGCGCTAAAATCACCATCCTCGAGCGCACCCAATGTCGCAATCAACTGCTTCATGAAAGCAGCATTGTCCAACGTATCGTTCCGCATGTGATTCACTGCGATGTTTCTGACTTTCATTTCCTTTGAGTTTTGATCCGGTGAAATTTCACCGGTGGGTTAGTTTTGGGAAATTGGTTTATAGACGTCTGTCATCGCCCGAAGTTGAGTCTGATCAGGAATGCGTTCAGGCCTGATCGGGTGAAGATGATGAGCCATCATGGTTTCGCGCATCTGGACGCTTCACGCAGTGGCACTGCCTGATCGAGGTCAAAGAAGGTGTTTGGTGTTTAAACACCAAACGCAGTGATTCATCGACACGGACGATCAGCTTCCGGGCAGACGCGTGGCATTCTGGAAGCACCGTGTGCTTTCATTAAGCGCAACATCCTCATTGTTTTAAGGAGTAATTTGATCAGCCTCTGATGCATGGATCTTCTGTGACACTGTTTCCAAGACCATTGCATCTGCGAATCTGGCTGCTGCTTACATATTTCTATACCCGTTCTCCGCATTCACAGGCGTTGGTTGATTTGATGGCCAGATCGAACGGCTTCAGGGAGCGCAAGGAAGGTGATCTTGCGATGAGGGAGCGATACGAGATCAGATAAATGCCCGCGAATCATATGCCCTTAACACCCCATGGCAATCTGCTGCGGCCTCGGGTATTGTGCGGGTTTGGAAGCAAACCATAATCGTAACCATCAATAAGCATGAAAACAAAACAATACATCGCCTTGCTTGTGATCGCCATCAGCCCAGTCGCGTCGTTTGCAACTTCCGCTACGGACCGCCAAATTGAGGAGAGCGCCAAGTCCTCTTATATCTATCGCACGGTACTTGAAGACCACGTAAACATCAAAGCCAAGGATGGCGTTGTCACCTTGACCGGGACCGTGCAGGACAAGGATGAGAAAACACTAGCCGCCGATACTGTTGAAAACCTCCCCGGCGTTACTCGCGTCAAAAACGAGATTCAGGTGAATTCAGCTTATCCCGAATACTCCGACGGTTGGATTGCCCTCAAGATTCGGAGCCGGTTGTTGGTCAAAGCCAAAGTGAGTGCGACTAACACCAAGGTCGAGGTGCAGGACGGTGTTGTCACGCTTCGGGGAACGGCATCAAGTAACGCCCAGAAAGAACTCACCGAGGCATATGCCAAGGACATCGACCATGTGAAAGCAGTCAGAAACGAAATCGTGGTTAACGATTCACCCGACGAGCCGCGCACCGTGGGCGAAGTTATCGATGACGCTTCAATTACCTCGCAGGTGAAGTATTCCTTGTTGAGCCATCGTTCGACCAGTGCGCTCAAAACAAAGGTTCACACCAACGACGGTGTCGTCATTCTCACGGGTGAAGCGGCCTCCGAAGCAGAAAAATCCTTAGCCACCAAACTGGCCGAAGACGTCCGGGGCGTTAAATCGGTCAGTAACAATATGACTGTGAAGAGTTGAGCATCAGGATTTGCGGTCCTCCATGCCGCTTTGATCGATGAAAAATATTCGGCCAGGTATGTCCGGCCGAACACTGCTCCCCGGAGGAGGTCTCCCGACTCAATCTGGCCACTTTGGCAAACATCGCCATGCAAACTATCTTAAAACCGGGCAACGATTTCCGCCCCCAAATGGGACGAATACTCAAACTGCTGCTCGCGGACGAATACAGGCTCTACAAGATCACATATGACTACCATTGGAATATCACCGAGCCGGACTATGACACGCTGCGGTTACTATTCCATCTCCAACATGAAGAAGCATCGCGTTGGGTTGATAGTGTTGCGGAATGGATGCGCGCTCTCGATTTGGGCATCCTCATCAACTGGGCCGAACTAGGAGAATCGGCACGCTGCGCGACCGCTTCGGGACAAGGCCTGCCCGCTCAACGCATGCTCGCGGAACTGCTTCGTTCGCATGAAGAAATTATCGAGCAACTCTATATTGACAGTAACATCTGCCGGCATGATTTGGGCGATGACTCCATGGCTGTGCTTCTCACCCGCTTGAGAGAGGAGCACGAAAGTGCGGCTTGGATGGTTCGTGCGCAGCTAGGCACCTCGTGGGAACAATGCTTGTCTGACCCACTCTCGGCTTGATCAAGGAAGATGACCTTCCCTGTTTGTCCGTGGTCATTGTAGCAGACGGCAAACCGTGGTGGAATGAGCCGGCCTTACTGAGGGAATGATCGTAAGCGTCGTCGCGGGTACCCCGTAGTTACGGGACTTACGATGTGATAAAGTGGCGGGATGGGAACTACGGTAAATACGGAATTGGTGAACCACGGGGAGCGTCGGGATCGGCTGGGACGGCG
>Ga0265318_10002134_pt1 | contig 10758 bp, 12 predicted proteins | sample 4821metaG_FD_192431 | JGI IMG/M metagenome (GOLD analysis project Ga0265318, IMG submission 192431) | Rhizosphere microbial communities from Carex aquatilis grown in University of Washington, Seatle, WA, United States - 4-8-21 metaG | ecosystem: Host-associated > Plants > Roots > Rhizosphere >... | reverse complement strand
TGCATGATGGCGCGGGTTCCATGTCCTTCGGCCCTTTGTTGGGCGCGCAGGCCCTTTCCACCAACCTGCTCTTCCTGCACCGGGGCGTCATCGACCCCCATAGCGGCATCGGCCAGCATTTCCACAATGCCTGCGAAGAGATGTTCGTGATCCTGGACGGCGACGACATCCAGTTCACCATCAACGGCCGCACCGCCATGTTGAAGACGCCCGCCGGCGCGCCCGACCGCATGGGCAACGCCCACGGCATCTACAATCCCTCCGACAAGCCGGTTCAGTGGCTGAACATCAATGTCGGCCTCAACAAGAACTATGACAATTTCGATTTGCAGGATGACCGGGTTGGCGCACCGCTGGACAAGGTGCCGCAGTTCGTGAACTTCCACATGGACCCGGCGCTGATGCGCCCGGCGCCGGCCAGCCTCAACGCCACGGCGGGGGTGACGCATCGCCGCCTGCTGGCGCCGCAGGTGTTCATGACCTCCTGGTCCTTTTTCGACCAGATCGACATTCCGGCCGGCGCGGCCATCGCACCGGCCCCCGACGCCAACATGAGCGAGGCCTATTACGTCAACAAGGGCGCCGGTTCGGTGACCGTGGGCGGCGAGACGGTGCAGATCAAGGCGGGCGACGCCGTGCCGGTGGATCTGGGCGTGACGCATTCGTTCACGCAGAGCGGCGCTGAACCGCTGGAACTGCTGGTGATAGGCGTCGCCAAGGACTTGGCAGCCAAGCAGGCCTTCATGGCAGCGCCGCCGCCGCCATTTCCGGGTCGCGGCGGTCGCGGGCCTGGTGGCGGGCGCGGCGGTGATGGGCGCGGTCCGGCGCCGGCAGGCCGCTAAGGCAAACGCAAAAGAAAAGAGGCGCCGTTTCCGGCGCCTCTTTTTTGTTTCTGCCGCGGATCAGTCCGGCAGGGCGAAGACGTAGAGCTGCTGCCCCGTCGAAGGCCGGTGCACCACATTCTGTAACAACTGGGTGGGCTTCTGTTCCGGGCTGCCGCCGCCAAGTCCCGCCGCCACGGCGATATACTGCTTGCCGTTGATGGCGAAGGTGACGGGATAGCCCTGGGCGGTGGTGCCCAGCCGCGTCTGCCACAGCGTCTTGCCAGTCTTGACGTCGATGGCGCGGAAGACGCGGTCGAAGTCGCCGATGAAGCCGATGCCGCCCTTGGTCGAGAGCATCGCGGTGAGGAAGGGCGATTTCTGCTGCCATGACCAGACTGGCTTCATGGTCTTGGTATCGACCGCCATCAGCCGACCCATGTTGCGGTCGGTGCCGGGCATGAAGAAGAATTTCTGCGAGTTGGCGGTGCCGCCGCCGCCCAGCCGCAGATCGACGTCGCGGCCGGTGATCATCACACAGGACTGGCTTTCGGGAATGATCAGCAGGTCGGTGGGCTGGTTGTAGCTGGTGGCCTGCCAGTTATGGCCGCCCTCCGGGCTGGGACAGGAGGAGAACCACTGGTTGGTCTTCTGGTCGATGATTTCCTGGCGGTATTGAAGCTCGCCGGTCTGACGGTCGATCTTGGAATAGACATTCTGGAAGAGGGTCGGCAGCAGCGAGATGAACTTGCCGGTGACACGGTCAAGCTTCCACAGGATGCCCGACTTGCCGATGGTGAGGACTTCCTTGCTCTTGCCATGGTCGATCAGCACACGCTCAAAGACTTCGTCGAGGTCCAGGCTCTCGCCCGGAACATGCTGGAAGTACCATTTGAGCTTGCCGTCGTCGGGATTGAGCGCCAGGGTCGAGACGCTGTAGAGCGCATTGCCGCCGAAGGTGCGGCGCGAGGCGCGGAACCAGGGCTTGGCCTGGGCGGTGCCCCAGTAGGTGGTGTTGAGCTCGGGATCATAGGTGCCGGCGATCCAGGTATCGACGCCGCCCTTGAAGTTGTCCTCGAGCCCGTTCCAGGTATCGCCGCCCGGCGTGCCGTTCAGCGCGGTGGTGTAGAACTTCCAGTCGCGCGCGCCGGTCTCGGCGTCATAGGCGCTGATGAAGCAATGCTCGGTCGAATAGTTGTCGCAGCCCATCAGGCCGGACAGGACCTTGCCGTTGATGACCATGACACCGCCGGTGGTGCCGTGGGTGCCGCCGGCGATCTGGGTCTGCCAGACGATTTTTCCGGTGCGCGCGTCCAGCGCATACATGATGGCGTTGGTCGAGGCGAAATAGACCTTGTCGTGATAGACCGCGATGGAGCGGGTGCCGCCATAGGCCGAAGTCGGCGCCGGGCCGATGCGGTTCTCCCAGATCAGTTCGCCGGTCTTCGCGTTCAGCGCCTGGATGGTGTTGGAGGTGTTCGACAGGAACATGACGCCGTTATGGATGATGGGCGTGACCTGGCTGGCGCCGCCCTCGTTCATCGCCCATGACCATTTGAGCTGCAGGTTCTTGACGTTCGCCGGAGTGATCTGGTTCAGCGGCGAATAGCTCCAGCCCTGGTAATTGTGGCGGAACATCAGCCAGTCATTGGGCGAAGGATTGCGCAATTCGGCGTCGCTGATGTCCTTGTAGTCGGGCACCGTGCCGAACACGGTCTGGCCGAAGGCCGGCCCTGCCGCACCGCGCCCGCCGCGTCCGCCGCGTCCGGCGGGGGCCGCGCCGCCCGCCTCGCCGTCACCGGCGGGAGCACCACGCCCGGCTTGCGCCACTTGCGCGCCGATCGTGGCATCGACGATGTGGCCGTCGGTGAAAGTGTTGATGCGGGTGGCATTGTCCGCCGTCAGCGCCGTGGCGCCGGGCTTGGAGCCGTTCACCGCATAGATGAAGGAGATGATGTTGGCATAGGTGTCGGACGAAAGGCCGCCGGCATTGCCATAAGGCATCTGGGTCGAGACATAGCGGTAATAGTCGGCGGAATTGCGCCCGCCCCACGCCGCCATGAAGCCAGGACCGGCCAGGGCGGTGGAGTTGGGGCCCCCCTGCAGCGCCGGGCCGTGGCAGCCCGAGCAATTGGCCTGATAGGCGGTGCGCCCGGCATCGACCTGCGCCTGGTTGAAGGGGCCGACGCCGGCGGTGCCGGTGGTGGATATCTGCGCCTGGGCCGCAGCGAAAGCGGCGACAGCCAGGGCCAGCGCGCCGGTTGAAAGCCCGATGATTTTTCCGGAGATGCGCATCTTACTTTTTGTCCTTCGCTACACCGGTCTTTTTTGTAGTGCGGGCGGTGCCGCTCGCGTTGTCAACCGGCACGAACCAGCCCCAGAGCGAGCCGTCGGCGCCCTTGACGCTGCTGAGCTGCAGGAAAAGCTGGCGCTTGTTCAGCCCCGCGACCTGGGCCGGGGTCAGGGTGACGCTGCCGCTGATCGTGCCGGCCTGGGCGCCGCTCGCCGTCAGATTGGCGAAGAACACTGTGGCGGGGATACCGAAATCCAGCCCCAGTCCCAGCCTGGCGGTGGTGGCGTTCGAGGACAGGCCGGAGAAATTGCCGCTGACCGTGAGAGTACTGCCATCCAGGCTGGCCTTGAGATGGCCATCCCCCACGATGACGTCGCGGGTGGAATTGTCATAGGCGACGGGATCGAGTGACAGGGTGTAGTTGCTGGCCGCCAGGGCCGGCATGGCGTTCAGCACAAGCAGCGCCAGCGCCGCCGATTGAGCGTGGTTTCGCAAGTTAAAGAGCCCCCTGGTTCGTCTTTGCCGGATTTCTGCGGAATCCGTAAGGAAACATGCTCCCGCCCAGTGCGGCAGGCAAGCCCCGCAAACGTTTATTGCGGCTGCGAATTCCCCATCAGGACGGGCGCGCGGACGACGCCGTCGGCAATGGTATCGATGCGTACCGAGCTTTGCGACGTCAGGGTTTCGCTGCCGGGCTGCGCCCCGTTGGCGGCCAGGATGTAGGCGATGATGGCGGCATACGTCTCCGGCGCCAGCGAGTTGGGCGCGCGATCCGGCATGCGGTAACTGACATAGCGGTAATATTCCCAGGTGGTGCGGTCGCCCCAGCCTGCGAGGAAGCTCCGCCCGATCAGCGAGGTGCGGTGCGTGCCATTCTGCAGATTGACGCCATGGCAGCCGGAGCAGGCGGCATTGTAGGCAACACGCCCGCTATCCACCTGGACCTGAGTGAAAGGACCGATGCCGGACGTACCCTTGGTGGAAATCTGTGCCACCGCCGGCCAAAGCCCGATAAGGGCCAGCATTCCGCCAAGCGCGAGGATATGTCGTGTCGGGCGAACCATGTCCGACCATGCGATGATCACGGCAGTTTTTCCAGCATCTGCCTCGCGGTCAGGCCAGTGACGGGATGCCGCCAGTGGGGCGCGATTTCCGCCAGCGGTTGCAGCACAAAGCGTCGCTCGGCCAGCCGGGGATGGGGCAGCTCCACCCCCTGCCCGTTCAGCACCGCATCGCCATAGGCCAGAAGGTCGAGATCGAGCGGACGCGGCGCATTGGGCCGGGAACGGACACGCCCGAAAGTCTTTTCGATCTGGTGAAAAAGCTCCAGCAAAGCAAGGGGTTGCAAAGAGGTCTTCAGGGACGCTGTGATGTTGGTGAAAACCGGATCGGCCGGATCGGGCCAGGCGGGTGTCTGGATGAAGGACGAGACCTTCAGGACGGTGACGCCAGCTTCCTCCAAGGCCGCCAGCGCCGCCTTCAGGGTTTCGGGCGGCGACCCAGCGGGCGAAGGCAGGTTGGCCCCCAGGGCGATCAGGATTTCCGGCGTCTCGGTCGGCATGCCGCCAGTATAGCGGCAAGCCGCGCGCGTCTGGACAGGGTCGCGGCCGCACATTAAGGCCGCTGCCATGACCACGCCGCTTGAGCCACCCAAGGATTGCCCGCTCTGCCCGCGGCTGGCGGCCTTCCGGCAGGAGAACCGGAAAAAGCATCCCGACTGGTTCAACGCGCCGGTGCCATGCTTCGGTCCGCGCGACGCGGCCATCGCCCTTGCGGGCCTGGCGCCCGGCCTGCAAGGGGCCAACCGCACAGGCCGGCCCTTCACCGGCGACTGGGCGGGCGACCTTCTCTACGCCACTTTGCTGAAACTGAAGCTGGCCAGAGGCGTGTACGAAGAACGCGCCGACGATTCCCTGGAACTGGTCAATTGCCGCATCGTCAATTCGGTGCGCTGCGTGCCGCCGCAGAACAAGCCGGAGCCGTCGGAGATCAACACCTGCCGCCAGTTCTTGATTTCGGAACTGGAGCACATGCCGAAGCTGAAGGTGATCCTGGCGCTGGGCAAGATCGCCCATGACAGCGTGCTGAAGACGCTGGGCGCGCGCATCGCGGCCCACCCCTTTGGTCATGAGACAGAATACAGGATCGGCCGCTTCACTCTGGTGTCGAGCTATCACTGCTCACGCTACAACACCAACACCGGGGTGCTGACGACAGCAATGTTCGAATCCGCCGTTGGCAAGGCCAAGGCTTTGGCCGGGCTTTAATTTTGGTCGCGCAATTTATCCGAAAACCGCTCCACACTTTTCGGATTGCGCTCTCTAGAGCAGCGCATCCTTCGCGGCGTGGATCTGCTGCAATTGTGGCGGAGCATGGCGGTAGCGGCGCAGCAGCGCCTTTTCGTCGCCGTCGATGGCGTTGCAGTTCAGCTTCGCCACCGCGCGGTTGATTTCTTCCCGGCGCGCCTTGTCATAGCCCTCCTCGCCACCGAAATGGTTGCAGCCCTTGCGGCGTTCGACATAGGCGGCGATATCGGGCGGCGTCCAGACGGCCGCCGCCGCGCCGGTCAGCGTCAGCGCGAACAGCCCCAGCGGAATGAATCGCTTCATTCCACCAGTCTAGGCTATCGGCGGGAACGGGTCAGCGACCCCGTGCCAGCGGGTTGGCCATGGGTGGAAGCGGCGCCGCCGTCACAGCGAGCGGTGCGGAGGGCGGCGGCAGGGCCTCATCAGCCGGCAAATTGGTCAGCGGCGAATAGGCGTCGTAGCTGGCGCGGCCGATATTGCTGGGCGGGTTGGCGGCACTGTCATAAAGGCTGCCTGGCCCGCCAGCATAAGGCATGCGGTTGGGATTGCCCGCGTCCGGACCTGGGAGGGGATATTCGACGTACTGGCACCCGCCCAGCGTCAAAGCCAATGCAACGATACCGATGCCGATGCGCATGGAACTCTCCTCGCTATTCTGGAACAACGGCGGGAAGGATGGCAGGTTCCTCGTGACGGCAGCATTTCGCCAGGGTTAGCAATGCGCCATGCGAACAGTGGCAACGTGAACGGGCGGGACAGAATGCGGTTTGCCGTGCTTTTGCCCTGCGCGCTTCTGTTCGGGTGCGCAGTGCCCCGGACAACGGACTGTGCCTTCGCCTGGCAGCCCGGGATGCGGGACAGCCTGATTTTGCCCGCCCAGCCCCATCTTCTGGGCCGCAACTGGAAAGGCGACGACATCTGGGCCACGCAAAGAGAGGAGATTGCGCGCGATTATGCGCTGGATAGACCAGTCAGCGTCATGCGCCTGAAGGGCGGCGATCTGGAATTGGTCTCCACGAAGCGCGTACCCACCGATCTCGATGGAGAGGATCTCTACTTCGACATCGAACCCTGCTGGATGAAGGTATACGACGCCGCGCTGCTGGGCACCGTCAGGAGCGCGAAGCGGCTCGAAGGACGGCAATAACGGGAATCAGCCTTTGGCCCGCAGCAGCCGCGCCTTGTCACGCTGCCAGTCGCGCTGCTTCTCGGTTTCGCGCTTGTCGTGAATTTTCTTGCCCTTGGCCATGCCCAGCAGCAGCTTGGCTTTGCCCTTCTCGTTGAAATACATCTTCAACGGCACGATGGTCATGCCCTCGCGCTGGATGGCGGCGGCCAGCTTGGCGACCTCGCGCTTGCGGACCAGCAGCTTGCGGGTGCGCTTGGGCTCGTGATTCATCCGGTTGGCCTGGAGATATTCCGGAATGTAGGAATTGACCAGCCAGAGCTCGCCGTCCTTGGCGTGGGCATAGCTTTCCGCGATGGTGGAATGGCCGCCGCGCAGCGATTTCACTTCCGAGCCGGTGAGCATGATGCCGGCCTCCAGCGTCTCGCCGATGGTATAGGAAAAACGCGCCTTGCGGTTCTCGGCGATAAGCTTGTTGTTGTCGGCTTTCTTTTTCGGCATCAGCCCACGAGGCCGGCGAAGGCCAACGCTTCCTTCACCTTGGCGCGCGCGGTCTCGTCGGCTTCCACCAGCGGTAGGCGCACCTCGGCCGAGCACAGACCGAGCAGCGAGGCGGCGTATTTCACCGGCGCCGGATTGGGATTGGTGAACAGCGCGTCGTGCAGCGGCAGCAGCCTGTCCTGAATCTTCAGCGCGGCATCGTAACCGCCCTGCAGGCAGGCGGCCTGGAACTGGGCGCAGAGTTTCGGCGCGACATTGGCCGTCACCGAGATGCAGCCATGGCCGCCATGGGCCATATAGGCCAGCGCCGTGCCATCCTCGCCCGACAACAGCAGCCAGTCCTTGCCGATGGCATGGCGCTCGCGCGACGGGCGCAGCAGATTGGCTGTGGCGTCCTTCACCCCAATGATGTTGGGGTGCCTCGCCAGGCGCGCCATGGTCTCCAGCCCGATCTCGACAATGGCGCGGGGCGGGATGTTGTAAAGGATGATGGGAATATCCACCGCGTCGGCCACCGCCATGAAATGGCGGTACTGCCCTTCCTGCGACGGCTTGTTGTAATAGCCGGTCACCGACAGCACCGCGTCCGCCCCCACCGACATGGCGAACCTGGTCAGTTCGATCGCCTCGGTGGTGGAATTGGAGCCGGCGCCGGCGATGACGGGAACGCGGCCCGCCGTCTCCTCAACGCAGATTTCGATCACCCGGCGATGCTCGTCATGGGACAGGGTGGGTGATTCGCCGGTGGTGCCGCAGGGAACCAGGCCGTTGGTTCCTTCCGCGATCTGCCAGGAGACCAGCTTGCGGAAAGCGGCCTCATCCAGCTTGCCGTCCTTCATCGGGGTGATCAGGGCGGTGATCGAGCCTTTGATGCGGTCCTTGATGCTCATGGCGGGCTTCCGTGGTGTCTCATTTCTGCTGGGCCTTTAGGACAGTATGGCCTCAAGACGGCTGCTCCGTCTAAGCTGAACCCCGCTTCGGAACAAGCATCGGGCCATGAATTCCACGTCTTTCCGCACCGCGATCCTTGCAGGGCTGGGCGTCCTTGCCCTGACCTGGGCCGGGTCATCGGCGGCGCCCGTCCGCCCCTCCAGCGTGCATGTGATGTCGCCCGCCGACCATGACCTCTTCCTGCGCGCCTGGCAGGCGGCGGAGCGCGGCGACTGGACCGGGGCTCGCAATCTGGCCACACAAGGCGCGAGCCCCGTCGCCCGGCAATTGCTGGAATGGACTTACGCCCGTGAAGGCGGCGCCAGCTTCCCAGAAATAGACGCGGTATTGAAATCGAGTACAGGCTGGCCGGGGCGCGGCCTGCTCTATGCCCTGGCCGAACAATCGCTGCCGCTGACCATGGGCGGCAGCGAGATCATCGCCTGGTTCGGCGCGCGCAGCCCCGCCACCGCCATCGGCAGGGTGCGGCTGGGCGAAGCGTTGATTGATGACGGCCAGACCGCCAAGGGCCGTGTCCTGGTGCGCGACGGCTGGGTCGGCGGCAGTTTCGACCCCGCCACCGAACTGGCCATCGTGCAGAAGGACGGCGACTTCATCACCCAGACGGACGACCGCGCCCGGCTGGACAATCTGATCTGGCAGGGCGCAACCACGGCGGCCAGGCGCGAACTGGCGCGTGTCACCGGCAGCACAGTGGCGGCCAAGGCGCGCATCGCCCTCACCGCCGGACTGAAAGCGGCCAAGGCGGCGCTGGCGGCGGCGGCGAACTCCGACGATCCGGCGCTGCTGTTCGACTGGTCCACTGCGCTGCGCCACGCCGGCAAGGACGATGAGGCGTATGCCATGCTGCTGCGCGCGCCCGCCGCTTCGCTGCTGAAGGACCATGCCGCCCGCTGGTGGACCGAGCACAATATCCAGGCGCGCGACGCGCTGGCCGATAACGACAACGCCCTGGCGCTAAAGCTGGTCACGCACGCGGCGCTGACCGGTGGCGACGATTATTCCGAGGCGCAATTCCTGGGCGGCTTCATCGAGTTGCGCCTGCTGAACGCGCCATCGGCGGCGCTGCCCTGGTTCCAGCGCATGGAAGCAGCGGTGGGCCGTCCCATCTCCAAGGCCAAGGCGCAATACTGGCAGGGGCGCGGCCTGGAGGCGCTGGGCCAAGGCGCCGCCGCTATGGCGCAATACCGCCGGGCCGCCGCCCATCCGGAGACCTTCTATGGGCAATTGGCGCTGGCCAAGACCGGCGGGTTGCTGCATCTGGAGGACGCTGCGGTCGAGGCCGCGCCGGAAAGCGAGTTGGAAACCGACCCGCTGCTGCCGGCAATGCGCGTCCTGGCCGAGCTGGGCCAGGAATCCGATCTGCGCCTGTTCCTGGATGCGGATTCCGCCGCCAATCCCGCGCCCCGCCATCTCAAGCGGCTGATGATGGCGGTGACGAATTGGGGCTATCCGGAAATCGCGGTGCGCCAGGCCAAGCTGCTGGGCTATGGCGGCAGCCTGATCCTGGCCTACAGCCACCCGGTCATTGCCCTGCCCGGTTTCTCCGGCGCCGGTACCGCGCCGCCGCCCGCTCTGGTGCTGGGGCTGATCCGGCAGGAGTCGGAGTTCGACCCCTACGCGATCTCAAGCGCCGGGGCGCAGGGCATCATGCAGATGATGCCGTCGCTGGCGCGGGCCCAGGCGAAGATTGCAGAGGTGCCTTACCAGCCCGAAGCGCTGCTGGGCGACACCAATTACGGCATCCAGCTCGGCATGAGCGAATTCGGCGGTTTCCTGACGCATTACAACGGCTCGGTGGTGCTGGCCATCGCGGCCTACAATGCCGGACCTTCCAATGCGGCGCGCTGGATCAAGGGCATCGGCGATCCGCGCGTCGGCAATGTTGATCCCATCGACTGGATCGAGCGAATTTCGTTCCCGGAAACCCGCAATTACGAGCAGCGGGTGCTGGAGAATACCGGCGCCTACAGGGCGCGGCTGGCGGGCAAGGATGTGCCGGTGCAGATTTTGAGCGATCTCTACGCCCCGGGCGCGCCGCCATCATCGACAGGGCCATAGAAACGAAAACGCCGGGTCAGGGCGCGGCGGAAAATCAGCTTTTGAAGATGTTGAGCCACTCGCGCGCCAATTTCTGAGCTTGCGCGATCTGGCTGGGGTTCATTTCGGCGGCAATCGAGTTGCGCCAGCGCTTGGCTTCCTCGATGCCACGGCAGGCCGCCAGGTTGAACCATTTGTGGGCCACGACATAGTCGGCTGTAACGCCCTGGCCGTTGGAATAGGCCAAGCCGAGATTGTAGAGCGCATCGGCGCGCCCCGCTTTCGCGTCCTGCTCGAACTGAGTCAGGCTGTCCATGTCGATGCAGGCCACTTTGGTCTCTCCCTGGACCGGCTGCGCGCGAAGAACCCTTCTTCGTGCGGGGGCATCGTGGCGCCGGAGAAACTAAGACGCGGTAAACGCGCGTTAGTCATAATCGCTAAGAACGGTTAGGGATGGTGAAGGAAGGGCTAATGCCGCCGCCTTCAACGAGCGCGCTGGCCGAACAAAACCTGCTTGTCCGCCGCGCTCATAGGCTTGCGCAACTCCGCACCGAGATTTATGGCGCGCTGGACGGCGGGGCGCTTGCCCAGCCGTTCGAACCAGGCCGTCAGGGCGGGGAATTCGTCCAGCGCCTGGTATTTCGTCGCGGATTTGACCCAGGAATAACAGGCCATGTCAGCGATGGAGTAGGTCCCCGCCAGGAACTTCATTTTGCCGAG
>Ga0265318_10002132_pt1 | contig 10760 bp, 8 predicted proteins | sample 4821metaG_FD_192431 | JGI IMG/M metagenome (GOLD analysis project Ga0265318, IMG submission 192431) | Rhizosphere microbial communities from Carex aquatilis grown in University of Washington, Seatle, WA, United States - 4-8-21 metaG | ecosystem: Host-associated > Plants > Roots > Rhizosphere >... | reverse complement strand
CGCTTCGGCAATGTCGCAGGCGGCGTTCGACATCGCGCCGCCGATCGTCGGGTTCTGCCCCGCCTCGGGGATCTCGTGGCGGTACCCCATGCTCGGCTCGATCGCGAGCGCGATGCGATCCATGTAGGCGACCGCCTCCACGGGATACTCGCCCACCGCCGTCTCGCCGGAGAGCATCAAGGCCGACGTCCCGTCGAGAATGGCGTTTGCGACGTCGCTCGCCTCGGCCCGTGTGGGCTCGGCCGAGTGGATCATCGTCTCGAGCATCTGCGTCGCGGTGATCACCGGCTTGCCGCGCTCGAGCGCCTTGAGGATGATCCGCTTCTGCAGGAGCGGCACGAGCGCCGGCCCGATCTCGACGCCGAGATCGCCGCGCGCCACCATCACGGCGTCGGTTTCGGCGAGGATGTCGTCGAGCGCCTCGATCGCCTCGGACTTCTCGATCTTGGCGATCACGCGAGCCTGCCCGCCTGCCTGTTCGATCAGCGCCTTGAGGTCACGCACGTCGGCCGCCGACCGGACGAAGGAGAGCGCGACATAGTCGACGCCGAGCCCGAGCGCGAACTCGAGGTCGATGATGTCCTTGCGCGTGAGCGACGGGATCGGCAAGGGCACGCCGGGCAGGTTCACGCCCTTGTGCGACGAGATCCGCCCGCCGACGACGACGGCGCAGTGCGCGCGGCCCGCGTCGACATCCTCGACGCGCAGACGGACAAGACCGTCGTCGATCAGGACGTCGTGGCCTGCTTTCAGCACGTCGCCGATCACCGCGGGCGCAATCGGCAGCTCGCCGTCGACGGCCAACTCCTCCGCGCAGATGGTGATCGTCTCTCCGCGCACGAGGATCATCGGCTCGTCGAGCGCACCGATCCGCAGCTTCGGCCCCTGGAGATCGGCGATCAGCGCAATCGGGCGCCCGGCTTCGACTTCGACCTCACGCACGCGCCCCGCCCGTTCGGCGTGGGCGGCGTGCGTGCCGTGCGAGAGATTCAGGCGCGCTGCATCCATGCCGGCGGCGATGAGCGCGCTCAGCTGTTCGGTCGAGTCGGACGCCGGGCCGAGCGTCGCGACGATCTTCGTTCGGCGTTCGGCGTTCACGTGCCGCTCAGGTTAGCCGCGTCTACGGGGGAAGGCGTCCCAACCCGGGTACGTTGCACGGCTTCCGAGCTCCTCCTCGATCCTGAGCAGCTGGTTGTACTTCGCGACACGGTCGGATCGCGCGGGAGCGCCGGTCTTGATCTGGCCGGTGCCGAGCGCGACGACGAGATCGGAGATGGTCGAATCCTCGGTCTCACCCGAGCGATGCGAGATGACGGCGGTGTAGCCGTTCTCCTGGGCGAGGCGCACGGCCGCGATCGTCTCGGTGAGGGTGCCGATCTGGTTCAGCTTCACGAGGATCGAGTTGGCGACCCCGAGGTCGATGCCCTTCTGAAGCCGCTCGGGATTCGTGACGAAGATGTCGTCGCCGATCAGCTGGATGCGGTCGCCGAGCGTGTCGGTCGTGACCTTCCAGCCGTCCCAGTCGTCCTCGGCGTTGCCGTCCTCGATCGAGACGATCGGGAAGCGGTCGACGAGATCGGCGTAGAAGGCGGCCATGTCGGCGGGCGCCACCTCGCGCCCCTCGAAGCGGTACGCGCCGTCGCTGAAGAACTCGCTCGAGGCGGGATCGAGCGCGATGGCGACGCGGTCGCCATGCCCGGCGCTCTCGGCCGCGTCGACGATCGTCTGGATCACGGCCTCGCTCGACTCGAGGTTGGGAGCGAAACCTCCCTCGTCACCGACCGCCGTCGCGAACCCGCGGCCCGCGAGCACCTTCTTCAGCGCGTGATAGGTCTCCGCGCCGATCTGCAGCGCGTGCGCGAACGAGTCTGCTCCGGCGGGCACGATCATGAACTCCTGCAGGTCGATCGAGTTGGCGGCGTGCACGCCCCCGTTGATCACGTTCATCAGCGGTACCGGCAGCATCGTCCCTTCGTCCTTGCCGAGATAGCGAAAGAGCGACACCCCGGCTTCGGCCGCGGCGGCCTTCGCCGTGGCGAGGGAGACGCCGAGGATCGCGTTCGCGCCCAGGCGGCCTTTGTTCGGCGTGCCGTCGAGGTCGATCAGCGTCCGGTCGAGCGCCTCCTGGTCGGCAGGATCGAGACCGTGCACGGCCGTCGCGATCTCGCCGTTCACGTTGGCGACGGCCTTCGTGACAGCCTTCCCGCCGTAGGCGTCTCCACCGTCGCGCAGCTCGACGGCCTCGTGCACTCCCGTCGATGCCCCTGACGGAACAGCGGCCCGGCCGAAGGCGCCCGAATCGAGGAGTACGTCGACTTCCACGGTGGGGTTACCGCGGGAGTCGAGGATCTGACGGGCATGGACGCGCGCTATCTGGCTCATTCGTTCGTCTCCTTGGCAAGGTCGAAGTACCGGTCCTGCTGCGTCAACGGCAGCTCACTCCAGTTCTCCCCGCTCGACGCGGCAAGCTTCTCCGCAGTTTCTACGCGCGTGCGAAACCGATCGGCCGCGCGGCGGAGCTCGAGCTCCGGATCGACGTCGAGCTTGCGTGCGACATTGACCGCGGCGAACAGTACGTCACCGAGCTCCTCCGCCCTGCGCTCCGGCGAGTCGAGATCCTCCTTCAGCTCGCGCAGCTCGTCGTCGAGATCGGCGACCGCGCCGGCAACATCGGGATATTCGAACCCGACGGATTTCGCGCGTTGCTGCACCTTGCGCGCATACAGGAGTCCGGGCAGCGCAGCGGGCACGTCGTGGAAGACGCCCTCGCGCCCTTCCTGCTCCCGCTTGATGCGGTCCCAGTTCGCCTTCACTACTCCGGCGGTGTCGGCCTCCACCTCTCCAAAGACATGCGGGTGCCTGCGCACGAGCTTGGCGTGGATGCCACGCGCGACCGCCGCAAGGTCACCGTGTCCCTTCTCCGACAGGAGAAGGGACAAGAAGTACACCTGGAAGAGCAGGTCGCCGAGCTCGTCGAGCAACTTCTCGTCGTCGTCGGCCAACGCCGCGTCGGCGACCTCGTAGGCCTCCTCGACGGTGTGCGGAACGATCGTGCGCACTGTCTGGTCCCTGTCCCAGGGACACTCGCGCCGCAGCCTCTCGGTCAGATGCTGCAGATCGAGGAGGGCCTGCTCCAGGCCCTCCATGTTAGTGGTCAAACCGGCAACGCACGCCGGGTCTCCGGCCCACGATCACGCTGCGCGTGAGCCCCTCGTCGCCCTTGTGAATGCAAACCAGCATTGACGACGGGCGCCGACGGTCTCACGCTTGGTGCTAGCGACCCGGAACCGCGGCAACGTCACCGGTCCGACCACTACTTGCTCGTCGTGGTCGCCGCGGTCGTCGTCGCCGTTGATGTGGGAAGCGGCGTGTACCCGGTCTGGTACGCGATCTTCTTCAGGTACTCCTTGTTCACGCCGTCCACCCACTTGTTGATGACGTCGGTCTTCTTCGTCTGCAGCAACTGCGTCGAGATCGAGGCCTTGACATCCTTCAGCGGCTTCTGCGACGCCGGCCTGACGGCGGAGAGCGCCTGGATGATGTGCCAGCCGTACGTCGTGTGCACCGGCGCCGAGGTCTCGTTCAGCTTGAGCGAGAACGCGACCTTGTCGAACGGCGCGACGGTCTGCCCCTTCGAGATCGTCAGTTTTCCGCCCTGCGCAGCCGAGCCCGGATCCTTCGAATACTTCTTCGCGAGCTTCGCAAAATCGCCGCCGGCCTTGAGCTGCGCCTCGATGCTGTCGGCGAGCTTCTTGTTGTTGACCAGGATGTGGCGGACGTCGCGGCTCTCGGTCTGAGCGTACGTCGACTTGTGCGCGTCGTAGTACGTCTTGATGTCAGCATCCGTGACCTTCACGTTGCCGGTCACCTTCGCGTAGATCTTCTCGGAGAGGATCTGACCCCTGAGATTGATCGCGAGCAGCGGCTCGGTGAGACCCTGCGCCTTGAGCTGCGCCTTGTACTTCGTCTCGTTGTTGGCGAAGTACTGCTTCTTGATCTGCTTGATGCGCGCCTGGACGTCCGCGTCGGTGACGACGATGCCGAGGCCCTTCGCCTTCTGCGCGAGCTCCGACTGCTGGACGAGGTACTTCATCGTTTGATCCTGCAGCGCCTTGTACTGCGACGTGCCCGGCTTCGGGAACGCGGTCTTCTGCGCGAGGTACGCGCTCTTCGTGCCGCTCAAGAGCAGCGTGAACTCGCTCTTGGTGATGTTGTCGTTTCCGACGACGGCGACCGAGTTCGACGGCACGCTCTTCGCGCCGCCTCCCCCGCAACCCGCGGCGAGACCGACGACGGCCAGAAGCGCAAGAAGTGGAACGAAGCGGAGCAGTCTCATTGGAATCCCAGGTCTCGGATGGCGAGGAGGAGGCCGGTGCAGCGGCAAAGGTTTACGCCTCACGCTGCCTGGCGAGCTTCCAAGATAGCATCGACCAGCCGAATCGCCTGAGTGAATCCGTCCTCACTCCTTAGAGTGACTTCGCTGCTCCCGGTGGTGTAGACGGCCGTATGGATGCGGCTGCGGAGCTCTTTCAGCTCCTGGGAGCCGAGGACGAGCCGGCCGACGGTCGCCTTCCCGCCGCGGAAGACGAGGTAATCGGCGCCGAGGATGGCCACCTTGATCTTCGCCTCCTGGATCGCGAAGAGGTTCGCAACCGGCTCCGGCAGCGGCCCGAAGCGGTCTTCGAGCGAGGCCTGGAGCTCGCGGAGCTCGTCCTCGGTCTCCGAGAGCGCGAGCCGGCGGTGGATGTCGATCCGCAGCGCCTCCGAGCCGACATACGGCTGCGGGACGTACGCGTCGATCCGGGCGTCGACCCGCACCGGGCGCGCTGCGACGCGGCGCTGGCCCTGTAGCTCGGCGACGGCCTCGTTCAGGAGCTCGACGTAGAGCTCGAAGCCGACCGCCGCGACGTGGCCCGACTGCTCGCCGCCGAGCAGCTCGCCGGCGCCGCGGATCTCGAGGTCGCGCATCGCGATCGCGAAGCCCGCGCCGAGCTCGGTGTGGTCGGCGAGCGTGGTGAGGCGCGCCCGTGCCTCCGGGGTCAGCTCGCGCGCCTCGGGATAGAAGAGGAACGCGTACGCCGTCGCGTCCGAGCGGCCGACCCGGCCGCGGATCTGGTAGAGCTGCGAGAGGCCGAGCATGTCGGCGCGCTCGACGATCAGCGTGTTCGCCTGCGGGATGTCGAGCCCCGACTCGATGATCGTCGTCGAGACGAGCACGTCGGCGTCGCCACGCAGGAACGCGTGCATCTTCTCCTCGAGCTCCTTCTCCTTCATCTGGCCGTGCGCGACGAGGAAGCGGAGGTCCGGGCAAAGCTGTTGGAGCTTCTCCGCCGCGGCGTCGATCGACTCGACGCGGTTGTGGAGATAGAACGCCTGGCCGCCGCGCTCCTGCTCGCGCTTCAGCGCCTCGACGATCATCTCCTCGTCGTACTCGCCGACCGTCGTGCGGATCGGCCGGCGGCCCTCGGGCGGTGTCTCGATGATCGAGATGTCCCGCATCCCCGAGAGCGACATGTGCAGCGTGCGCGGAATCGGCGTGGCGCTCAGCGTCAGCACGTCGACCTCGAGCCGCAGCGACTTCAGCAGCTCCTTCTGCTTGACGCCGAAACGCTGCTCCTCGTCGAGCACGACGAGGCCGAGCTCTTTCGGGATCACGTCGCGGCTCAGAACGCGATGCGTGCCGATCAGGACGTCGACCTTGCCCTCGCTGAAGTCTTTGAGCACCGCCTTGACTTCTTTCGGCGACCGGAAGCGCGAGACCATCTCGACGCGTACGGGGAAGTCGCGGAAGCGGTCGCGGAAGGTGTTCCAGTGCTGCTCGGCGAGGATCGTCGTCGGTGCGAGCATCAGCACCTGCTTGCCGTTGACTGCGACTGCGAACGCGGCACGCACCGCGACCTCGGTCTTGCCGAAGCCGACGTCGCCGCAGACGAGCCTGTCCATCGGCTGCGTCGACTCGAGGTCTTCCTTCACCGCCTCGATCGCGTTCGCCTGGTCGGGCGTCTCGCGGTATGGGAACGACGTCTCGAGCTGCTGCAGCCATTCGTTGTCGAGGTCGTAGGCGATGCCTTCGCGCGTCTGACGCTGTGCGTAGAGCGCGATCAGCTCGGACGCAAGCTCCTGCACCGACTCGCGCGCGCGCGACTTGAGCAGCTGCCAGGCCTTGCCGCCGAGCTTCGAGAGAGCGGGCGCGGTTGCGTCGGCGCCGACGTAGCGCGACACCCTGCCGAGCTGCTCGTGCGGAACGTAGAGGCGATCTTCGCCGCGAAACGCGAGCAGGAGGTAGTCGCGCGTGACACCCGCGACCTCCTTCGTCTCGAAGCCGAGCAGCTTTCCGACGCCGTGGTCCTCGTGCACGACGTAGTCGCCGGTACGCAGGTCGGCGAACGACTGCAGCGCGCGGCCGCCGATGCGCGCCTGCCGCGAGACGCGGCGGCGGAACACCTGGTGGTCGGGCAGGAGCGCGAGGTGCAGGTCGCGCCAGACGAAGCCGCGGCGGGCCGGCGAGATCGCAAAGAAGAGGCCGGCGTCGACGGGGAGCTTGTCGCCCGGCTCGAGGATCCGCGTCTCGACCTTCCGCAGCATGTTCTGCGTGCGCAGCGCCTCGCCACGGTGCGGGAACGCAACCACGACGCGCTGCCCTGAGCGCACGAGCGCGGCGAGCTCCGTTTCGGCCTCGGCGAGCCCGCGCGCGGCGATCGCGGGGCGCTGCGCCTCGAACGAGAAGGGTTGGTTCTGCGGGAACGAGTCGAGCTCCGTCGTTCCCTTCAACGAGCTGGGCTGGAGCTTCTCCTCCTCCCAGATGCGGCGTACCTCGTCGGGCTGGAAGACGAAGTCCGGCGTGCGGTCAAGCGGCGCGACGAGATCGTTGGGCACGGGACGGACCTCGCCGTCGTCTCCGTGCCAGTCCTGCATCAGGTCGAGTCGCCGCTCGACGGCCGGATAGATCGTGCACACCTCGACGGGGTGCAGCGCACGCTGGGTGAAGGAGGAGAACGCGCGAATCGACTCGACCTCGTCGCCGAAGAACTCGACGCGCAGCGGCTCACGGCCGGTGGTCGGGAAGACGTCGACGATGCCGCCGCGCACGGCGAACTGGCCGCGGTCGTCGACACGCTCGACGCGCTCGTAGCCTGCGAGTGCGAGCGCCTCCGAGAGCCCCTCGACGCCGATCTCGTGGCCCGGTGCAAGCTCCAGCGCATCCGGCCGCGCGCGCGGGGGCGGCAACGGCTCGGCGAGCGCGCGCGCAGAAGCGCAGATGATCCCGCCTCGGGCGAGGACGTCGAGCGCGCGGGCGCGTTCACCGACGAGGTGCGGCGGCGGCTCGAGGCCCGATTCCCAGCGAACGCCGCGACTCGGCATGAACCCGACCTGCTCGTCGCCGAGGAACCAGGCGACGGCCTCGGCGGCGTCGCGCGCGTCGGCATCTTCCGGCAAGAGGCAGACGAGCGGGCGCTCGAGCTTCTCGAACAGCGACGCGAGCAGAACCGGCAGCGCCGCTTCCGAGACGCGAGCACGGGTCGGCAGCGCCTCGGTGAGCTCTTCGAGGCGCTCCAGGTCCGCGACCTCGCGGACGAACGCGTGCAGTACGGGACGGTCCATGCAAACGGCGGAACCTGGCGGTTCCGCGCCGGGTCATGGTACTCGCGCTCCCTCGGTCGAGGGACGTCGCGCCGGGCCGGAGCGATCGCGGCCGATGGGCATTGGGTGGGGTGGCAGAACAGGGACTGGGCGAAGCACGACGACGACGAGCTCGCGAAGCTCTACGGCGTCGTCCCGCAGAGCACGCGCACCGTGCGCATCCGGATCTGGTCGACCGTCACGGTGCTGACACTCGCCGTCGGCGGCTTCGCCTACACGCAGCTGCCGACCACCGAGCCCCTCGTCGCAGCGGGACAAACCGACCTGCTGTTCGGCCTGCGCGGAACGAATCAACGTGTCCCGTCCGACTACCCGGGCGGCACCGGTACGGCCTGCAACGAGGAGGAGTACACCGCGGATACCGGGCAGTGGTCGTGCCTGTCGTGGGCGATCAACATCAGGAACCTGCCGATCGTGCAGCCGCCGGCGTACGTCGGCCCGTGCACGCACCTCCTCGCCGACCAGGAGCACGCGCGCTGGATCTGCCTCGGCGGCGCCCCGCTGCCGCAACAGCAGCCGCCGTCGGTTGCCGGGCTCTACGCCTAAGGCGCCTCGCTACGCTCGGCGCGTGAGCCGGAAGAAGCCGCTGACGGAGCGCGGAGTGAAGCGCATGATCGAGCGCGAGCGCGCGGTTGGGCTGAGCCCCGAGGACGAGGCGGCGCGCTGGCTCGCCGAGAACGACAAGCAACCCGCGCCACCACCGCCGAAGGCAGCCTCGAAGTCGAAGGCGTTGCACCGCTGGCGGCAGAGCCGCGGCGGCGGCTGACCTCCCTCGATCGAGGGACGATTCACGTGAGCGGCAGAGGCCGTCGATGCCAGTGAGGTGAGCTGGGATACCCACGACGGCGACAAATGGCGCAGTGCGTTCGACCCTCCGCGGGAACCGTCGACCGCGCCGGCACCTGAGCGTCCTGCGGCCGCTCCGCACACCGTGACCCGTCGTTCACCACTGTTGCGCACAGTCGAGGTGGGCGCGGTTCTCCTGAGCATCCTCAGCGTCGTCGGCCTCGGCATGGCTTGGGCGAGGATCGCGGAACACTTCAGCCTGTACCACCGCGCGACGGGTGACGTGCCGACGCAGCTCTGGGTCTACTACGGCGAACCGACCCCGCTCGCGCAGGCTGTCGGCGGCACAAGCCCGCAGCGCAGGGTCTGCGACGACAGGGTGCGCCCGAAGGCCGCAGGCGGCACGTGGAACTGCGAGCTCTGGTTCTCGCTCGACCGCCACTCCATCGGTGAGGTGGCTGTCGCCCTTCCGCCGGGCCCGTGCTCACACGAACGCGTGAACCAGCAGACGCATGCGTGGGAGTGCTGGACGAACGTCGACATCCCGCCGATCATCCGCGATGCACCGCCGGGGGCAAAGATCATCGTCGGCGACCTCCGCGGAACCGGCTTTTGTCTGCGCGAGCTTCTTCTACAGGGCCGCTGGCGCTGCATCTGGTGGGGTGCGCGCAAGCACGGTTATCGCGTCGTGCAGGTGTTCGACTCCGGACAGCCGTGCGATTTCCGGGTCGTCGACCAAGTCACCGGCGTCTGGTCGTGCCGCCGGTCGTACATGAACTTGTACATCATCGGCCGTTGACGTCCGCCTGGGCGCGCTGGATTCCCTCGGCGTCGAGCTTCTCGACGGCCTGCGCCGCGTTCCAGATGAGCGAGTCGACGTCGTCATGCGGCTCGAAGTCGGCGAGGACGTAGTCCGCGAGCGGACGCGGGTCGCCCCGCCCGGGCCGGCCGACGCCGACGCGGAGCCGCAGGAAGTCCTGCGTCTTCAAGTGCTGAGCGACCGAGCGCAGGCCGTTGTGGCCGCCGAGCCCGCCGCCGAGACGCAGCTGTAACCGCCCGCGCTCCAGGTCGCCCTCGTCGTGGACGACGAGCACCGCGCCGGGGTCGAGCTTGAAGAAGCGCGCGGCTGCGCCGACGGACTGCCCGGACTCGTTCATGAACGTCTCCGGCTTCAGCAGCGCGAGCTTGTGGCCGTCCAGCCGGATCTCCGCGAGCTGGCCCGAGAACTTCGAGCGCCACGAGCCGTCGTGTCGGCGCGCGAGCTCGTCGACGACCATGTGGCCGACGTTGTGGCGGTTGCGCGCGTACTCGCGGCCGGGGTTGCCGAGACCCACGACGAGCAGGTCGAGCGAAGAGCCCTGTCGCCGCGGCCAGAGCCGCATGGCCTAACCCTCGCTGGAGCTGGAATCGCCGGAGGAGTCTGCCCCCGACTCGGCGGTCGCGTCTGCGTCGCCCTCGCCCTCGGCGGGCTCGAGCGGCTCGCCGTCCTCGCCCAGGAGCACCTCGGCCTCTTCGGGCTCCTCTTCACGCATCGGCGCGGTCACGGTCGCGGCGACGGTCTCGAGGTCGTCGAGCAGCGTCACGCCGTCGGGGACGTTGATGTCCGCGAGGCGAAGCGTGTCGCCCATTTCCATCTTCGACACGTCGAGATCGAAATGCTCCGGAACCTCGAGCGGAAGCGCCTCGACGTTGAGCTCGCGCAGCGGCTGCGAGAGCACGCCGCCCTCGCGCACGCCCGGTGCGTCCTCCGCGCCGATCAGATGCACGGCGACCGAGGCGTGGATGAGGCGGTCGAGCCGCACCTCGAGCAGGTCGATGTGCGTGACGCCTCCCCGCACCTTGTCGAGCTGGTAGTCCTTGAGGATCGAGGCGTGAGGAGCGCCACTACCGTCGACCTCGACGTCGAGGATGGAGTGCAGGCCGGCCTTGCCGGTGAGCGCGCGGCGCAGCTCACGCACTTCGACGGCGATCGCGATCGGCTCGGACCGTCCGTAGAGCACGCCGGGGACGATCCCCTGCTTGCGCAGGCGCCGCGTCTCGCGCGAGCCGAGCTGCTCGCGCTTGGTGACCGTCAGCTTTGTGCGTTCTCCAGCCATTCCGGCGGCCGAGTGTAGCGGAGAACGGCCCGCGCACGGCAGTATCACGGTGTGTTCGAGGAGCTCCTCCAGGGCTGGGACGGCGAAGAGGCGGTGATCCGGTACGACGCCGAGAGCGGCGCGTGGATGTTCGTCTGCGTCCATTCGACCGCCTGCGGCCCCGCCGGCGGCGGCACCCGGCTCCGGGTCTACCCCACGCCCGCCGACGGTCTCGTCGACGCGATGCGCCTCTCGGGG
>Ga0265318_10002127_pt1 | contig 10773 bp, 6 predicted proteins | sample 4821metaG_FD_192431 | JGI IMG/M metagenome (GOLD analysis project Ga0265318, IMG submission 192431) | Rhizosphere microbial communities from Carex aquatilis grown in University of Washington, Seatle, WA, United States - 4-8-21 metaG | ecosystem: Host-associated > Plants > Roots > Rhizosphere >... | reverse complement strand
ACCTTGTTCAATGGATCGAAACGAATCAGAAAACCTTTACCGACCTCAGCGATTCAGTCTGGGGCTTCGCGGAAATAGGATACAAGGAAGTGAAGTCGTCTACACTTCTCATCAAGGCCCTCGAAGACGAAGGCTTCACAGTGGAGAAGGGTGTAGCAGAAATACCCACAGCCTTTGTCGCAAGCTATACAAAAGGCGCGGGACCCGTCATCGGCATTCTCGGCGAGTTCGATGCTCTGCCCGGTCTGAGCCAGGATTGTGTGCCGTACAGGAAACCGCTTGTGGACGGCGCGCCGGGTCATGGCTGCGGACACAACTTGTTGGGTGTGGCAGGCATCGCCGCCGTTTTCGCGCTCAAGCAGGCGCTGGATGCCGGCGTGCTGGAGGGTACGCTCCGTTATTATGGATGTCCCGCCGAAGAGGGCGGCGCCGGGAAAGCCTTCATGGTGAAGGCCGGTCTGTTCGACGATGTGGACGTGTGCCTGGGGTGGCATCCCGATTCTGTCAACAGCACCCTCTGGGCTAACTTCCTGGCTAACTATCGCGTGGGGTTCAAATTCCATGGCAAACCCGCGCATGCCGCCGCCGATCCGTATAACGGGCGCAGCGCTTTGGATGCGGTGGAGTTGATGAACGTGGGCGTCAACTACCTGCGCGAACACATGATCCCCGGCGCGCGCATCCATTACGTGATCACGAATGGAGGAGGCACTGCGCCGAACGTCGTCCCTGCCGAAGCGGCTTCGTTATACAGCGTGCGCGCCCCGCGCACCGACCAGCTCGATCCGTTATACGAACGCGTCAAGGCCATTGCACGCGGCGCTGCAATGATGACCGGTACCGAGCTCGACATCGAGCTGTACTCCGGCATGTCGAACTTGCTTCTCAATGAGACAGTCAATAACGTCTTGCAGAAGAAGATGGAGGAGACAGGCGCGCCCCGGTTCAGTGAGGAGGAAAGGACCTTTGCGAAAGAGATCTCTAAGACCATCCCCTCCGATAGTTTCGAGGAAGCCGCGGTTACGTATGGCCTGGATGCCGGTGCGATAACCGCGATGAAGGATAGCTTGCTGCACGAAGGCGTGCTTCCCGCCTATAAATCGGAGATCGTGCAGCCCGGTTCGACCGACGTTGGCGATGTCTCCTGGGTGGTACCCACCGGTCAGATCGGCACCGCCTGTATGGCGATCGGTACACCCGGTCATTCCTGGCAGACAGTTGCACAAGGCAGAACGGGCATTGGTCATAAAGGGATGTTGTACGCCGCCAAGGTCCTGGCTCTCGGCGCAGCCGAGTTCATGCAGAACCATGAACTCGTCCGCAAAGCGCAGGATGAATTCAAGGAACGCCACGCGGCTTCGAACTATGTCTCACCCATCCCTGACGGCTTGAAGCCTCCATTGAATATATGAGGAGAGAAGCAGCTCCTTCCGCCTGTACTTCATCAATAACGCATGAATTACCCTGCGATATAATTAATTATATATACAAGTGATCGATTGGCAATCACCCTTCAAGCGCTCGGTGATCTAATGAATTTACAAAAGGACGGATGACATGAACTATAACGTAAAGAAACCCGTTGTTTTGGATGTCTCCAGGTTCCAGGGGCAGATAGACTGGACAAAGGTCGCCCCGCAGCCGGCTCTGGTGATCTGCAGGGCCAGTGAGGGAGTCGCATATCTCGATCCCTTTTTTCAGGCGAATTGGAACGGCCTGAAGGCGCAAAACATCCGGCGCGGCGCTTATCATTTTTTCCACGCCGACATGGATGCCGGAAAGCAGTTCGCGAATTATCAAAAAGCGCTTACACAAGCCGGCGGATTTATGTCTGGCGACATACAGCCGGTGCTGGACGTCGAAGGCCTGGAGACTGCCACGCCTGCTATTCAGAAAGCCGCCTCGGGTTTGATCAAGACCTGGTTGGATGCCGCACAAGCCTATTCAGGCCAGACGCCGATGATATACACCAGCAAATATCAGTGGGGCTTCGTAACCGACTCGAACGGTAAGACCCCGGCGTGGTCGGTAAATTATGCGCTGTGGGTGGCCTGGTACCCGGACAAACCCGATAAGTTCAGCGCTCCGGCGAGCACCGTGATCCCCACCGGTTGGACCCAGTGGGCCATATGGCAATATGGGAATAATGGGCAGATCACCGGTGTAAATACCCAGGTTGACCTCGACATATTATCCGACTGGTACGCCAACCAACTCGGCCAGCAGCCGCCGGCTCCAGGTCAGCAAACCTACGTAGGGAAGGTTGTTGCACCTAGTGGTGTGAATGTTCGGGTTCAGCCCAACGTCGGTGCCAAACTTCTCGGTGCCTTGGCTGTCGGCACCGCTGTTAAGGGCAAAAGTATCAAGGTGGTCTCGGCAAAGGAGTCTTGGCTGGAGCTTACGGATCCAAAGGTTGGATGGTGTGCTATCGTTTATAACGGCACCGAGCTGATCTCGATCAATCCAAGTTGATCTTTGAGAAACAATAAGTCTAAAAAATCTCCGTCCACATCGCACCTGTAGAATATCTTTGTTCATCTCCGGTAAATTGTCACTTAACAAATACTTTCGTAAGGTATGCTCGGATCGAAGGAGCGTTTTATATAACGGCCAGGAAGATTTTAGCACCCTACCTTTGTTATGAAAGTACCACGCTTTTCCTCGATAATCTAAGTACAATTTTTGCATCGGCGGTCAAAATGAGGATAAAAGTTGAGTAATCCTACGGATACCCTGCGCCCAACTCTCGCCAGGAGCGTAAGCACAGAACGCTCCGGTGCGCTTGTGGACCGCATCTTTCAAGCGGTCGTCTCCCTCTACCAACTTGTGGCGGTGGGGACCTTTGTCGCGGCCCTGATCCTGGCCAATTCATGGCTGAAGACTCCCTTCATGGGCGCTTTCTTTGAGCAAACGATGATGTTTAACGGGTCCGCGCCGAGCGGGGATAGTAGTACCTGGAATCTATACAGTCAGGGGGTAAAGCTGGGAGACCGGTTGATATCCGTCAATGGTGTTCAAGTCAATACTTCGGCGCAAGTCGAAAAGATTTTGAGCGGGTTCTTTCCCGGTGAGACGATCCCGTTGAGTGTCAGCTCTGGGGGTGTTGAAAAAACACTACAAGTTAAATTGAATTCATTCCCGGGTGATGATGTAACCTCGTACCTTACCCTGCCGCTCATCGTCAGTTTTCTATTCCTTGCCATCAGCATTGCGATCTTCGGCTTGCGTCGCCAGGAGAGAGCTGGACGGTCTTTTGCCATTTTGTCCGCCTCGCTTAGTTTAGCCACCGGCTCCTTATTTGACTTATATACAACTCACGACCTGACACCGCTGTGGACGCTCGGTCTGGCTATGACCGGGGGTGCTCTGGTTGACCTGGCTCTCTCCTTCCCGCAGGAGGCGCGCGCTGTAATAGGCCGCCCCTATCTGCGCTGGATCGGTTACCTGGTTGCCATTGGGTTGAGCGCTTACGCTTTTACGACACTTAACAACCTGGTGGATCCTCTGGACTATCTGCTGGCGTGGCGTTTGATCTACATGTTCGTGGGTGCGTGCGGCCTCATTTATCTGCTGGTGAATGTTTATTATGGTTTTACGGCTCAATCGCCGGTCGTCAAGACACAGGCGCGCATGATTCTCACCGGAACATTGGTGGCTTTAGGGCCGATAACGATCTGGCTGCTTACGACGCCTTTTCACTTGTTCGATTTCAGCACTTCTCTCCTCCTGCCCACCGTGTTATTCCCGCTTACCCTCGGATACACAATTTTGCGTTTCCGTTTGTTGCGCGCCGACGATTGGGTGCGCCAGGGTGTCATATATCTTTTGCTATGTATCTTTATCGTGGGTGGATACGCACTGCTCGTCACAGGCCTTAGCGAGATCTTCAAAACAGCCATGCCCGCCAGCAATCCCTTCTGGATTGGTGGACTGGTCTTCGTGCTGGCGATCCTGCTCGATCCTATTCGCTTGCGCTTGCAAACTTTTGTAGATAATTCATTTTTCCGTGGGCAGCGCGCATTTACAGAAAGCGTCCAGAAATTTACACACGATATAACCGGGGCGCTGGATCTCGCGACCATTGGGAGCGTGCTGCGCAACCAGATCATTTCCACCCTCACACCGGAATCCATACATATCTTTACGTATGATATGCCGAATGACCAGTATATATCGCTGCCGGATGAGGATAACCGCGCCAGCACAGACATCCATTTTTCTTCGGAAAGCCCATTGGCCCAATATTTCATCAATGAACGTCTGCCGTTGTATCTGGATGGAACGACACTCCCCGACAGTCTTAAACAAGAAAAATCCCGACTCGCTTTATTGGGTGCACATCTGTTTATTTCCATGCCTGGCCGCGAACGTCCCGTGGGGTGGCTGGCGTTTGGCCCGCGCCTTTCGGGGCAGCCCTACACCCCGCGCGATCTGATGTTTCTCGAGAATCTAGCCGACACCGCCTCCGTGGCGATCCAACGTGTTCAGACGGTCGCGAACCTGGAGCGCCGGGTGCAGGAAATGAATGCCCTGACACGTGTATCGCAAGGTGTGAACGTCACCCTGACATTCGACGACGTGCTCGAGCTCATCTACGCGCAGACAGCACAGATCATCCCGACCTCGCATTTTTATATAACGCTTTACAACAAGGATAACGATTATTACTACTATGGCTTTGCGGTGGAGAATAACGAACGCCTGACCCAAAGGGAGAATATTCCTTTTCCACCCACTCAGGGAATTTCACCGGAGATTATCCGCCGCGGCCGCCCAATATTGATACAGGATTATTCGCGTGAGATCCAGGCACGCGGGTATTCTCCCGCCTCGGAGGGCATCTTTGCCTGGATGGGTGTGCCGCTCAATGCCGGTGCCGAATCGATCGGCGCGTTGAGTGTGGGCAGCCATGATCCAAGCACGGTTTATACTCGCAGCCAATTGGAACTACTGCAAGCCATCGCCGACCAGACTGCAGGTGCGATCGTTAAGGCTCGACTACTGCAGGAAACTCAGCAGCGCGCCCGCCAACTCAGCACATTGAACGACGTGACCCGCCAGCTCACCTCCACGCTTGAGTTGGAGCCATTACTTCAAAACATCCTCGAGAGCGCGGTTGGAATATTGAATTGCGAGGCGGGGACATTCTTCCTGGTGGACCCGCAGACGAGTGAGCTCATCTTCCGTGTTACGGTCGGGCCGGTGGCGAAAGACCTGGTGGGCGAGAGGATACAACCCGGCAAGGGGATAGTCGGGCGTGCCGTTACCACTGGCGGCCCCGTCATCGAGAACGACGTCCAGCACTCCGAGGGCTGGAACCCGGACTCTGATAATAAGACGGGGTTTACGACGCGGGCTCTAATGGCGGTGCCTCTGCGCGCCAAGGATACCCTGATCGGTGTGATCGAAGTGATCAACCGCCGCGATGGTCTGCCCTTCGTGGAAGAAGACCAAACTTTATTGACCGCTTTTGCCGGACAGGCTGCTGTGGCCATGGAAAATGCACGCCTTTACACGTTGACTGACCAGGAGCTTGCCGCCCGCGTGGAAGAACTATCGGTCATGCAGCGCATCGACCGTGAGTTGAATGCCAGCCTTGAAATGGATCGGGCCATGCGCATTACGCTCGAATGGGCGCTGCGCCAGAGCGAGGCCGAAGCAGGGTTGATCGGTATGTTGGAAGAAGGTAAATTACGCGTAATGGCGCAGGAAGGCTATGAAGACCTGATCGGCGCCGCGGCGGCTGACCAACCCATGTTGTTGTCCCTGCCTGCCATGGAAGAGGCTGTGGCAACCGGCTTGCCGCAGAGGAACCAGATAATTCCCGGGGCAGGGGGCAGCTTGCTGCGGTCTGCACATACTCAAATTGTGATCCCCATTCGCCGCGAAGCCATCGTCATCGGCCTGTTGATGTTGGAAAGCACGACCGATTCGCAAGAGGATCTGACGTTCCTCAACCGCTTAAGCGATCATGCAGCCATCGCGATCTCCAACGCGCAGCTGTATGGCGAGGTCCAGCGGGCAAACATAGCGAAGAGCGATTTCGTGTCATTCGTAGCTCATGAACTCAAGAACCCCATGACTTCCATCAAGGGTTATTCCGAGTTACTGGCAGCTGGGGCCGTGGGAGCCATCAATACCCAGCAGGCTAATTTCCTCAATACCATTCGTTCGAACGTGGAACGTATGTCCACCCTCGTTTCAGATTTGAACGATAATTCCAAGATCGAAGCGGGGCGACTGCGCATTGAATTTAAGGCGGTGGAAGTGAACGAACTTTTGGAAGAGGTGGTGAAATCAACGAAACGCCAGATCGACGACAAAAAGCAGACCATCCAAACGGAAGTGCCGCCGCAGCTCCCGATGGTATGGGGCGACCGTATACGCCTTGGACAAGTGATGATTAACTTGGTAAGCAACGCCACCAAGTACACACCCGAAGAAGGTACTCTGGTGGTCGGTGCCGAGGCTTCCGCTAATAAATGGGATACCGAAGGTTCCGGCAAAGTCGTACATTTCTGGGTAAAAGATAATGGCATCGGTATCAGTCCGGAGGACCAGGCGAAAATTTTCCAAAAGTTCTTCCGCTCCGAAGATCAGAAGGCACGCGAAGCCCCCGGCACAGGCCTGGGCTTGAACATTACCAAGAGCCTGATCGAAATGCAGGGTGGACGTATCTGGTTCGAGAGTAAATACCGTGAAGGGACAACCTTCCACTTTACCGTCCCAGTGGCGGAGGGCTAATCATGACACTCCAGGCTGCCATAGGATTTGCCCAGGGGCTTGATGGCCGCGAAGCCGGTTTGCAAGCCGCGCACCAGGCTCTTAATCGATTGGGTGTGGGTACGCCGGGTCTTGCCATTCTCATTTCATCGAACGAGTACCAGCCGCGTGAGGTGCTTAGCGGTGCAGCCGGTTTGTTGGGCGATGTTCCGTTGATCGGTTTTAGCACACCCACCAGTCTGACAAACTCAGGCCAGCACTCTCATTCTGTAACACTTGCGTTATTGAGCGGAGATTTTCAAGCTGAGTCACACTGGTTTTCCGGATATGCCCAATCTGGCCGGGAGACGGCCAGCAGTATAGCCGGTCTCATCTCTGGTAATAAAGGAAACCAGTCTGTTTTGTTTTTTGCGGACGGCTTCAACGGTGATGCAGAACAATTATGCGCTGCTCTGCAGGTGGGTCAATTCCCTATCGTAGGTGGCCTTTCAAGTGGTGACCTCCACACCGGCAACACATATCAAATGGCAGGCAACCAGACCGGTACAGGCAGTCTGGCCGCTGCGATGTTGCGCGGAAACATCCACATCGGGGTCGGTTACGCTCATGGTTGGGATCCTGTCGGCAGTCATTTCCGGATTACGCGGTCGCGCGGCTTCTGGCTGCGTACACTTGACGGGCGGCCGGCTTCGGAGACTTATGCTGAACTCTTTGGGCATCCCGCTCGTGATTGGGCCTTTCCTCCATTGAGCTATTTGGCCCGCTTATATCCGCTTGGCGTGGAGCATGGCGAAGACCTTATCGTGCGTGCGCCATTAAGAGTGGAGGCCGATGGTAGTTTCCGAATGAACGCCAATATACGCGATGGGTCTGATGCCTATTTGCTGGTAGGCAGCCGCGCCGCCTGTGAAAAGGCCGCGGTCCAGGCTGCACAGCAGGCATTACACGCGCTTGGCGACGTGAAACCAGCCTTCGCCTTGATACTCGTGGATGTTGCCTGGATGATGTTATTAAGATCAAACCCGGGTGCGGAAGTGGCCGCTATCCAGGAGATTATCGGCCTTAATGTGCCGATCATGGGCGGTTATACATTGGGCCAGATCGTCCCAGGCAAAGAAAGTCAAACTCCGGGCACGAGTGGCGCAACACCAAATTTCTTGAACCAGCACATCGTTGTCGTATTATTTGGTGAGGAAAAGTAAATCCGATAAAGTTAAGTTCTCCAAAAAATATCAATAAAGAAAGAACGCCAGGAATCACAAATTTGTGGAAATAAAGCGCTTCAGGGTGGACGAAATGGATGGACGAATAATATAGAGCCTCCTATGGCACGAAAAGAGGGGCGGAATCATCGGGTGCGCGATCCTCTCTTTGCAGACTGTCATTCTGCTGGGTCAACACCTGGTTCGCCAGCAGTGAATCGTCCTTGACCTGTTTGATGAACTGTTCCTGTAGACCGATGGCCGTCTTTTCAGAGGGCACATTGCCCGTGCTTTTGGGACTCATTAACTCTATTTGGGTTTTCATATTTTTCTCCTTATGATCAGCCTTATTAATAAAACAATAAAGCGTTCATCCCGATTGGGACGAACGCTTTGGTCCGTGGTGCCACCCAGCTTAAGCTGACTAATGGCTATAAAACAAAAATTCCCTGATGAAGCAATAGGGAGATAAAGCCAGCCTCACTTTTTGGATACGCCAGATATATGTGGGTATATCCTAGCCCGGTAACGGGGGCAACCGTTTCAGATACTCAAGCTTGCGCCATTTCGCCTTAAAGCTCAGAGGTCCGTTCAGCGCTTTCGTCTCGGGCAGGACTTTCACCAATCGCCTGCTCTCTATACCGTCGTTCAGAGCCTACTCGTCCTCGTCAAAGCCTTTTTAATATTGGTCGAATTATATGCGCGATCCATTGATTGTCAAAAGTGTTCCTGAAATATGAATAGTTTTTCCGTCGTTATATTCAAAAGGGATTTTAATCGCGAAGAAAACCATAAGAACTATGATAATGGGGCGAAGAAAAGTAGATTAAACACAAATTGAGCACTTTTTAAGGTAAGAATCCCGACTGTCTTGTATACTACATGAAGAATATTATTGTAAAAAATTGCAATAAGGAAATCCATGACCTGTTATATAGAATATATTCCACAATTGCACTCACGCGGGTTTCGTATAACCTCGCAAAGAATGGCGATCCTGCACGTTTTACATCACTCACGGACTCATCTTTCGCCGACCGAGGTGTATGAGCGAGCCCGTCACGACCTACCCGGCTTGACCGAGCCGACTGTATATCGTACCCTGGAGTTCCTGGCAAGAAACGATCTGGCAAGATCAACACAAACTGGTAATGGGCACTTGATGTACGAAATAGCAGGCAGTGATCATCATCACCTGGTATGCACTGAATGCGGCGCAGAAGTTGAAATAGAAGATGCTTTGTTCAAGTCTGCAAATGCGAAGCTTGAATCGTTTACCGGTTATATGCTCAAGAATAACCACATAACCCTGTTTGGTCTTTGCCCGAAATGTCAAAAAGCCGAATTGAAGAAAGGAGGTTGACCATGTTATCAAAATTTCGCAGAGGCAAGTTCTTAGCAATCTATTATGCCGCCCTGGTCCTGTGGTTGAGCACTACCGCGATGCACATCCCCGACGGTTATCTCAGCCCGGTCACTTGCTTAATCATGTTCCTGATCGTGCTTCCATTCTGGGCGATCGGCGTACGCAAGATCCGAGAAAGAATGAACGCTCAAAGCGTTCCGCTCATTGCCTTGCTTGCGGCTTTCTCATTCGTGATCATGATGTTCAACTTTCCAATCCCAGGCGGTACGACTGCGCACGCGATCGGAGCTACCATCGCGGCAATCATCCTTGGCCCGGAGTCCGCGACAATTGTTGTTTCCATTGCCTTGATCATCCAGGCTTTTTTCTTTGGTGATGGCGGCATTACTGCGTTAGGCGCAAACAGTTTCAATATGGCGGTCACTGTCCCGTATATTGCATACGCCATTTATCGGGCATTTTCGAAGGGCCAACCACTAACTTCTCCGCGTAGGCTGGCCGGGGCCGCTATAGGCGGATGGACAGGCGTCACCGTAGCAGCGTTCTTTACAGGAGTAGAGTTTGGCATACAGCCGCTTTTGTTCAAAGCTGCGGATGGAACTCCCTTGTACGCGCCTTACCCCCTGGCTATTTCCATCCCTGCCATGGTGATCCCTCATGCGTTGATCGCATCTGTGGCGGAAGGACTTTTTGCCGCGCTAGTGGTGGCATATTTGCAGCGTTCGAATATCTCGGTATTAGAAACAGCAGAAAGACCTGAAATTATAGGCGAAGCGGGAACGTTGCAGAAACTTCGCTGGTTGTGGGTTGGCATTATAGTTCTCATCATCGCCTCTCCGATCGGGCTATTAGCTCCCGGTACGGCTTGGGGTGAATGGGGCACTGCTCAATTAACCAGGTTAGGTCTAAAATCTGTTCCGATTGGCATGGAAAAATTATCCGGTTTATGGGGCGCTCCGCTGGCTGGGTACAATCTCCCTGTCTTGGGAAACACTAATCTGGGATATCTGCTTTCCGCAGCACTGGGGATCCTGGTGATTGTTATTGTAGTCTGGCTATTTTCAATTCTCCTAAGGACCCGGTCAGGCTCAGATAAAAAGAAACTCTTGAGTAGGGATGAGAAAGTTTCATAAAATAATATTGGAATCTCCAAATAAAAGTGATGAGTAATAGCGTTTCTCCTCAACATACCCATAAACGGACCGGCGTCCTGGAACATACGATCGCTGAAATTACCGGAACGCTCGAGCGAGCCTTCTTTGCTGAAGAGATTAGCACGCGGAAGGGCTTATTTCAATCGCTGGATGCGCGCGTTAAAGTGATATCCATATTGGCTTTATTAATCAGCGTTAGCCTGTCACGCAGCCTTCTGGTGATCGGATTAATATACCTGCTGGTTTTTATTTTTGCGTGGGCATCTGCCATCCCCGCAAGTGTATTGATCAAACGCGTCTGGCTGGCGCTTCCATTCTTTACCGGCAT
>Ga0265318_10002125_pt1 | contig 10782 bp, 5 predicted proteins | sample 4821metaG_FD_192431 | JGI IMG/M metagenome (GOLD analysis project Ga0265318, IMG submission 192431) | Rhizosphere microbial communities from Carex aquatilis grown in University of Washington, Seatle, WA, United States - 4-8-21 metaG | ecosystem: Host-associated > Plants > Roots > Rhizosphere >... | reverse complement strand
GCACGATGTCGGGCTGTTCGGCGGAAAATATCTTCACCGCGTCCGCGCCATTTTCGGCAAGCACAATCCGATGACCGATCTGCCGCGCCAGCGTGGCCAACAAAAGCCGGGTCGCCGGGTCGTCTTCGACGATCAGGATTTTCAGCGCGATTTCCGGCGACAGGACGGTCGGACTCATGATGGCCTCACGCGGCGACCCGGCCCTGTACGCCGCGCAGTTGCGCGAACAGGCTGTCAAGAACAGCGCGCGATGCCGTGAATTCGACGCGCGCGCGCAGACCGTCGCCCGCCCGCGCCGCCGCTTCGAGTTCATCCAGGCGCGCGACGGCTTGCGGCGCGTGAAAAATTCCGACGGAACCCTTCAGCCGGTGCGCGGTACGATAGAGCAGGTCCATGTCCCCCGCGCGGAGCGCCCGTTCGAGGTCGGCGACCAATTGCGGCGCGTCCTGCATGAACAGGCTGCAGAGATTCGCCACGATTTCGCTGTCGCCGATCTCGGCGCGCAATGCCGCGAGATCGACCGTACATTCGCCGGCTGATGCATCGCCTCCCGGCCCGGCGGGCGGCGCATTCGCGGCCGTCGCGGCACCGGTGACGCGTTCGATGACGGCAAACAACTCCGCCGCCTTCAACGGCTTGGTCAGATAGTCGTCCATGCCGGCCGCGAGACATCGCGCGCGGTCCTCCGACATTGCGTGCGCGGTCAGCGCGAGCATCGGCGTATGGCCGCCACGCGTTTTCTCGTGGTCGCGGATCAGCTGCGCCGCTTCGAGCCCGCCCATCACCGGCATCTGCACATCCATCAGCACAACGTCGAACGGTTCCGCCGCAAACGCCGCAACGGCGGCCTGACCGTTGTCGACCGCATGCACGCGGTAGCCGCGGCGTCCGAGCAAATGACAGATCAGCCGCTGGTTCACGGGGTTGTCTTCGGCAACCAGCACGCGCAGGATTGCGTCGCGACACGTCGGAGCCGGCTGCGGGACCGCCGCCGGCGCACGGCCGGCGTCAACGTGCTTCGCCATTTTTGCAATCGCATCGAGCAGGTCGGGTCGCAGCACCGGTTTTACGAGATACGCTTCTACGCCCAGTTCGCGGCAGCGTGCCGGACTGTCCATGCGGCCGTCGGCCGACAACAGCATGATCACCCCGCCAACGCGTTGTGGTTCCGCGCGCAGCGCCGCGGCAACGGCAAAGCCGTCGCAATCCGGCATGCCGGCATCGATCACGAGCAGCGCGTATGGTGTGCCGTCGCGCGCCGCCTCGCGCAAGGCAGCGAGCGCAGCCTGCCCGCCCGCCACCGCATGCGGCCGCATGCCGGCCGCCTGCATGATGTCAGACAACGCGTCGCGGCTGGCGCGGTTGTCATCGGCGATAAGCACGCGCATGCCAAGCAGATGAGGCAGTGCCGGAGCAATCGCCGCCCCGTCGGCGCATTCGAACGGCACGTCGAAGTAAAACCGGCTGCCGTGGCCGGGTGCGCTTTCGACTTCGAGTTTGCCGCCGATCAGTTGCGCGAGGCGCGCCGAGATCGTGAGTCCGAGCCCGGTGCCGCCATACTGGCGCGTGGTCGAACCGTCGGCTTGCGAAAATGCTTCGAACACGAGTTGCTGCTTGTCGGTTGGTATGCCGATGCCGGTGTCGCGCACGGAAAACGCGAGCCGGACTTCGTCGCCTGTGCGCGCGACCGCGTCGACTTTGAGTTCGATTTCGCCGCGCTCGGTAAACTTGATCGCATTGCCGATCAGGTTGATCAACACCTGGCGCAGCTTGACCGCGTCCCCGCGCAGCCGCGCGGGAACCGCGGGCGCCACGGAGCAGACGATCTCGAGCCCTTTCTGGTGCGCGCGCAACGCGAGGACCTTGAGCATGTCGGCGAGCATGCGGCGCAGGCTGAACTCGCTCACGTCGACGGTCATGGCGCCCGCTTCTATTTTTGAAAAATCGAGTATCTCGTTGATGATGTCGAGTAATGAATCCGCGCACGATTTGACGGTCCCGATCAACTCGCGCTGCTCTTCGCTCAGGCTCGTCTCCAGTGCCAGGTCGGTCATCCCGATGATGCCGTTCATCGGCGTGCGGATTTCATGGCTCATGTTCGCGAGGAAATTGCTCTTCGCGCGATTCGCGGCCTCGGCGGCCTCTTGAGCCTGCTTGAGTTCTGTCACGTCACGAATGATGCCGACCAGCATCTTGCCGCCGGTGGCGCTCACGAATGCCCGCTTCCTGGTGGAATGCACGCGCGTATGCCCGTCGTTCCCGGCGGATTCGACGATCGAATGACTTTCCCCCAGCGAGGCCAGCACGGCTTTGTCATCCGTCAACATCCGCGCCGCCTTGTCGGGCGGAAAAATATCGGTCGCGGTAAGGCCGACCAGGTCTTCGCGGCGGCGGCCGATGAAAGCACAATAGGCATCGTTGACCATCGTCAGCCGGTGCTCTTCATCCTTGACGAACACCGGGTCCGCCACCGCATTGACGAGATCGGCGAGAAACTTCTGCGAGGAACGCAATGCCTCATCGGCCTCCTTGCGTGCGGTGATGTCAGCGTTGGTCCCGGTCATGCGCACGGCGCGCCCGGCCGCATCGCGCTCGGTAACCTTGCCGTGACTTTCTATCCAGCGCCATTCGCCGTTGCGTGCGAGCACACGATGCTCTGCGTAATAAATTGCGGACTTGCCCTTCAGTACCGAGGCGATCCGATGTCTCACGCGTTCGAGATCGTCCGGGTGCACGACCTTTTCGAGCTCCCCGAATTCAATCACGCCGGACTCCTTGGGTCCGCCCAGCATTTCGAACCAGCGTTCGGATACGTATACGCGGCCGGTCGCGATCTCCCAGTCCCACAACGCAAGTTCGGACCCGTCGAGCGCGAGATCGAGCCGCTCCTGGGTCGCGCGCAATTCGGTTTCCGCGATGTACCGCTCGGTGATGTCCACCCGCATGACGTAAAAACCGACTACGGTGCCGCCTTCTGCCACGTGCGGGACGAGCGTGACTTCCATGTACGCGACGCGCATATCTGGCAGCTCGAAGCAGTGCAGGTAATGTGCAAGGCGCCCGCCCAGCGCGGCGCCAACCTGCGCGTTCATTTCATCGAAATTGGCGGACTTCGCGATCGACTTGAGCGGCTTGCCGACAATTTCATCCACGCCAAGGCCGAACAACTGCGCATAGGCCTTGTTCGCAAAGCAGCAAATGCGTTCGGCGTCGTAATAGGCGATCGACACGGGCACGTTGTCGGTGATCAGGCGCATTTGCGCTTCCTGTTCCCGGATGGCGTGCTCGATGCGCTTGCGCTCGGTGATCTCGGTTTCGATCGCCATGAAATTCGTGAGTTCGCCGGCTGCCGAGTAGATCGGCTGGATTTCAACGTCGAGCCAGTAAGGGCGGCCCGTTTTGCCATAATTGAGAATCTCGACACGGCAGCTTTCGCTGCGTGCAAGGTTGGCGCGCATTTTGGCGACGGTTTCCGCGTCGGTATCCGGTCCCTGTAGAAACGCGCCCGGCATCCTGCCGCGCACGTCGTCGAGCGTGTAGCCGGTAATGCGCGTGAACCCGTCGTTGACCCACTCGATGCGTTTGTGCGCGTCCGTAATAACGACCGCGCTGTGAGTACGGCTGGCTACCAGGGAAAGTTTCCTGGTTTCGGCCTCGTTCGCGCGCAATTCGCGCGTGATCTCGCCCGCCATCGCATAGGCGCGGCGGCGCGAAGTCTCGAGCGACCGGATCAGGCTCCACACGAGGAAGCTGATGACGAGACCGGCGAAAAATGCCATGAGCGGCCACTGCAGGTACTCGGTGCTCAACACGCGGCGCGGCGACGAAAAATACAGGTCCCACGTGCGCTCCCCGACATTGATCGATGTCACCCGCTCGCGGTTCACCGCGTCGCCCAGCACCAGCCGGTCGAACCACGGCGCCGCAACAGTCTCGTTTTGCAGAATGGCGGCACTGTCGAACATCAGGCGGTCATCCGCGCGCCGGGCGAACGGCAATGCATCGGTCGGACCGCTGTCATAAATCATGACCTGCAGCGAATTGCCGATTTTATTGCCGACCACTCCGCGCAGCAGGTTGTCGGTGCTGAAAGCGGCGCCAACCAGTCCGATAGTCGCGCGCCGGCGCTCGTCCGCGGTCTGCAGCGGCGCCTTCTTCGCATACACCGCCATTCGCATCGAGAAACCCGCCCCGGTCAGGTACGGCTGCACGAGTTTGACGCGCCCCGATGCGATCGCCGCTCCCGTTTCGATCGCGCGGTTTATCTGGGCGCGACGAACCGCCTCGTGCCCGTGATCGAAGCCGAACGCCGCCTCGTTGCCCGCCATCGGTTCGATATAGTCGATCACAAAATAATCGTCGCGCACGCCCGGTGGTGTTACCGCGAATTCGGGATAGCCTTCGGGCGCAAGGCTGCGGTCATTGCGCACACCGCGTTCGAACGCCGCGAGCTGCGCCCCGGGCACGCGGCGTATGTACGACATCGACTGGATGCCGGGATAGTTATTGGCGAGATTCAGGGTGCTTATGTAAGCGTTGAACTCCGCGCGGCTCACCGCGTCGGAAGCCGCGAACAAGCCGCGCAGCCCTGCCAATGCATCGGTATAAGATCGAATCCGCGCCGCAACCGAATCGCTGGTTTCGGCGACGTCGTTCTCGAAGCGCAGCTTGGCCGCGGATTCGGCCTGGCGCGCGACGTACAGGCCGACGCCGACCGACAAGCCGGCGCCGACTATCAGCACCGCCAGATCGATGCGGCGCAGCCAGCCGCGCCACCCGGCGATGCGCGCTTCCTGGACCCGGCCGTGCGGCACGGCGGCGTGCGCCGTCATGCGGGAGCCTCCTGGTAACGCTCGCGAATTGCGAGAACTTCGTCCCAGTCGCGCGTGAACGCGCCGACGCATTGCGGATCGAAATGCGCGCCGCTGCCCTCGCGCAGGAATTCGAGCGCGCGCGCGATCTCCCACGCTTTTTTGTACGGCCGCTCCGAGGTGAGCGCGTCGAAGACGTCGGCCACGGCGACGATGCGGCCGTGCAGCGGAATCGATTCGCCGCGCAGGCCGTCGGGATAACCGCTGCCGTCGAATTTTTCGTGGTGGGCGCGCGCGATCGCCGCCGCGGCCCGCAAAACCGGGGAATCGGCGTCTTTCAATATGCAGTAGCCGATCATCGCGTGCTGCTTCATGATTTCGAATTCTTCGGGCGTCAAGCGGCCGGGCTTGAGCAGGATGTGGTCGGGTGTGCCGAGCTTGCCGATGTCGTGCATCGGCGCGGCGTTGAGGATCAGATCCTGTTCGGCGCCGGGCAAACCGAGCCGGGCGGCGATCAGCCGCGAGTAGTGCGCCATGCGCAGAATATGCGCGCCGGTCTCGGGATCGCGGTACTCGGCCGCGCGCCCGAGACAAAAGAGCGTCTCGCGTTCGCGCGCAACGATGTCGCGCGTTGCTTTCTCCACTTCGGCGGCGAGCCAGTCGGCGCGCGAGGCCAGCTTTTTCTGGCTTGCACGCAGGTCCAGCATGTTTTTTACCCGCGCGAGAAATTCCGGACCGTCAAGCGGCTTGTTCAGGAAATCGATCGCGCCCAGCTGCAATGCGCGGTAGCGAACGTCGCTGCCGTGATTGGCGGTTACCATCAAGAGCGGCGTCGTCGCCTTGCCCGCGAACGCGCGAAACCGCCGCGCGAATTCGAGGCCGTCGATGCCGGGCATCATGTAATCGATGATCGCGAGATCGGGCTCGGCGCGTTGCGCCCATGCCAGCGCCTGCCCGGGGTCGGTGAATTTTTCCACGCGACAACTGCCGAGCTTCTGCAGGAGATGCGACATGTGCAGAACGTTGACCGGCGCATCGTCGAGCAGCAACACGGACATGACGGCCGTTTCGTGCACGATCTCTATTGCTGCGGGTCCGCCGTCCATGACTTCAAGTCCTTGCCGGGTCGATTTGAAAATGAGGCGGGGCGCCGCTGCCCGCACGGGTTCGACGCCGTTGAGTGAGTCGCTCGTTTACGCGATGCTGAAAATGCGCCCGAAGTTGGCGATGTCCAGTACCTGGCGCACGGTGCCGCGGCAATCCGCGAGCACGATGCGCTTGGCGGCGGCGTCGGCGCGCTCCTTCAACATGAGCAACATGCCGAGCGCGGAGCTGTCGAGATACTCGACGCCCCCCAGGTTCACTTCGATTTCCCGGACCTGCTGCACGTCCAGGCACGAATTGCACGACTCACGGAATTCGCGATGCGCGCCGAAATCGAAGCGCCCATGCAGCTTGACGACCGCTTTATCGTTTTCGATCAGTATGTTGGTTTGCACGACAGCCCCGCTGGTTACCTTGTGACAACTTAACGGCAGGCGCGGGCAAGTACTTTAGCCCGCAGCCGTCAGGGAACAGCGGGATTGTTTGCGGCGGCGGGGATCGCGGTTGGACGGCAGTGCGAAAGGTTACCGTCTATTTGCCGCGCGCAGCGGCGGGACTTCCGGGTAATTACGCTCCCGGGGCCGCCAATTCGTTGGTCGTGAGCCAGAACGCGCCGAGCTTGCGCAACGTGTCCTGAAACTCGGCGAACACCAGCGGCTTGACGACATAGGCGTTGCTGCCTAGCTGGTAACTGTCGCGCACATCGCGTTCTTCGCGCGACGACGTCAGCATGACCACGGGTATGGCTTTGAGTTGCATATCACTTTTCACCACCCGCAAGAGTTCCAGGCCGTCAACTTTCGGCATTTTTATGTCCAGGAGCACGAGCACGGGTTGCCCCGGCCCGCGTTGCGCGTACTGGCCGCGCCGGTACAGGTAGTCGCAGGCCTCGGCGCCGTCGTGCACGACGGTGATCTTGTCTGCCGGCCAATACGTCGACAGCACGCTGACTGCGAGTTCGACGTCGTCGACGCTGTCGTCTACCAGCAATATCTCATTGTTCGCTCGTGCCATTTTTAAGCTTTCCGTTGGCTGGACAGTTCGCTAGAGAAAAATGCACCGTGGCCCCGCCGGTTCGCCGCGACGGCCGCGCCGACGACGGGCCGGCATTTGAACATCTTGAAGCACGATTTTCGAACGCTTTTCACGCCGGTTAGAACGTCATTGTCATGGCCCGCGATAATAGCATTGCCGCCGGATTTGATGCGCAGAATTCGGTGCGCCCGGCCGCAGGGATCAGGCGGTTCCGCACCGGTATCCGCGGCCGTGATTTTGTTCCCTCGACAAGTCATGCGGGGTCGCCCAACGTAAAGTATATGGTAGTACCGGCATTGACCGCACTTTCCAGCCAGATGCGTCCGTGGTGGCGCTCGATGATGCGCTTGACGGTCGCAAGCCCGATACCCGTACCCTCGAAATCCTGCGTCGAGTGCATGCGTTGAAACGGTGTGAAGAGCTTGCCGGCATAAGCCATGTCGAAACCTGCGCCGTTGTCGCGCACATAAAACGCCGGCTCGCCGCCCGGCGCGGTCGTCTCACCAACTTCGATTCGCGCCTCACCCGCTTTGCCGGTGAATTTCCATGCATTGGCGAGCAGGTTGTCGAGCGCGATCTGGATCAGCGCGCGATCGGCATACGCCGCGAGGCCGGGCGCGATGACCACCGCGACGCGGCGCTCCGGACTCGCGTCGGCAAGAGCCGCAATGCATTCCCGCGCTAGCGCGCTGACGTCCACCGTGCCGCACGAAATGACCGCCCGTGAGATTCGCGAAAAATTCAGCAGCTCGTCGATCAGCCCGCCCATGCGCCGGGCGGCCGCCAGTATGCGCTGCAGCCGGCTCCTGCCATCGTTATCGAGCTGCGCGTAATTCTCCTCAAGCAGGAAATTGCCGAAACCCAGGATGCTGCGCAGCGGCGCCCGCAAATCGTGCGAAACCGAGTACGAAAACGCCTCCAGTTCGCGGTTGGCGGACTCCAGTTCCCGCACGCGCCGCTCGCGTTCGCGTTCCCATGCCGCCTGCTGCCGGTTCGACCAACGATAGGTCGCCACTCCGCCCACGCCCAGCACCGCCAGCAACATGCAGGAAATCTGCACCTGTTGCCACCACGCGGCGCGGATATTCGCCACCGGATTGGCGACAAAAAATGTCAACGGGTAGCGGGACAAGCGGCGAAAAGCAAACATTGTATTTTCCCCGGACACCTTGCTGCGCCCGTCGACTGTCCCGCTCGCGGGAAAACCGTGCTCTTTGAGCGAGCCCAGCACGGGGCCTTCGCGTTGCGTGCCATACACGTCGGCCAACTCGACTTCGGCCGGTACCGGATAGCGGCTGATTAAAAACCCGTCATCGCGCAGCAAACCAAGCGCCGCATTCGCCGGCAATGGCGCGTCTTTCCACAAGCTCTGCGGCTTTGCCAGCGGCAGCCCCGCGCCGACCAGAAAAAGCAGCTTGCCACTGCCATCGCGCACGCCGTAGCGCAGCGGAATGATCCATTGCTTGCTGATGGGACCCAAAAATGCGCGCCCCATGCTAAGCGTGGCACCTTGCATGAGTTCATCGCGCCCGAGGACAAACGACGGTTCGCCGGCCAGCGTAGGCAGTGTCACGCCGCTCGCGGCATCCGAAGACGCGGCGATCTGGCCATCCGGCCGCGTCACGATGACGATTTGCAGGTCGGGATAAGCCTGTTTGAAACGCTTCAACGCAATGCCCGCGCGCTTGAGATCGACTTCGCCGCCCGCCCCGCGCACCTCCCCGCCCAACACGCGAAGCGCACTTTCGATTTGCGCAAAGTACGTTTCGATCGAGTTTTTACCGAGTTCCGCCAGCGCGGACATGGCGGTCAATTCGCGTTCGCGCACGGACTTCCATGACGTCCACGCGAACGCCGCCGCAAACGCCACCACGAGCGCGATGAACAAGGCCATCCCGCGCCACCGTCCCGGCGCCGCGTCCGACAGTCCGTTATGATCGGTCATGCCGGGTCACCGACAGTGAAATAAACCGTGGTGCCGTGTCCGACGGCGCTTTCGATCCAGACACGCCCCTGGTGAAGCTCGATGATGCGCTTGACCGTCGCGAGCCCGACGCCCGTGCCCTCGAATTGCTGCTGCGTGTGCATGCGCTGAAACGGCGCGAACAGTTTCCCGGCGTAACTCATGTCGAACCCCGCGCCGTTGTCACGCACGTAATAGGCGCGTTTGCCGTCGACGCTTGCCACCCCGAGTTCGATCCGCGCGTCGGCGCGTTTGCCGGTGAACTTCCAGGCGTTGCCGAGCAGGTTCTCCAGCACGACCCGCAGCAGGCCGGTGTCGCCGTTGACCGCCAGGTCCGGTGCGATGACGACTTCGACCCGCCGATGCGGATGCGCCTCGGCCAGCGCGGCGGCGACTTCCGCGGCGAGGGCGTGCAGCCGCACCGTGTTCGGCGTGATCGGGTGGCGGGAAATCCTGGCCAGCTTCAAAAGATCGTCAATCAACTTTCCCATGCGCTCGCTCGCCGCCAGGATGCGCTGCAGCCGCGCCTTGCCCTCGGCATCGAGCTGCTCGAAATTGTCCTGCAGCATGAAATTGCCGAAACCCAGGATGCTGCGCAGCGGCGCGCGCAGATCGTGCGACACCGAATAGGAAAAAGTCTCGAGTTCGCGGTTGGCCAGTTCGAGCTGCGCGGTGCGCAAGCGCACGCGCTCTTCGAGATCCAGATTCAGCTCGCGGATTTGCGCGTCCAGCCGCATGCGCTCCAGCTCGCTGCCGGCGCGCGCCGCGAAAATGCCGAGCAGCGCGCGGCCCATCGTGCCTTGCTCCATGGGCTTGTCATCCATTACCGACATCAGGCCGAGGACCGAACCGTCGGAGGCATATACCGCGGTGCCGAGATAGCTTTCGGCATTCAGGTCGACGAGGGCGCGGCCGTCCGGAAAAAGTTGCCGCAAGCCGCGCGGATAATGGCACGGCGCCGCGTTTGCAATGCCCGCGCAGGGCGTGCCTGCCAGTTCATATTCGAAATTTTCGGCAATCTCACCGTCAACGCAAAAAGCGAGCGTGCGCGCGCGTCCGGGATCGCCGGGCGCGAGCTCCGAAATAAAACAATACTTGACGCCGAGCGCGTGGGCCATTTCCGCGACCAGCGTGCGCATGAACTCCGCACCCGTCGTTTGCGCCGTGTTGCGAACCATGCGCTCAAGCGCGGCCTCGAATCGCCTGGTCTCGGTGATGTCGACTGTTGTAAGCATCACGGCGTAGGGCGTTGCGGCCCCCGGTTCGAACAGCGGCTGAGAGTTGTTCAGGCTCCAGGTAAGTCGCCCGTCGGGCAGTTTTCTCCCCATGACGACGTTATATTTGGGCAGTCCGGTGCGGCGCGTAATTTCAAACGGATGTTCCGCGTATGGAATCGGCGAACCATCCTCGCGAACGACGCCCCGCAGCCGCAAGACCTCTTCGTCGATCGCGTGCGCCACGGTTCCGCCGCGTACGCGTTCCGCGGCGGGGTTCCACAACAGCAACGCCGAATCCGCGGTGCGTCGCAACACCACGCCCTCAGCCATGGTATCGATCAGTGTACGATAGCGTCGCTCGCTTTCCACCAGCGCCTGTTCGGCGCGCTTGCGCTCGGCAATGTCCTCGACCACGACGAGCATTTGCTGCGGCTCGGATTCCCCCCCCCGCGTGGCGGGCACAGTCACGTTGACCCAGGTGGTCGAGCCGTCCTTTCTGACGTAGCGCTTTTCCAGGGAATAACTGTCGACAAATCCCCGCAATCTGCGCTTTCGCATCTCGAAATTCGCCGGCAGATCGTCGGGATGGGTGATCTCCTTGAAACTCATGCCCAGCATTTCCTGCGGCGTGTAGCCGACGATGTCGGCGAGC
>Ga0265318_10002123_pt1 | contig 10791 bp, 8 predicted proteins | sample 4821metaG_FD_192431 | JGI IMG/M metagenome (GOLD analysis project Ga0265318, IMG submission 192431) | Rhizosphere microbial communities from Carex aquatilis grown in University of Washington, Seatle, WA, United States - 4-8-21 metaG | ecosystem: Host-associated > Plants > Roots > Rhizosphere >... | reverse complement strand
AACCGTACCCGCCGCCTACCGAAACTATTGAGATTTGCCACACTGGCTTTAGGGATCTTCCTTTAACGTTTTTGAGCTTGTCCGTATTTTTCAGTAAGTGAAAATCATAATTGGCGGGATTTAATCCGAATGCATCAACGCCTGTTGAGGTAACCATTGAGGAGTTTGACATTCCTTCGCTTCTCGCATTAGAATGACTGCCGGACTGAGAATAAACGTAATTGAAAACCGGTAAAACTAAAATAAATAAAAGAGAACAGTATCTTATCAATATGTTTTTTTATTAATTAGCTGTATGTAACTTAATGATTAATGTATGGATAATCAATAAATTTGCACCTGCCAACCCACTTATAACCTGAGTTTATTTGAACTTCTTCCTGACAGAGGACTCCATTTTTGTCATTCCCGCGTAGGCTGGAATCTTGGTTTTCATCATAAAATAAAAACAGGAATGTTTATTAACAATTATTAACGATAAAATTTCAGAAATATTTCACAGACGCCTCCCCCCAAAGGGGAGATTAAGAGTGGGTAGAGGCAGGATACATCCCAAATAAAATGATAGGAGGCGTCTAAGCTTCGGTGCAACTTATTATGGTTAAAATCTAATGTTTCAATTTTTTATATTTGCCAATTGTATTAACATAAATTTAGCGTCTATTTGCCGGAATTAAATCCAGAGGAATATAAGGACCCGCAGCAGCCTCATTTTAACAGTTTTATTAAGAATCTGCATCCTTTCGCATATGTTATTATAGTTCTTGCAGTAATTTTCTTTCTTTACCAGATCATTGGCGGAAGTATATCTATTGCGGCAGGCGGGGGACTTGAAGATATAAATGTGAAGATCTCGAGAATTATACTTATTTTCTCGCAGTTCATGTTTATTCTTGCTCCTACGCTTTTCTTTATGCGCCTTCAAACCGCGGAGCTGAAATCATCTTTCCGGTTGAATTTACCTAAACCCCATTTGCTTCTTTTTGCCGTTGTGGGAATGGTCCTAATTCAGCCCGCTTTGCAGGGATATATGTTCCTGCAGGATTATGGGCTGGACCACATGCCGGTTATGCAAAACGTTATCAAAGAAGTCAGGGATCTGTTTGATACGCTCGAGAAAGCTGAAATGAAAATTGTCTCGGCTTATTCTGTTTATGAATATATAATTGTTGTCTTTGCTATTTGCGTTACGCCGGCAATTTGCGAAGAGCTTTTGTTCCGCGGGTTCGTTATGAGGAACCTTGAAAAGATCGCAAAGCCTTCAATTGCTATTTTTCTGACCGGATTTCTCTTTGCACTCTATCATTTTCAGCCGCTCAATCTGGTCGCGCTTATGATGCTGGGAATTTATCTTGGCTTTGTGGTTTACTGCTCCGATAGCATCTATACGGGTATGGTATGCCATTTCCTGAACAACTTCTTCGCTTCGTACCTGTTTTATAAATACGGCAAAGAGGATTTTGAAACTCCACGGATCTCAAGCTCGCAAAAAATGGATGCGGTTATTTTAGGGGCAGCATCGATTATTTTAATATCATCGCTTATGATCCTGATGTACCGTATGCGCACAAAAAGGCACATTGAAGGGGTCGAGGCATGAGCAATACGGCGGTCAGAGTATTGGTTGGCGCAATCGGCATTCCGTTAATTCTGGTTATGCTTTATTTAGGCAATGAAGTCTTTCTTGTCTTTTGCGCTATCGTGGCTTTCTTTTGCATGAACGAATTTTATAACCTATTTGAACACAGGGATTCCAAGCCATCTTTTCCGGGAAGGTTAATTGGCGGATTTACTTTCCATAAGTTTATTTTTCTTCTGATAAGCACATCTATAGTAATTTGTTTTTATTACCAGCAGTTCAATTTTGTGCTAATAATTTATTTTGCAATGTTCATGTACCTGATCTTTGATGAAGTGCTGGTTAAAACAGATAAGCATATTGAAGCAATCGGCACATGGATGCTTTCAATTGTTTATATCTCGACTACATTCGGCTTAATGAGCTTAATGGACTCTACTAAATTCCTTGTTCAAAACGGAGCTAATTATGTATTGATTTGCCTGGTTATGGTATGGGCGTCTGATACTTTTGCATTCTTCGGCGGTAAAACTTTCGGAAAGCATAAACTGGCGGAAAGGATAAGCCCGAAAAAAACCTGGGAGGGCTCCATAATTGGTTTCGGATTTACAATTCTAACAGGTATCGTAGTCTGGAAATTCTTTTATAATGATATTGGACTTGTGAATATAATTGTAGTTGGTATTATTGTAGGGGTGTTTTCACAGCTTGGCGATCTGTTTGAGTCACATCTCAAGCGTTCCGTTTCAGTTAAAGATTCATCTAACATAATCCCAGGTCATGGCGGATTTTTAGACAGGTTCGATAGCATTTTGTTTGCTGTGCCTGCTTTGTATATTTATTTGTATTTAAAAAGCGTAGTATTCTAATTATAGGAGCCTATTTTGCATCTATTACTTCGTAACTGTCACGTAATATCTCCGGCCGAGAACATGAACGGCAGGTTTGATATACTCATAATGAACGGTATAATCAATCACATGGGCGTGACATGGCAGCATGTAAGAGAAGTAATGCAGTATGATCTACAGGGAAAGATAGTTGTTCCCGGATTATTTGATATGCACGTTCATTTCCGCGAACCGGGGCAGACTCATAAAGAAGATATTTCATCAGGCGCGCTAGCTGCCGCTTACGGCGGCGTTACGGGAGTTCTGTGTATGCCTAACACAACGCCCCCACTGGATAATGCTGAAGTGATAAAGGATAATGCAGCTAAATCGAACGGAAATATTGTAGATGTTTATACGTCTGCCTGCGCTACAGTAGGCAGAGCGGGAGAAAGAATAAGTTCGATCAAATCTCTTCACGAAGCAGGAGCGCTGGCGATAACAGATGATGGCAGCCCCATAGCAGGCGACGAAATGATGAGAGATGTTCTAACGGCTGCAGCCGAATTTAACCTGACTGTTATCCAGCATTGCGAAATCATGTCCATTACAGATGGCGGAATAATTAATGACGGAGTTGTATCAAGAAAACTTGGAGTGAAAGGAATCCCGAATGCATCTGAGAGTAAAATAATCGAACGGGATATCGAGTTAACAAAACAAATTAAAGGCGCGCGTTATCACGTGCAGCATATAAGCACAAAAGAAGCTGTAAAGCTGGTGAGAAAGGCAAAGGCTGAAGGCGTTAAAGTCACTGCAGAAGTTTGCCCGCATCACTTTACTCTTATCGATGAAGCAATTTTGGAATACGGTACGAATGCAAAGATGAATCCCCCATTAAGAACTAAGGAAGATGTCGAAGAAATCCTCTTAGGCATTAAAGACGGAACAATAGACGCCATTTGCACGGACCATGCGCCTCACTCTGAGGATGAAAAAAAGTTACCGCTTGATAAAGCCCCGTTCGGGATTGTTGGACTGGAAACATCGGTTGGTTTAACTTATACAAATCTCGTTGAAAAAGGAATCATTTCACTGGATGAGATGGTCATGAAAATGTCGGTAAATCCAAGGAGAATACTTGGATTGCCGGATATCAAAATCACAGAAGGCGAAAAAGCTAATTTGACTATTCTTGATTTGAAAGAAGAGTGGGTTGTTGATTCATCAAAGTTCCATTCAAAAAGCAAGAACACGCCCTACAATGGATGGAAACTCAAAGGCAAAGCCATTGGAATAGTGAATAACTACAAGCATTTGATAAATATTTAAAAAATACCCTATTCCCGCGGAGGCGGGAATCCATTGTTATCGTGATTTGATTTCGTTGTGAGTGCATTGAGGGTTAAGATATACACCATCTCTGTATCTCTCCTTGTTGGGACTGCCTGTTTACCTCCTTTAGCAAGGCTACAGCAGGCAGGGGATACGAGAGTTAGGCTCTGTGGCAATTTTTGTCAGATTATAGTTAGTCGGATTTCATCCCCTCCTGACAGGAGGGGGTAGGGGGTGGTGCAAGGTTTACACCCCCTCTGTATCTCCCCCTGTCAGGGGGAGATGAGAGAGATAGCCACTTGACTTATTAAACATAATTGTAAGCGCAAATATTAATGCCAAAACTAAAAGTAAAAAACTCGAACGATTTAATCGAAATCCAAAATGTATTTTGTGTAGGCAAGAATTATCTTGACCACATAAACGAAATTGATATCCCCGGAATTCCTAAAGAGATTCCGTCTGAACCTGTTATATTCTTAAAACCAAATACTGCGGTCGTAAGTGATTCATTTGTTGTCTCAATCCCGGAACTTAATGGTAAAAAAATATCCAACAATTTGCAAAACGAAGTTGAATTGGTTATTATCATAGGCAAAGACGGAAAGAATATAAACCAGGCAGATTCGTTTGAATATGTTTATGGCTACGCAGTTGGAATTGATTTTACTCTTCGCGATCTTCAAAACGAAGATAAGAAAAAAGGACTGCCCTGGACGGTTTCTAAAGGATTCTACTCATCAGCGCCAGTTTCTGAAATTGTTAGAAAAGATGAAATTGTTAATCCTGAAAAGCTCAGAATAAGTCTTGAAATAAATGGCGAGCAGAAACAGAATGCGATGACTTCCGAAATGATATTTAAGCTGGATTTTATAATCCATTATATTTCAACAATTTTTGGACTCCGAAAAGGGGACATAATTTTTACCGGCACTCCGGCAGGCATCGCCAGACTTAACCCGGGCGATGTGATCAAAGCTAAATTAGAATCGGTTGGCGAACTAATCGTAAAGGTTGAATAAATAGGGGTTATTTATATACTAAATTTTTCCAAAAAAACGGTTAAATTTGAATCAGGTTACACTAAACCTCCACAAAAAAAACAAAATAAGTGAGCGCTAAAGTAATATCTGTTTGCCTGCCGAAAGGCGGTGTGGGAAAAACCACAACTGCGGTTAATCTGGCGGCATCTTTTGCCGTTGCAGAAAAGCGCACGCTATTGATAGACGCCGACCCGTTTGGCGCATCAGCTATGTCGCTTGGTTTTACTCCCGAGAAGATCAAAGCAGGTTTATCGGAAGTATTCAGCTTTACGCATTCGCTTAGCCATGCCACACATCATACTGAGCTTGAGTATCTTGATTTTGTCCCATCTAATGTAAATTCAATCCAGCGCGATGAAAAGTTTTCCAAAGTCGCCGAAAACAGGGTTGTGCTTAAAAATGCGCTGCGTGGCGTAATGGAACAATATGATTTTATACTGATTGATTGTCCGCCGCTTATGCGCGGAATCGTTGCCAATGCGCTTACAGCCGCTACCTCTGTTATGCTGCCGGTTAGATGTGGCCATTTTTCGCTTGAGGCTATCGCAAAATTGCTTAAGTACGTTGAATATATCAAAGACATCGCAAACCCCGCGTTATATATTGAAGGCATTGTTATGACAATGTATGAATCAAATACAAAAGTTACCGAGATATCCGAAAGGGAATTAAAACTGAGGTATAATAAGTTTTTATTTAAAACATATATCCCCAGGAATCATTTAATAACCGAGGCTTCATTTTACGGGAAGCCTGCTATATTATATAATGTGAATGCAAATGTGTCCATGGCGTATCTTGAGCTGGCCTATGAGATAATTAATAAATACAAGAAAGTTGAGGAAGTTGCTTGAAAGAAATTTCAAAGACATATAACCCGGCTGAAGTTGAGTTTAAGCTGATAGAATTTTGGGAGAATAACAAATTTTTTTCCCCTGACGCCGCTTCCGCTAAGCCTAAATATTCTATTGTAATCCCGCCGCCTAACGTAACCGGCAATCTTACAATAGGTCACATGCTTAATAATACTATACAGGATGTTTACGCTAGGTGGAAACGTATGTCAGGTTACAACGTTTTATGGCTTCCGGGTTCAGACCATGCCGGAATAGCGACTCAGAACGTTGTGGAAAAGAAACTGAAGGAAGAGAAGCTCACAAAATATGATCTTGGCCGCGAGAAATTTGTTAAGAAAGTTTGGGCATGGAAAGAAATTTATCATGCGAATATAAAGAAACAATTAACACGCATGGGCGCATCCGTTGACTGGCAGCGCGAACGCTTCACAATGGATGATGGTCTATCCAAAGCTGTAAGAAAAGTATTTGTTGAGCTATACAAAAAGGGTTTGGTTTATAAAGGTAAGCGTATTATTAACTGGGACCCGGTTCTGCATACTGCGCTTTCAGATGAAGAAGTTGATTACAGGGAAAAGAAAGATAAACTTTATTATTTAAAATATCCTGTTGTTGGCGAAGAAGGTAAGTTTGTTATTATTGCAACCACTCGTCCCGAAACAATGCTTGGCGATACTGCCGTTGCTGTAAATCCAAAGGATGAAAGATATTCAGGACTTGCAGGTAAAAAAGTCATGCTGCCGATTGTTGATAAGGCAATTCCTGTTATCGCCGATAGTTATGTTGATATGGAGTTCGGCACCGGCGCGCTGAAAATTACCCCGGCACACGACCCGAATGATTTTGAAATAGGGCAGAAGTATAACCTTGAAACAATACAGGTTATTGATTTCGAAGGTAAAATGAACTCACTTGCCGGAATATATTCCGGTTTGGACAGGTTCCAGGCGCGCAAGAAGATCGTTGAAAAGCTTGATGAGCTTGGACTGGTTGAAAAAATTGAAGAATATACTCATAACATTGGATACTCACAGCGCGGCGGCGCTATAATTGAGCCGTATCTATCCGACCAGTGGTTTGTTTCGATGAAATCGCTGGCTGAGCCTGCGTTGAATGTCGTGCTATCTGGCAAAGTAAAATTTCACCCTGACCGCTGGGAAAAAGTTTACGAAAACTGGATGCGTAATATCCGTGACTGGTGTATTTCGCGTCAGCTTTGGTGGGGGCACCAGATCCCGGTTTGGTACAACAAAACTAATAGCGAGATCTATTGTGAAATTGAGCCGCCAAAAGATATTGAGAACTGGGAACAGGACCCCGATGTTTTGGATACATGGTTCTCATCATGGCTCTGGCCGTTTTCAACAATGGGCTGGCCGGATGAAACAGCCGACCTGAAAAAATTCTTTCCAACCGACCTGCTTTCAACAGCCCCGGATATTATTTTCTTCTGGGTGGCAAGGATGATTATGGCGTCGCTGGAATTTATGCATGATATTCCTTTCACTGACGTATATTTCCATAATATTATCCGGGATATGGAAGGCAAAAAGCTCAGCAAGTCTTTGGGTAATTCCGATGACGTGTTCGAGGTAATGGATGAATATGGCACCGATGCGCTGCGTTTCACGCTTTTGTATCTTGCGCCGCAGGGGGTCGATGTTTTCTTCTCGAAAGAAAAATGCGAGCTTGGCAGAAATTTTGCAAACAAGATTTGGAACGCATCAAGATTTTTGATGATGAAGCGCGACCAGCTTGATGAAACTTCTTCATCTGCTGATTACAAAGAAGACATCTTCGATAAATGGATAGTAAGCAGGTTTAACTCTGCCATCCGTGATTATCTCAAAGCGCTTGAGTCATATAAAATTAACGAAGCATCCAAAGCGCTTCATGAGTTTATCTGGGGCGACTTCTGCGATTGGTTTATAGAAGTTCTTAAGATAAAGTCTAGTGAGCAGCCTAAGGCGGCTAAAGCTATTGTGGATAAAGCTTTTGATATATTTGAGCAAACACTGCAGGCTTTGCATCCTGTTATGCCGTTTATAACAGAGGAATTATGGGGCTCTATAAAGGACAGGAAAGAAAACGATACTATTACTTTTGCTGATTTTCCTAAAGTACATGAAAGCGCAATTGATTCTGAAATTGAAAATGAAGTGATTGAATTCCAGCAGTTGATAACAGCCATAAGGAACCTGCGTTCTGAAATTAACCTGAGTCCTTCGGTAAAATGCGATGTGGTAATTAATTGTCACGATGCTTCTGAGAAGAAATTTTTGACGGAAGTTTCGGGTTATATAAAACAGCTGGCTAAGGCTGAGAATCTAGAAATAACTCTGCCTAATGAGTTTGCAAAGCTGCCTGAGTTTAAATCAATGACATCAGTCGTTGGCCCAAACCAGGTTTATATTAAGATTGAAGGCTTAATCGACCTGGAACAGGAAAAGGCCAGACTAAACAAAGAAATTGAGCGTGCAGAATCATTTCTGGTTACAATCAACAAAAAGCTCAGCAACCAGAATTTTGTTTCAAAAGCCTCGGAAGATGTTGTGAACAACGAAAAGAAGAAGCTTGAAGACACACAAATCAAGCTTGAGAAGTTAAGAATTCATTATAAATCTTTGGCAAATTAAATATTATTGTTTTTAACCTCACCCCGTCCTAACGCCTGCCTGCTGCAGGCAGGGACACCCCTCTCCTTTGAGGAGAGGGGAAGGGGGTGAGGTGAAAGCCACTATAATTCATCAATATAATTAACAGCGAAATGAAAAAATATCTTTCAATCCTGACGATTTTAATTCTTGGATTATTCTGCTCACAATCTTACGCTGATTCTTTTATCATCAAAATTAATCTGACTGAAGGCGAGCACAGCAAAGATAGCTGGTCAAGCGAAACAAGTATCAGCATTGATGGCAGTACATTCCTTTATGCAAAGAGCTACAGCGGCAGCGCAAAAGGACACAGCAAAGACGTTGCCAAAAACTGCACGCTCACTGATGACCAGGTAACGCAGATCCAGACGCTGCTTAAAGATAAAAACTTGCTTAAAACAGATTCGCTGTTTGACAAAGATGAAAAGTATAAATCGTTCGAGCGTTTTGTAAACCTTACAATGAGAATTTCTGTCTGGGAAGCTTTATCAAAGATAAGCGTTAACGGCGATTTAAGCGCTTTAAGCGACAGCGACTTATACAAGAATTGCTTCGCATTAATCAATTTGCTGAATGATATTGCAGACCAGTGCAATTAAATCCTGAACGGGAAACATTTCTCTATTTTTTTCTTTCCGAATAATTTATTATATATATGAATGTTTGTATACAGATTTGCTCTAAACAGGAATGGAAGGCATTCAAAAATATATTAAGTATCGAAGCTGGTGAATTAATAGCTTTCCCTTATGGCGAGTATGCAGAGCGAAGAATTAATAACGTTAACTGTATTTTCTTTAACAGCGGAGCAACTGTTACGAAAGCTTCCGGCGCTGCTCAATATGCAATCGATAATTGGAAGCCACCTATATTAATTGTTCTTGGCACGTGCGGAGGAATTGGCGCTGATCTAGTCGTATCAGATGTTGTAATTGCAAATAAAACAGTTTACTTTAATTGTTTTGAGAACGAAATCTATCTTGATAATATTATCTTTAAGCCATTGACTGCTGAGATAGACAATTCATGGATAAACTGGAAAAACCTTCCGCCTTTTGCACATGAGGGAATTATCGCAACCAACGACCACTATGGAAATTTCGAAGCGTCTGAATTGATTAAGAAACAAAATGTCCTGTGTGTTGATTGGGAATCGGCCGCAATCGCTTATGTTTGCTCAATTAATAAAATAAAATGTTGTATTGCACGCGGAATTTCTGATTTACCTCTGAAAATCCGCGATGAATTTTTAATTAATAAGGAATACAAAGAGAATACGCCCAGAATCATGGATTCGCTTTTGAAAGATATTCTGCCGATATTATTACAGGATATTTGATATGTATCAGGTATTTTCCCATAACTTGATAAGACCAATTTATAGAGGTATATTTGTTAACAATATCGCGGGGTGGAGCAGCTGGTAGCTCGTCGGGCTCATAACCCGAAGGTCGGAGGTTCAAATCCTTCCCCCGCTACAAAAAGAAGCCATCTGATTAGATGGCTTTTTGATTTTGTGTTAGATTTAGGTTATTTTGGCATAATTACTTACATTTCATATTTCCTAATAAATCATAAATTTGTAAAAAAATAAGAATTTTGGCAACATCTACAGAAATACGTCAGCAATTTCTCGATTTTTTTAAGTCAAAGAGGCACAAAATTGTCCCTTCGGCTTCTGTTATTCCCTTTGAGGACCCAACGCTTCTTTTTACAAATGCGGGGATGAACCAGTTCAAGGATGTTTTCCTTGGGACCGGTAAACGCGAATACACACGTTGCGCCGATACACAAAAATGTATCAGGGTTAGCGGTAAACATAACGATCTTGAAGAGGTCGGGCACGATGGCTCACACCATACATTTTTTGAAATGCTCGGCAACTGGTCGTTTGGCGATTACCACAAAAAAGAAGCTATTGGCTGGGCATGGGAATTGCTCACTGAAGTCTGGAAGCTTGATAAGAAACGCCTGTGGGCTACAGTTTATAAGGATGATGATGAATCATTCGAGCTATGGAAAAGCGAAACGGACATTGACCCAACCCACGTGCTTAAGTTTGATGAGAAAGATAATTTCTGGGAAATGGGCGATACCGGTCCCTGCGGTCCTTGTTCTGAAATACATTATGATTCTTCTTCCGAAGCAAACAATCCCGCGCTGGTAAATTCCGGCGACCCAAACGTGGTTGAGATATGGAATTTAGTCTTTATCCAATATAACCGCGATACAGAAGGCAAGCTTCACGACCTTCCCTCTAAACATGTTGATACAGGCATGGGATTTGAGCGCATGGTAAGCGTGCTTCAGAAAAAGAAATCTAATTATGAAACGGATGTTTTCCTGCCGCTGATAAATGAGCTTATTCATCTTACCGGAAAAGAATATTCCGGCGATAAATTCCAATCGGCAATAAATGTAATTGCCGACCACGTTAGAACTCTGACCTTCGCAATTGCTGATGGGGCAATCCCTTCCAATGAGGGCAGG
>Ga0265318_10002119_pt1 | contig 10810 bp, 10 predicted proteins | sample 4821metaG_FD_192431 | JGI IMG/M metagenome (GOLD analysis project Ga0265318, IMG submission 192431) | Rhizosphere microbial communities from Carex aquatilis grown in University of Washington, Seatle, WA, United States - 4-8-21 metaG | ecosystem: Host-associated > Plants > Roots > Rhizosphere >... | reverse complement strand
CATCGCCGCGGCCCTCGGCCTCACCATGCCCAAGACTTCCTCCCGCGCCATCACCTCGCCGGCCGGCACCGCCGACGCCATGGAAACCATGGCACCGGTGATTCTGGACGAAAGGAAAATCCGCGAAGTCGTTGACAGGGAAGGCGGCTGCATTGTCTGGGGCGGCGCGATTCGGTTGAGTCCGGCGGACGATATTCTCATCCGGGTTGAGCGCGCGCTCGACATCGATAGTCACGGCCAGATGATCGCCTCGGTCCTTTCCAAGAAGATTGCGGCTGGCGCCACGCATCTGGTGATTGATATGCCTGTAGGCCCCACTGCAAAGGTTCGGGACGCGGAAACGGCAGCCATCCTCTCTGCCGATCTGCTGTCGGTAGCGAGCCGGTTCGGAATCCAGGCCCGGGTGGTCTTGGGAGATGGCCGCCAGCCGGTTGGTCGAGGCATTGGCCCGGCGCTGGAGGCGCGAGATGTGCTTGCGGTCCTCAAAGGCGATAAGGATGCCCCGCAGGACCTTCGCGACCGCGCCTTGGTCCTCGCGGGGGCGGTTCTGGAGCTTTGCGGTCAAGCAGCAACGGGCAACGGAAAGGCCCGTGCGGCTGCCGTCCTGGACGACGGACGCGCCTGGGCCAAGTTTGAGCGCATTTGCGCGGCGCAAGGTGGAATGCGGGTCCCGCCGATCTCTCGGTACCGGAGGGATGTAACAGCCATGGCGGACGGCGAGGTCAGCAACATCGATAATCGCCGTCTTGCCCGCCTGGCCAAGCTGGCCGGCGCGCCGGAAGATAAAGCCGCCGGGATCGAGCTTCGTGTGCGGTTGGGAGATAAGGTCTCGCGGGGCGACAGGCTGTTCACACTGCACGCCGATGCGGATGGCGAACTCGCCTATGCCACCAGCTATGCGGACATGAACGCAGACATCATTCAGCTGGCAGGAACATGACCGCCCTTTTCGTCGCCCTGCCGGGTAATGATCTGATGGCCGACAAGCTAGCGTCGCTATGCGGTGGTGAGAGGGGTGGTATCGAGACCCGTCAATTCCCCGACGGCGAGACCTATCTTCGCTTTCGCGTCGATCCAACAGGGCGGGACGTCGTTCTGGTAAGTACGCTCGTGCATCCCAACGAGGCATTTCTGCCGCTGGCCTTCGCAGCCGGAACTGCACGTGAACTTGGCGCTCGTCAGATCGGGCTGGTGGCGCCTTATCTCGGTTACATGCGACAGGACCAATGTTTTCAGCCGGGGGAGGGGGTGACATCACGTCACTTCGCAGCTCTCCTCTCGCAGATATGCGATTGGCTGATTACGATCGATCCGCACCTGCACCGCTACAGGAACCTCGGTGACATCTACACCATACCGGCCAGCGCGCTGCATGCCGGCTCCGTCATCGCAGACTGGATCAAGCATAATATCGGCACCCCCTTCATCATTGGTCCCGACGAGGAAAGTGTGCAATGGGTTTCCGAAATTGCGCGGGACTGCGGCGCTCCATTTGCGGTCCTGCACAAGCGAAGACTAGGAGACCGGGACGTCCGGATCGCGCCAGATGGCCTCAACAACATCCGTGAGGCCACGCCGGTACTGGTTGATGACATCATTTCCAGCGGCGAAACCATGCTTGAGGCAATTCGGCTTGTGAAATCTCTTACCACATCCGCCCCAATAGCGATCGGGGTTCACGGCATTTTCGCCGACGGCTCCGACGCCCGCATTGAGGCCGCAGGCGTGACGCTGGTCACCACCAACAGCATTCCGCATGCAAGCAACAGAATAGATGTCGCAAACCTGCTCGCGTTGGCGATCAGCAAGCAGCTGCGCAGGTATTCAGCCTGAGGAGGAGAAATTTCTAATTTTTTTGCGCTGTGGCCGCGCAGCCTTGCGCCGCTGCGAAGCCCTTCAGATATGCCCGCCGCGCGAAGCCTGAGACTAGCGCATACTCGGCTTCCTGCTCTTTTCGTTCGGCGCCGGTCACCCAGCGAACGACACCGCGGAACGGAATCCAGCTGTCTGCCGCACTTCGTGCCGCGCCCCAGGCGGCAGTTTCCGCTCCAGCTACCGTTCGCCCGGTAGCGTTCGATGAAGCCCTTACCCCCAGATCGGGCCCCAGAAGGAAGGTCAAGGCGTCGATTTCGCGCTGCAGGTCGCTGCAAAGGGGTTGGGAGGAAAGAAGGTAGGGGTTCGCCTCAGCTCTTCGCAGCAGCGCGGGTATGGCGCTGTTCGACAGATTGAGATCCTGAATGGGTTGATTGATGACGCGCCCGACATTTTCGCGCGTAGTCGCCGGTTCAGCAGTGAGCCGGTTGATGGGCTGATGCGTGACGCAACCCGCAAGCAAAAGGGGCAGCTGCCAAAGGGCAAGCATCACACCAAAACGTGCCCGACGTTCTGACCAATTCATTTTCTGCCCCCCTTGAGGCTCTCAAGCCAAAGATAACCACATTTCAGACCATCTCCTTGATCTGGCGCAAGCGGCCCGTGCAAGGCCGGCGGCGATTGAGGCTGGGGCCAGGAGCCATGGACGGCGTCGGCGCGGTTGTGCGGAATCAATGAGGGAGGAGGTTTGCGGTGACATCTTTCGTAGCCAATCTCGGAAGGTAAAATGGTCGATTTGGAAATCCTTCAGCGCTTGATGCTGGCGGCCGCCGTGGGTCTGCTGCTGGGCATCGAGCGCGGCTGGCAGCTGCGGGCGGAGAAGGATGGCCGGCGTGTCGCCGGTATCCGCACCTATACGCTCGTGGGGCTTTGCGGTGGACTTTGTGGTCTGCTCGCGGGCGGGAATGCTGTGTTTCTGGGGCTGGCCTTCTTCGCATTCTCGATCAGCTTCGCCCTATTTGAAATCCAGCACATGCGCCTCACGCGCCGCTATTCCGCCACGGACATGGTCGCGGCCCTGCTAACCTTTGCCCTGGGCGCCTATGCCATACGGGGCAGCATGACCGTCGCTGGCGCCGTGGCGGTGCTAGCGGCCCTGCTATTGGCCGAGCGCCGGATCCTGCACAGCTTTCTGCGGCATCTGACCTGGCTGGAATTGCGGGCGGTCCTGCTGCTTCTGGTCATGACGGTTGTGCTGCTGCCAGTGCTGCCCGACCGAACCGTCGATCCTTGGGGGGGCATCAACCCGCATGAGGTGTGGCTGATGACGGTGCTGACCGGTGCCGTCAGCTTTGGGGGATATGTCGCGACGCGGCTGGCGGGTGCGCGGCGAGGGCTGCTATATGCCGGCGCCTTAGGGGGGCTTGTCAGTTCAACAACTGTGACCTGGACCTTCGCCAGGCTGGCACGGCATCAGCGCTCCATGCGGGCAGAGGTCTGCGCGGCCATCCTGGCGGCGTGGACTGTGTCGTTGGTGCGTATGGCCGCCATCGCCATAGTGGTGGCGCCAGTGCTTCTGGTCTCGCTACTGCCGCCTATTGCCGCCGCTGCCCTGGCTCTTATGGTCCTCGCGGCCGTGAATTATACGATCGCCGGCCGGACGAAAGGAGAGGCCTTGGCGTTACGCAATCCGTTCGAAATCGCCACCATTTTGAAGTTCGGCGCCCTACTGGCCGCAATCATGCTTTTCAGCAAACTGGCGGGTGCGGCCTTCGGCGAAGCAGGTCTGTCTGCGCTGGGCGCGCTTTCGGGCGTTCTCGATGTCGATCCGATAACGCTTTCGGTTTCAAGGATGGCCGGCGTTGCAGGGATGCTGCCGGTTGCGGCGACCAGTGTGATCCTGTTGGCGGCTCTTACCAATGCTATTGCCAAGACGGTATTGGGGTTCGCGTTCGGCGGCCCGCGCGTGGGTGGGATGCTGTTGGGCGCCATGCTGCTGGCAAGCGGCGCGGGCCTGGCAGTGTTGGCTTTCTAATCTGTGGGTCCGGACACAAGAGTCTTGAGCTGAACTTTGTTCGTAGCCTCGAACGAATGTCCATTTATGGCCGATATCCGGCCTGCCAGTGCTTCAGGGCGGGCCAGGAGACAAGGAAGTTCAGTACATTAAGAGTGAGGTTGTCGTGGATCACGGCGGCTGCCACCAGTTCCAGGCACAGAGCAAAGATGATTGTCAGCCACCAGGGCAGGCGCGAGGCAATGAAAAATCCCAGACACATCATGAAAGTATCGGACAGCGAGTTGATGATACTGTCGCCGGCAAAGGCCGCCGCCAGAGCTTGCTTGCGATAGGTTTTGATCACCATGGAAGAATTCTCAATCATCTCCCAGCTTACTTCCGCACCCATGGCGAGCAGCAGTCGCGCCGCAAAGGGCAGGCGCGGCGCCGCTAGACTTAGGAGACCGTAAAGGAGGATGCCGTGAACTACGTGGGTTAAGCTGTACCAGTCCGTGAGCTGCTGCGAATTGTCGGGGCCAAGCGGATCGCCAGCCCACAATTTCACCTGACCGCTTACGGGGAGCAGGTGCCGGCCCATGAGGTGAAGCACAACGGCCTGCATGACCAGCAGGAGGACTACTGCGCCGCAGAGCTTCCAAACGGGAATGCCAGACAGCTTGCCCACCTTTTACCTCATTGATGCCAGTAAACAGGCTGAACAATGCGCGGTCAAACCCGACGAACAGGCGGCCGCTGTTCGGCAAGACGAGGCATATCTAGGCTAAGCGTTGACAAACTATACCTCGATGATGACCTTGAGCGCGTTTGACTTCGCAGCATTACCAAAGGTCTCGTAGGCGTCTAGAATCTTGTCAAGCTTGAAGCGGTGGGTGATGAGCTTCGCGGGTTCGATCTTGTGCGCCTCGACCGTCTTCAGCAACATTGGGGTGCTGACCGTATCAACGAGCCGGGTGGTAATCGAAATATTGCGATCCCACAGCTTTTCGAGATGCAGGTCGGCCTTGACACCGTGCACGCCGACATTGGCGATGATCCCACCTGGGGCTATAATATCCTCGCAGACGATGAAACTAGCCGGTATGCCGACTGCCTCAATTGCAGTATCGACGCCGCGGCCGCCTGTCATGGCGAGGATTGTTTCAACCGCCTTGCCATCCTTGTTGTTGAGCACGGTCGTCGCGCCAAACTTTTTGGCCATCGCGAGCCGGTTGTCGTCGAAATCGACCATGATGATACGGGCGGGCGAATAGAACTTGGCGGTAAGCAGTGCGGCAAGCCCGATCGGACCGGAGCCGATTATAGCGATGGTCGCGCCGGGCTGGACCTTGCCATTGAGCACGCCGCATTCGAAGCCGGTCGGCAGAATATCGCTCAACATAACGAGCGCTTCTTCATCAACGCCCTCCGGGATGTGATATAGACTGGTATCGGCGAAAGGCGTTCGGACATACTCGGCCTGGGTACCATCGATCTTGTTGCCAAGCACCCAACCCCCACTGACGCAGTGCGAATACATGCCCTTCCGACAATAATCGCATTTTCCGCAAGATGAGATGCAGGAGACAATCACATGGTCGCCGGGATGAAACTGGGTAACTGCGGCCCCAACCTTATCGACTATGCCAACGCCTTCGTGACCGAGAATTCGACCAGGCGCGCAGGTCGGTACGTCACCCTTTAAGATATGAAGGTCCGTGCCACAGATTGTGGTCTTAACGATCTTCACGATGGCGTCGGTCGGTGAAGAAATCTCGGGAACTGGCCGATCTTCGAGGGCCATTTTCCCCGGACCATTGTAGACGAATGCTTTCATAGTAAACTCCCGTCAGTATTTGTTACTGCGCTAAGGAAAGTCTCACCGCTGGGGGGACTGCTTCTCTACGCAGATGTCTTCAAGTGTTTGCGGAACATGACCGTGATCAATTCTGCTGCTCCGCTGGACGCAGGCTGAGGATATAGGCCGAAACGTCCGCAATCTCTTTACGGGAGAGGGCGTAGTTCGGCATCGCGATATGGGGCGTGCTGAGAAACACGTTAAGTGACGTGCGTGTAGTCGAAGACATACGCGCAACAGCAACGAAGGATGGCGGGGTATCGCTGATAGGGCTTGTCGCACGCGCCTCCACCCGATGGCAGGTGGAACACCACATGGTGGCCAGGCGATGTCCGGCTTCGACACCCTGCGCGATGGCGGGCGTATACCCGAAAAGGAAAAGAATAAGTCCGGCGCCAATAATCCGCATTGGTTGCTCCTTTTTGCCAGTATCCCGCGACAAACCGACGATCGCCTTGATCCGGCGCAAACTGCCACATTGAGGCGAGTAAGCCGTAGCCATGTGGCACTGCGCCACTGAAATACCTGGGCAAGGCATCTCTCCCCACCCCATGTCGTGTCCTGAGCATAAAGTTGATCCACCGCAAGGCGACGTAAGGGAATGAAGGCTTCACTGGCTTGGCGCCCCGAGCGCCAGCCGATGAAGGCGGACGGCTTCCATCCGTCGAAGAGGAAACGCAAATGAGTGATGCAAGCATTCGCCAGAATGTGATGGACGAACTGGATTTCGAGCCCAGCGTGAGTTCCGAACATATCGGCGTCGCGGTAGATAAGGGAATCGTGACACTCACTGGCCACGTGGGCAGCTACATCGAAAAGCTGGCGGCGGAACGGGCGGCGCGCCGTGTCAAGGGCGTGCTGGCGATTGCCGAAGAGATCAAGGTTCGCTTTCCCGAAGACAAAAAGACTGCAGATGACGAGATCGCCCAACGGGCAGTCAATACCCTGAAGTGGAGCAGCCTGGTGCCTCAGGGCGCTGTGCACGTCAAGGTGCAGGACGGGTGGGTCGGCCTCGGCGGCGAGGTGGTCTGGCGTTACCAGCGCACCGCCGCCGAAAATGGAGTCCGGCGCCTCAGCGGTGTCGCTGGTGTGGTCAACAGCATTACCGTCAAGTCCCAGATCCAGCCCAGTGAGGTCTCGAAGAAAATTGAGGAGGCGCTGCGCCGCAACGCCGAGGTAGAAGCCAGCCGTATCAAGGTTTCGGCACAGGGTGGCCATGTTACCTTGGAGGGCTATGTACATGACTGGCGGGAGCGCCGCGCGGTGGAAGATGCTGCGTGGTCGGTCCCTGGCGTCGTCGGAGTGGAAGATCGGCTCCTTAACGTCTGAAATTGTCGCAGCGCGGGGAGCAGTCCCCGCGATGCCCATTTTCGGACAGCATTTGGCAAGAGTTGAGGCGGATCAAGGCTCCTCGTCACTTTCAATGCGACCTTCCAATCATGTTGGATGATGTTCAGCCATTCTTGAGAATTCCGGACCTGCGAATATCACGCGCCTGTCGGCCGGATGTTGCGCCGGGCCTTTATGTGGGCCGGTCGTGACCGCGCCTCACACCATGGAATCCGGCAGCCAGGCGCATAGCCATTTGCGCCATGGCCAACTTGTTGCCCGTTGCAAAGGTATCGCGCCCGCCCTCACCGCTGTGGTGCATCCCTGTGATGCCGAGTCCCTGGAGGGCGCCGCCGAGGCTGCCGCGCAGGGCCTGATTGTACCGGTTCTTGTGGGCCCAGAAGCCAAGATCAGGGCTGCTGCGGCAGCGGCAAACCTTGATATTTCATCGTTCCGTCTGGTTCCCGTGCCCCATAGCCATGCCGCAGCCGCCGAGGCGGTGGCGATGGCCCGCCGCGGCGAGGTCGAAGCACTGATGAAGGGCAGTCTACACACCGATGAGCTGATGCACGAAGTCCTGCAGGATAAAACTGGCCTGAGAACCGGGCGCCGCATCAGCCATGTCTATCTCTTCGATGTGGCCTGCTACCCAAAGCCGCTGCTGGTTACGGATGCGGCGATCAATATCCAGCCGCGGCTCATGGAAAAGCGCGACATTTGCCAGAACGCCATAGATCTTGCCCGCCTTCTCGGCATTGAGACGCCCAAGATTGCCATCCTTTCGGCGGTGGAGACTGTCACTGACAAGCTGCCTTCCACCATCGACGCGGCGGCCCTCTGCAAGATGGCCGAGCGAGGACAGATCACCGGTGGGATAATGGACGGTCCCTTGGCTTTCGACAATGCCATCAACCCGGAAGCCGCACGGATCAAAGGACTGTCGTCGCTTGTGGCAGGCCATGCTGACATCCTTCTGGTGCCGGACCTGGAAAGCGGCAACATGCTGGCTAAGCAGTTGACCTTCTTCGAAGGTGCCGACGGGGCTGGTATCGTGTTGGGCGCGTGGATTCCCATCATGCTAACCAGTAGAGCCGATCCGCTGCGCACGCGCGTTGCATCGGCAGCCATTGCTTTGCTGACGGTGGATGCGCATCGGCGGATGGCAGCCTGAGATGGCAGGCGCCGTCCTTGCCTTGAACGCGGGGTCGTCCAGCCTCAAATTCGCGCTGTTCGATCCTGCTCTGCAGCCGTTGGTGCGGGGCGCGATCACGGGCATCGGGGGGCAGGCCCAATTCCGCGCCACGGCCGGGCTTGACCGCCTCCTCGACGAGGCATGCTGGCCTGGCCGCGCCCACGAGGACTTTCTAGAGAAATTACTTTCCTGGATCACGGATCATGCCGGTGGGCGCAATCTTGCCGCCGTTGGGCATCGGATCGTCCATGGCGGTCTTGGCTTCACCGCGCCGGTGCGTCTGGATGCATCTGTGCTGGCGGCGCTGGAGAAGCTGACTCCGCTAGCGCCATTGCACCAACCCCACAATCTCAGCCCAGCACGGGCCCTAATGGCGCTGAAACCCGATTTGCCGCAGATCTGCTGTTTCGACACCGCATTCCACGCCACCATGACGCCGACGGCTCGACGTTTCGGATTGCCCCGGTCCCTCGAGGAATCAGGGGTGAAGCGGTATGGCTTTCACGGTCTTTCCTATGAATATATCGCCGCGCGTCTCAGGCAGGTGGCGCCGGGGCAGGCAGCCGGGCGCATTATCGTGGCACACCTGGGCAGCGGCGCCAGTCTCTGTGCCCTGCGAAGCGGGCTGAGCGTTGATACCACCATGAGCATGACGGCGCTTGATGGGCTGGTGATGGGCACACGGGTAGGGGCATTCGATTCAGGCGCGCTTCTGTACCTGATGAGGCAGGGCATGAGCGTAGACGAGATGGAGTCGATGCTTTATTTGCGCGCCGGTCTGTTGGGGGTTTCTGGCCTAAGCGGCGACATGCGGATGCTGCTGGCCAGCGACAGTCCCGAAGCCGGCGAAGCCGTGGAACTCTTCGTCTTCCGCGCCGTGCGCGAGATCGGCGCCCTAGCGGCATCGCTGGGAGGGCTCGACGGCTTGGTGTTTACCGCCGGGATCGGGGAGAATTCGGCCATTATTCGCCGGCGTATATGCGATGGCTGCGCGTGGCTAGGGGTGACGATAGATCAAAGCGCTAATCAATCGCATGCGCTATCCATCAGTACCGCCGGTAGCCGTGTTCCGGCGTGGGTGATACCCACGGACGAGGAGCATACTATCGCCCGCCAAACCGTCAGCCTTTTAGAGGGTTCAAGGGAGTAGCCGTCATGTTTCACGCCATGATGCTGAAACACGCGGGCGGTAAACTGGAATGGACGGAACTACCCGAATTTCGTCCCGGCGTGGGCGAAATTCGTGTTCGCGTTACGGCATGCGGCGTCTGTCGCACGGATTTGCATGTGCTGGATGGCGAACTGCCGCATATCCGCTATCCCATCATTCCCGGCCATGAGATTGTGGGCCGGATCGACTGCCTTGGCGAAGGTGTTGAGCATCTGCAGCTCGGTCAGCGGGTCGGCATACCTTGGCTCGGCCACACCTGCGGTCATTGCCCCTACTGCCGTGCTGGCCGTGAGAATCTATGCGACCACCCGCTCTTCACCGGCTATACGCGTGATGGTGGCTTCGCCACATCGGTCATTGCCGACGCCCGCTATGCGTTCCCTCTAGGGGAAGAAGGCGACGATGTCGCAATTGCGCCGTTGCTCTGCGCTGGGCTGATCGGATGGCGTTCGCTGGTTATGGCGGGATCGGGTCGGACGCTCGGGCTGTATGGCTTTGGCGCAGCGGCCCATATCATCCTTCAGGTGGCGCGCTGGCAGAGGCGGCAGGTATTCGCCTTCACCCGTGCCGGCGACCGCAAAGGTCAGGACTTCGCCCGCGCACTGGGCGCCGAATGGGCCGGCAGTTCCGAAGAGATGCCGCCCGAGGCCTTGGACGCGGCGATCATCTACGCCCCTGTCGGTGCGCTAGTGCCGCTGGCGCTCAAAGCGGTGCGCAAGGGAGGCCGGGTGGTTTGCGCCGGCATCCACATGAGCGACATTCCCGCCTTTCCCTATGATCTTCTCTGGGAAGAACGTGAGCTGGTTTCCGTCGCCAACCTGACCCGCCAAGATGCGGCGGACTTTTTTCGCTTAGTGCCGCAAATCGGCATTAAGGTGCATACGAATGTTTACAGACTGGCCGAAGCCAATCGGGCGCTAGACGATCTACGGGCGGGCGTTTTCGAGGGTGCTGCTGTCCTAGTGCCCTGATTCTCTCATTCCAAGGCATGGTGACGCATCGCCAAACGCCGCAGCATGAACACGCAAGCCAGATACGCCAGCGTGATTGCGGTCAGAGTTAGCATCAGCGGGAAAGGTAAGGGGACGAAGCCGATGGCGCGCCCAATCATTGTCACCGGCAACAGCAACGCCGCCGCCAAGGCGCAAAGCGCTGTCGCCAGCAGTAAGGGGTGCGGACGGCTTCTCCATGGTGTGGCACTGCGAATAATGAAGATCACCAGAATTTGGGTGGCCATCGACTCCACGAACCAGGCTGTGTGGAACATGCGCTCGTCGGCCCGCCAGAGATGCAAAAGAATATAGAAGGTGACGAAGTCAAACAGGGAACTGGCCGGACCCAGCAGAAACATGAAATGGCGGATGGCATTGAGGTTCCAGCGTTGAGGCCGTTCCAGCGCCGCCGCATCCACCCGGTCCATGGGAATCCCTATCTCGGAGATATCATAAAGCAGGT
>Ga0265318_10002113_pt1 | contig 10845 bp, 7 predicted proteins | sample 4821metaG_FD_192431 | JGI IMG/M metagenome (GOLD analysis project Ga0265318, IMG submission 192431) | Rhizosphere microbial communities from Carex aquatilis grown in University of Washington, Seatle, WA, United States - 4-8-21 metaG | ecosystem: Host-associated > Plants > Roots > Rhizosphere >... | reverse complement strand
CACGTCGCTCCCGGGCGTCCCGGACCCGCCCCCCGGCCCGTGTCGCCCGCCCGCCCTTGTCCGCAGCCCCCGCCGGATTTAGCTCCCGAAAAAGAAGCCTTTCCCAAAATGAAAACCGTCAGCGCGCTCCTGATCATGATTTCAACGGCCTACTCAGCCCCCGCGGCCTCGATGCTCCCGATCGCCGACAGCGTGGCGCCCGCGGTCCCGGCCGCCCTGCACCCCCTGCAACCCTCGGCCGTGAGGATGGACGGATGGCTCGGCGCCCGCATTGACGCCAATGAAAGCCGCCGGCTCGTGCTCGTGGACACCGAGCCCCTGCTCGCCGGCTACCGGCACCGGCCTGGGGACCAGCCCTGGATCGGCGAGCACGTCGGCAAGTGGCTGCATGCGGCCACCCTCGCATGGGCCTACTCGGGCGACGAGGCGCTGCGCCGGAAACTCGACGCCGTCGTCCAGGCGCTCATCGCGACCCAGGAGGCCGACGGCTACCTCGGAACCTACACCGCCGACAAGCGCTTCGGGCTCTTCGACGGCGCGGACTGGGACGTCTGGTGCCACAAGTACAACCTGATCGGGCTGCTGACCTACTACCGGTACACGGGCAGCCCGGACGCGCTGGCCGCGGCCCGCAGGATCGGGGACCTCCTGTGCGCGACCTTTCCCGCAAAGAAGAGCATCCTGGCGGCGGGGACCCACATGGGCATGGCCGCCACCAGCGTCCTCAGCCCGATGGTGGACCTCTACCGGCTCACCGGCGACGCCCGCTACCTCGAGTTCGCCAAGTACCTCGTCCGCTCCTACGAGGAGAAGGACGGGCCGGACATCGTCCGCACGCTCCTGGCGCCCGGGGGCTCGGTCGACCGCGTGGCCAATGGCAAGGCCTACGAGATGCTCTCGAACCTTGTCGGCCTGACGGAGCTCTACCAGGTGACGGGGGACCCGCGGCTGCTGCGGGCGGCCGAGAACGCCTGGTCCGACGTCACCCGCAACCGCCTCTACATCACCGGCACCGCCAGCATCCACGAGAGGTTCGGCAACACCCACGAGCTGCCGAACGGGGACTCCGCCCACCTGGGAGAGACCTGCGTGACCACCACATGGATCCAGCTCAACGCGGCCCTGCTGGCGCAGACCGGCGAGGCCAAGTACGGCGACGAGATCGAGCGCTCGCTCTACAACCAGCTGACGGCCGCGCAGGAGCCGGCGAGCGGCGACTGGTGCTACTACACGGCGCTGGAGGGCGTGAAGCACTACGACAAGGAGATCACGTGCTGCCACTCGAGCGGGCCGCGCGCCCTGGCGCTGGCCCCGACGCTGGCCTACCTGCAGGCCGGCGATACAATCTGCGTCAACACGCTGGAAACCTCCGTGGCCCGCGTCCAGGTCGGGGGGCAAGCCGTTGAGCTGAGGCAGGAAAGCCGGTTCCCCTACGAGGGCCGGTCAACCTTGACCCTGAGGATGTCCTCCGCGGCCCGGTTCACCCTCAAGGTCCGGGCTCCGGCCTGGGCCGAGCCGCTGCGCGCGGGCGACGCGACCAGCCGGGACGGGTGGGTCACGCTGCCCGAGCGCGACTGGAAGGACGGCGACCAGGTCGCGATCCGCTTCAACCTGAGCGGCCGCGTGATCCACGGCGACTTCACCAACTATTCCCGGGTGGCCTACGCCTGGGGTCCCTTCATCCTGGCGCTCGACGACGGTCTGAACCCTGACCATGGGGGAAGCGGCACTCCGCAATATGTCCGGGCGGTCGACGACAGCCCCCCTGCGCTGGCGCCCGGCTCGAGCCGCATCGCCCTCCGGGTGGCGGTTCGCGGGGAGTGGGACATGAACCCCTACCCGGTCACGCTCGTGCCCTATGCAGACGCCGGTGCGGGGAGCCAGCCGTATGCGGTATGGCTGCGCGCCCCCTGAGGCGGGCGCCTTCCGGATCCCGCGGGTGCGGATAGGCGTCGCCCTGCCTGCCCTCCGGCGGCAAGGGCGACGGTCGCGGGTCCCGCTGCCGTGGCGCGCGGGCTCGATCCGGAATTCCTTGCGCCCACGATTCTGGCGGCCGCAGCTGCAGGGCCCCATTGAGCCCGGTGGCTCACCAGGCTAGGCATCGACCACATTGGCCGTCTTGCCCCCCAAGGTCATCATGGACTGTCCCCATGCTGCCGCAACACGCCTAATACGGGGTCCTCTAGCGGCCCAATTCTGCGAGCGCCTGTACCGGGGTGAGCAGTCGCGCGCCGTTTAGAATCTCGCGTGGGAAATGCGCAAGAATGCCGGTCACTATGGTTCTGTCGGGAACAGCGAGGGCTACCTCGACAAATACCAAGTCATCCGGATCCGGTCCGATTCCTGCGAGTCTTTCCGGAATCACCGACATCTGGCCACCCAATGCGTCAAGGAATTGAATGACCTGGGTCGGCTTCAGCCTGAGGCGCGGCCGGCACAGCACATCGCGGTATTCGGCAAGGATTCGCGCGTCATAGACCATTTTCACGCGCCCGTCCATGACGGCCTCCAGGATCTGGGCGCACGGGCCGTTGGCGCTCAAGAGTCCCGAAACGACCACATTCGTGTCGATAACCCAGCACCTCATCGACGGTTCCGTGCGGCACGCACGGCGGCAACCTCCGTGTCGATTTCCCTCATGGAAAGCCTATCCGTTCGATTGGCCACCGACTCCGACCTAATGGCGGCGATCGCCCTTGCCAGGTCCACGCGGTCGAGAAGTTCCAAATCGGAAGCAAACGTGCCCTCAGAGGTTGGGATCATGATCGCTTTCGGCTTGCCGTTGGCGGTAACCAGGACGCGACCGGCTCGGCTGACGGCTGCGAGCGCGCGACCCGGACTGGCTGAGAACTCACGAGACGCGATCCATTTTGTCTTCATGTGTGAAGTGTCGTGCAAGTGTCGTGCAAGTCAAGGCGCCCATGGAATAGGAGGGCCTCAACTCTTGGGCAGGCAATCGACCCCGCATTCAAATTGCCGCCATCGTCGGGGATGTTCACCCGTGACCGCATGGGCCATTGGTGTCGCGGTAGCTCAGCGGCTTTCCCCAAGACGCCAGTATGCCCCAAATGTGAACGTGGATAGCATGCGGGGGGGATTTTGGGATCTTATTTGGCTTGGAACCCGCCCTCCCTTTCAACCATAAGGGACGAGCTCGGACCGCACCACGCACCGTCGCGACAAGCGCAGCGGCGAGAGACAACAACATGAACCCAATCCAGAATCGCTTCCAAGGAGGCTGGTGGCGATCCCTGATGGCCACGCTCCTGCTTGCCACTCTTGCCGGCTGCACCGTTGCACCGGGCACGAGCACCGCGGCCTCGCACCTGCCCGCGCCGCATACGGCCAGCTATTCGACGATGTTCCCGCTCACCGAGAGCCCGATCTCGGAAGGCGGTCACTGGATCGGCGGGAAGACGATCGGCCTGGATTGGGGCGACGTCTCGACAATCCCCGGATATGCAACCGGCGTCGCGGGCCCCAAGGAATTTGCGGACTCGGTGGCGCTTCTTACCGGCGAATGGCCTGCCAATCAGAGCGTGGAGGAGGTGGTGAGGAACGTGGCGGCGCTCCGCTACCCGGAGGTGTCGATGCGGCTTCGGTCCTCGCTGGCGAAGCACAAGTGCGATGGATACGAGATCTCCTATTCCCTTAAGGAGGGGGATTCCGCCTACCTGATCATCGTACGATGGAACGGGCCGCTGGCCGATTTCACCTATCTCCTGAACGTGCAAGGCAAGCAGTACTCCGTGAAGACGGGCGACGTGGTCAAGGCGACCATAGTGGGCAACGAGATCAAGACCTACAAGAACGGAGAGCTGATGGGAACGGCGAAAGAGGGGACCTACACCCACGGGACTCCAGGCTTCGGTTTCAACGAGGGAGTGAATGGCGACTACGGCGTCACCCGTTTCAGCGCGACCGCGACCGATGCGGACACCTTCTGAGCCGTGAGCGGTGCCCGTTTCCCCGTTCATTGAGGGCGACGGTCGGCCGGAGGTTGTCGCCAATCGTCGACGGCAACACCCGACGCTCATGGCCACGTGAAGCGGGACTAGGGAATAGGGCGGAGGTGCCGGAAGTTGAGTTCGCCGTTGCTTCCCCTGAAAGAGCGGGGTCATAGGGAGGCGCACGGCAAGGGCCGGCACGCGAGCGCAACTAGCAGAGCCAAAATCGTCAGAAGTTGCTTGGCGGAGGCCCCTGAAGGGCATGGGGGAATTGAGCCGATAAAGAGAGCGCACATGGACTCAGGCTCTTCCTCGGGAATCTCGCTTCGTCAGCACTCGCCAAGCTCTTGCGGGAGGCTCGCCTGACGCGGTGGTCGAGCAACAGTTGCGTCCCGCTGGCAACCCAAGATAGACCGAGACTCATATTGCATAATCGTCACATGGTCCTCCGCGACGCTTGGCCTGCCGTCCTCCTGTACTTCCGCATGTGGGAAACCCGCTGAAAAGACTGCTCGGCCGGCCATCGGTCTCTGGATCGTTGCCTTGGGAGACGCCCCTCTGGCTCTCCCAAGGTTGGTACGGGGCAATGGGCCTCCTCCTTTGGCTGACCCTGATTGCGTTTCCCGGTCCGCCGCGGGCGTCAATGGAGGAGTCCTGGAATGAGACCCTCGTTCATGGCGCCGTGCAGCACTGGCAGTTTGGCAAGGACCTTATCTTCACGTATGGCCCCTTGGGTTATCTCACCAGTCCCTACCACCTGGGGCTGGAGGGAGCGGCCAGCCGGATTGCCTGGGAGACGGCCGGCAAATTGGTTTTGGCCGCTGGCTTGGTTTACGCCATACGACGAAAATCCGTGCTAACCCAGCTCGCCTTCGCGGCCGGCACGGTCTGGAGCGGCTGGATCTTTGGCGGAACGTTCTACCTCGTCGTGATCGGGGTCCTGGTCGTCGAGGTGCTGCTCAATCGAGAGGAAAGGCTCGGGGTGCAGCTGTGCGTCGTGCTTGGGCTGGCATTTCTCGCCCAAGTCAAGTTCATCAATCTCGTGCTGGCGGGGTTCGGAATGGGCGTGGCGGTCGGCTACCATGCCTGGATAGGCAGGCGGCGTGCGGCCGCGGGCCTCGCCGCCACGTTTCCCGTTGCTCTCCTCGCGTGGTGGATCGTCGCCGGCCAGGACCCGGTGAATCTGGGCACCTATCTGAGCGCAAGCTGGAAGATCGCGAGCGGCTACTCCGCCTCCATGGGGGTCGAGGAGACCGAAAGGGTGTTCCTCGCGGGTCTGGCCATCTCGATCGGCTGGCTGATCTTTGTCTGCCAGCTCGCTTGCCGAAGGACCGAGCGGAAGCACGCGATCGCGGTCGCCGCGTTCCTGGCCTTCAACGCCTTCACATGGTGGAAGTACGGGTTCACCCGCGCCGACGGGCACACCAACAGCCTCTTCCTCGCCACGATCCTGCTCTCGATCGTCCTTACCGGGTCGCTATCCAGGGGCACCCGACTGCAGTGGTTCTGGGGTGTGGGGCTCTTCTCTCTGCTCGCGTTTCGCTTCAACGAACCCGCGCTCTTTCCGGTGTCGTTTCCCTATAGCCTGACACGCCTGAAGACCAACCTTGCGGACCTCGCCCATTGCGCCGCCCTTCCCCGGCGATGGCAGCGCCAGCTCGATGACGCGAGGATGGCCAACCCATTGCCCATCACCACCAGGATCGTGGGGTCGGATTCGATCGACCTCGTCAGCTTTGATCAGGGCCTGCTGCTGCTGAACGGCCTCAACTTCACGCCCCGGCCGGTCTTCCAGGGCTACTCCGTCTATCTGCCTGCGCTCGGTCGGCTCAACCTGGATTTCTACCGCTCGAAGGCGGCCCCCGAGTTCATTCTCTGGCGGCAGGAGACAATCGATTCGCGCTTTCCGGCGATCGACGACGCTCAGCTGTATCCGGAGATCCCCCGGTCCTACTCGGTCGCGGCCCACGAGGCCGGCTTTATCCTGCTGAAGAGGACGGTCGCCACGCCGCCGACGCCGTTGGACCGGGTACTCATCGTCAAGGGCCGACTGAAGTTTCATGACTGGCTGAGGGTTCCTCCTTACCGAGGGAGGCCGATCTGGCTCCAGACGGGGTTCCGGCTGAGCAAACTGGGGATCGCCCGATCGGTGCTTTACAAGCCGCCCGAGCTTTTCATGTCGGTGACCGATGCCGATGGCGTCCCGTCGACATGGCGCGTCCTTCCCGACGTCGCGGCCGACGGCTTCGTCCTTTCGCCGCTCTTGCTCACCACCGCCGATTTCGAGTCGTTCTGCACCGGGCACGCCCCGAAGGCGGCGACCACCCTCAGCTTCTCCCCGGCCGCCGGCCAGGATTATCTGTGGGAAAAGACTCTAAGGATCGGGTTTTATTCCCTGGCGGATACATCGGTGGGATCTAGCCGTTGATCCGGCATAGGATTTGCCGATCTCGGACCCAGATAACGCCACAACCCGACCAGCCGGACACGCATAGACTCACCGAATCTCCGGGGGTCCTCCGAACGAGCTTGGTCAACCGTTCCTCGATCCTCTCGTCCCTACGTTGGGCGAGCATGCGGAAGGTCGGGAATCGCCATACATATATGGCAGGTCTCGAGATGCGCATGTGAGCGGGGAACAGATATTTTCGAAATCGATTAATATGAAACGACTCATGAGAAATGGTGGAGGTGCCGGGATTTGAACCCGTCTTCCAGCGCGAAGCCAAGTAGCTTAAGGACGGGGACTTACTTGAATGTCAATTGGTTGAGATGAGCAAACAGGAGAAGGTGCCGGCAACAAAGCGAAAACAATGACGGAAATCCGGGCAACCTATTGGCAACCCATCAGCCGCGCTTGGCGGAAACGCGTCGACTGGAGAGGAGAGCGAAAGTTGCGAGCATTGCCCGCCTCGGCGAACTCAGAGCTCGAGCTCCCGATCTTTGGACTTGTTCGGAAGTTCGAACGGGAATTCGGCCTCACGACCCAAATGCGGCGATTTCTCTGCAGAGATCTGCCTACAAATGAGCTCGATACTTGTCATGACCGGGGCGCGGTCTCCTATATAGTCGGTCAAAGCTTCAATCGCTCGATTGCGCAGCTGGTCCGCCGAAATCAATCCCGCGCTTGCGAGGGCGAGAATGTCCTCCCGATCTTGGTGTGAATACCGCGAGATTTTCGTCACAGCCAGGTCCACCGGCGACAGTACGTAGAGATGGATCTTTCTCTTTTCGTTGCCAATTCCAGTCCACTCGACCGCATCGCGGTCATGATTCACATGGAGGAGCCCGAACGTGGGGTTATAATTGTTGTCCAGATATAGGAACGAGGGGTTGCCATCCTTGTGGCGGTAACTCACTTCGCAGGGCCCGACATGCACCCGGCGCGTGTAAAAGGCATCGACGTCTTCCGTATATCGGGTGCCACAATAGAAATTTACCGCCATGCCACCTGCAAGGTACATGGTTATTGGCGGGCCGTCGTAGCCGCCCCTGCTGATGGAAGCGTCCATCTGGTCAAGAAGCTGGCTGAGCGCCCCCGAAAGCTCAGGAAACGATCTGTTCATGGGCGAGCGTGGCCTGAAGACGGCCGCGGAAACGGCTAGGATCAAAGCCCGTTAATCTTGCCATCTCGCTGAAATGTCCCACGCAGCCCGGATGCAATCGCTCCGCGATTTCCAAAAGCACCCGACGGCTGCCAAACCAAGACGTGTTGGCCAAATAGAGGGCCACGGTGGCCTTGACGTCGCTAGGCAACGGGGAATCCAACCATGCGGACAACCCAAACCGCACCTTCTGCTGAAAGCAGAAATCGAGCAATTGGTTTTCGATATCGCGCTTCATGGAATGGTATCAACCTTGTTGGCAAGCTAGTCACGCCGCAGCGCCTCATGCGACAAAAATGGTGGAGGTGCCGGGATTTGAATCCGCTATCGGCTGAGATTTGCCCGGGGGCCGAGGACTCTTATTGAGACGGCAGGCCTGTTCTCCCTCGGGATTGTCCGCATATTGTCCGCAGTCATCCCAATATTCGTTTCCACGGGCCGGATTTTTCAGTCTTGGAGATCGAGATCGGGTGGGGCAGCCCGTCGGGCCCGCGTCTGACACCGTCGAACGAAGACATCTATTCGATCTCGCGTTCAATTTCCCGTTTCTTCTGCAAATCCCGCAGACGGGCAAGCTCATCTAGATCGATCCGGTCTTTGCTCCGAGGAGAAGCGGCTTTGTTGGCCAAGAGAGATTCAAATCCGATGAATGGGACCTGTAAGCCAGAGATGTTCACCATCATCCGGTCGGAACGACACCGGTCAAAGGTAACTCCGTCGATCCCTGTGAGGACCTGGATCTTCATGGGCTCCCTTCCGACCTCGACCACCGTGTCAGGCTCGAGAAAATCGCTGGACTTGAGACCAAGAGATGCGAAACCAAATTCGCTAAAGACGTCGACAAGGCGCCCGGCGTTTTCACCGCTAATGGCCACAAAAACATCCATGTCTCCTGTATAGCGGGGAAAGCCGTGAACCCCAACGGCGTACCCGCCGACAATCACATACTCAACGTGGTGCTTTTCGAGTAATCCGAGAAAATCTTGGAAATGCTTGTTGAGCATGGGGTGAGTCCGGAGTGGTGAGGCGAATCGCCTCAACCGCGGCCAGCCTCTCCTGATGGGACCGCGACAGCCAATCCATTGACCGCGAATCGGTGTCATGAAGGCGTCTCTTGGTGGCCACAGGCGTCATCAAGAGATAGCCTAGCGCTTGGAATGCCCCATGCAAGGCCTACCAAGCAAAATGGTGGAGGTGCCGGGATTTGAACCCGGGTGCCCCAGGCCTTTGCACGCCGCGTCTACCTGTGTAGCGTCACATTGATCTCGCCGGGGTTATGCGTAAACGCGCGCTTAAGCCCAAGCCAACCCCCGGATGAAGATACGGCGCGCAGACCGCGGGTCGCTCCGCGCGCTATTCCTGCTGTCGTCGCGGTACTCGGCTAGCAGGTGTCGCCGGTACCGCGTGGCTGCCTTAATTTAGGCTGCCAGAGGCATTTCTTCGTGTGTGCCGTTTGTTTTTTCGAAGGGGGATTAGCGAGAGGCCTTCGGCTCTCGACAGGCAGCGACGCACGCCAACCAAGGGTAGAATCCAGAACACCCCCAGAAAATGAATACGTGCGCAGTCAAGGAACCGAAGGGACACGGTAACCCGGTCGGCAGAGGCATTGCAAGTCAGGGAAACCGACAGGTCGGAGCCTGCGTTTTGCCCATGAAAATCCCGAATGGGCGCCGTACCCCGGCTTATATCGGCGCCGGTTTGCATTTAGACGATTGCCTTACGGGCCGGTTAAAATGGGGTTGCAATTTGGAGAAACTGGCCCTTCTTCTGCCACCAAGCATAATGCGGTGAAAACCGCTTGGGCTTAACACAACAACACTAACTACAACGAGCTATGAATGACCTCCGTATTCGGAAGTTATCTGCCGTGCTGTGCGCATTCGCAGCATTAGGCATTTTGACGACCATCGGCAAAGCGCAGACTACCACCACCACAACAACCACCACGACCCCGGACCAGACACCTGTGGTCCTCGAGAAATACGTGGTAACCGGTTCGAACATCCCGCAGGCGGCAGACGCGCTGGCCATCCCGGTCGCGACGTTTGACATCCAGGCGATCGAGAACTCCGGAGTTGCGGCTGACACCCTGGACCTCCTGCGCAAGGTGGCCCCGAACATCAGCGGCATCGGCCAGGAGAACGCCCAGATCTCCACGTCGTCGAACTTCGGCGGCGCCTCGCTGACGATCAAGGGCCTGCCCACGCTGGTCCTCCTGAACGGCCGGCGCGTCGCGAACGACCCCGCCGAGAGCACCGGCGGCTTCCAGTTCGTCGACCTGAACATGATCCCGATCGCGGCTGTCGAGCGCTTTGAGGTGCTGGATAACGGCGGGTCCGCCGTCTACGGCTCCGATGCCATCGGCGGTGTGATCAACATCATCCTCAAGACGAATTACAACGGCTGGGAGATCGGCACCCACTACGGCATTTCGACCTCCGCCGGCCGCTACGAGGAGCGTTCCGGCTACCTTGTCGGCGGCGTCTCCAACGACAAGAGCTCCATCACGGTCTCGTTCGATTACGCCCAGCACAACGACCTGTTCCTGGCCTCCCGTCCGTACACGAATCCGATCTACGGCACCTACACGCCCCCGGGCGGCGCCATCGAGGTGTACGACAACACGTCGGGCACGGACAACTTCTACCAGCTGGTGAGCGGCGTGGCCGCGCCCCCGGGCGGCGGCGGTTACACCCTGAACCAGCTGATCGCCAATGGCGTGTACAAGCCGGTTACGTCGACCCAGGAGTTCCAGACGTTCAACTTGGCCAGCGGCGAGACCCTCATAGGGTCCCTCAAGCGCTATAGCGGCATGGTCAATTTCGAGCACAAGATCTTCGGCGACAAGCTGGTCGGCTTCGGCAACGTGCTTTTCGCCAACACGAAGACGTTCTCGCAGCTGAATGCGCAGCCGCTCGTCCCGTACCTCCTAGACCCGTTTATCACGATCAACGACTTCGGCTTCTCGGCCTATCCGCCCCCGGCCGGCGTCAATTACGCCCCGACGAGCATCCCCGGCAATCCGTTCTCCGCGAACTATATTGACCAGGGCTCTGCGGCCGCGATCACGCCTGAGTCTGGCCCCGGCTACGCCGACGGCAGCGGATCGGACGTCTTCATCCGCGACCGTTACACGAACCACCCGAGGCAGTACATCAACGATTCCACGCTCTACCGCGTGGTCGGCGGGTTCAGGGGCGACCTCACGGAGGACCTCCACTGGGAGGCCGCCGCCGACATCAACCGCTACCAGCTGAACTACACGAACCCCGGCTTATGGGACACGGTCGCCC
>Ga0265318_10002109_pt1 | contig 10861 bp, 8 predicted proteins | sample 4821metaG_FD_192431 | JGI IMG/M metagenome (GOLD analysis project Ga0265318, IMG submission 192431) | Rhizosphere microbial communities from Carex aquatilis grown in University of Washington, Seatle, WA, United States - 4-8-21 metaG | ecosystem: Host-associated > Plants > Roots > Rhizosphere >... | reverse complement strand
GAGCGCCGTCCTTACGGGCAGAGCGCGCAACGCCAGACTTCGGGACTCGCTTCGCAAGTTTGGCGATGCGGTTGGGAACGTACCCTTTGCGTGGGTGGCGGGCATGGGCAAGGTCGTCGCTGCCGCGACGAAGCTGGGTCAACCCGCGGACCTGGTAGGACTCAAGGACGCAATTGTTCAGGCGTTGGCTGCCGAGTCACTCCGCGTGATCGTGCTCGTTGACGACATCGATCGCCTCCTGCCCTCCGAAATGGTCGACGTCTTTCGACTGGTGCGATCCGTCGGTGACTTTCCCAACGTCCACTACGTGCTCGCGTTCGACAGGCAGGTCGTCGCCAAGGCATTGAACGACCAGTGCCATACCGACGGGGACAGGTACCTTGAGAAGATCATCCAAGCGCCTTTTGAGCTGCCACGCCCAAGCACGACAACCCTTCACGGACTCTTTACGCGTCGCCTTGACGAAGTCCTCTCCGGAACGGACGACGATCTATTCGATTCCTTATATTGGAGTGACGTCTTTCTCAACGGGATTGCGCCGTTCATTCGAACACCGCGCGACGTGGCGCGGCTAATCAACGCCTTGGCGGTGCTATATCCCGTCGGTGCGCAATGAGGTGAACTTGGTCGATTTCGTGGCAATCGAAACGCTGCGAATGTTTGCGCCCGACGCGTATGATGTAATCCGGTCCAATCCAACACAGTTCGTCGGGATGTTGATGGCGGTCAGACACAAGAAAGAGGAGCTTGCTCAGTTTCACGGAAGGTGGCTCGGGGGCATCGCCCGGAACCCGGTCGCAGTGCGCGCGCTGATCGTTCGCCTGTTCCCAGCGGTAGGCGCGATTCTCACCGACGCAAGCAAGTCGGCTCCTAGCGATGCAGCGTTGCGTAAGGCGCGCCGGATCTGCATGGAGCAGATGTTTGACGTATACTTTCGCTACGCCATCGAGCGCGGCATATCCCGAGCGGCATTTCTTGCCTGCCTGGAGTTGAACGGGGAGGAACTTGGCGCCACATTGCGACGGTTCGGCGATGAGCGAGTTGACGGGCAGACGAAATTGCGCCTCTTCCTCGACATGCTCTTTGATGATCTGGTGTCCGGTAGACGCGTCGGCAGTCCATGGTTGCTTGACCAACTGTGTCGCGTGGGCGACGCCGTGATCGCAGCGACTAAGTACACGGCGTTGCAGGTTCCGGATGACCTTCTCCTCATTTTCGTGATTGAGAAGTTGCTCGAAGCCATGCCCGCGACTGACCGTCGAGCGGAGCTACAAAAGGCGCTTGAGCCAGCGGGGGTAAATATCGCAGCGAGAGTCGTAACCATCCTTGGGGCACAGCACGGGCGTCATGGCGAGCAGAGCAGCCTCTCCGAGGAGCGAACCATTCCGTCGGAACCTGACCTCGACGCGTTGGAAGAATTCGTCCGTAAGCGGCTTGAGGCAGCGGAAGCAGACGGCACGCTTTGGGTTGTACCCAGCCTGCTGCGACTTCTCCTCGATTGGAAGCGGCTTGGAGGAGAGCCGCAAATGCGTGACGCGGTCCGCAACTGGTCTGTCGAAGATGCCAACCTGATTACGATCCTTTGTAGTCTCAAGGGACCTTCAAGACTCGGTCGAGAAGCCATCGACATGGGTACCGCTTCGGCAATCCTTGATCTCGACGATACGAACCGGAGGGCTGAGCGCCTGCTGGGCGGAGACACGCTCGAAGAAAAGGCGCGGCAAGCTCTGCAACTGTTCGTCGACGCCTACACGGCAGCCAGGACGGCGAAGGGCGGGGGCAGTACGCCGCCGGGCTCGTGATGTACTTTTGGCGACTGCGCCTCTCGCTGTTACAGATGCGACCTCTTGCTGCACGCCGGGCAGTACCACCGCCCCGATCCGCTCGCCTCCGAGTCCTTCTCCGCCCGCGCGCTGGTGTGATGCCGCCCGGCGTCATGGTGCCAGCCGACCTCTTTGAACTTCCGGATGGCTGCGACGCGCGCCATGACGGGCGGGTCTCGCTTGCCGCAGACCTCGGCGCTCGCCGTATGGCAGCCGTCGCAGGTGACGCGGACGTGAGCGGCATCGCGGATTGACAGGGGCACCGAGGGAGACTACTGCTCGGATGTATAGTCCGCAACATTATCGCGGTCGGGTTGAAAGTGGAGAACGGCGAACCCAACTCAGAATCGGTGACGGGCAACCCCGGACCGAGGCGTCCTCGCCAACCGATTGGTGGAGCGCTCGCCGAAGCGCTGTATCGGACAGTGCAGGGGCGGGCTGCGGTAGCCCTGCCGACCAAGCTGGGGCTGCGGCACCTCCGATATGGCGAACACACCTTCATGCCTGGAAGAGGCGCCATCAGCATCGTCGATGACGAGCTGAAGGTTGAGTGTGCACCAAGCGACCTTATGAAGGGTCTCCACCTCATGCTCACGGGGTCCGAGATGACCACGACGACGCCAGCCCTGGAGGGGGTTCTCGACAACGGCATGAAGTTTCATGCGATCCATGTGATGAGCCGGCGCTTACAAACGTCGGAGGATCCCCCACTGACCTTGTCTTGCATGGATTGGGATCTCTCGGGAGACAAGTGTCCTTCGTTCTGGGTAGCCGACATCAGCCTTCCTTCTCCACCGAGAGAGGGCAACCTGTCGTTGATTGACCAGGGACGAGGGTACGTTTCGCACGACCATGTCTATCTGAAGGGCGCTTACGACTACTACCTATTGCGTACGGAGCGAGGCTGGGTCTTCGCTGTTTGGACGGGAGGCACGGAGGCACCGTCGCCCGAGGCGTTGTATCTCGACATCATCGCCATGCAGGTCGCGCTGGGGCAGCGGTTCCGCGTCGAACATCTGGTAGGGCTCGATTCTGACGGGCGAGCGGTCGCAGCTCGTAGCGTTGGAAGTGGTGCGACGCATCCACGCCGAGGGTCGTGTTATCCCGCAGTCCCTCTTGGGGAGTCAAGCCGCTGTTGGATGGCTCCGTTCTTTATACGACTCAGCGCGGCATTGCGAGCACCGCAGGACATAGGCTTACGAGTGCCCCTCGTGTTTTATCTCGATGCACTTGGCGATCACCTGGATGGCGCCTACTTACGACACCATGTGGCTGTGGAAGCCTTTGCCAAGACGCTCCGAACGAACGTCATTAAACCGACGCAGTCGACGCTTGTGGCAGACGAGGAACGATGGTCGTCGTGGCTCTCTTCTCAGGAAGAGACAATTCGCTCCCTCGCCACTGAAGGGCATGGCGAATTACTGTTGCAGAAGATTCAACAGGCGCGCACGGCACCCACGGGGAAGCTGGTGCGCGAGGCATACCGTCACTACGGAATTGAGCTGACACCGCGAATGGTTCGCGAACTAAAGGACAGGAACTACACTGTTCACACGGGACGCATGCGGAACGCCAAAAAGCGAGACCTGAAGCGAGACATCGAGAAGCTCGGCGTTATTCGCATGCTCTCGTTGGGTCTGATCGCATGCGCCGTTGGCTACCGCGGGAAGATCAACGGATGGGAACGGGATAAAGGGCAGCCGAAAGCCACAGACACGACTTGGTGGTGTGTCGACGACAAGATGCTTGAGGAGGCGTCAACCTGGTACGTCGCAACTCCGAGCGACAACTGAGCGACTCGAGGTCGGCTAGACCGATGACCGCGCACTGGTCTGATCGCGGCGCTCAGAAACTGATCCGATGGCTGCTTAGAACTTTACCTACGCGTCGATCCGTCGCTCACGCCTTTCTTGTAGGCGGCTCGAACGACGCTCATTAGAGTTGCCCACCGCCTCTGCTGGAGTCGCGACGGATTCGTACGGAAGAACTGTTCTTCCCAGTATGCCTTGACCTCTGGTGCCACCGGAATGGCTACCCGCCGGTCATCAACCGTAACCATGATTACCTTGGCTTTATGAACACCCTCCGAGACGCTCACCTCGGTAACGGTGACGTGAACCTCTCGCTTGTGATCCTTCGAATCCTTGTCCATGAAACAGGGTCTCCTTCCCGAGCGGAGGCACTTCGTCCCCCTCTACCATCGGATCTTCTTGCCCACTATTGCTAGCCACCGGGCAATCCGAGGACCGTGGCGATCGCCAAAAAAGGACGTTCCGAGGTAGGGCAGGGCGTGCCACATCGAGTAGCAACGGCGACACCCCGTCTTGACTTAAGTGCGCGCTCCACCGGCTTCAGACGGCGTGAACTTAGAAAGCACTCTGGATGTGACTCGACTCTTTGACTTGGTCGGGACGCGTTGCGACGGTTTCTCACCCATCCCACACAGGATGACCGGGTGCCCGTTTTCCCGCTCCTCCTTGCGCCAGGTCCGAGTGTATGGGCAGTTGCTGCCCCAGATACTCGGTTCCCCCTGCTACTGATCTAGTCGGCGTGCTTGGACGCATCCCACGTGCCTTGGGCATCGTATCCGTGGCTGCGTTCCCAGCCGCCAGCCTGCCACAGGACGTCGAAGCTCGCCCGGAGCGCGCCGGTGACGTTCTCTCGCTCGCTCTCGAAGACGACGTCGGGCAGCACAACGACGTTGCGATCAATCGTAGTATCGCGGAGTCGCGCCATGACTCCGTCTGATGCGTAGACCTGGTAGCCCCTTGCTCCAGTGAGAGACATCATGCACACGACCGGACCGCTCACACGGAGCGAGGTCAGCGCTTTGAGAAACAGCCTTGCGCAGTCCACGAAGCGGTTCTCGACCCAGTAGACATATAGACGGGGTGGCGTGTGACCCATGCGCGGCATCGGAACGACTGCTTCGAACCCGCCGAGGCGGAAGGCTTGGTAGTACGACTCCGCCTCCGCCGAGTCTTGGTCAAATGGGAAGGTCACGAATCCGTCCAGATTGTAACGATGGCTCCAGCCGAAGGCGCTGGCACCTCGCGGCATCGGTGGAGCGATCGCCATCGAGCTCTGTAGGGTTGCAAGATCAAGTGCGGCGTCTCCCTCGTCGATGAGTGGCATCACGTGAGTGATGAGCCGCACCGGACCGTCCTTGTTGAGGCGAACGGGAGTCTCGTCGGCGAGCACCCGCCCGATGCGCTCGTCGCGGAAGCTTCGAGCACGCCGGGCGACATCGGCACCACCGATGAAGGCAGCTCGAACCTGGCGAACATCAAGCGGCTGCTTGCCGCTGTCTGTTCTGGAGTAGAAGAGTGGCGTGCCTTTCACCATGTGCGGCGCGTTCCAACTGCGCTGAACGCGAATCACGAGGACGATGCGATTCTCGCCGAAACCGGGAATGCGCCGCATCTCCACGGCTACTCTCGGGTCGATGTTGTCCCGGATTATCCCATCCATCTGCAACATCAGCTTGTCCGCGTCGTCACATGCGAAGCCGGGTGCCGTCTTGGCGACGCCGCCCTCCTCCTCGACACCAAAGACAATGTCGCCACCGGCGGCGTTCGCAAATGACGACACGTCTCTCGCCAATTCCTTCTTCTCCGCGTCGTTGAAAGTAGCGGGCGGGAATGCCTTGAAGTCGATCGTGCGTCCCTCAGTTCGCCCCGCCGTCACCAGAGCCATGATGTCCTCGACGGCGATGTCCTTCAGCGCTTTTTCGATCATGAGTGTGCGATGCTCCGGAGGGTCCTTCGTCGGCTTCCTCACCGACAGCAGGTGCTTCAAGGATTATGAAGCAGAGAATCGAGGGTGCGAGCGAATCATGGGCGGAGTTGATCCGATTCTCTGACGGACGATCCGTGACGCACAGGAGTATGGTACCGGAATGACCGACTGGGGGTGCTTTCAGTTTGGACGTCCGAACAGCGTTCGACCTGCGCGCAGAGCGGAGCGATCGGATGCGGTCGTGGTCGGCGTCTACCCGAGCGCATGGCACGTCGAATGGCAGGCGCCCCGAAGCCTCGTAACCCCAGGTCAGCGCGGCGCGGTCAAGGCTCTGGCTGTCGACGTGGAGCCGACGGTCTTCTGGGACGCCAAGGAGGTCGAGGCACACGATGGTGACCCGGTAGGTGAGTGCCTTGACCAGCGAGCGCTTTCGGGTGGCAGTTCTTTCGACGACCATGACCCGTCGATAGACGGCGCGCGCCCCTCCGGCAACACCCGTGGAGCGCCGATGTCGGCGTCAAACGGCTCAAGTAGGACTCTTAGAAATTCGATGCGTCATTGCTGGCGGGGCTATCCTGGCAGCTCACACGAAGGGGGGATCGTTGACAGACGAGACACCGGATTTTCGCGCTCTCTTCGAAGGAGCCCCCGGCTTGTATCTGGTGCTAGCGCCGGACCTCACGATCGTCGGGGTGAGCGAGGCGTACCTCCGAGCCACGATGACGACGCGCGCACAGATTCTGGGACGCGGGTTGTTCGACGTCTTCCCGGACAACCCCGATGATTCCACGGCTACCGGCGTCTCGAACCTCCGCTCCTCGCTTGAACGCGTGCTGAAGCATCGACGACCGGATGCGATGGCTGTCCAGAAATACGACATCCGTCGCCCCGATTCGGAGGGAGGCGGATTCGAGGAACGACATTGGAGTCCCGTCAACTCGCCGATCCTCGGGGAAGGGGATCAGCTTCGGTACATCATCCATCAAGTCGAGGACGTGACGGAGTTCGTGCGCCTCAAGCAGCAACGGAGCGAACAACACAAAATAGCCGATGAGCTGCGAACCCGCGCCGGGCAGATGGAGGCGGAGATTCATCGAAGGGCGCAGGAGATTCAGGAAGCGAACCGCCTGCTACGCGAGCACCAAGAGGAATTGGAGTCCCGCGTCGAGGCACGCACCGCGGATCTCCAACAAGCGAACGAAGCCCTTCGGAAGAGCGAGGAGCAGCTCCGACAGTCCCAAAAACTTGAGGCGGTTGGTCGCCTTGCTGGCGGCATCGCGCACGACTTCAACAACCTGCTCTCGGTCATCCTGAGTTACAGCGATATGCTCAGTTATGAGTTGAAGCCGAACGAGCATGCGCTCGCAGACCTCGAGGAGATCAAGAAGGCAGGAAGGCGAGCGGCGGATCTGACGCGGCAGATGCTCGCGTTCAGCCGCCAACAGGTACTCGATCTTCGGATCCTGGATCTCAATGAGATAGTCGGGAGCGTGAACAAGATGCTCACGCGGATCCTCGGAGAGGATATCGAGCTGAAGATGCTGCTGGCGCCGAGACTCGCCAAAGTCAAAGCCGATCCGGGTCAGATCGAACAAGTCCTCATGAACTTGGTGGTCAACGCCCGGGATGCAATGCCTACCGGCGGAAACCTGACGATCGAGACCGCCAACGTGGAACTCGATGTCGCCTACGCCCGCGACCACGTCGGGGTGACGCAAGGTGCCTATGTCATGCTCGCCGTCAGCGACAACGGAGTGGGAATGGACAAGGCGATACAAGCTCGCGTCTTCGAGCCGTTCTTTACCACCAAGGAATTGGGCAAGGGAACTGGGCTCGGGCTGTCCACCGTTTTCGGCATTGTCAAACAAAGCGGGGGCACCATCTGGCTCTACAGCGAGCCGGGTATCGGGACGACCTTCAAGACCTACCTGCCCCGGGCGGAAGGAAAGGTTGACTGGAGTCCATCGCCCGGACCGCCAACGGTGGCGATTCGCGGAACAGAAACCATCCTTTTGGTCGAGGACGAAGACCAAGTACGAAAAGTGGCGTCAGGGATTCTAAAGAAGGCTGGCTACCATGTCCTGGAGGCGACAAGTCCCGGGGAGGCGCTTCTGGTCAGCGAGCAACATCCCGTCAAGATCCACCTGCTCTTGACCGACGTGGTCATGCCCAAGATGAACGGGCGGCAGTTGGCGGAGCGAATTGGCTCGATGCGTCCCGGGATCAGAATCATCTTCATGTCGGGCTACACCGACAACGTGATCATTCATCACGGCGTCCTGGACTCCGGCGTCTCCTTCCTCCAGAAACCATTCACGCCAGACTCTCTTTCTTCGAAGGTGCGGCAAGTGCTCGACGGAGTGCGAAGGGATGGTGATGCTCAGTTCGTTCGCCATTGAGCGTGGCGCCCGTTCCGGCTTGCGAGCAATTGTTTGAATTGCGTTCGTCCAGCAGTTGGAGGAAGGGCGCTTGCCAGGGGAAGGGCACGTCCTGAGGCATCCTGGCGCGTTTCCGGGGGCATCTACTGAGCACCCCCGTCGACGACGACCATCGAAGACCTCGTGCCGAAACCTCGCCGGAGGGAATGGCGTCACGCTTGGGGCAGTTGCCGAAGCCAGGCAGCTCGCCGTCTGAAATGACCCTCCGAAAAATATGACCAGAGCACGCGCGGATCGCTTTCCGCCAAGAAGCCAACTCGTCGGGTTCGCTCTCGGGCGGCTCCGTCCCCGGAGTATGTGGCGTCGAGAACGAGCATGTCGACGGCGATCAGGTAGATGCCGTCTACCTGGAGCACCTCGACGGTCTCGCGAACGTTGGGCAACTCCGCGTAGTCGAATCGGAAGCCAGGCGCCAGAGAGGCTTTGAACTTCGGGAACGACAGAGGACTCGGATCCACGTAACGCAAGGTCGTCGCCTCGTCGCGGGGGAGAGTCCAGGTATCCGCAGTGGCGTCCGTGAACCGAGCCGCGCGCCAGCGAAGATAGCCCACCTCGTAGGGGATCCAGATGTAACAGCATGGGTCGCCCGACCGAAACATCGCCCTGAACGAATCTCCGTTCCTCGGCGGCTTGTCGCGTGAACACGTGTCGTCGACGACGAGCATGTGGAGATAAACTTGCTCGCCCCGTCGTCGCACCTTCTGAACCTCGACGGTCACCCGGAGATTGCCTTCTATGTAGTCGAACTGGTAGCCCGCCACGAGACAAGCCTCGAGCCGTTCGAGGGGCAGACGTTTGTACGGCGGGCTCATCGCCCTCCGGGCACGATAACCCACGCGTTGCAGATGGCTGCCATCCGACCGCCTCGTACGACCGCGGGAACAGGAATCCACTCCGTGCAGTCGTAATAGGTTCCGTGGCTCGGCTCCTCGGTGTCGGGCTCAAAAGTGTTGTCGGCTTCGATGGCAGCGGTTTCGTCCCCCGTAGGCTCCGCGTCGCCAGCGGGAGCGACGCAAGCGACTGAGATGGTGGATGCGAGAAGTGCAGTAGCGAAACGGGAGATGGGGTCGGGCATGGAAATGAACAGGATACGATGAGAACGACGCGCGAGCAGCCTCGGAAAGGCAGGCGAACGTCGTTTTCGTCGGACGAAGTGAGGGCACAGGGGGCAGCGGCACATGAAGGCTCCGCCGTCGACCAAGTCAGGCATCGGATGAAAGGCGAATGCCACTCGCCATAACTGTCAGCATTCCCCGACCGTTGGCTCGGTGACAGCTGCCAGCCCTCGAGGTGGCGCTACCCGCTACTCACCCGCTACAGCCCGATCCCCACGATCTCCGGCAAAACCAGCCGTCCCGATGGGACGGTAGCAGGTAGCGGCAAAAGTTCAACTAAAAAAAAGTTAGTGAGAAGAGCCTTCCATAGGAAAGCTTCTCCGATATCACTCTTTTGGGGGCAACAGTCCCGCTACCGCTACTTGCCAACGGATCTGGCTTGTTTCGAGCCCGATCCGAGTAGCGGGAACAGTTGCTGCCATCCGCTACTCGACGTTTCCGCCCATTGCCGACACGGAGCCAGGTCGAAGGTAGCACTTTTGTCCCTTGTTTTCGCCCGACGTGATCTGGCTTTTCTTCCAGCCGAGAGCCTGCATTGCGGTTGCCACGGTCTTCGGATGAACCTTGTCCTTGTACGGCAACAAGACCTGCCGTTGCAGCAGGAATGACGAGATCTCGTCGTGAGAAGCCCAGGTCTTAGCCAGCTCGTGCTCCAAGAAGGTCACCAACGGATCCTCCACGAGGAACGCAGCGTTCGCGTCTTCCAGCATCTTCCGCTCGTCTTCCGTCAGAGTCCACTGGTCGCCTCGTCGAAAGGATGCAACCGCTTGAGCCCATAGCGGCTCCTTGATCTTCAGGAAGAGCTCCTGGTCGATTTTATCGCCAGCAGCCACGCACCAAAAGCGTCGGTTTCCCGTGGGGTCTGTGAGAAACGTCTCTTCGTTGGTGGAGCCGCCGAAAATGTGCATCCTCGGAACCGTGACTGCCCTCTGCTTGTACTTGGGCTGGTAGGTGTCCTCGGTTGCCGTAAGGTACTGCTTCATCGCGTTGAGCTCGTTGCGGCGGATCGAATTCAGCTCACCGAGCTCGATGATGAATTTGCCGGCGCACAAGGCGGCGGCTTCCTTCTTGTTGCTGATGTTGAGCTCTTCGCCCGAGTAGTACTCCTTTCGGGGATTGAGGTTCGTGAACAGCCAGGTCTTACCGGCAGCCTGATCGCCGAAGAAGATCAAGCTTCCCTCCACGTAGCAACCCGGTTTGAGCGCCCTTGCCACCGCGCTGATGAGCCACTTCCGCCCGATGACTCTCGTGATCGGTGTATCAGCAGCACCGCAGACAGTGGTGAGCCAGCTGTCGAGTAGATCTGTGCCGGCATTCGCTGGAAGGTCGTTGAACCACTCCGTAAGCGGATTGTACGGGTGCTGGTGGGCTGCGAGTTCAACCGCGTCGCGAACGTCCTGCGTTCTGACGTCTCCCCTCAAGAAGCCGATTAGCTCGTCTCGAAGTTTGAGGATGTCCTTGTCGGTGAGCGGTTTACCGCGGATAAATTCGCACTGATCGAACTCGGAGAACTTGAGGTCGAGGTCCTTCTGCTGTTCGAGGAGCAAGCGGTAGTTGCGCGCGTTCGGTTTTATGCTGACCGCCCCTGAGTGGGTCACGGAAAGCACGAGATCAGGATGATAAACTCCGTAGCGCTTTCGGCAGCGTTCCGCTACGGAGACTTCCCCGTTGCCGTTCGGGTCATTTGCCGTCGACCCACTTCTGCCTTGCACGAGGCGCAATGAAGTTTGGGGGTTCAGTGGTGGTG
>Ga0265318_10002107_pt1 | contig 10861 bp, 9 predicted proteins | sample 4821metaG_FD_192431 | JGI IMG/M metagenome (GOLD analysis project Ga0265318, IMG submission 192431) | Rhizosphere microbial communities from Carex aquatilis grown in University of Washington, Seatle, WA, United States - 4-8-21 metaG | ecosystem: Host-associated > Plants > Roots > Rhizosphere >... | reverse complement strand
GATCGACGCCGGCCTCATGGGCGGCTCCGCCTACGACGCGCATGGCGAGGCGATCTCGGAAGCCGACATGCACAAGGCGCTCGCCGCCGACGCGGTGATCTTCGGCGCGGTGGGCGGGCCGAAATGGGACAAGGTGCCCTATGAGAAGCGTCCGGAAGCCGGGCTGCTGCGGCTGCGCAAGGACCTGCAGCTCTTCGCCAATCTGCGTCCGGCGATCTGTTATCCGGCCCTCGCCGATGCGTCATCGCTGAAGCGCGAGCTGGTCGAGGGCCTCGACATCCTGATCGTGCGCGAGCTCACCGGCGGCGTTTATTTCGGCGAGCCCAAGACCATCACCGATCTCGGCAATGGCCAGAAGCGTGCCGTCGATACGCAGGTTTATGAGACCTACGAGATCGACCGCATCGTGCGGGTCGCCTGCGATCTGGCGCGGACGCGCCACAAGAAGGTGCACTCGGCCGACAAGAAGAACGTCATGAAGTCCGGCGTCCTGTGGGACGAGGTCGCCCAGCAGGTCGCCAGGGACTATGCCGACATCGAATTCCACCACATCCTCGCCGACAACGCCGCGATGCAGCTGGTGCGCAATCCCAAGCAGTTCGACGTGATGGTCACCGACAATCTCTTCGGCGACGTGCTGTCGGACGCCGCCGCCATGCTCACCGGCTCGCTCGGCATGCTGCCCTCAGCTTCCCTCGGTGCGCCCGACAAGGCGACCGGCAAGCGTAAGGCGCTCTACGAGCCGGTGCACGGCTCGGCCCCCGACATTGCCGGCAAGGGCATCGCCAACCCTATCGCCACCATTGCGAGCTTCGCCATGGCGCTCCGCTACTCCTTCGGCATGATCGAATTGGCCAACCAGGTCGAGGCGGCGATCTCGGCCGTCCTCGACGATGGCCTGCGGACCGGCGATATCGCCCAGCCCAATCGCAAGACCGTCGGCACCGAAGCCATGGGCGCCGCCATCCTCGGCAAGCTCAAGGCGTAGCGGGCGCTAGTCGTGTCCGGGATGGCGGAAGGGCGTAAACAGCACCGAAATCCGCCGTCCCTCGAAGGCATCGCGGAAATCATCGGGGTTGAGGCCCATGCGGCGCAGCACCTGCGCGTCGACATGGGTGAGTTCGGGGCGGGCGCGCTGGGCGCGTCGCTTTCGCAGATTTTCGAACAATCAAAGCTCCGTCCGTCGTCTCCCGACGAAGCGTCCGGTACACCAACGTCGGCTCGGCCGAAATCATCCGAATGGGCGACGGCTTTATTTTTTCGCTGTTCACTGGTGGTTCATCCGGGCGCCCGATGAGTGCCGCCTGCTGCGAGACGAGGAGATTCCGGCCATGAGCGAATTCCACGAGCTGTTCGCCAGAGCCGCTGCCCATGCGGCCGACTACCGCGAGGCGGTCTCCGTCGATCCGGAGCCGCTCGGCATCGACTACCGGCAGATGCTCGGCCGGGTCATGGCACCGGTGCCCGAGACCGGCAGCGCCCCTGAGGCTGTCATCGACGAGTTGGTGCGGCTGAGCGATGGCGGGCTGATGCCGATCACCGGCCCGCGCTTCTTTGGCTGGGTCATGGGCTCTTCGCACCCGGCCGGCGTCGCCGCCGATTTCCTGGTCTCGGCCTGGGGGCAGAATACCGGCTATCATTCGCCGACGCCGGCGACGTCGGCCATCGAGGCGGTGGCCGAAAGCTGGCTGCTCGAGCTGCTCGACCTGCCGCGGGAAAGCGGCATCGGCTTCTGTACCGGCGCCACGGTCGCCAACGGCATCTGCCTCGCGGCGGCGCGGACCGGCACGCTGCTCAAAGCCGGCTGGGACCCCGATGCGGACGGCCTCTTCGGCGCCCCGCCGGTGCATGTGCTGATTGGCGCCGACGCCCACTCGTCGCTGTTTTCGTCGCTGCAGCTTATCGGCTTCGGCTACAACCGGGTCACCAGGATCGCCACCGACGAGCAGGGCCGTATGCAACCGGCCGCTCTTGCGGCGGAGATTGGCAAGCTCAGCGGCCCCAAGATCGTCATCGCGCAGGCCGGGCAGATCAACACCGGCGCTTTCGATCCGTTCGCCGAGATCGCGGCGATCGCCAAGGCACACGGGGCTTGGCTGCACGTCGACGGGGCATTCGGGCTGTGGGCGCGCGCCACGCCGGCGCGCCGGCATCTCACCGATGGCATCGAGCTCTGCGACAGCTGGTGCACCGATGGTCACAAATGGCTGCAGGTACCTTATGATTCCGGCTTCGCCGTGGTGCGGAACAAGGAGATGCTGCTCAAGGCGATGACGCAGTGGGCGAGCTACCTTCCGGCGATCACTGCCGGCGATCGCGTGCCGTCCGCCTACGTCCCCGAGCTCAGCCGGCGGGCCCGCGGCGTCCCGGTCTGGGCGGTGATCAAGGCGCTTGGCCGCACCGGCATTGCCGAAATGGTCGAGCGTGGCTGCGCGCTGACCGAGCGATTCGCCGACCGGCTCGGCAACCAGGCCGGCATCCATGTCCGCAACGCGCCCGTCATCAACCAGCTGATCGTCAGCTTCGGCGACGGCGATGCCGCCTCCCGCCGCGCCTCGACCGAGGCGGTGATCGCCCGCGTGCAGCAGGACGGCGTGCTCTATGCGGGCGGCGCCGAATGGGGGGGTGACTGGGTGATGCGGCTCTCGCTCAGCTCGTCGCGCACGACGGCGGCCGATGTCGAGATGAGCGCCGACGCCATTATTGGCGCCTGGCGAGCGGTTCAGGCGCGGTGAAGCCCGAACGACTCCGCCAGCAGCCGGTACGACCGAAGGCGGAGCTGGTGATCCCACATCGTGGTCGTCACCATCACCTCGTCGGCGCCTGCCGCCGCTGCCTGCCGCTCGATCTCGGCCTTGACCTGCTGCGGGTCGCCGACGATCCAGAGCTTGCCTTGCTTGTCGAGGATCGCCTGCTGCGCCGGACTGTATTGGTAGGCCGCGGCCTCCTCGGGCGATACCAGCTTGCGGATGTCGCCGGAATGGAACAACGCCCAGCTCAGCGCCTGCGAGCCGGAGAGGAATCTTGCCTCCTCCTCGGTCGGCGCGGCCAGCGCCGAGACGGCAAGGATGGCGTGCGGCTTGGGGAATCTCGCAGACGGCCGGAACGCCTCGCGATAGGCGGCGAAGGCCGGAGCGGGCGGCGTGGCGCTGAAATGGGCCGCGAAGGAATAGCCGATCCCGAGTTCGCCGGCGGCCGCGGCGCTGGCGCCGGACGAGCCGAGCAGGAACAGCGGCGGCAGGTTGACGTTCTCGGGCGCCACGCGAATGGCGCCAAACGGATGGCCGGCCGGGAAGGTGCCCTCATCGAAGGCCAGCATTTCCGCCAGTTCCTGCGGGAAATAATTGCCATCGACCGAGCGCAGCGCCGAGAGGGTGCGCCCGTCGCTGCCGCCGGCGCGGCCGATACCGAGGTCGATGCGGCCCGGATAAAGCCCGTTGAGGGTGCGGTAGGTCTCGACCACCCTCAGCGGCACATGGTTGGGCAGCATGACGCCGCCCGAGCCCACATGGATGCGTGAGGTGTTGGCGGCCGCTGTGGCGATCAGCACTTCCGGAGAGGACGAGGCGATCGACGGCATGCCGTGGTGTTCGGCGTACCAGACGCGGATAAAGCCCAGCTCGTCGCCCAGTTTGGCGAGGCTGACGATCTGCTGCAGGGCGGTTTCGGTGGTGGTGCCCTCGGGCACCGGCGCGAGGTCGAGGATGGAAAGCGGCAAGGACATGTCTGGTTATGTCGTTAGCGTCCGGTGAATTGCCATAGGTGTTTTGTCGCCTCGCTAAAACATGACTGGCAAATCAGAACCTGGCTTCGTAAGGGTCCTAATTATGCAAATCGCCGTCATCGGATCCGGGGTCTCCGGGATCGCCGCGGCCAAGACTCTCGCCGGGTTTGGTCATCAAGTCACGATCTTTGAAAAGAGCGACGCCATCGGCGGCGTCTGGGCCACCGCCTATCCGGGCGTGACGCTGCAGAACATCGCCGAGCACTACCGGCTGACCGACTTTCCCTGGCCGTTCAAGCCGGAAAATCACCCGCGGGCCGATGAAGTGCGGCGCTACCTCGATGCGGCGGTCGAGCATTTCAAGCTCGATATCCGGCGCAACCATGAAGTGATCGCGCTGACACCGGTCGCCGACGGCTGGGAAGTTGTGATCAAGGGACCTGAGGGCACAGCGACCACACATTTTGGCTACGTCCTTGTCGCAACGGGTCAATACTCCGGCGACAAGACCGCCATCGACATGCCCGGGCGCGAGCTGTTCAAGGGCCCCGTCCTCCGCGAATGGGACATCAAAGACCTCGAGATATTCCGCAACAAGTCGATCGCCATCGTGGGCTTCGGCAAGACCGCGGTCGACCTCGCGACCTTCGCCGTCGAACGCGGCGCGCAGGTCACCCATATCTTCCGCAATGCGCGGTGGCTGCTACCCTATACGCTGGGCGGCCGCGACATCGCCAATATCGTCACGGCGCGGACCAGCACCTTCTTCCAGCCGTCCTGGTCGCATCCGGACGAGCGTGAAGCGAAGTTCCATCAGCGCTGGGCCAAGCACATCGGCACCTACTGGCACAACACCAGCACGATGCTGCACTATGCCACCGGCCTCAAGCGCATCGGCCGCAGCAAGGCGGCCAAGGCGCGCATGAAGCTTGTGACGCCGGAGGGCCCGGTCACCATCCAGCTTCGCGGCACGATGGCGCCCAAGACCTATTATCCCTCGGTCGCCTCCGGCAAGATCGAGCCGGTGCAGGGCAATTTCGCGGGCTTTGTCGCCGACGGCGTCAAGCTCAGCGACGGCCGCGTCGTCAAAGCCGACATGGTGGTGCTCGCCATTGGCAATGACAAGCCGAGCTTTGCCTATCTCCCCGCGCCCTATCGCGAGATGATGACCGCGGAGGAGGACGGCGTGCAGCTCTATCGCCACCTCGTCCATCCGCGCATCCCGCGGCTCGCCTTCATCGGCTTCAACCATGGCGTCTTCCACATCCCGGCGTCCGAACTCAGCGCGGTGTGGGTCGAGGCGGTGGCGAGCGGCGATCTCGTGCTGCCGCCGGTTGCCGAGATGGAAGAGCGCGCTGCCCGCGTCGCCGCGTGGAAGCGGGCCAACACCAATTTCGAGCCGCAGCGCGGCTTCACCACGTCGAACCACTTCCACCAATATTTCGGCGCGCTGCTTGGCGATCTCGGCGTCAAGGCGCGGCGCAAGAAGAACGCCATTGCAGAGATCTTCGCCCCCTACGACGCCGCCGACTATGCCGGCGTCGCCGCCGAATATCTCGCGGGGCGGGCGAAGCGGACCGAACCGCTCCACCCGCTGCCGCTCGATACCTAGGCGATCTGCAGTCCGCGAGTCAGCTCGAGCGCCTGCCGCTCGAACAGCCGGCGGTAGATGCCGCCGTCGCGGCTCACCAATTGCTCGTGCGTGCCTTCCTCGACGATCCGGCCCTTGTCGAACACCAGCAGCCGGTCGAGCGAGCGCACAGTCGACAAGCGGTGCGCGATGACGATCGTCGTCCGCCCCACCATCAGCCGTTCCATCGCCTTCTGGATCAGCACCTCGGACTCGGAATCGAGGCTCGATGTCGCCTCGTCGAGGATGAGGACCGGCGAGTCGGCAAGGAACGCGCGGGCGATGGCGACACGCTGACGCTCGCCACCGCTCAGCTTGACGCCACGCTCGCCGACCATCGTCTCGTAGCCCTTGGGCAGCGTCGCGATGAAGTCGTGCGCACTCGCGAGCTTTGCCGCTTCGATGATCTCGCCCCGGGTCGCGCCGGGACGCGCGTAGGCGATGTTCTCGGCGAGCGAGCGATGGAACAGGATCGGCTCCTGCGCCACGATGGCGATCTGGCTGCGGAGCGAGGCCTGCGTTGCGTCGCGAATATCAATCCCATCGATGGTGATGCGCCCGCCACTGACGTCGTAGAGGCGCTGGATCAGCTTGACGAACGTCGTCTTGCCCGAGCCGGAATGGCCCACCAGCCCAACGCGCTGCCCGGCCGGAATGGTGACCGAGAAGTCGGTGTAGAGCGGGGTCGCATGCTTACCGTATTGGAAGGTCACGTGCTCGAAGGCGATCGTGCCTTCCTCGATCAGTGCCGGCTTTGCACTGGTCCGATCCTCGATGCCGAGGGGATGCAACTGCACGTCGACCAGCTCCTCCATGTCGTTGACCGAGCGTTGCAGGTTGCGCACATGCACGCCGATGTCGCGCAAATAGCCCTGCAGCACGAAGAACGAAGTCAGCACCAGCGCGATGTCGCCGGCATTGGCGAGACCGCGCCACCACAGCAGGATGGCGACGCCGACGATGGCGGTGCGGAGCACGATCAGCGTTGCACCCTGGGCGCCGCCGTTGAGCGTGCCGCGCTTCCAGGTCCGCTCGGTGCGGTCACGCCACTTGCCGACGACATGGCTCAGCCGCTCCTCCTCGCGGTCCTCGGCGCCAAAGCCCTTGACCACCGAGTTGCAGGAGATCGCGTCGGCAAGCGCGCCGCCCATGCGGGTGTCCCACGCATTGGCAAGGCTCGCGGCCGGCGACACGTAGCCGACCGAGAGGCTGACGGTGATCGCGATGTAGACCACCGATCCAAGCCCGATGACCAGGCCCATCAGGGGCCAGATCGTGCCAAGCAGGATCGAGGTGCCGACCAGCATCACCAGCGAGGGGAACAGCATGATGATCAGCGTGTCGTTGAGCATGTCGACCCCCCACATACCGCGCGTCACCTTACGCACCGTCGAGCCCGCGAAGGTGTTGGCATGCCAGTCGGTCGAAAAACGCTGCACGCGATGAAAGGCGTTCTGCGCAATGTCGCTCATCATCACCAGCGTGAAACGGATCAGCACCATGAAGGCGAATTGCCGGACCACGACGGCGCTCAGGCCGAGCCCGATCAGCATGGCGAAAGCCAGCAGCGCGGCGTTGAGAGCTTCGCCAGTCGGCGTGCCGTTCGACACCGCCGTCACGAGGTTGCCGGCAAATAACGGCGTGAACACATCGGCGAGGGTCGCCAGCATGAAGAGGGCAAACATCATCACGGTGCGGCCGGGCTGGTGCGCCCAGTGGCCGAACAGGAAGCTCAGCACCTTGCGATAGGCGTCGCCGCGAAGATCGAGTTTGAAACGGGCCATGATCGTGTCCGGCGGCGTGCGTGCCGTGCCGGTCCCAGAAAAAACCAAAAGCAGAAAACCGCCGGCGGGCAGGGCCCGGAAATTGCAGCGGTGGGGAAGCTTTGCGCCGCCGCCTTGCGGGTGGGCGCTAGGCGCGACTCAAGGGGTCGCGGCTACTCCGCCGGAGAGGCGGTATGAGCATGACGGCATGGACACGGACCTCCCGGGCAAGAGTGAAACGGAAGGCCTCTATAGCGAAGCGTGCGGCGCGCAGCAAGACTTGAGGCCGTCGCGCCGCGGGAGCAGTCTTGGCGCAAGGAGTTCCCCATGCCGCTCAGCTACCTCAAGACCGTGCCGATCCTTCGCAGCTTCGACGAGGGCAAGGCCCGAGAGTTCTACGTCGGGTTCCTCGGCTTCACGATCGACTGGGAGCATCGTTTCGAGCCGGGCACGCCGCTCTACATGCAGGTCAGTCGCGACGGCATCGTGCTGCATCTGTCCGAGCATCACGGCGACGGCTCGCCCGGCGTGCATTTGCGCATCGACGTCACCGGCGTCCACGATTTGCACGAAGAGCTGATCGCCAAACGCTACAAGAACATGCGGCCCGGGCTGTCGAGCCCCGAATGGGGCGGCACCGAGCTGACGGTGATCGATCCGGTCGGCAACCACATCACCTTCGCGGAAGCCGCTCAGGCGACTGACGCTTGAGGCTGAAGGGCGAGGAATATCTGGGACCGCTCGGGCTCACGCCGTATGCGCTGGCGCAGAACCTTGGCGTGCCGCGGTATCTCGGAACGACGCCCGATTTCTGGGTGAATCTGCAAAGCCTCTACGATCTCACGATCGCCGAGCAGCAGGTGGGCAATGATATCGCGACGATCAAACCAGTCAAAGCGGCCTAAGCGACTTGACCGGCGGCCCAGCCGCTCGCCCAGGCCCACTGGAAATTGTAGCCGCCGAGCCAGCCCGTGACGTCGACCACTTCGCCGACAATGTAGAGGCCGGGGACATTGCGGGCTTCCATGGTGGTCGAGTTGAGCCCGGCGGTATCGACGCCGCCAAGGGTGACTTCGGCGGTGCGGTAGCCTTCGGACCCGGTCGGCTTCAGCGTCCAGTGCGTCAGAGCGTCGGCGACCGCCGCGATCTTCTTGTCGGAGAAGTCGCCGATCATGCCGGGCAGGTCGATGTCCTCCGCCAGCATCTGCGCCAGCCGCTTCGGCAGCACTTCGGAGAGCACGGTCTGGAGCGCCGAGCGCGGCGTGTTCTGCCGGGCCTGCCGCAGGCCGGCGAGGATATCGATGTCGGGCAGCAGCCCAACAGTGATCGCGTCACCTTCCCGCCAATAGGACGAGATCTGGAGAATCGACGGGCCGCTGAGGCCGCGATGGGTGAACAGCATCGCCTCGCGGAAGCTCTTGCCGTTGGCGCTGACGGTCGCGTCGACGGCGATGCCAGAGAGCGGCCCCAAGCGTTCGAGGATGCGGGGCTCGAAGGTCAATGGCACCAATGCCGGACGCGTCTCGGTGACCTTGAGGCCAAACTGCTCGGCAAGTTTGTAACCGAAGCCGGTGGCGCCCATCTTGGGGATCGACTTGCCGCCGGTCGCAACCACCAGTGACTGCGCCGCGATCTCGCCGGTGGAGAGGCGGACGCGGAAACCCGTCTCCGTCTTTTCGACCGCTTCGATCTCCGCACCTAGCTCGAGGCCGGCGCCTGCCCTGCCCAGCTCGGTGGTCAGCAGATTGACGATCTGCACCGAGGAGCCGTCGCAGAACAGCTGCCCCAGGGTCTTTTCGTGGAAGGCGATGTCGTAGTTGCGGACCAGCTCGATGAACTTTTGCGGCGTGTAACGGCTCAGCGCCGACACGGCGAATTTCGGGTTGCCGGAGATGAACCGGTCGGGCCGCGTATTCACATTGGTGAAGTTGCAGCGTCCGCCGCCCGAGATGCGGATTTTCTCGCCCGGCGCCCTGGCGTGGTCGACGACCAGCACCGACCGTCCGCGCTTGCCCGCCTCGATCGCCGCCATCATGCCGGCGGCGCCGGCACCCAGAACCAAGACATCGACTGCTCTCATGCCGGCTCCATATTGGGTTTATTGACTCTTTGCCATTTCGGCGTAAAAGCCGAACATCGTTTGAGCAGGGGTTTTCGCCATGTTGCGCGGAGACGAAATGGACATCGATATGCTGGAGCTCGACACGTTTGTGCCGGTCCGCATCTTTGGCCGCCTGAGCTACAAGACGAAAACCACCAAAACCCCCTGAAGCTTTTCCCCGGGCCGCCTCCCGCCGGGGAGAGGCCGAAGCCAGTTGAGCCGCCGGTGACCGGCGCGGGGGATGGGGTCAAAGGAACCAGTCGAAATGGGTTATCGTGTTGCCGTCGTCGGGGCCACAGGCAGTGTTGGCCGCGAAATGCTCAATATCCTGAGCGAGCGCAAGTTTCCCGCGAGCGAGGTCATTGCGCTCGCCTCGTCGCGCAGCCAGGGCCAGGAAATCAGCTTCGGCGACAAGCGGCTCAAGGTGCAGAACCTCGAGAACTTCGATTTCCGCGGCGTCGATTTCGCGCTGATGAGCGCCGGCTCTGCAGTCGCCAAGGAATGGGGCGAAAGGATCGGCGCCTTCGGCACTATCGTCGTCGATAATTCGAGCTTCTGGCGCTACCACTCGGACGTGCCGCTGGTCGTCCCTGAGGTCAACGCCCACGTGCTCGACGCTTACATGGCGCGCAACGACCGCAAGAACATTATCGCCAATCCCAACTGCTCGACCGCCCAGCTCGTCGTGGCGCTGAAGCCGCTGCACGATTTCGCGACGATCAAGCGCGTTGTCGTCGCCACCTACCAGTCGGTCTCCGGCGCCGGCAAGGAGGGCATCGACGAGCTCTGGACGCAGACCAAGGGCATCTTCGTCAACGACAGCGCGACGCCGCGCAAGTTCACCAAGCAGATCGCCTTCAACGTCATTCCGCATATCGACGTCTTCATGGAAGACGGCTCGACCAAGGAAGAGTGGAAGATGGTGGTCGAGACCAAGAAGATCCTCGATCCCAAGATCAAGCTCACGGCCACCTGCGTGCGCGTGCCGGTATTCGTCGGCCACTCCGAGGCGGTGAACCTCGAATTCATCAACCCGATCAGCCCTGATGAGGCGCGCGACATCCTGCGCGATGCGCCGGGCATCTCGGTGATCGACAAGCGCGAGGCCGGCGGCTACGCGACGCCGATTGAATCGGTGGGCGAGTACGACACCTATGTGTCCCGCATCCGCGAGGACAACACGGTCGAAAACGGCCTCTCGCTCTGGGTGGTCTCGGACAATCTCAGGAAGGGCGCGGCACTCAACACCGTGCAGATTCTCGAGACGCTGATCGAGCGCAACCTCGTCGAGCGGAAAGCCGCCTGACGCGACAATGGGCCCGTCCGCTTGGGTCGGGCCTCTCATCCGCATTGCTGATGACCCTCATCACGACCAATCATTTGCCTTGTAGCGGCATCGGATGTTCTGTCCGGTCCGGCAATGAAAGGCGGCCCATACGATGGCCCCTCGCGATATCTTCCTGGCGCTGGCGATCGTCGTCGTCTGGGGCGTCAACTTCATGGCGATCAAATGGGGCGTCGCGGAAGTTCCGCCGCTGCTCCTGAGCTCGCTCCGCTACATCGTCGCGACGCTGCCGGCGATCTTCTTCGTCAAGCGCCCGCAGGCGGCGATCGGCATGCTGGTCGGTTATGGCTGCTTCGTC
>Ga0265318_10002101_pt1 | contig 10891 bp, 9 predicted proteins | sample 4821metaG_FD_192431 | JGI IMG/M metagenome (GOLD analysis project Ga0265318, IMG submission 192431) | Rhizosphere microbial communities from Carex aquatilis grown in University of Washington, Seatle, WA, United States - 4-8-21 metaG | ecosystem: Host-associated > Plants > Roots > Rhizosphere >... | reverse complement strand
GGATAAAGATGCACCATTTCTTCAAGAATCAAGGCAGAATCATCCTGGCTGCCATCGTTTACAATAAGTATCTCAAAATCATCGGCTACTTCTCTACCTATCTGCATAGCCCGAATGATCATTGTTGCAATCGTACCCCCATCATTATAACAAGGAAAAAATATCGTGAGACTGCGAAGTTTCATTTTCCAACCCACCCGTCTTATGATTTAATCATCCCTGGAAAGTGTTATTACCTATAAACATCCACCGCCAAGCGTGATTAGAAACCTCTCCGGTGAATCCACGGCGCCATCTTTATACCTGAAAGAACTTCAGTATTCTGACGCAGGTTGAATTATACGCACATTTCCCTTCCAAGCGATAAGGCATTGCAACCTTAAGAAACCTTGATGGATGTATTAATAATCGATTAGGCAAGAAGATATAAATCCGATGCTAGAAGGCAAGTCATATCTTTTAAGATGCCGCGTGAAACATTTATGCTTCTATGATTAAAACAGGGCTTCTCGAACAAAAGCGTTTAGGGCTTGCTTGGAACGAGTAGTTCGGGTACCCTTGATAGCAGACGGATCAGACAATAGAATCACTTTTTCAAATCCAAAAGGTAGCATACCCCCGCTTTGAGTGTAGCACCAATTCGACAACAAGGTTAATAATCACAATATGTCAAACAATATTACAACAACAAGGAATGATATTACCGCACGGATACGTATGATCATGCAAGGCAATATACCTATATTCTTGATCACTATAATATTGGCAATTTCATTACGAGCAAGTCTCGTGGATTATAAGACCCTCGATTATTATACCTACCTCAAACCATTGTATAACACGATTTCTTCAACTGGCTTTTCAGTTTTCGCTACTAATTTATCTACTTATAACCCACCTTATCTATACCTGCTTTACGTGATCGCCCGATTATTTCCAATTATGCCGGCAATTATTGCAGTGAAATTACCGGCAATGGCTGCGGATTTCCTCTGTGGTTATTTTGTTTTTCGAATCGTTGATATCAAATACAAAACCAAACTGATCCCTCTTCTTTCCGGTACGATAGTATTATTTTCGCCTACCGTTCTCCTTAATAGCGCTTTCTGGGGACAGGCCGATAGCTTATTTACAGCGGGCATTCTGTCTTGTATCTACTTTTTGATGGAAAAGAAATTCGGCCTCGCATTTATTTGTTACGGGATTGCGCTCGCATTTAAACTTCAAGCCATATTTTTGATACCGTTATTATTTGCGCTCTTTCTTAACAAGACAGTTTCATGGAAATATATTCTGATCTTGCCAGTAATACTCATTATGGCTCTTGTGCCATCCTGGGTGGCGGGGCGACACATGTTGGATTTATTGAATATCTATCCTAATCAAATTTCACAATTTCAATCACTGTCAATGAATGCGGCGAGTATTTATTCTTGGTTTCCAACCACAGATCAAGTTTTCAACCTTGTATTCCTACCGGGAATAGTAGCAGGCGCAGTTACCGGATTCTTTATCGTTGCAATTGTTTGCAAAAGCCCTAATGTATTATCCAAATCGATGATCGTGGAGCTCGCACTTCTTGCGAGCTTGGCCATCCCATTTTTGCTTCCTAAAATGCGTGAGAGATATTTTTATCCTGCGGACCTCATCTCGATCGCCTTTGCATTTTATAACCCGCAATTTTTTTATATACCCATTATTATTGGTGGAGTATCGTTTTTTTCTTATCAAGCATTCCTGTTTAATAGTGGGTTTGTCCCATTGCCGGTCCTAACCCTGATTTTACTTACGGCAATAAGTATATTGGTTTACCATACCCTCCTTCAACTTTATTCATCAAATATCATTATTAATAAAAATTCTTTATCCAGTAATATGCAAGATAACGAGTCAATGTAACACTATAAAGTTTTCAAACGAGATTATGAAAATCATAAAAAGAATCAATTATATCGACATTTTCATCTTGCTATCCGGGATCGTCCTGGCGGTCGCCATTCGATATAGCTTAGTGGATTATCAATCCTTCGATTTCATTAAATACACAAGGGATTGGTATAACACAATTAAAGTAGAGGGGTTTTCGGCTTTTGGTCGTAATTTCTCGGATTACAACCCCCCTTACCTGTATTTACTTTATATAATCTCACGGCTTATTCCGAACACATCAACCGTATTAGCCACAAAATTACCAGCCATGATCGCTGATTTTGTTTCGGCCTGGCTTGTTTACCGCGTAGTCCGTTTGAAATACATCGATTCGCCCGTCCCTTTTCTAGCAGCTCTAACCATACTTTTCGTACCAACGGTAGTAATTAACAGCGCTTTTTGGGGGCAATTAGATGCATTATATACATGCGCACTTCTAGCCACGCTCTACCTCGTGCTGATAAAGAAATATGGTCTTGCTGTCCTGATGTATGGCGTTTCATTATCTTTTAAAGTACAAGCTGTTTTCCTATTTCCTTTCTTGGTTGCTCTATTAATAAGAAAGGAGATCCCATGGAAATATTTTCTGCTCATCCCACTTGCAATGATTTTCGCCCTCGTACCTGCCTGGATCGCCGGACGTCCCCCTCTCGAGCTTTTGTTGATTTATCCTTCGCAAACTGGCGAATATAAACAACTTGCGATGAACGCCCCATCCGTTTTTTCATTGATACCTGCAAGTGGTCGATTTTATATATATTATTACCATACCGCGCTTATTGCAGCGGTCGCAGCGGGAATCTTCTATTCGATCTTAATCGCCAAAAGCCCGGCTAAGTTAACACCGCCTATTTTATTAGAGCTTGCATTAATCATTGTAATGTTAATTCCTTTTATCCTCCCTAAAATGCATGAACGATATTTTTATGCCGCTGATGTAATCTCAGTTATTTTCGCTTTTTATTTCCCGCGTTATTTATTTGTTCCAATTATTATGGTTACAATTTCAACCTTATCATACCTGCCAACTTTGTTTGACATTGAACCAATCCCGCTTAGCTTGCTTGCATTTGGAATCTTCATTCTTCTTGTTTTTTTAACTCGTGATGTAATAATTCAATTATTTCCCACATGGCTAGGTGATGATAATCTAGAGAAGCAGTAGAATTGGGGATGTGAAAGCCGCAACTGCCGCAATCCCTCTCGAAAAATTGCTCGAACAGCTACCGGATGCTTATACACTTGCTGATAAAGAGTTGATTAAGCATGCCTACCGGGTTGCTGAAGAGGCACACCGAGGACAAAAGCGCAATTCGGGCGAACCGTATATTAACCACTGCCTGGCCGTTGCCCAGATCCTTGCCGAGTTGCGAGTTCCACCGGAGGTAATGGCTGCCGGCCTTTTGCATGATACGGTCGAAGATACCAATCTAACCCTGGACAACATTCAGGAGGATTTTGGGGATACTATTGCATCTCTTGTGGACGGGGTGACTAAGTTAACAAACCTCCCTCGCGTCTCGCGTGACGACCAACATGCAGAAAAAAATATCACCGGGGATGTTTCACCCAAAACCGCAGGAGAAATCCAGACAAAGTCAGACAATAAAACAAATAGCTTGGGTCGGCGGCCAGATATGACCTCTGAGACTCTGCGCAAAACTTTTCTAGCCATGGGCGATGACGTACGTGTCGTCCTGATCAAACTCGCCGACCGTTTGCATAATATGCGTACTCTCGGCCACATGCCGGAAGAAAAGCGTAAACGCATTGCTCAGCAAACACTTGATATTTTTGCTCCACTAGCCAATCGCCTGGGTATATGGCAGATCAAATGGGAACTCGAGGACCTTGCTTTCCGATACGTTAGCCCCGCAAAATACAAGGAGATTGCCGAGCAGCTCGCAGAACGCCGCCCCGACCGGGAAACACAGATCCAGGCCATTGTTGATAGCCTAAAGACACTTTTCGAAGAGCACGAGATTAAAGTGGAAATAACAGGAAGGCCCAAACATATCTACTCGATTTATAAGAAAATGCAGGAAAAAGATAAGGCCTTCGAAATGGTACGGGATGTACGCGCCGTTCGCCTTATTGTCCCGGACGTGGCAGCTACATATACGACACTCGGCTTGATTCACACACATTGGCGTCCCATCCCCGGTGAATTTGACGACTACATCGCTGCGCCGAAAGATAATTTTTATCAGTCCCTCCATACAGCCGTAATTTGGGATGACGGCAAGCCGCTTGAAGTTCAAATTCGAACGCCAGAGATGCACCAAAACGCTGAATATGGCATTGCATCTCACTGGCGCTATAAAGAAGGTACCAAGCGCGACAAATCGTACGAAGAACGGATCAACTGGCTTCGTAATATGATGGAGTGGCACGCCGATGTGAACGATGCAACCGAATTCGTCGAATCAATGCGCTCCGACGTGTTCCAGGACCGTGTATATGTTTTCACACCTCGCGGCGACATTATCGACATGCCTGCCGGATCTACTCCTATAGATTTCGCGTACCATGTCCATACTGATATAGGTCATCGCTGCAGGGGTGCCAGGGTTAATGGGAAGCTCGTCCCCTTGTACCATGAATTGAAAACGGGCGACCAGGTGGTAATCCTGACTGCGAAGCGGGGGGGGCCAAGTCGTGATTGGTTAAATTCCAACCTGGGTCTTGTAAAAACCCAAAGGGCAAAATCTAAAATCCGGCTATGGTTCAAGAAAGAGGATTATCAACAAAACGAATCACAGGGTCGCTTATTGCTCGAACGAGAATTACAACGACTCGGGATCTCCGAAGTCAACTTTGAGAGAATGGCTCGCAATCTTGGCATTAAAACGCCAGATGAAATGTTCGTTGATCTTGGCACTGGCGATCTATCGGTTAGCAAAGTCGTCCGGGAAATTGCCGAAACAGAAGAGAACGCCAACTTATTAACAGCAGGCGTTTCCACCTCGGAGCCAGCCTCAAAAGACACGGTCAACGTGGTCGGTTTAAAAGGCCTGCTCACGACAATGGGCAGATGCTGTAATCCTACACCCGGGGATCCAATCATCGGATATATCACGCGTGGACGCGGTGCAACCATCCACAGGCAGGACTGCCCTAATATCTTGCGATTAAGCCAGCAAGACCAGGAGCGCATCGTCAGGGTGGATTGGGGCACGGAGGTTCGCACATACCCGGTGCCTATTCGTATCCGGGCTTATGACCGCCAGGGATTAATGGGAGATGTATCGAATTTGCTCGATAATGAAGGTGTCAATATTGCCGATGTGAAAGTGAATATCAATAAAAGCCTCGCGGAATTCAAACTCATCGTCGAAGTGCAGGATATATCACAACTAAGTAAAATTCTTACTAAACTGGAAAATGTCCCTAATGTAATGGAAGCACATCGCGTTAGCGGGTAAAGTAGCCCTTTCGTAAGATAATTTACTTTCCAATTTTCCGAATCGATTAGTTGTTTTGGTCTTAAGAACATCAGTGGTATAATGCGCCCGCTTTAGAGATGCCATTTCTTAGTGTACTAGCAGCCCAGGAACGAATCGTCAGTCACTTTGAGCCGGTGGAGAGCGAAACCCTGCCTCTCTCTCAGTGTGCAGGACGCATCCTGGCCTCTGATATTCTCTCTTCAGATCTCCCGCTCTTCGACAACTCGTCTGTAGATGGATTTGCTGTAATAGCCACAGATTTAACAACTGCTTCTCCAAATTCACCAATAATGCTGCATGTTGTCGCCGACATCCCAGCAGGTTCTTCTCCCAATATAATCCTTTCATCGGGTAATGCAGCGCGAATTATGACTGGCGCGCCTTTACCGAAAGGTGCCGACGCAGTGATCATGGTCGAAGACACCGATTTCAATTATCGCGAAACAAACAAAATTGCACCTGAAAATGTGAAAATAATTAAATCCATCAGAGCGGGCGAGAATATCCGAAGGCGCGGAATGGATATCAAGAGCGGACATAAAGTGTTATTTACGGGTCAACGTCTGCGCGCACAAGACATTGGATTATTGGCCATGCTAGGTATGGCATATGTAAATGTATACAAACGGCCTCGCATCGCTTTACTTTCCAGCGGCGATGAACTGGTCCCGGTGGAAAAGCATCTCGAGCCAGGCAAAATTCGCGATTCGAATTCATATACATTGGCCGTTTTGATCACAGATGTTGGCTGTGAAGTTATTCCTCTCGGTGTCGCATCTGATAATAGGGAGGCTATCCAATTCCTCTTCGACCAGGCCGCCAGCGTGGAAGCCGATGCGATCATATCCTCGGGTGGAGTGAGTGTCGGGGCATTTGACTATGTCAAGGAGGTGATCGAATCAAATGGCCGCCTGGATTTTTGGCGCGTGAATATGCGCCCGGGCAAACCCCTGGCAATAGGAGAATATCGCGGTTTACCCTTCATTGGCCTGCCAGGTAATCCAGTTTCTGCATTTGTCGGGTTCGAAGTGTTCGTTCGCGTTGCCCTCAGACGAATGGCGGGGCAGCATTCCACTACAAAATTGCCTGGCCATCAAACAGTTCGGGTAAGATTGGCTGAGGCCGTCGAATCGGATGGACGTGAAAGTTATCTTCGGGCAGTTATTGAAGATCAAGACGGGGGTTTCTCTGCAAAATTGACTGGACATCAAGGCTCCGGAAATTTGCTCTCCATTGTCCAGGCAAATGCTTTACTTATCATCCCCGCTGGTGTAAAATCGCTTGCCATCGGCGCCCAGGTTGACGCGTGGCTGCTATGATATGAGGTGAAATGAATAAGACGTTATATCGTATTTCAATAGCGCTAGCCATACTAGGCACGCTCGTGTCGGTTTACATGACCATCTTTAAGCTAACCGAAAACAACAAAATGTGCCTTGGCAACGGTGGATGTTCAGTGGTTAATTCCAGCAGCTACTCCGAGGTTTCCGGTATTCCTGTCGCGCTCGTTGGTGTAGGCGGCTATTTAGCGATCCTGGCCGTCTTATTAATTGAAAACCGCAATAAGTTTTTCAAGCAAAACGGAACATTAATCGTATTTGGATTGTCCTTGGTCGGTTTCCTGTTTACTCTTTATTTGATCTATGTTGAGCTTGCGCTGATCCATGCACTGTGTCCATTCTGTGTTACCTCACAAATTACAATGACCCTACTTTTTATACTTTCAGTGACCCGGCTGGTCCGCCAGCCATCCAACTAGGAGGAACTTTATGGCCCGCATTCGCTGTCATTACGCAGATTGTGTCTTCCTCGACGAAGGTTATTGTTCTGCTGCCGCGGTAGAGATAGATCCCGACACTGGCTGCGCAACTTATACTCCCACCGAAGAAGCCGCCAAAGAAGAATGGGATGACGAGGACGAAGTGGACGAATGGGACGAAGAAGATTCCGAGGACGAGGAAGAAGAATCATGGGACGAGGAAGAAGACGAGTTCTAGCCTCGATCTATTAATAATCTCTTCGAAAACTTTAAAGGCATTCTCGAGATGAGAATGCCTTTTTATATTAACAACACATCGGTTCCTTGGACAATTTCTTAAAGGCCGCTCGATTCCTGTGTCCATCGATATAGAAAAATTCCCGCTGCAACCCCAAGGTTTAAAGAACTTGCCCTACCTCCCATCGGAAGAGAGACAACCGGTTCGCAAACCTCCATCTGCTCAAGCGACAATCCTTTTTGTTCGCTGCCAAGCATAACGACCCATGGATGATCAGGTTTTAATTTGCGGTAATCCATATCAGCGTGTGCAGAGGTACCGATCAATCGTATTCCATTCTTCCGCGACCATTCCACAAATTCCACAAATGAGGTTTGGAGGATCGGCGTCCAGAAAATCGTTCCCATGCTTGCACGTACAGAAGTAGGATGATATGGATCCACTCCCCCATCCAGCAGGAAGAGAGCGTCTGCTTTGACCGCATCGAGGGTACGGAGTATCGTCCCGACATTGCCCGGATCCTGCGGAGTTATGATGCCAGCTCCATATCGAATTGGGCCGAGTTCATCTAGATTTGTTCTCTTTTGATGCACCACCGCAAGGATTCCTTGAGGATTATCTTTATCTGATAAGGATTCCATTAGTTGCTTCGAAACTGGTTGAAGATTGGTTGAAACCCGTGAAATCAAATCGTGCGCGAAATTACTCGTCAGGGTTTCCGGGGCATATAATATTAAATCGATTTTCCAACCGGCCTCAACCGCCTCCCCAACAGGATGGATTCCTTCAACGAGGAATAACCCTGTGTTCGCGCGAGCTTTACGCTGACGCAGGGCCTGCACTTGTTTTATAAGGGGATTTGAACGGCTAGTAATCATATTATCATGCGGGTCCATAAAACCTTCAAATAATTCCTAGACTTTGTAGATAATTAATCATATGAAATTTTTTTGACAAAATCAAGGTTGTTTTACTACGATCAATTGCGCAACCATACCAGCTTCGAAATGACCGGCTACGCCACATATAATTTGATATTGACCCGGTTCGTCCGGTGAAGTGAACATTTCCCTAACCGATTGGCCGGGAGCGATTTGTTCCACCTCCCAATAAATGTTTGGTTTATCCGTATCCGAAAAATGCCCAGTTACCTGAAAGCCGGATTTCATAATGATAAAGCTATGTGCAACAGCCCCATTATTCGTTGCAGAAAATGAGATCTGTTTCCCGGTGGGGACTATAAATGTATTGGGCGAAAACGCAAAATCCGTCATTGTGATGTCAAGAGACTTGGACGGTTCCGCCGGCCCTCCACAGGTCGCAAGAATTGTGGAAAGAAATAACGCAGCGAAAAAGAGGTACGATGCTTTTTTCATGTCGCCTGCTCTCCTCTGATTTTACAACTTTAACATAGACGAAGAAACCAAACAAGGCGAACATCTTGCTCTCATTTTCAAATTTATTTTATCGTGATTAAAAAATGAAAACTGTTGTAAACTTACTGCCAATTCTTAAGATTACTCATCAACTATTAAGGAGAAACCGATGAACACTCCAAAGTTCAAAGACTTGGATACGCCCACTCGCATACTACTTGGTCCCGGGCCAGGTATGCCGCATCCACGTGTACTCCGGGTATTAAGCGCTCCTACGCTAGGTCACCTCGATCCGGAGATGTATAAAATCCTACACGAAGAACAGGAATTGCTTCGATACGTTTTTCAAACCCAAAACCCATGGACATTCGCACTATCCGGCACAGGCACGGCAGGTATGGAAACATCCCTTACAAATTTGATCGAGCCGGGTGATACCGTATTGGCGTGCATCTGCGGTTACTTCGGCGCGCGGTTGGCTGAAATAGCCGAACGACTTGGTGCGACCGTGGATCGTATCGAGCGGCCGCTCGGAGAAATCTTCAATGTCGAAGAAATCGACTCCGCATTAAAGAAGAAGAAGTATAAACTCATGACTATGGTCCATGCCGAAACATCGACAGGAGCAGAGCAACGATTTATTAAAGAGATTGCGGCCGCTGCCCATAAACATGATACGCTCATTGTGTTGGATACGGTTACTTCGCTGGGTGGTATTCCTGTAAAGATAGATGAATGGGAAATCGACATGGCTTATTCAGCCAGCCAGAAAAATCTGAATGCACCATCGGGATTGGCGCCCATCACAGTCGGTCCGCGAGCCCAGGAAATCATCGAAAAACGTACCACATCGGTTACTTCCTTATATCTCGACCTGAAACAATATTCCAAGTACTGGGGGGAGGAACATAGTTACCATCATACAATATCATCGAGTCTGCACTTCGGTTTGCGTGAAGGCTTGCGAATAATTACGGAAGAAAGCCTGGATAAGACCTTCTCCCGCTTTCGAGCCAATGCAGCGATATTGTGGAATGGGCTGGATGAGATAGGCATTCGACCCTTCATACCGCTCGAATATCGGTTACCTTCACTTACATCCGTCCACGTCCCTCAAGGGGTTGATCCACACAAGATTCGTACAGAGCTGTTAAATAGATATAACATTGAGATCGGCGCAGGTTTTGCTACACTAAGGGACCTGGTCTGGCGCATAGGATTAATGGGTTATTCAAGCCGCAGAGAAAATATCACACTATTATTAGCTGCATTGAATGAATTAATGAAAATCAGATAAACCATATAATACGGGACAAAATAACCAACCCATATTGCCCTTCCGGTGAAACTGGCATAGTGGTTTTTTCATCAAACGATAATCGCAAATCATTCAATTTGTAGTTGTTAGTAATAATTTCCGGGAGCTTATGACATCAACACAATTATCCCCTACTACCACGTCTCAAACCGACGATGGGGGTGGCGTCAATCAAGAGAAATCCAATGTCATTCAGTCGATTGAATCGAAGTTCCTTTGGATAATAACCATAATCCTGGCACTCGCGGGTATACTCCTCCGGATTGATAAAGCAGTTCTTGGTCGTTCCTTTAGGGGAGACGAAGCTGCTCTTGCTTCATCCATTCAAAATCATTCTCTACTCGAACTGATCACGGTGCCCTTGGGCGGGAGCGTTACTGCGCCTCTCGGCTTCCTGGCTATTGAGAAGTTGGTTGTAAGTTTATTGGGCTTCCAGGATATTTTTTACCGTCTTTTACCTATAATCGCAGGCTGTCTTTCTGTAATCCTGATGTATTTTGTGGCGAAGGAAGTATTGGACGATTTCGGAGCTGCCTTTGCGGTTGTAGCATTCTCCTTAAATTGGATGTTGAGCTTCTATTCATCTGACCTCAAACAATACTCAACCGACGTGGCATTCACTCTACTTATTTATCTGATGGCGGCACGTTACTTCAAGAATAATTCAACAAAGAATATCATTTGGCTGACTGTCGCAGGCTTGATTGCATTATTTTGTTCACACCCGGCAATTTTCTTGTTGAGTGCTATCGGACTCGCTCTTGTTTATCAAACCTGGAGATATGGAGGAGATTACAAAAAGATATTCCTGATTGGAGGTTTGTG
>Ga0265318_10002098_pt1 | contig 10897 bp, 8 predicted proteins | sample 4821metaG_FD_192431 | JGI IMG/M metagenome (GOLD analysis project Ga0265318, IMG submission 192431) | Rhizosphere microbial communities from Carex aquatilis grown in University of Washington, Seatle, WA, United States - 4-8-21 metaG | ecosystem: Host-associated > Plants > Roots > Rhizosphere >... | reverse complement strand
TCATGGTCGGCTTCTATGCACGCTGGACCAGCGGCGAGATCGCCGTCGACGGAGTGGAGATCGACGAGGCGAGCTGGTTCGAAGCCGACGCGCTTCCGGCGCTTCCTCCACCCATCAGCATCGCTCGCGCAATGATCGATGCCTTCGTGGCGAGGGCGTTCGCGAGTCGCCCGTAAACGGTGCGGCGTCGGGGCGAGCTTCGGCGGCTCGAACGAAACGGTGGGCTCGTAGCGGCTCAGCGGGCAGCGTGCTGGGAGTCTTCAAAACCTCCTGCCGGGCGCAGCGCGCGGCGCGGGTCCGCGGCAGGGCGAAGCACAACGCCATGGGGAGTGTCGAGCGCGTCGACCATCCAGCCGTTGCCCACGTAGATTCCGACGTGGCCCGGCCACCAAAGGATATCGCCGGCGCGCACCTCGGAGAGGGGCACTTCTGAGATGACGGAGGCAAGCCGGTCTGCCGTGCGAGGAACCGTGATGCCCGCCGACCCCCACGCGCGCTGCACCAGCCCTGAGCAGTCGAAGCACGACGGGCCCAATCCGCCCCAGCAGTACTTTCTTCCGACCTGCCGCCAGGCGAACCGCGCGGCGGCCGCCCCGCGCTCCGAGGTCGGCGGTTCGCGTCCGGCCCAAGCGCGTAGTACGAGGGTATGCGCGGGCCGGTCCCGAGCGATCGACGCGGAGCAGCCCGTGAGGCCAACGAGGGAAAGGGCGACCACTGCGGAGAACCTGGCCATCGGCGAATCATCGCCCGATCGGCGCGCGCTCGAGCAATTCTCGGCGGATCCCTCGTGACGTGCTCGAAGGCGCGGGGGCGCTGTCGCGCACGAGGGACCCCTAACGCAACCCAGCACGAGCGGAGCGCCTGCCCGCCGGAGGGCCTTTCGCCGAGAACTTCACCCGGGATGGGCAGGCGCGGTCTGATAGGTTCCGCTATCTTAGGTGCTCCGATTCGCTTTTCCGTCGCGGGCTTGGGCACCGGGCGTTGCCAGGGTGGTCACCGAGACGCTACCAACTTGTCTTGCACGCGTCGTGCGATTGAGGTTAGGTCCGGCCGCCATCGCTGCCCTTCTGCAACCCCTATCGATTCGTTCACCCGACAAATAGAAAGACACTTCCGTGGCCGCACGCATCCCCATCGAACGCATCCGCAACATCGGCATCTCCGCCCACATCGATTCGGGCAAGACGACGCTCACCGAGCGCATCCTCTTCTACACGGGGCGCATCCACAAAATTCACGAGGTGCGCGGCAAAGACGGCGTCGGCGCCAAGATGGACTCGATGGACCTCGAGCGCGAGAAGGGAATCACGATCCAATCGGCCGCGACGTACTGCATCTGGAACGGGTCGCAGAACCAACTGCTACCGCACAACATCAACATCATCGATACGCCCGGACACGTCGACTTCACCATCGAAGTCGAACGGGCGCTGCGCGTCCTCGACGGCGCAATCCTGGTTCTCGACTCCGGCAAGGGGGTGCAGAGCCAGTCGATCACCGTCGATCGTCAGATGAAGCGCTACCGCGTGCCTCGCATCGCCTTCGTCAACAAGATGGACAACCCGGGCGCCAACTATGACCGCGTGGCCGACATGCTCAAAGAGAAGCTCGGCCACCACCCCGTCAAGCTCCAGATCCCGATGGGCGAGGAGTCGGCGTTCAAGGGGATCATCGACCCGATCGTGGGCAAGGCCTTCTACTTCGACGGCGACGACGGCGAGAGGGTGCGCGAAGAGCCGATCCCACCGGAGTATGCGAAGCGGGCCGAAGAGGCCCGTCACGACATCATTCACCGCGTCGCCGACGTCGACGACCAGCTCGCCGAGAAGTTCATCAACGAAGAACCGGTGTCGAACGAGGAGCTCCGAGCCGCGATCCGCCGCGCCACGCTGTCGCTGAAGATGACCCCGGTCATGTGCGGCTCGGCCATCAAGAACAAGGGCGTTCAGCTCCTCCTCGACGGCGTCACCTTCTACTTGCCGAACCCCACCGAGGTCGTCAACGAGGCGCACGATCAGACCAATCAAGAACAGAAGGTCGTCATCGACTCGGATCCGAACAAGCCCTTCGTCGGGCTCGCGTTCAAGCTCACCCAGGACAAGTACGGCCAGCTGACGTACTTCCGCGTCTACCAGGGACGCGTGACCTCCGGGGACACCATCTACAACGCCAGCAACGAGATGCGGAAGGTGCGCGTGCCGCGCATGTTCCGAATGCACTCCGATGATCGCGAAGAGATCGAATCGGCCGAAGCGGGCGACATCGTCGCGTTCTACGGAGTCGAGGCGAGCTCCGGCGAAACGTTTACCGACGGTAAAATCAACGTGACGGCGACATCGATGCACGTCCCGGCGCCGGTCATTTCGCTGGCGGTCGCTCCGAAGGACCGCGCGGCGGAGACCAACTTCTCCAAAGCGCTCAACCGCTTTACCAAAGAAGACCCCACGTTCCGCGTGCACCAGGACGAAGAGTCTCAGCAGACGATCATCAGCGGAATGGGTGAGCTCCACCTCGAAATTTACATGGAGCGCATGCGCCGGGAGTACAATTGCGAGGTCGTCGCAGGCAAGCCGCAGGTGGCGTATCGCGAGACGATCACGCGGCGGGCGGAGATCAACTACACGCACAAGAAGCAGACCGGCGGTTCGGGGCAGTACGCCAAAATCCTGGGATACATCGAACCGCTGCCGGCAGACGCCGTAGAGGCGTACGAGTTCGTCGACGACGTCACGGGCGGCTCGATTCCTCGAGAGTTCATCCCCGCTTGTGACAAGGGCTTCAAAGAGGGCGTCCGCAAGGGGACCATGATCGGGTTTCCGATCGTGGGCATCCGGTGCGTCGTCAACGACGGCGCGTCACACGCGGTCGACTCTTCCGAAATGGCCTTCAAGACGGCTGCCTTGATGGGGTTCCGGGAGGCGTACGCCAAGTCGGCTCCGACCATCTTGGAGCCCATCATGAAGGTCGAAATCGACGCCCCGATCGAGTTCCAGGGCGGCGTCGTCGGCCAGGTGAACCAGCGCCGGGGAGTGATCCTCGAGACCGTCGCAGGCGACAATGTGAGCGTCACGTGCGAAGTGCCGCTCAACGCGATGTTCGGGTACTCGACGGACCTTCGCTCGGCGACGCAGGGCAAGGGCCAGTTCACGATGGAGTTCGCGCGGTACGCCACGGTGCCGAAGCAAGAGCAGGAAGAGATGGTCAAGAAGTACCGCGACAAGCTCGCGGCCGAGGCCAAGAAGTAAGGGCCGCCCGAAACTTGCGGCCGTCCGACCGCCGTCCCGCGACTCGCAGCAAATCCTCGGTCCGCCAAGCCGTTCGGTGCTTTAGCGGCGCACTACGTACGCCGCATGAAGGCCGTCGCTGCTCTCCGCCAGAAGCTCGAATCGCTCCGGGTGGGCGGCGAGCCATGCCGCCTCCGGCGGGGCTGGGCCCAGCGCGACCACGACGTCTACCCCGGAATCTCTCACTCGACGCAACCAGGTCCGCTCGTCGGCGCGGGCCGTGACCTCGCCCCTAAGCCTGTAGTCGATCACCGACCCATCGGCCGTGACGGGGAGGTAAACGATCCGGTTTTGCAGCCGACTGCCGAGCAACGGGTAGCGGAACGAGTTGTCACCGAAGCCGTTCCAGCCCACCGCCAGAGCGACGAGGTGGGCTTGTCCGTCATCGAGAGCTCGCCAGATCGGCGCTGCGCTTGCACAGCGGGGGGTGAGCGGCTCGAACAAGAAGGGTGGGCGGCGGCCAAGCGTGGCCGCCCAAATCGCTTCGCGGAAACCGTCGCGCACCTTCGCGAGGGGACAGCCAAGCAAGACAAGAAGGGCGACCAGCCCTACCCGTGCGGACGCCCTCTGCCCGATCGTGAAGTGCGCGAGAAGCGCGGCTGCCAGGCAGAGAACGGCCGGCCCAGCGAGTGCCGCGGCGGCTCGAGGTATCGGCGGCGCGAGGCCGCTCGGCCAGGCGGCGAGCAGGCTCGCCAATGCGGACGTCAGCCAAACGGCGCGCGGCAGCGGGCCGTCGGTCCGAGCGGCAAGCGCGGCGAAGACTGCCGGGCATGCGAGCCCGAGCCTGCCAATCGACGAGATCCAAACCACGCGATGCAAGCGGTAGGCTTCCGTCGACATCTCGAGGATCGGCAAGCACGCCGCGACCGCCAGGACGAGAAGCACCCACGGCTTGGCGGACCACTGCGCCCGACGGTCCGCAAGTGAGGCCACGAAGAGAAAAAGGGCCAGAACCGCGCCCGGTCCGAATCCCCCGTAACGTCCGAAGGAGGCGGCGGACGGGAAAAATAGGTAGTCCACAGCAGCTGGGACGCCACCCAGTCCAGTCGGTAGATTGAAGAGGGCGCCTGAATAGAGCAAGCGAAGTTCTTCGTTTCCACGCGCCAGGATGACGTCTTTGAATCGCAAATCGAAGGGATAGAAGAATTCGCCCGTCTCCCTCAGCGCCCTTAGCGGCCCCGGGAGCGCCAAAGCAGCGAACGACGCCGCGGCGAGCACGATAGGTAGAACCCGTCGCGCCGGCCGCGCCCTCCAGGGTGCGGCGGCGAGCAAGAGGAGCGCAGATCCCCAGACGACGACCACGAGCCATCCCCAGCCCTTCGCGGCCGCGACCAGCCCCAAAGCGGTAGCGCACAGGAATAGTCGACCCCCAGAGGGCCGGCGTGCCATCTCCGCGAACGCCGCCGCGCCGAGCAGGACGATGGCGACTGCGTGGGCGTCGACGTAGCCGGTGCCAATCTGCGTGAGCGTCGCTGGCAGAACGGCCGTCGAGAGCGACGCGAGCGCCGCCGGTAGCGGTCTGGCTCCGACAGCGCGAGCAAGCCCGTGGCTGCCGAGGAGCATCAGGCCCCACGGCAAAACGGTGGCAACCGACACCAATCGATCGTCGCCGGTCGCAAGCATAGCCCACGCCCAGGCAATCCAACCCCCACGCGGAAAGAACTCCTGATAGCCCCATAGATCTGGGGCCCGATCGACGAAATCGCGTCCGCTCGCCACCCAGGTCGCGGGCTTGACGAAGTGGTATAGGAGCGAGTCCCACGCCAGGGGAGGCGAGACAATCGCGGCTGTCTCGCGAACTGCGACCGCGCAAACTCCCGCGGCGGCAACGGCCGTTCGCACACGCGAGCGCAGGAACGATCGGACTAGCCCCTGCGCGCCCGCCGCGTCCCGGCGAATCCGGGCGCGCGCAGCGTACCCTGCCGTTCGCGCCGCTATCCCCGCGAGGACGACCCAACTCGCCAACGCTACGTCTCGCCGGAATTGCTCTGCCTCCAACAGAATCGTGAAGACTGCTTGCGAGAGCGCGAGCGCCAGGATACCGGCCGCGACCCCCCGAAACGACGGTGTTGCACTCGGAACGACCAAACAAGCCAGCAAATACCCCGAATACCCCGCGCACATCAGCATGGCGGCGGCCACGAACGGCCCTAAGGCGCATGCCCACACAGGTCACTCTTTCTCGGTCATCGCGAGGATCCGAGCCATCGCGTCGTAGCTCGCGCTCTTTCTGCGGATGGCCACGCCGAGCAAGGCGTGCAACTCCTGCGAGGAATGAAGCTCGTACTCCTCGCGGAACGCAGCATTGCTCAAGAGGTCGGCGACCATTCCCCGGTAGTCCGGGTGCGGCAAATAGACGACGTCACAGTGTCGGGCGACGAGGCGATCGGCGGAAAAAGGTTGGCGAGCGAACGCCGCGTCGTTCAAGCCGGCGTAGTCGACGATCGTCTTGCCGGGGTTCATCGCGGCCGCGTGGCCCACCTCGGTCGTGGCGATGGCGACGGCGTCCGGAAGGTGAGAAAACGCTTCGAGCGCGAACCAGCGGCGGCGGTACAGCGTCCGCGCCGACTCCCACACGTCGAGGCTAGCCACACCGTCTAACGGCCGGCCCATCTCGCGTAGAGGTGGCAACAGGGCGACGGACAGTACGGTGAGCCAAACGAGCGAAGCGGACGCCCATCGCCGCCCGTCTGCGCAACGCAAGAGGCCACGCGCCTCGCCGATGCACACGTAAACCAGCGCGGGCAAAACCGGGTAGTAAAAACGCGCCGCGTGGTACATGATCTGCAAGACCGACGTCGTGTAGTAGATGGAGAAGGCGGCAGCGCCCGCCATCGCTCCCGCGCGGATCGGGGGTATGGCCACGCGCCGGTTGCGAACTCTCACCGCGATCGAAGCTGCGAGGACGACCAAGAGTATGCAGTTTGCGAGGCAAAAGGATTTCAGCTGCGAACACGGAACGGGAGCGAACCGCGCCTCGTTGAAGTCGCGATAAAGGTGGGTCGCTTTTGCATAGAACGAAAGGGGCAGGGCACTCCCAAAGTAGAGCCGGGACGCGGCAAGCCAGGCGAGGCAGACGCCAGCGGTCACGGCGAGCGGCACGAGCGCTGATTTGCGTTCACGAACCGGAGAGGCAACGAAAATTGCGCCCGGGACCGAGAGCGTGAAGAGCATGAGGTCCGGCCTAACTCCCATGGCCAGGCCGCCCAAGACTCCGAGGAAAGCTCCCGACGACAAGCTTGCGGCCCGCTCGTAGCGGCCGGCGGCTATCAGATAGGCCATCAAATAGGACATGGCAAACGCCGTATCCATCCCGCTCGTGGCGTGTTCGTGGAGATGACCGCGCGCCCCCAAGAGGGCTGCTGAGACGAGGAAGAACAGGGTCCAGCGCTGCGCGCGCGGCCGACGGGCGGCGGATCGCCACGCAAACCAAAGGGCGAGCGTCACGAAGAGGCCCATGCAAAGCGCCGAGGAGGCGACGAGGGCCGCTGACACGTTGCCAGGAATGGCTAGCCTCACGGGCAGCACGGCGAAGATCGTGTAAAAGACGGAGGTGGGCCCGTAGGTCGGCGGACCACCGGGATTCCACGTCAGCCTGCCGGTCGTTCGAAGATTGTCGGCGTACCTGGCGAACATGTACGCGTCGTCCCAAAACTGCATCTTCAGTTGGGGAGGACCGGCCGCGATCGCGGCGAGCAAGAGCAGCGTGGCTGCCCCCGCTGCCGCGACCTCGGTAGGGTGGGGCGGGCGGCCGGGAACGGAGGGTACGCGAGCGTCGGGTCTCAAGCCCACCCCTTGGCTGGCCGCTGTCGAACCGAGCGGCGCTAATGTAAGGTGCGGTTAAGCGATAACGAGGGCAAAGTCCAGAGCGCCGTCGGGAGAAGGCCATGAAAAGTTTCATCGCGGTGGGGCTCTTGTGGACCGTCGCGTGTGGTTCGTCGCCGGAAGCACCCCCTTCCGCCGGAGCCAGCCACGACGCCTCCGAAACCGACGAGGGGGCGGCGCCCGCCAGGGTAGGGACGCCGGAGGCAAGCGCCGGTCAATCCGCCGTCGACGCCTCGGACGCGACGAAGACTTCACCCGAGTCGGGGGGCGCCGAAGCCGGGGCCGAAGGGCAGGGCCGCGCGGACGGGCAGTTGGGCGCCGACGCGCCATTCGCGGATGCCTCGGCGGCGGGCGCTGGAGGAGATGCTGCGGCCGAGAGCGCGGGCCCACACACCTTCGACGGGACGAGCGGCAAGGCATGTGCTTCGAACGCCGACTGCGGAACAATCAACATCTGCACGATTTCGTACAGTGGGAAACTCTCCACGCTGAACGGAGTCGCGAGCCCTCAGTTTTGGCCCACCCCACTCTGCATGGTGCCGCTTCCTACTGCGGCGGGCGTGGGCAATTGCAACCCGGGACCGGCGAATTTCATCGAATTTTGCGATAGCGCGAATCCGACCGATCCGGCGTCCCCCGGCATCTGCTTGCCGCTCACCACGCCCCAGCAATCGGGACCGACCAACGGATTCTGCTTTCCGCATTGCACGTTCGCCTCCGACGGGTCCCCGGCCGTGGGGTGTCCGGGCAAAGACACGTGCGTGCCCGTGGGGTTCTTGCTCGATCCGGCGAGCGACACCCTGGTAGGACATGGATACTGCGACGGGACCTGTCAGGTCGACACGGACTGCTCGGACCTTGGAGCGGGCTGGGTATGTCAGGCCGACGACGGCTATTGCACCAAAGCAAAGAAGACCCGCACCAAGGCGCTGGGAGCGATCTGCACGAACTCGGGCAACGGGGCGACGCCGCTGGCCACCAGCGACTCCGAGACCGGCGCGTGCAACTGTCCGTTCTCCGGAACGACGTTCACGTCGTTCTACTGCTCCTCGGCTTGCGTGGTAGGCGGCGTTGCCTGTCCCACCGGCTATGTGTGCGACGCGCTGCAACCGACCGGAGTCATCGATTTCCCGGGTGCCGCAGCTGACGGCGGCGATCTGGTCTTGGCCGCACCCACCAAGCAAAATCCGGGACTCGCAGGGACTTGCCTGGCTTCCTGCACGAGCGCAGATGCCGCCCGAGCGCAGTGCCCCGGCTCGGCGAGCGTCCCGCCGATTTCGACCTGCACCGCGCCGACGGACATGGGCGGCACGCCGGTCGGTCCCGACTGTTTGCCGTAGAAAGCGGCGCTTTCGCACAAGCCGGGCCCTCTCATCTTGGGCGCTCTGTGTGCCCTTTTACGTCCGGGCCGCCTGTGGGCCCGAGCGCGTTCGGATCTTCGACCGATCGCGTGGGGCGTGCTCGGCGCGGCCTGCTTGCACGTCGACCTCGGCGCCGTCGATCCGCTCGCGGCAGATCTGAATCGCGAGATTTTGGAGGTCGATTCCGATCCAACGGCGCCCCAGACGGCGGGCGACGGCAATCGTGGTCCCGCATCCGCAGAACGGGTCCAGCACGACGTCTCCTGGATTGCTGCTAGCGAGAATGACCCGCTCGAGCAGTGCTTCGGGCTTCTGGGTCGGATAGCCGGTCCTCTCTTTCCCGATGGCCGCGATAACGCCGACCTCCCAGGCATCGGACGCCGGCGGACCGCTGTTTGCGACGTCGTCGAGATCCCAGAAGTCCGACATTTGCGGTCCCTGGGTATCGACGTCTTCCACGGCCGGTTTGCGATGCCCGGATGAGAAGTCCGCGCGCTGCCGCTTCGTGCCGAATGTCTTCAGCGTCGAATCCGCCAGTCGCTCGTATCCGTAGAGCGTATTGAACGTGTGTATTTTTCCGGGGCTCGCGGTGTAAAAGAGAAGAACATCGTGCATGCGTTGAAAGCGGCGAGCCTTCGCTGGCCACCTGCGGTACCGCCAGATCACTTCGTTGCGGAAACAGGCGGCACCGAAGACACTGTCCAGGAGCACTTTGAGATAGTGGCTGGACGTCGGATCACAGTGCAGATAGAGGCTCCCGCTCGGCTTCATCACGCGGCGCAGTTCGACGAGACGCGGCGTCATCATGCAGAGGTACGCCATGAGGTCGCTCTCCCCGAGAATGTCTCGGAGGGAGCGCAGCGCGGCGGCGGGCCGGGCAGACTCCGCTTGCACCGCGGCGTACGACTCTTCGGCTTCTCGCCCCCACCTCCAGGTGTCTTTGAAGGCGTCCGCGCGGGCGCGCCGGTCGCCGCGTTCGTCGCCGCGCGACGCGAACACGAGGTGATAGTCCCTGCCGCTCTGGAACGGCGGATCCAGGTAGACGAGGTCGACCGAGGCGTCGGCCAACGACCGGCGCAGCACGGCAAGGTTGTCCCCCAGGAAGAGTGCATTCATCTCGTGCGCACATCGTCACACACCAATCGGAGCGCGGGCAAAGTTCTTGCCCACCTGGCCTGACGCGCCTGCAGGCAGCCGAAATGCGCGCTAAGCACGACTCATGTCGAAGCACGAGACCGTAGTGATCGAGAACCCGTGCGATCACGCCGCCGAAGCGACCGTCCGTGAAGTGAAGCGCCCCGGGGCCGGATGCGAGGATTGCCTCCGGATCGGGGGTCGCTGGGTGCACCTTCGGGAGTGCCTGAAGTGCGGGCACGTGGCGTGCTGCGATTCATCCCCGAATCGGCACGCAACCAAGCATTTCAAGGCGACCGGCCACCCCATCATGACCTCCCTCGAACCCGGAGAGACCTGGGTCTGGTGCTTTGTCGACGAGCAGGCGCTGACCGAATAGCCGCCCGCTTCTTCACTGGAAGGCGGTACAAACTCCGGGCATGGAGGGGCACGCGTAGCAAACCGAGTTTTTCCCCAGCACGGCGCAATCGGCGTTCGACTGGCAGGGCAGCGCACACACTTGGCCGATAACCCCGTGGCACAAGCCGTCGGGCCCTTCCGCAAGGTAGGTCATGCATACAAGGGGCGCGACGCAGGGGTCGGTCGCGCCTCCGGCGGCCCCTGCGTCGACCGAGCAAGACGTGAGGGCCGAGCGCGACTGACCGCAGCCACCGAGGACAGCGAGTCCCAACCCTACGGCCGCAATCCGCTCGCGCATTCGTAAACCTTGGCTCCGGCCCACGTGTCGCATAGGGCAAGGGTGGGTGTCCACTCCGAAGCGGACGCAACGTCCGCCGGCCGGGGACCGATGGGTGGGGGCCATGCCGACGCCCGTCCGGTCCAAGTCGCGCCGCGTACGTCCCGCCCCGCCGCGGCCTCACTCGGCCGCTCTTTTGGCCATCCCGATCGTCGCCGGAAGCCCGCTGGGTTGTTCCGCAGGCTCGTCGGCTTCGGACGAGGACTGCTCGCAGACCGCGCCCGCGCTCGTTGCCTGTCCTGGAGGGGCGGTGGTGCAAGGCATCGACGTGTCGACGTATCAGGGGCGCATCGTCTGGTCGCGTGTGAAGGCAGCGGGAATTGCGTTCGCGTTCGCGCGCATCAGCGACGGCACGACCGCGCCGGATCCTGAATTCGACGAGAACTGGACCGCGATGAAAGAGGCCGGCGTCATCCGGGGGTCCTATCAATACTTTCGCGCCAGTGAGGACGTCTTGGGCCAAGTCGGCCTCGTCGTCGCGGGCTTGAACGACGCGGGTGGCCTTTTGCCCGGCGACTTGCCGGTGGTCATGGACATCGAAACGGCGGACAATCAGT
>Ga0265318_10002094_pt1 | contig 10917 bp, 6 predicted proteins | sample 4821metaG_FD_192431 | JGI IMG/M metagenome (GOLD analysis project Ga0265318, IMG submission 192431) | Rhizosphere microbial communities from Carex aquatilis grown in University of Washington, Seatle, WA, United States - 4-8-21 metaG | ecosystem: Host-associated > Plants > Roots > Rhizosphere >... | reverse complement strand
CGCCTCATCAACCAATTCAAGCAGGAGTTCGAAAAACTTTTCGCCGAAACCCTCGCCCGCCTCGACGCCGCCGCGATGACCGCCCGCCTCGCGCCGCCGGTGGACCCCACCCTCCCCGCGCCCGATTCCGCGCCCGGCCTGCTGCACCCACTCACGCAGACGCGCCGCGAGGTCTGCGCGCTCTTCCGCAAAATCGGCTTCACCATCGCCGAGGGGCCGGAACTCGAAACCGAGTGGTTCAACTTCGACGCGCTCAACACTCCGCCCGACCACCCCGCGCGCAACGAACAGGACACCTTTTACCTCCCCGATGCCACGCCCGTCGGCAATGTTTCCCGCCGCGGCAGTGAACGCTACCTGCTGCGCTCGCACACCTCGACCGTGCAAATCCGCACCATGCTCAAGGAAAAACCGCCGCTGCGCATTCTCGCGCCGGGCCGCGTTTTCCGCCGCGACAGCATTGACGCCACCCACAGCGCGAATTTTCACCAAGTCGAGGGCCTCTGCGTGGATAAGCGTGTGACCGTCGTGGACTTGAAGGCGGCGCTGGATTATCTGGTGCGCGGACTTTTCGGCCACGGCGCGCAAGTGCGCCTGCGCCCGTCGTTCTTCCCGTTTACCGAGCCGAGTTTCGAAATGGATTTTACGTCGCCCGATTTGGGCAAGCTCTCCGGCAAATGGCTCGAACTCGGTGGCTGCGGCGTCGTGGACCCCGAGGTCTTCAAAGCCGTCGGCCTCAATCCCGCCGAATGGACCGGCTACGCGTTCGGCTTTGGCCTCGAACGCATCGCCATGGTCCGCGCCGGCCTGGACGACATCCGCCATTTTTATCAGAACGACTTAAGATTCCTCCGGCAATTCGCGTGAACGCCAGAATGGAAAATGGAAGATGGAAAATGGAAAAATAAACCAAACTTGCCTGTAAAATTTCCCGTTTGCCTCCTTTCGTTTTTTCCATCTTCCATTTTTCATCTTCCATTTCACTTCCCCCATGCGCCTCTCCCTTTCCTGGCTCAAAAAATATGTGAACCCCGGCGCTGTCACGCCCGAGGAGTTGAAGCGCGCGCTGCCGATGATCGGCCATGAGGTCGAAAGCCTCGAACTCAAGGGGCTGCCGTCGTTGCAGCAGGTTGTCGTCGGCGAAATTTTGACGAGTGCGCAACATCCGAACGCGGACAAACTTTCCGTCTGCTCGGTGCAAACTTCCTTGTCCGAGCCGCCGCGCCAAATCGTCTGCGGCGCAAAAAATTACAAAGTTGGCGACCGTGTGCCCGTCGCGCTGCCGGGCGCAAAACTGCCGGGCGATTTCACCATCAAGCGCTCGAAGCTGCGCGGCGTCGAGAGCGACGGCATGATGTGCTCCGCCAAGGAACTCGGCCTCGGCGACGACCACGGCGGCCTGATGATTCTCGAAAACCGCCCCGAAATCGGCACGCCGATCAATAATTTATTTCCCGAGCCGGATGCCGTGTACTCGCTTGAATTGACCGCAAACCGCGGCGATTGCTGGAGCCATGTCGGCATCGCGCGCGAACTCGCCGCGCTCTACGGCCAGCCGCTGCACACGCCCGCGCCCAAATGCGCGCCCGCCGCGCAGCCCGCGCCCGGCCCCGGCCATCTGCTCACCGCCCTGCGCGTCACCTCGCCCGATTGCCCTTACTATATTGCCGCCGCGATTCGCGGGGTGAAGATTGGCCCCAGCCCGGCCTGGCTCAAGCGCGACCTCGAGGCCGTCGGCCTGTGCGCCATTAACAATGTCGTGGACGTGACCAACTGGGTCATGCTCGAACTCGGCCAGCCGCTGCATGCCTTCGACGCGAAAAAAATTCGCGGCGCGGAAATCGTCGTGCGCGCGGCGAACGCGGGGGAGAAAATCACCACGCTCGACGGCAAGGAGCGCGCGCTCGACCCTTCCATTCTGGTCATCGCCGATGCCGAGCGCCCGCTCGTCGTCGCCGGCGTCATGGGCAGCGTGGACGCCGAAGTGGACGCGACCACCACCGACATTGTTTTGGAAAGCGCGTGGTTCCGCCCCGGCGCGATTCGCCAGGCGACACGCCTGCTCGGCCTGCCTACCGACAGCTCGCAGCGTTTCGCGCGCAATGTGGACCCCGCCATCGTCGTCCTCGCCGCGCGGCGCGCGCTCGATTTGATTTTGGAAACCGCCGGCGGCGAACTCGTGTCGCATTACGCCGTGCATGGCGCGCCGCCGCGCGGCGGCAACACCATCGAAATCACGCCGGAATTTGTGCGCGAGCGCCTCGGCTTTGCGGTGGGCGACAAGGATATCCACGGCATTTTCGAGCGCCTCGGCTTTGCGGTGCAATCCGGCCCGGCGGGCACGCCCTGGCAGGTCAGCGTGCCCAGCGCGCGCGGCGAAGTCGCCCGGCCCATTGATTTGGTCGAGGAATTTTTGCGCATTCACGGCACCGATAAAATTCCCGCGACCCATGTCGTCGTGGCTGGTTCCGACCGCGAGGACGACGCGCAAGGCACTTTCGGCCTGCGCGCGGCGGAATTTCTCGCCGCCCGGCAATTCGCCGAGTGCGTGCATTACTCGCTACGTGACAGCGCGGAGTTGTCGAAGTGGCAATCGGATTCCACCGCCGCCGCGCTGGCCCTCGCCAATCCGCTGACCAGCGAGATGGGCTGCTTGCGCCCGTCGCTCGTGCCCGGCCTCATCGAAGCCCTGCGCCGCAACGCCGACCACGGCAACGGTCTCCCGCGCCTCGCCGAATGTGGCCGCGTCTTCCGCGAGAACGACGGCGTCCTGAACGAATTGGAAGCCGTCGCCTTCGTCATCCCCGCCGAATCCGGCGAGCGTTCATGGAAACAAATTCCCGTCCCCGATTTTTATTCCGTCAAAAGCCTCGCCACGCAACTCGCCGCGCACCTGCTTGGCGTCGAGGCGAGTGCGTTCGATTTCTCCCCCATCGGCCCGCGCCCGTTGTGGCAAAGCGGCCATGCCGCTGAATCCGGCTGCTGGGTGAAGAACGGTTTTCAAATCAAGTGCGGCCTCGTCAGCCCCGCGCTGACCAAAGAAAAAGGCCTCGACGGCTTCGTTTTCGCCGGCGAACTCCTCGTGCGCCCGGATTTCCTGGCGAAGGCCCAAACCCGCGCGCGCTTCCAAGCCTTCTCCGCCTACCCGCCGACGACCCGCGACCTCGCCCTCGTCGTGGACGAAGCCGCCCCCGCCGAAACCGTCCGCAAGGAAGTCGAAACTGCCGCCCGCGCCGCCACCGGCCCCGCCTTCGCCGTCGAATCAGTGACTATCTTTGATCTCTACACCGGCACCGGCCTCCCCGCCGGCAAGAAGAGCCTCGCCTTCGCCCTCCGCTTCCGCTCCCTCGAACGCACACTGAAAGATGATGAAGTGAATGCAATCTTCACCGCCATTCAGCAAACGCTGACCGCAGGCGGGAAATATGCGGTTCGCTCTTAGCATCGAAATCTCGAATTTACGTCGATGAACCATTGAATCGTTACCAATTTAGAATGAGCACCGAGATCGCTCAATTTGAAGTCGAAACGACTTTTGCCTTACCCCGACGACAAGCAATTGTCGTCGGCGGAAAAATTCTTTCCGGCTCAGTAATAGCAGGCATGAACGCAAAGGTTTTAATGGACAGCAAACCATGCATGGCCGCCAGCGTGTCGGCCATTGGATTTCTTCTGTGCAAAGGCGGTCGGGAGATTACGAGCCTTGTGCTTGATGTGCCGGAGACCAATACTCAGGAATTATGGGTAGAAATGTGCAAACCAGGCGACGTCATTTCAGTTGTGCCTGCAGGCAAAGACAATAATACCGCTAGTTAGGGTCGCCAAGCAGACCCCGCTATCGCGAAAAGTGTTTTAGCATTTCGTTCCATTTTGGATGTGCAACGGATTTGACCGGACGGCGCTTTTTTGCCAAGCTAATTGGCATGAGCACGGTGCAAGAAATTGAATCAGCCATCGAAGTCCTACCGCGTCAGGACTTTCTTTGCTTGGTGGATCGGCTGCGCGGTCGCCATGCCGACGCCTGGGATCGGCAAATCGAGGAAGACGCCAAAGCTGGACATCTTGATGCCTTGTGGGAAGAAGCCCGCTGCGAAATCGCCGAGGGCAAAACCCGTTCCCGTGATGCGCTGGCGCGGTAAGTCCCGCAGGGACGGCAGGAAACAACCCACCGCTTTAGCGGTGGGCAGTCTGAAGGAGAAAAATCAAGTCCCGGAGGGACGAAAGAAGAGGCGTTTTCTTTCGTCCCTCCGGGACTCAAGATTATTTTTTATGCCGCCTCCCAGCGTTGAAACGCTGGGTTATTTTCTATCGTCCCTCCGGGACTCTCCATTTGCGCCGATCAAGCTCCTATTAATATCGCAAATTGCGATATCAAGTTCACAACCTCGTGACGGCCAGTCACTACCATCCCGCCGCTATTCCAAAAGCGAACTTGGCGCTTCGACCTGGACCGCGTAGCGGTCGGTCGAAAATAGCCGTAGGCTTCAGCCCACGGAATCGGTGTGTGAGAGCGGAATTGCGTCGCGTAGCGACGCCTGATCGTCAGCGCAGAGTTTCAAGCGTCGCTACGCGACGCGGTGGAAATCGCCCCATGTATTCCGTGGGCTGAAGCCCACGGTTACTATCGTTGCCTCGCTACGCGAGGCGAAGGCACTCAATTCGAGTGTGCAAATAACAAAAAGGTGGCATAGCCATACGGCTATTTTCACTCCTCACTACGCGAGGTCCGAGGCCAGCCACTTTTCCACAAACCCCTTCGACTCCAGCACTTGCTCCTTTTGCAGTTTTGGGCTGAGTTCGATGACGAGGAGGTGATCGGGCCGGATGAACCTGCGAATCATTTTCCAATTCACGAGGCCGGTCGAAATCTGCTGGTGGTCCTTGCCTTCGGCGCTGACGTCGTGCAGGTGGAACCCCATCAGCCGCGCGTGGTTTTTCTCCAGGAAATCCTCGTGGTCAATGACGCCCTCGCAGTGCTTGATGCAGGCGTGGCCGGTGTCGTGCCAGCCGCCGCACACATTGAGGTCGTCCACGCTCGCCAAAAACGCGTCCATGTGCTCGTCGAGCGGCAACTCCAGCAAGCCTTCGCGGTTTTCGCAGCCAAATTTGACGCCCGCTTCGTGCGCGCGATTGGTGACATCCGCGAGGCAGTCCTGAATGCGCGAGTAGTGTTTTGGCGCGACCTTGCGGAGTTTGCCGAGGAGCGTCCCGATTTCCTCCTGAAAGTCCGCGTTCTCGCGCAGCTTGGAAAATTCGAGCGCGTGTTCGAGCGCCTCGACTTTGCGCGCCGGATCCATCAGGAAAAAAAACACGCTGCCCAAGTGAGTGATTAACACGTGCGCCCCGACCCGTTCGGCGAAATCGAGCGAGGCCAGCGTGTGCCGCCGCCAGAGGGCGCGTTCGCTGTCCGCGGGCGAACTGGGCTGATAGAGATTCGGCGCGGGGCTGGTGATGCCCGCCGGCAGAGGACAAAAATTGTGCGTCGAGCTGATTTTGATGAAGCCCTCTTCGACCGCCTTGAGGATGCCCGGCACCAGGGTAACACGAATGCCGTGGCTCAACTCGGCATGGCTGAAGCCCAAGTCCGCCATCTCGCGCATCATTTCATAGCCGTCCTGATGCCGGCCCGAAAGCCAGCAGGACGAGAGCGAAATTATCGGGGCGGCGGGCATGACTCGGATGGGGTAGGGATGGCTCTCCGAGCCGTCCGCGGACCCGCCCAAGCGGAATCCCTACCAGGCCCCGGCTAGGTTACATGTTCTCGTAGCGCTGGCGCAGCATGTTGGTGAAGGCGGAGACCTTCTCCTTGCGGCGGCGCACTTCGCAAGGCTTCTCGAAGTAGCGCTTGGCGCGCACGTCGCGGATGATACCCTCGCGGTCCAGCTTCTTCTTGAGCCGGCGCAGGGCCTTGTCCATCGGTTCGCCTTTGCGAATCTTGATTTCTACGGGCATACGGTATAGGGCTGTGTTTTGCGGGAAAGCTGTCTAGCAAACCGGGTTGGCCCCGCCGAGTCAACGGCGATTTTCAACCCCGCCCAACTTCCTTAAACCATCCTTTTTGTGCCCCACGAACCCACCACCCCGCCCGCCTGGCTCTCCGACCCCACCCGCGCCGCCGACTTGCTCGACCGGCTGGCCGCGCGGCTGACTCCCCATCGCCGCGAGCGCATTGAGGCCGTGCTGGCCCGGCGCACGCGCTACCTCACGGTCGCGCTGGAGGACATTTACCAGCCGCATAATGCGGCGGCGGTGCTGCGCTCGTGCGACGGCTTTGGGGTGCAGGACGTGCATGTCCTCGAAAACCTGAACACGCTGCGGCTGCGTGCGAAAGGCTCAAACGTCTCGATGGGCACGGAACGCTGGCTGACGCTGCACCGGCACCGTCTGGCCAAGGGCGCCCCGGCGGAAGCCGCCGCGGCCCATGCCGCGACCGCCGAAGCCGCAAAGACCTTGCACGCCCAAGGCTACCGCATCGCGGCGCTTACGCTGCGCGGCGCGCCGATAGATTTGGCGGAAGTGCCGCTCGACCGCCCGCTCGCGCTGTTCATCGGCACGGAGCTGACCGGCCTTAGCGACGCCGCGCACGAAGCCGCCGACTTCGCGGTGAAACTGCCGATGGAAGGCTTCGCGCAAAGTTACAACCTCTCCGTGTGCACGGCGCTATGTCTCTATGAACTGACCCGCCGCCTGCGCGACCCGCGCGGCAAAATCGCCTGGCAACTGCCGGAGGATGAAAAACGCCTGCTGTTTTACGAATGGGTGCGCCGCGATGTGCCTGGCGCGGAGGAGTTGTTGGCGCGATGGGGTGCCTGACCGTCTCGGGATTCCCAACCACCGCCGACGTTTCCTATCGGTCTCACGGCGCGGGCGACGCAGGTCCTTTTGCACCGGGCCGGTATAACTGATGCACCATCTCGAAACCGGTCTGGTCCGACTGGAGCGCCTGAGCCTGGTTGCGCTTTAACGCGGTCAGTTGCTCGGGATTCAAAATCGCCGCGGCTTTTTCGGCGATTTGGTTTTGCAGTTGCTGTTCCTCCTGGAAATGGGTGGCGATCTCCGCGTCGGTGATGGTGCTCAGATTCAGGCTCGGACTCTTCAGATCCACGGTGAACTTGAAATTGGTTCGCTCCTGATAGAGTAAATTGACCAACGCGTCCGACTGGGCCTGGGTCAGGGGTTGGCTCGTGTTTGCGAGGCTCGTGTTGAGGGCATTCACTTCGGTCAAATCGGGTTTCTGGTCCATGTAATTCTTGAAATAGGCATAGTCACCGTCATTGTTGAGGAATTCCTCCACTTTGGCGTCCGAGGCGGATTTGAGATCCTCTTGCTGCTGCCGCAGCGCCGCGCGATCCGCCACGGTCAGGCTGGGATCCATGAGCTTCAGGATTACATCATCCTGGCTCGTTTCGCGGTCGGTGAGCAGCGAGAGAAAATGATCGTGCTCGTCGGCCGACAAATTGAAATGCCCGATCATGTCGGCGTATTCCTTTTCCGCGTCCTGTTTGGCGTCGGCGGCCTCGGACGCGCGAAACGCGGGCGAATTGAACATGTCCATGGCCACCTTGACATAAGCATTGTCCCCGGGGCCGGGCGCGGCCGCCGGGCCGGGCAGGCTCATCTCTTTGATCTGTTGGGCGAAATGCTCATTCACCATCGCCTCCACCTTGGCCGCGATGGGTTTCAACTCCTCGTCGCTGGGCACGCCATTGAGGCCACTCAACGTCAGTGAAATATGGGCGTCGTTGCGAAATTGGACCACATGGCCCTGGCCGAGATCCTTAATCTGCCTGGCATCTTTGATTCTTTGGACGGTGGCGGCCCGGGCGGATTTATCCGCCAGCGTTAACTGGTCGCGCAACTGGATTATCTCCTGATGTTGCTGGGTGAACGAGGCCGCAGCCGCAAGCAAAACAGCCGCCGCAAGGATGATTTTGGTTTTGGTGGTCATGACGAAAGTTTTGGCGAGCCAGCCGGCGGTTTGGGCAGTGCCGAAACTGGCAACGGAGGTGCTGACCATGCTGGCGGCGAGGCCGGCGGGCGCCGCTTGGACGGAATTGCCGGCAATCAGAGTGGCGACCAGCGCCGCGCTCGCCAGCACCCCGCGCCGGGCAAAGTGCCGGCGCAATTTCTCCAAGGCCCTTGCGACCCGCTTTTGCACAGCGCCATCCGACAAGGCGAGGGCCACGCCAGTTTCACGCAGGCTCTTGCCTTCGAAATAGCGCAACATCACGACTTGGAGTTCAATCGGCTTCAACTGTAACATGGCCTCGTCCAGATACGGGCTGATTGCAGCCCAGGTGGCCGGGCAATTATCTTCAAGGGCGGAACGTTTCATGGCTTCAGTCTCCCGACCGCGGCGGCGGTTTTCGGTGCGGATGGTTTGGATGGCGGCGTTGTGCGTGGCGCGATATAACCAACTGGCCAAGGCCCCGGGGTCACGGATGGTATGCGCCTTTTGCGCCAATCCGATGAAGACCGTCTGGGCGACGTCTTTGGCCAAATGCGGGTCTCCCACCATCCGCCGGGCTGCGGAATAGACCAGATTGACGTAGCGAGCCACCAGCGCTGCAAAGGCTGGCTCCGAGCGATGGTCCACGTATGCACGCAATAGCTCACGGTCTTCCATGACGTTTTTCAGGATAAAGGAAGCCGCCGATAATGAAAATACGCCAAATTTTCCGCATTACTTCACTTTCACCTGCGCTGGACAAAGTGAAAAAATTGGTTTAATTTGCGCTTTCCCCCCACCCCGAATATGCCTATCCCCCTCAAGCCTGCTTTTGTGCTCGTTGGATTTGTAATGGCCAGTCGGTGCGCCCACGGCGCCACGGCCCCCGAAGCGCCGAGTGAGTGGGTTGACCCCGCCACCGGCCACGTGATTGTGCGGCTCTCGAAGGAAGCGCCGACGGCGAGCATGTATTTCCACCAAAATGGCTACACGCCGGATGGAAAAAAGCTGCTCATCTTCACGCCCGAAGGCATGTCCACCGTGGATTTGCAAACGCATAAGATTGATTTGCTGGTGCCGGGCTTCCGGGCCTTGTCCATGAGCATGAGCAACGGCATCGAGGTGAGCCGCAAGGAGCCAGTGGTGTATTACAACCAAACCATCAATGGAAAGAACGCCGTCATTGCGATGAATATGAACACGCACGAGTGGAAGGAGGTCGCGGAATTGCCGACGGGTGCGACTTTGGGCGGATTAACCCCCGATGACAGTATGATTATCGGCATTCGGAATGTCGGCGGCGGCCGCGGCGCAGCGGTGGGAACTCCGGCGACAGAAACCCCCACCAGCCCATTCCCGGAGACGCCGCAAGGCTCCGGCACGCCGACCAATCCCACTCGCGGAACTCCCACCAACCTTGGTCGCGGCACGCCCGCCAGCCCGACGGCGCAAACCCCCACCAATCCTGGGCCGGGCACGCCGACGAGTCCCCGCCCCCAGACGCCGACGGCAATCCGGCCGCAAACGCCGGCCACCCCCAACCCGCAAGTGGCCGCCGCCTCGGGCCGCGGCGCGAGAGCCGGCGGCGGTGCGGGCGGCCAGAGCAAGCAAATCTACACGGTCAACCTCAAGACCGGGGAAACCAAGACGTTCTTTCCCAGCGAGGATAATCTGAGCCACGACAATTTGAACCACTTCGAAACCTCGCCGACGGATCCGAACCTGATCCTGTTTGCGCACGAAGGCAATTGGGCGACGATGGAGCGCATCTGGACCATGCACACCGACGGCACCGGCCTCAAGCTCATGCACGTCCGCACGATGCCGAATGAAATTGCCGGGCACGAATTTTTCAGCCGCGACGGCGAGTGGGTCTATTACGATTTGCAGACGCCCGAGTCGGTGCAGTTCTGGCTGGCGGGCGCAAACGTCAAAACCGGCGAGCACATCCGGTATCCGATTGAGCGCAGCGAATGGTCGGTGCATTACTATGTGTCATGGAACGGGAAGATGTTTTTGGGCGACGGTGGCGGCCCCAACAGCGTGGCCAACCGCCTGCCCGGCCAGGGCAAGCTGAACCCGCCGCAAAACGGCCAGTGGATGTATTTGTTTACTCCCACGGGGGAATACACGACCATGGATGTGAACGGCGAAAAGGTGAAGGTCGGTAAATTGAACGTGGAAAAACTGGCGGACTTGCGAAAGCACGACTATGGCAATGGCGAGCCGACGCGCGTCGAGCCGAATGGCACGTTTACGCCGGATGACAAATGGATTACCTTCCGCTCAAACATGGAAGGCGCCCTGCACGTTTATGAAGTCGAAGTGGCCAAGGCCACGCCGGACGAAATCAAGCGAATTGACGCCGAATGGGCGGAGTATAAAGCGGCCACGGCCAAATAAACCTGCGCGGCAGCTTTGCGGCCAAACCGCGAGATAAATTCTTATTTACTCGCGCGACGGCGACGCCAGCCCGCGAGGAGGAGCGCGCCCGCCCCGGCGAGGAGGGCGCCGACGCCCGGTTCCGGAACCAGGACGAAGGCGACTTCATTGCCATTCAGGTCTATGCCGGTGCCGATGATCTGGCCGGCATCGTTGATGCCGATGGCATTGTCCAAATATTGAAAGCCGCCAGCGGCCAGCACATTTGCCCCCAAAATAGTATTGAGGTCATGGAGCGCGCCACCCCAGTAAATGAACGCGTCAGTTTGGTTGTAGTCGGGATCAAGCGGGGCGGAGCCGACGATGGTGCCGTGGTTGTTAATGGCGTTGGGCTGAATGGTGGTCCCGGTGCCGAGGTGTCCGAGATTGGTTAATGTCCCACCGCTGTAAAGAAAGCCGTTATTGTCCGAGCTGCCAAAAACCCCGCTGGTGCCGATGATGGCGCCGGCATTATTCATCGCGGAGGAGCCGCTGTAATTATCGCCCGGCAGCGGCCCGATGGTAATGGTGCCCGTGCCATTGTAGAA
>Ga0265318_10002093_pt1 | contig 10922 bp, 10 predicted proteins | sample 4821metaG_FD_192431 | JGI IMG/M metagenome (GOLD analysis project Ga0265318, IMG submission 192431) | Rhizosphere microbial communities from Carex aquatilis grown in University of Washington, Seatle, WA, United States - 4-8-21 metaG | ecosystem: Host-associated > Plants > Roots > Rhizosphere >... | reverse complement strand
ACGCTCTGGGCGCGCCGCCAGCGCGACCTGCCGCGCGCACCGGGGCAGCTTCGCTTTGCGATCACGCAGGGCGGGCTCGACACAGAGCTGCGCGCGCGCTCCTCCGAGGAGCTCGTGCCGCTCGACTTCGACGGCTACGCGATCGGCGGGCTCTCGGTCGGCGAGGAGCGGGCGCCGATGTTCGCCGCCACGACCGACGCGGCGTCGTTCCTGCCCGCGGACAAGCCGCGCTACTTCATGGGCATCGGCGACCCGGAAGGTGTGATCGAGGTGATCGCGCGGGGCGTCGACATGTTCGACTGCGTCCTGCCGACCCGCACCGCACGCACGGGCAGCGCGCTGACCTGGGAGGGGCGGCTCAACCTCCGGAACGCCCGCTTCGCGCGCGACCCGCGCCCGCTCGACGAGAGCTGCGCGTGCCCGGCCTGCACGACCTTCACGCGCGCGTACATTCGCCACCTCGTCAACCAGCAGGAGATCCTCGGCCTGCGCCTGCTGAGCCTGCATAATCTGCGCTTCCTCCTCGACCTCGTCGCCGCGGCACGGATCGCAATCGCGCGCGGCGACTTCGCGAGCTGGAGAGCGGACGCGCTTGCGCGCCTGCCGGGGCCGACAGCGGAGACTTCATGAGCGGAGCAGCCGTACTCGTCATCGTCGTCGCGTTCGGGTTTCTCTACCTCGTGCTCCTCCGGCCGCAGAAGCGGCGCCAGGTGGCCTCGCAGCAGATGCTCGAGAGCCTCGAGGTCGGCGACGAGGTCGTCACCGCGGGCGGGATCTTCGGCACGATCACCGCGCTGGACGAGGACGAGGTGCGCGTCGAGATCGCGCCGGAGCTCCAGGTGCGGGTCGCCCGGCGGGCGATCGGGGCCGTCGTCACGCCGCACGGCGAGCCCGACGACGCCGAGCCCACGCCCTTCGGGGACGACGGCTAGGCTTCCCAGGACACGTGAGCGACCGGCGCAAGCACCTGATCCTGATGGGCGCAATCGTGGCGGCGCTCGTCGGCGCGGTCCTGCTGGCCGTACCCGGCTCCCCGATCCACCGCAAGCCGACGCTGGGCCTCGATCTCCAGGGCGGCCTCGAGGTCGTGCTCAAGGCCGTGCCGCCGAAGGGCCATGTTCTCACGCCGGCCGACATGGACCGGTCGGTCTCGATCATGCAGAGCCGCATCAACAAGCTCGGCGTCACCCAGCCGGAGATCCGCAAGCAGGGCAAGGACCAGATCGTGATCCAGCTCGCCGGCGTGCACGACCCGGCGACCGCCGCCAGGCTGATCGGCAAGACCGCCCAGCTGCAGCTCTACGACTTCGAGGCCGACCTCGTCCCCGGGGTGTCGGCCGACCTCAACGGCAACCCGATCGCGACGCCGTCGCTCTACGCCCTGCTCACCCAGGTGCAGAAGCAGGCCGCGAAGGGCTCGCCCGAGGCGTTCTACCTCTTCCGCAACGTGAAGGCGACCGTCAAGACGACGAAGAAGGTGACGGTCAAGGGCAAGAACGGCAAGAAGACGACGATCCTCAAGCCGGCGAAGAAGGCCGTCCTCAAGCACACGCTCCTGCAGGGGCCGGCCGACACACGGAGCGCGCTGCTGAAGCCCTACCAGGGCAAGCTCCCGGCGAAGTCGCAGGTGCTCGAGGTGCCGCCGAACACGAGCGTCGTCAGCTGCCCGGTGGCGAACGGCTGCATCGGCTCGGCCGCCGCCTCGCCGAACGGGGTCTACTACTACCTCTTCAAGTTCTTCCCCGACCGGAAGACGGGCAACGGGCCGATCCCGGAGATGACCGGCGGCGACCTCGTCCTCTCCGGTACCCGCGCCGACTTCGGGCAGAACAACAACCCGATCGTCCTGCTCCAGTTCACGAGCCACGGCTCCCACCAGTTCGAGCGGGTGACGAAGGACGAGTGGCAGCGCGGCCGGACGAAGTGGGAGCTCGCGGGCCGTCCCGCAGTCCCGGCCGGGCAGGCGAGCCCCTACGTCCAGCACTTCGCGATCGTGCTCGACAACCAGCTCCAGTCGACGCCGTACATCGACTTCACGCAGAGCAATCTCGAGAGCGGCATCTCCGGCAACGCCGAGATCGACATGGGGCAGGGCGGCACCTTCCAGGACGCGAAGAACCTCGCGCTCGTGCTCCAGACCGGTGCGCTGCCGGTCACGTTCAACCAGATCGAGCGCACCGACGTCTCGTCGACGCTCGGCAAGGACTCGCTGACGCAGGCGTGGCACGCCGCCCTGATCGGCCTCCTCGTCGTTGCGCTCTTCCTGCTCGTCCTGTACCGCTTCCTCGGCCTCGTCGCAGTGATCGGCCTGGCGATCTACGCCGCCTTCTACTACGCCGCGATCCTGCTCTTCAACGTGACGCTGACGCTGCCTGGGTTCGCCGGCCTGATCCTCACCATCGGCGTCGCGGCCGACGCCAACGTCGTCGTCTTCGAGCGCATCAAGGAAGAGGTGCGGTCCGGGAAGTCCGTGCGCGCCGCCGTCGCCGCCGGCTACGGCAAGGGCTTCCACACGATTCTGGATGCGAACGTCGTCACGGCGATCACCGCGCTCGTGCTGTTCCTGATCGCGGTCGCGGACGTGAAGGGCTTCGCGCTGATGCTGCTGATCGGCACGCTGATCTCGCTGCTGACGGCGGTGGCGGCGACACGCGCGCTGCTCGGGCTGCTCAGCGGCTTCCGCTGGTTCAGCAACCCGCGCTTCATGGGCGCGCAGGGACAGCAGACGGCGCAGTGGCTGCAGATCGACTTCATGCGCCGCCGCTACCTGTGGTTCGCCATCTCCGGCGTGATCATCGTCGCGGGCGTCGCCTCGCTCGGCGTGCGCGGCCTCAACTTCGGGATCGACTTCAAGGGCGGCACGCAGTTCGAGTTCAAGACGCACAGCGCCCAGACGACGAATGCGATTCGCAGCGTCGCCGTCACCGCAGGCCAGGCCGACGCGGTCGTCCAGGGCCGCGGTAGCGCGGTGAACGGGAAGTACACGAGCTGGCAGGTGCGTACGAGGTCGCTCAAGCCGGCGGCGCAGAGCAGCCTCGAGCAGGGCCTGACGCAGAAGGTCGGCGCCTACGCGAGCGGCACGAAGAACGTCTCGGCCAGCTTCGGCCACCAGATCGCGATCGACGCGATCTGGGGGATCGTCGTCTCGATGCTGCTGATCATCGTCTACATCGCGCTGCGTTTCGACATCAAGTTCGCGTTGCCGGTGATCATCGCGATGCTCCACGACATCGCGATCACGGTGGGCGTGTACTCGCTCGTGTACAAGGAGGTCACGATCGACACCGTTGCCGCGGTGCTCACCGTGCTCGGCTACTCGATCTACGACACGATCATCATCTTCGACCGCATGCGCGAGAACATCCCGCTGATGCGGCGGCAGCCGTTCGCGACGATCGCGAACGTGTCGCTGTGGGAGACGATCCGCCGTTCGCTGGCCACGACCTTCATCACGCTGCTCCCGATCACCGCGCTCGAGATTCTGGGCGGGACGACGCTGAAGGACTTCGCGTTCGCGCTGATGATCGGCGTCACCTCCGGTGCGTACTCGTCGATCTTCATCGCGGCGCCGCTGCTCACGATGTGGAAGGAGCGCGAGCCGGAGTACGCGAAGCGGAAGCAGTACACGGGCGGGGAAGAGGCGGTGGCGGTCGTGGACGCCCGGAAGCACGGACGCCGCAAGCTCGACCGGGGCGCCGTCGCGCTGCACGACTCGGAGGCGGCGCTTGCCGCCGAGCCCACGCCGGAGCTCGTGGACGCGATCACCGCGACGCCCTCGGAGCCGTCCGCGCAGGCGAGGCGCGAGAAGCGCCGCCAGCGGCGGCGCACGAGGCCGCATGGCCGAGCGCGGTAGCGACCGGATAATCGACGCCGTCGAGGAGCTGCTCGCGGAGCTTCCGGCACGGCTGCGGGGCACCAGGGCGCGCTTCTCGGAGCAGGCGCTGGGAGGGCTGCGCAGCCTGATCGAGGAGCTGAACCTCGTCACGCGCGACGATCTCGCCGAGCTCGAGCTCCGGGTCGCCCAGCTCGAGCATCGGCTGCGCCTGCTCGAGCAGAGCCCGCCCGAATGACGTTCGCCGCCTACAGAGCTACGCTGAGAGCGTGAAGCTGCGGGGTCCGAGACCCGAGTCGCTGCTCGCCTGGGGAGCGGCGGTCGTCGGTCTGATCAGTGTCGTCTCCGCGCTGACGCCGGAGATGGCGGACCGCTTCCGGGTCGTCCACGGCGTGCTGCCGCCCGGCGGGATCGCGGCGGCGCGCATCGCGGCGCTCGCGTTCGGGATCGCGCTGATCTGGCTCTCGCGCTCGCTTGCGCGCCGCCGCCGGCGGGCCTGGCAGCTCGCGGTCGGAATCGTGCTCGCGTCGGCGGTCGCGCACCTGGCGAAGGGCCTGGACGTCGAGGAGGCGGTCATCTCGCTCGTGCTGCTCGCCGCGCTCATCCGCTACCGGCGCCGCTTCGACATTCCCGGCGACCCGGCGACGGTGCGGCCGCTGCTCGGTCTCGTGGTTGCGACCGGCGCCGTCGCGGCCGTCGTGCTCGGCATCGAGCTGCACGGCGGCGAGGTCCCGGACCGGCTGTCGGACTTCTTCACGGCACTCTCGATCCTGCTCGGCTTCTCGGCGCTGTTTCTCTGGCTGCGTCCGCTCTCGCAGGTGGTCGCGCAGACCGTCGGCGAGCGGCGCGTGGCCCGCGCGCTCGTGGACGCCTACGGCAGCGACAGTCTCTCCTTCTTCGCGTTGCGGCACGACAAGAGCTACTTCTTCTCGCCGACCCGGCGCGCGTTCCTCGCCTACCGGGTCGTCGCCGGCGCCGCCCTCATCAGCGCGGACCCGGTCGGCGACGACGAGGAGTTCGACGCGCTGCTCGCCGAGTTCCGGCGCGTCGCGCACACGCACGGCTGGCGCGTTGCCGTTCTCGGCGCGTCGCGTGACCATCTCGACCGGTACCAGCGGCTCGGCATGCGTGCGATCCCGATCGGCGAGGAGGCCGTGCTGCGCCCCGACGAGTTCTCGCTCGAAGGGCGCGCCATTCGCAAGGTGCGCCAGTCCGTCTCGCGGGTGACAAACGCCGGCTACCGGCTGCGCGTCGTTGCGGCCGAGGACGCGGACGACGAGCTGCGCGCGGAGCTCGACGCCGTGTCCGAGGCATGGCGCGGCAACCAGCCGGAGCGCGGCTTCACGATGTCGATCGACGACCTCTACGTCCCCGGCACCGTCTTCGCCGTTGCGGAATGCGAGCAGGGCCGTGTCGGCGGCTTCCTCCATCTGGCGCCGACGCAGGCCGGCGGCGGCTGGTCGCTCAGCACGATGCGACGGCGTCCCGACGTCCCGAACGGGCTGACGGAGTTCCTGATCGTCGAGACGCTCGCGTGGGCGAAGGGGGTGGGTGCGACCGAGCTCTCGCTCAACTTCTGCGTGTTCACCGAGTTCATCTCGGTCGAGCGCGCCGTGACCGTACCGCGGCGCGTGCTCCGGAAAGCGCTGCTTGCGGCCGACAGCGTCTTCCAGCTCGAGCGCCTGTACTCGTTCAACCGGAAGTTCTTCCCGGAGTGGCGTCCGCGCTACCTCTGCGTCGAGCGGCTGAGCGATCTCCCGATCGTCGGGCTCGCGTACCTCCACGTCGAGCAGCTGCTCGTTCCGCCGGGTCCATGGACGCGGCGTCCGCGGGAAGCGCTCCGCGCTTCCCGCGGGGGGTGAGGTTGCCGGGGAAAGTGCTGCGCACTTTCCCCGCGGGTGTTGTGCTCCGCAGAGCGCCCGGCGGCGGAGCCGCCGGGCTCTTATGTGACCAGAGGCGACCGGTTCGGGTAGCGCGGCCGGTGGTGGCTTCGCCATCCCCGTCCGCGTGAGGTCGGCCTCCGCCTAACGCCTGCGGCGTTAGCCTCCGGCCTGGACCGCTCCGGCGGGCGCCGGTTTTAACCTCCTCCGACTCGGACGGTCCAGGGCCGGAGCGAACGCGGCCGCAGGCGCGTTCGTGGAGGCCGGATCCACGCGTGCGGGGATGGCGAAGCCACCACCGCGCGCGCTCGCAGGGGCCTTCGCTCACGGCAGACAAGAGCGTGGCGGCTCTGCCGCCGCGCGCTCTGCGGAGCACAACATCCCCACGGCTGAAGCGCGAAGCGCTTCAGCCGTAGACTTCGCGTGATGGCGCAGCCAGCCACGCGAAGTCTTGCGCGCCTGTCGGAGATCGCGCAGGTGATGGTGCGGCACGGCTTCGGCTACTTCCTCGAGGCACACAAGCTCACCGACCTCCTGCCGGGCCGCTCGGCGGAGGTGCGCCTTGCGGCGGGCGCGAACGGCGGCGCGACCTCGACGCGCGGCCAGCACCTGCGCGAGCTGTTCGACGAGCTCGGGCCGACCTTCGTCAAGTTCGGCCAGCTGCTCTCGACGCGGCCGGACATCGTCCCGCCGGACATCATCGCGGAGCTGCGCCCGCTCCAGGACGACGTGCACCCGTTCCCGTTCGAGCAGGCGGAGCGCGTGATCGAGGAGGACCTCGGGAACACGCTGGCGCGGCTGTTCGTCGAGTTCGACCCGAAGCCGGTCGCGGCGGCGTCGATCGGCCAGGTCTACCGCGCGACGCTTCCGAACGGGAAGGAGGTCGCGGTCAAGGTGCAGCGCCCGGGAGCGCCGCGTCAGATCGAGGCCGACCTCGCCCTGCTCTACCAGGCGGCGCGGCTCGTGAAGGAGCGCGTGCGCGCGCTCGACTTCATCGACGCGCACTCGCTCGTCGACGAGTTCGCCCGCCAGCTCCGGCACGAGCTCGACTACCGGCTCGAGGCCAGGAACGCAGAGGGCTTCCGACGCAACTTCGCGGGCGACCCGCATGTCCACGTGCCGAAGGTCTACTGGTCGTACACGCGTGCACGCGTCCTGACGCTCGAGTGGCTCGAGGGCACGCACGTCCGGGACGTCGACGCGACCGCGCTCTCGCTCGAGGAGCGGCGCGAGCTCGCGTACCTGATCACCGAGACGTGGATGACGATGATCTTCCGGCACGGGTTCTTCCACGGCGACCCGCATCCGTCGAACATCCTCGTGCTGGAGGAGGCGGGCACGATCGGTCTGGTCGACTTCGGTGCGGTCGGCAAGCTCAGCGACGACGACATGACGAAGCTGACGCGGATCTTCATCGACGCCGCCGCCGAGAACATCGACGTGCTGCCCAAGCGGCTCGCCGATCTCGGCGTGCGCTATCCGAAGGAGCGCGAGCAGGAGTTCCTCGTCGAGCTGCGCGAGATCTACTACCGCTACTTCGGTGCGAGCCTCGCCGAGATCGACCCGATCCAGATCGTCCGCGAGGCGTTCCAGCTCATCTACACGATGAACCTGCAGCTGCCGACGCGCTTCCTGCTGCTCGACCGCGCGATCGCGACGCTCGGCTCGGTGGGGATCGAGCTGTATCCGGAGTTCAACGTGTTCGAGGTCGCCCGCCCGTACGCGCGCGGCCTGATGATGGAGCGATTCACGCCGGAGCGGATTGCGCGTCGTGCGCGGCGCGACGCGATGCGCTACGCCCACATCCTGCGCGAGGCGCCCTACCAGTGGTACGACCTGATGGAGCAGGTCCGGGACGGGCAGATCGAGGTCGGCTTCGTGCACAAGGGGCTCGAGGACTTCCTCGAGAGCCTGCAGCGGATCTTCAACCGGCTCGCGGTCGCCCTGATCGTCACCGGTGGGCTGATCGGCTCGAGCCTGATCGGGATCTTCGCCACGGGCGGGCCGCAGCTGCTCGGGGTCAACGTCATCTCGGTGATCGGTTTCGCGCTCTCGGCGGTGCTGGGCCTGTGGCTGCTCTGGGGGGTGGTCCGGAGCGGCAGGCTGTAGGAGGGTCTGGTATCATGCAACCGGTTGCAGATGACCAGCGCACCCGTCCACACCATCGCCGACATCGCCCGCCTCGCGGGTGTCTCGAAGTCGACCGTCTCGCGGGCGCTGAACGACAGCCCGCTGATCGGGGCGGAGACGAAGGAGCGGATCCGGGAGATCGCCCGCGAGCACCGCTTCGAGATGAACGACCCGGCGCGCCGGCTCAGCCTGAGACAGAGCCATGTGATCGCCCTCGTGACCTACGTGTACAGGGCCGAGACCTCGGTGCCCGACGCCTTCATGCTCGAGATCATGAGCGGGATCGCCGCCGGGCTGCATGCGAGCGGCTACGACCTGCTCGTCATCCAGGTCGGGCCGAACGACACGGATTGGGTGCGCCAGTACCTCGAGTCCGGCCGGGTGGACGGGTTCATCGTCATGTCCGCCACGTGTACGCAGCGGCACATCCGCTCGCTCGTCGACGCGAAGGCGCCGTTCATCATGTTCGGTATCCAGGAGGGGAGCAGCGGGTACTCCTCGGTCAGCGGCGACAACTTCGCCGGCGGCAAGGCCGCGACGGAGCACCTGCTCCAGGCCGGGAGGAGCAGGATCGCCTTCCTCGGCGGCTTCGCGAAGGCGGTCGAGGTCCAGGAGCGCTACCGCGGGTACGAGGCCGCCCTCCACGAGGCGGGCCGCGAAGTTGACCCGGCGCTCGTCGGGCACGGCGACTTCTCGGAGGCGTCGGGTGCGGCGGTCATGGGCGCCCTGCTCGAGCGGGCCCCCGATCTCGACGCCGTGTTCGCGAACAGCGACCTGATGGCCATCGCGGCCATGGAGGAGATCCGCGCGCGCGGGAGGCGCGTCCCGGAAGACGTCGCGGTCGTGGGCTACGACGACGTGCTGAGCGCGCGCCACAGCGACCCGCCGCTGACGACGATCAGGCAGAACGGGCCGCTCGCGGGCAGGCTGCTCGCGGAGAACCTGATCCAGCACCTGCGGACGGGTGTGGTCTCGAACGTGTCGATTCCGGCCGAGCTCGTCGTTCGGAAGTCGGCATGACCGCGTGCCCCTTTTTTCACGTACCGCGCAACCGGTTGCACGAATCCGCCAGGAGAGGAGTCGCATGATCATGCTTCCGCCCACAGCTCTGCCGACGAGGCTGCGCCTGCTCGTCGATCCGCCGCCCGCGTTCCCGCCGGTGCGGGACGTCACGTCCAGCCGCCTGCGCAGCGTGGCCGCCCGGTTGCTGCGCAGGCAGGCGCCGGCCGGCGAGGTCGCGCCGGACGAGCCTGCACACGCCGTGTCCTGGCTGAGTCTGTAGACAAGACGTCACGCTTTCGCGCGAAAGGACATCTGGCGCGGCCCGGCGGCCGCCGATACGTTCGGCCGCATGACCGCGCTCCTGCTCGCCGAGCCCGAGGAAGCGCTGCGCCGCTTTCTGGCGAGCCAGCTCTCCAGCGACGGCTTCGACGTGCTCGCGTTCAGTACGCCCGACGACCTCCCGCGCGCAGCGGAGCCGGACATGCTCCTGCTCGGCGATCCGAGCGCGCTCGACCGCGGCCTCGTCACCGACTGCCCGGTGATCGTGCTCGGAACCTCCGATCCGGCGACGCGCGTGCGTGCCCTCGAGCGTTGCGACGACTATCTGTCGCGGCCGTTCGCGTACGAGGAGCTCGTCGCCCGCATCCGTGCCGTGCTGCGAAGGCGGCCGCCGCGAGACGAGGTGCTCGACCTGGGCGAGCTCCTCGTCGACCGCGGTGCGAGGCGCGTGGTCGTGTGCGGCAGCGACGTGGTGCTGTCCGCGAAGGAGTACGCGCTGCTCGTGAAGCTCGCGTGCGATCCGGACCGCGTCTTCACACGGGAGGTGCTGCTGCGCGAGGTGTGGGGCTATCGCACCTTCGTGCCGACGCGCACGCTCGAGTCGCACGCCTCGCGTATCCGCTGCAAGCTCGCCCGCGCCGGCCTGACCGGCTGGGTCGTGAACCACTGGGGCGTGGGGTACAAGCTGCGGCCGTCGCCGCCGGCCTGAGGTTGTAATACGAAATGTGGTACAGTTGGCTCATGCCGAGGACGGTGCAGGCACGGTTGGACGAGCACTCCGAGCAGGACCTCGCCCTGCTTCGCAACGAGGGTCGCAGCGACTCGGAGGCGATCAGGCTGGCCTTGCACGAGGCCGCGGAGGCGCGGCGCCGAAAGAGCGCCCTTCGCCTCGAAGCTCAGACCGCGGCCGCCGATCCAGACGATCTCGCCGAAGCGCTTCGCGTCCGCCGGGAGATGGACTCCATCACCGCCGCCTGGGTCGAACCCCGGTAGACGGTGGTTCGAGGCGAGGTCTACCGGCTGCGCCTCCCGCGCGGCACGCGCGGTGTCGAACAGCGCGGTGCACGCTACGCCGTCGTCGTCCAGGCCGACGAACTGCTCGCCCTGTCGACCGTGCTGGTCTCTCCGACGTCGACGTCGGCGCCGGCGCGCTCTTTTCGACCGACGATCGAGATCGATGGGACGCTTACTCGCGTGCTCGTCGAGCAGACGACGGTGATCAGCCCCGATCGGCTCGGCAGCTCCGTCGGCCGCCTCGACGCCTCCGAGTTGCGCAACCTCGACGCAGCGCTCTCCGCCGTTCTCGGGCTCTAGGGCAGTACAACGTCCAGCCACGCGACCGCCGGCGCGATGTGCGCAGGGTCGATGGTGTGCCCGGCGTCCGACTCGTGGTACTCGACGGCGAGGCCGCCGGCTTCGAGCTGCGCCCGCGCGGAGCGCGCGAACTCGACGTTCATGATCGGGTCGCTGCGGCCGTGCGCGACGAAGACCTTCAGCCGCGGCCGCCCCGCGAAGTCGGGCTCCCAGCCTTCGACGACGGGGATGAAGCCCGAGAAGGCGAGGATGCCGGCCGGCGCCGGCCGGTCGGGGCCGAGCCCGAGCGAGTAGCTCATCACCGTCCCCATCGAGAAGCCGCCGAGCACCGTCCGTTCCGGGCCGAGGCCCGTGCGCTCGAACAGCTCGTCGTGGAACGCCGCCAGCTGCCGGTACGCCGAGTGAAACGTCTCGGGGTCGGGATACCCGACCCTCGGCACGAGATACCAGTGGTAGCCGGGCGAGCCCGGCAGCGTCAGCGGCGC
>Ga0265318_10002091_pt1 | contig 10924 bp, 10 predicted proteins | sample 4821metaG_FD_192431 | JGI IMG/M metagenome (GOLD analysis project Ga0265318, IMG submission 192431) | Rhizosphere microbial communities from Carex aquatilis grown in University of Washington, Seatle, WA, United States - 4-8-21 metaG | ecosystem: Host-associated > Plants > Roots > Rhizosphere >... | reverse complement strand
ATCGTACCAGCCGCCGAAATATCCCGAGGTGAGCCCGATCGTGACGCCGAACAGGCAGCCGAGCCCGGTCGAGCCCAAGCCCACCGCGAGCGAGATGCGCGCGCCATAAACGACGCGGCTCCACAGATCGCGTCCCATGAAGTCCGCGCCGAGCGGATGCGCACCGCCCGGGTAGGCAAGCGAAGCGCGCGGATCGGTCATCGTCGGATCGAAGCGCACGATGAAGGGCGCGAAGATCGCGATGAGCACGAACGCCGTCATGATCACGGCGCCCGCCGCGCCGAGCGGATAGCGGCGGATGAAATAGAGCGCGCTCGCAAGCCAGCTTTCGCCGGTCCCGGTCGCTGCGTCCTCTGCGCCTTGGTCGATCGCGGCCATCTACGTCTCGTAGGCGATGCGCGGATCGAGCGCGAGGTAAGCCATGTCGATCAGGAAGTTGATCGTCACGACACAGACCGCAATGAACATCACGAGGTTCTGCACGATCGGGTAGTCGCGCCACTTGATCGCCTCGACCAGGAAGCGCGCGACGCCCGGGATGTTGAACACCGTCTCGGTCACGATCAGTCCGCCGACTAGGAACGCGGCCTCGATGCCCACGATGGTAATGATCGGCAGCACGGCATTGCGCAGCGCGTGATTGAAATTGACGGTCGCGTAGGACGCGCCCTTGGCGCGCGCGGTGCGGATGTAGTCCTGGCGCAGCACTTCGAGCATGGAGGAACGCGTCAACCGCATGAACAGCGCCGAGGAGCGAAAGCCTACCGCCGCCGCCGGAATGGCGAACAAGAGGAGCTCGTCCCACCAGGTCGCCGGCGCCTCCGTGTAGATCGGGATCCAGCCGAAATAGCGCACGCACACCATCAGGATGAGCAGCCCGAGCCAGAACGAGGGCAGCGAGAGGCCGCTCAGGCTGACGACGCGCAACAGATAGTCGAGCGGCGTGTTCTGCTTGACCGCCGAGATGACGCCGAGCGGAATGCCGAACAGGATCGCGAAGGTGAGCGCCATGCCGGCAAGCTTCGCGCTGATCGGGATGCGCGGCAGGATCTCCTGCAACGCCGGCTTCTCCGACACGTAGGAGTAACCGAGATCGCCTCGCAGCAATCCGCCGATCCAGTGCAGGTATTGCATCACGATCGATTGATCGAGGCCAAGCTGGCGCTCGATCTCCAGCTTGTCCTCCGGATTGATCATGCCGGAGGCGCTGAACAGGATGTCGGCGATGTTGCCCGGCACGATGCGCAGCAGCACGAAGATCACGATCGAGATGCCGAACAGCGTCAGCACCATCAGGAGGAAGCGCCTGATCAGGTAGGCTGCCAAACGATCCTCCCACCGCAGCTCCGCTCATGCCCGCGAAAGCGGGCATCCAGCGCTTTGCAAAGGACTGGGTCCCCGCTTTCGCGGGGACGAGCGGAACGGGCTTTCACTGTGCCCCGCGCCCTACTTGTCCAGCCACACGTCTTCGTAGCGGTATCCGTTATAGGAGCTGTTGGTCATGATCGTGATGTTCTTCACGTAAGGCGCCCAACAGGTGCCCTGATCGCCGTCGAACAGGATGGGCCGCGCCACGTCTTCCTGAATCTTCTTGTCGATCTCCCAGACAAGCGTCTTGCGCTTGGCGGCATCGGTCTCCTGCGACTGCTGGTCGAACAGCTTCTGCAGGTCCTTATTGCAGTATTGGGTGTAGTTGCGCTCCGAGCCGCAGCCGTAGTTCTCGTAGAAGGTCTGGTCGGGGTCGTCGATGCCGGCGCCGGTCAGGTTGAGGCCGATCGAATATTCCTTGCGCGCGACCTTGGCGAACCAGATGCCGCTCTCGATCACGTCGAGCTCGCCATCGATGTAGATCTCCTTGAGCTGGTCGATCAGGATGACGGCGGGATCGCGATATTGCGCGATGTTGCGGGTCGACACCTTCAGCGCGAGGTGCTTGTTCGGGCCGTACCCGGCCTTCTCCATCAGCTTGCGCGCTTCTTCGCGATTCTTCTTCACGTCGCCATAGCCGATGACCGTCTTCAATTCCTCCGGCGGCAGGCCCCAGACGCCGTTCGGCGCCGGCAGCATCGACGCGGCGATGACGGACTTGCCTTCCGACAAGATGTCGAGGAAGGCCTTGCGGTCGAGCGACAGCGCGAGCGCACGCCGCACGTTCTCGTCGTTGAACGGCGGCGCCTCGCGGTTGATGATCAGGTTGGTCGACACGTTGGTCTGCGCGATGGTGCAGATCATCTCCGGCGCCTGCGACTTCACGTCCTTGATCAAGGGGATCGAGACCTCGGTCGGGAACGAGATGTCGAACTTGCCGGCGACGAGCCCGAGGATCGCGGTCGACCGGTTGGGCAGGATCGTGTATTCGATGCCGTCGAGATAAGGCAGTCCCTTCTTGAAGTAGTCGGGGTTGCGCACGAGCTTGATCGACTCGTTCTGCTTCAGTTCGACGAACCGGAATGGCCCGGTGCCGATCGGATTGGTGCGCTGCTGCGCCGCAGAGACGTGGCAGGGATAGATCGGCGAATAGCCCGACGCGAGCAGCGCGAGCAGCGCCGGCTGCGGGCGCTTCAGGTGGAACGTCGCCTGCAAGTCGCCCTCGGCCGTCACTTCCTCGACGTTGAAGTACCAGTCCTTGCGCGGGTTCTTGCGGAATTTGTTCGGCGACTTGCCCATCAGCATGTCGAAGGTGCACTTCACGTCGGCGCTGGTGAACGGCTTGCCGTCGTGCCACTTGACGCCTTCACGCAGCTTGAAGATCAGGTTCTTCTGGTCGTCGCTCCACGACCAGCTCGTCGCAAGCTCGCCCTGGATCGTGTCGACGCTGTTCTGCGCCTTGTGCTGGTCGTAGATGACGAGGTTGGAAAAGATCGGCATCGAGGAGACGTTGACCGAATAGGTCGCCTCCTCGTGGATCGACATGCTGGGCGGATTCTCGCGATGATACATGCGCAGGATTCCGCCGTGCTTCGGCTCCCCGGCGTTGGCACCGCCGGCGGCGGAAATAGCGATGGCGGCGAGCGCCAAGCGCGCAAGCTTGGAATTCATGACGATCCTCCCGGACAACGTTGGCGGGGCGCGCCCTCGCCCCGGCTTGTTCTTGTCCGGCCACGCTAATCGGTGTGGTCGGCCGGTTCAACCCGGACGAAGGAATGAACCGCCCGAATATCGGGCAAGACCCGCTCCGAATGGCTGCCGGTCGCCGCCGCGACTTGCCAACGCGGCCGCTTCGAACCACCATCGGCAAAAGGGGTTCCGGCAGTCGCGCTGCATGGGACTTGATCGTCAAGCCAATGAAGCGGGAAACGCCGTGAGCGAGTCTGGAATTGTCGCCGAGACCGCGGCGCGCATCTTCGCGGATTTCGGCGATCCGCAAGCCATCATCCACGCGAAAGACGGCGCCTGGAAGCAACCGCTGTGGAAGGCGCTGAGCGAATCCGGGCTGACGCTCGCCTGGGTGCCGGAACAGCAGGGCGGCGCGGGCGCAGACATCGCCGACGGCTTTGCGATTCTCAGCGTCGCAGGGCGTTATGCGGTCGGCGTTCCGCTCGCCGAGACGCTGCTCGCCGGATGGCTGTTGTCGCGCGCTGGGCTTGCGGCACCGGCCGGCGCGATGACGGTCGCGCCCGCACGCCCTAACGACCGCATCACGCTCAATCCGGACGGCACGCTCCGCGGCCGCGCGCGCGGCGTTCCGTTCGCGAAGGATGCGGGCCACATCGCGGTGCTCGCAGGCTCTTCGGTGGCGCTGGTCGAAGCGGCGACTTGTCGCATTTCCGACGGCCTAAGCCTCGCCGGAGAGCCGTCCAACACGGTCACGTTCGACGGCGTGCGGCCCACGCAGATCGCGCCGGCGCCCGAGCGATTCGATCAGACGGCGCTCATGCTGATGGGCTGCGCGGTGCGCAGCGTCGAGACCGCGGGCGCGCTCGAGGCGATCCTCGACCTCACGGTGCGCTACGCCAACGAGCGCGTCGCCTTCGAGCGGCCGATCGCGAAGTTCCAGGCCGTGCAGCACGCGCTCGCGCGTCTCGCCGGCGAGGTCGCGGCCGCGCTGACGGCGTCTGGGTCCGCCGCGGACGCGATCGCGCATGCGGAGAGCTTCGACGACGGCGTATTCCTCGAAGCCGCGTCCGCGAAAATCCGCTCCGCCGAGGCCGCGCAGGAGGGCGCGGCCATCGCGCACCAGATGCATGGCGCGATCGGCTTCACCAACGAGCACGTGCTGCACCGCTACACGCTGCGCATGCTGTCCTGGCGCGACGACTTCGGCAGCGAGTCGCATTGGGCGGTCGCGCTCGGCAACCGCATCGCGGCGCGCGGCTCGGATGAATTCTGGCCGCTGATCGCGGCACGCTGAAGGACCGACCTATGACGGCGAATCTCAGCTTCGATCCGATCCGCCTCCCGGAGGAGTGCGAAACGCTGCGCCAGGAGGTGCGCGCCTTCATCGCCGACGAGGTCGCGGCCGGCACCTTCGACCCGGACCGGCCGCACGACGGCGACCAGCACAGCCCGGAATTCAGCCGCCGCATCGGCCAGAAGGGCTGGATCGGCATGACCTGGCCGAAGAAATACGGCGGCCAGGAGCGCAGCTTCCTGGAACGCTATGTCGTGACGGAAGAATTCCGCGTCGCCAACGCGCCGGTGCGGCTGCATTTCGTCGCCGACCGCCAGAGCGGCCCGGTCCTCATGAAGTATGCGCCCGAGCACGTGAAGGTGGACGTGCTGCCACGCATCTGCCGCGGCGAAGTCTGCTTCGCGATCGGCATGAGCGAGCCGAATTCCGGCTCCGACCTGTTCGCCGCCAAGACCAAGGCGACCAAGACGGACGGCGGCTTCCTGATCAACGGCACGAAGATCTGGACCAGCAACGCGCACATCGCCGACTACATGATCGGCCTGTTCCGCACCTCGCAGCCGACGAAGGAGAACCGCCGCCATGGGCTGACCCAGTTCCTGGTCGACATGCGCACGCCCGGGATCACGGTGAACCCCGTCTATCAGATGACCGGCCAGCACGACTTCAACGAGGTGGTGTTCCAGGACGCCTTCATGCCGGACGACCACGTGCTCGGTGAAATCGACGGCGCGTGGAAGCAGGCGACCAGCGAACTCGCCTATGAACGCAGCGGGCCGGAGCGCTTCCTCGAGACCTTCTACGTGCTCACCGGGCTCGTGCGCGCACTTGGGCCGACGCCGGACCTGCGCAGCGCGGAAGGGCTCGGGCGGCTCGCCGCGCAGCTTCACACGTTGCGGCGCATGTCGGTCTCGGTCGCCGGCATGCTCCAGGCCGGCAAGGAACCGGTGGTGGAAGGCTCGATCGTCAAGGACATGGGGACCGTGTGGGAGCAGAAGCTGCCCGCGCGCGTGCGCGAGCTTGCCGCCTTCATCGAGGAGGAAGAGGGCAACCGCGCGACGCTCGAGGATCAGTTGGCCTTCGCCACCATGATCGCGCCGAAGCTCACGATCCAGGGCGGCACGACCGAGGTGCTGCGCGGCATCATCGCGCGCGGACTTGGGCTGCGCTGAATGCCGGACATCCAGAAACTGCTGTGGCCGCGCTCGGTCGCGATCATCGGCGCGTCGTCCGATACGCGCGGGTTGCGCGGCCGCATCGTTGAGATCCTGCGCAGCCACCCGTATGCGGGGGCGGTCTATCCGGTGAGCCGCAGCGAAGCGGAAGTGCAGGGACTGAAGGCCTACAAGACCGTTGCCGACATCCCTGCCCCGCCCGACCTCGCAGCGCTGATCATTCCGGCGAAATTCGTGCCGCAAGAGCTCGAAAATTGCGGCAAGGCGGGCATCAACGCCGCAATCATCCTGTCGTCCGGCTTTGCCGAGGAAAAGGGAGAGGTCGGCCCGGCGTTGCAAAAACAAATCCAGGAGATCGCGAAGAAATTCGACATGGCGGTGAGCGGGCCGAACGGCGAAGGCTTCGCCAACACCGCGGCCGCGCTCTGCCCGACCTTCAGCCCCGCGATGGACCCGGGCGACGTGCCGCTGCTGCCGCCGACCAACCGGACGCGCGGGCAGGTCGCGGTGATCTCGCAGAGCGGCGGCATGGGCTTCGCGTTCTTCGATCACGGCCGGCCGAAGGACTTGTCATTCCGCTACATCATCACCACCGGCAACGAGGCGTGCCTCGAGGCGAGCGACTTCGCGGAGTTCATCATCGACGAAGGCAAGACCGACGTCGTGCTGATGCTGATCGAGGACATCAAGAACCCGGCGACCTTCGCGCGCGCCGCCGAGAAGGCGCTCCGCGCCGGCAAGCCGCTGATCGTGAACCGGCTCGGCGCGTCGGAAGCAGGCACCCGCGCGATCGCCGCCCATACGGCCGCGCGCGGCAACGATGCCGAATACCGCGCGCTGTTTCGGAAATACGGCGTGATCGAGAGCAACGATCTCGACGAGATGGTCGACATAGCGGCCGCGTTCGTGAACGTCGGCGCGCGGCTTCCGGCGGGCAAGCGCGTCGCGATCTGCTCGTCATCGGGCGGCGGCGGCGCCTGGGTGGCGGACGCCTGCGCGCTCGCCGGCCTCGACATGCCGCTGCTCGATGACGCAACGCGCGCCAAGATCGACGTGTACCTGCCGCCCTACGGCACGTCGCAGAACCCGGTCGATCTGACGGCGCAAGCGATCCATGAGCGCGGCTATGCACAGTTCGCGCGGCTCGCCGGAGAGTCGCCGAACGTTGACGGCGTCATCCTGGTGGTCACCGGCCGCCATCCGCGCTTTCTCCTCGAGGATCGCGACAACCTGATCGCGCTCGGCCGCGATTCGACGAAGCCCGTGCTGCTGTGGAGTTACACGCGGCCCGCCGCGGTCTGCGTCGATCTGCTGAGCGAGGCGGGCTTGCCCCTGTTCACCAACGTGCACAATTGCGCCCGCGCCATGCGCGTCATGGCGGATTACCGCGCGGCGCGCGAGACGTTTCTGAAAGGATGAAGACGATGGCTCAATACAAGGACATCGGCGTCGACCTGTCCGGCTTCGTCGCCACAATCGAGATCCAGCGCCCGCCGAACAATTTCTTCGACATCGTCCTGATCAACTCGATCGCCGATGCGCTCGAGGACCTCGACAAGGACGACAAGTGCCGCGCCGTGGTGCTCGCCGCACAGGGCAAATCGTTCTGCGCGGGCGCGAATTTCGGCGACGGCTCGAGCCTCGACAAGTCCGGACAGCGGCCGGGCGAAGCGTCAAATCCGGTCGCGCACCTTTACATCCAGGCGATCCGGCTGTTCCGCACGCGCAAGCCCATCGTCGGCGCGATCCACGGCGCGGCGGTCGGCGGAGGGCTCGGCGTCGCGATGGTGCCGGACTTCCGCGTCGCCTGTCCGGAAACGCGGTTCGTCGCGAACTTCACCCGCCTCGGCTTCCATCCCGGCTTCGGCTTGACCGAAACGCTACCCGCCGTGATCGGCAAGCAGAAAGCCGCCATGATGTTCTACACCAGCCGCCGCGTGACCGGAGACGAAGCGTTCGCGATGGGGTTGGTCGACGTCCTGGTGCCGCAGGATCAGGTGCGCGCGGCAGCGCAAAAGCTCGCGGCCGAGATCGCCGAGAACGCGCCGCTTGGCGTGATCGCCACGCGTGACACGTTGCGCGCGGGGCTTGCCGACCGCGTCAAGGCCGCGACCGAGCACGAAGTCGCCGAACAAAGCCGATTGCGCCCGACCGACGACTTCAAGGAAGGCGTGAAGGCGATGGCGGAGCGCCGCGTGCCAAATTTCGCCGGACGGTGAATATCCCGCGCATCAATGAACGAGCAGCACCAAGCCCGATAGAAGTGTGATCGCGAGGACGGCGCGCGAGTACGTGCCGCTCGATATCAGTCGGAAGCCGGCGGCGCCGGTCGCAATTCCGTCAGCAAGGGAAAGAGGCACAGCGCGACCGCCACCGGGACCGGCGATAGCGGCTGCTGAACGGCGCAAAGGGCACCCAGCTCGCAATGGATTAGGGGTGCTGCGCCCCGCTCAGAGCTCCTGGATGAGCTTCTCATGACGCCGGCGGAGGGCTTCTTGGACGGCGCGAGATCGAAACAAAACCGCAAGATGCTGACGAAAAAAATCAGTCCGGTTTTCGCGGCGCGTTGATGCGCTTGATGGTGCCGGAGAAGGTCAGCAGCGGCCGCCCGGCGCTGGTCAGCGTGCCGCGCAGGAACAGGATCGAACGGCCGGCGCGCACCACCTCGCCATGGCCCTCGATCAGCTCGCCCTCGTAAGCCGCGTCGATGAATTCCGAGGTGAACGACAGCGTGACGCCGCCATTCACCAGCACCTTGTTGCTGATCGCGAACAGGCAGTGGTCGGCGAACGCCATCAGGCAGCCGCCGTGCACGGCGCCGGAGCCGTTGCTGTGCTTCTTTTCCACGCGGAACGCGCAGCGAATCGCCCCGTTGTCCTCCTCGCGGTGCCAGAACGGGCCGTTGTGGACCTCAAAGTTGTCGCGGGTCCACGTCCACCAGCCGGCGAACTCCCCCGACGTCGCCTGGACGGCGCCGTCATGGCGGGGCGGGGCATTCTTGGGAACGAAATTCACCGGGCTCTCCGGTTGGGTCGCATTGGGAATGGCTCAACAGAGCAATTCTCTATGCGTCGCACAATGCATAACGTCCGGAGCATTCACGGATGCAAATCGAACACGGGCATAGCCTGTACTTCCAGCAGGCCCTCCTCGCTATCGAAGAGCGTGAACTCATTGAGGTTCACCTTGTCGCAAAAGCGAAGGAATTTGAGCCGCTCACTCGCGGGGAAAGTCATCTTCCATAGCAGGTCTTGGTGCCTAGAAGGTGCCTAAGACTGTCTGCGGGCGAAGCTAAGCCATTGAAAACGCTGGCTGGGGCGCCTGGATTCGAACCAGGGGATGGCGGAATCATGACCCAAACCGGACGTTGCCAAAGAGCTCAATTCAGCCTGCGCGCCGCTCGCCAATCGTATTCACAGAAAGAATTGAATCGATGAAGGCCGCCAGTTCAGCCGTATTCGGAGAGCCGAATAACTGGGCCGGCGGTCCCTTCTCCCAGATGCGTCCTTGATGCATGAAAACAATCGTGTCGGCGCAATTTCGCGCGAAACTCATCTCATGGGTGACAAGCACCATCGTCATGCCGTCGTTCGCCAGCTTCTCAAGAACACGTACGACCTCGCCGATGAGCTCAGGATCAAGCGATGCGGTGATCTCGTCAAACAGAACGAGGCGCGGCTTCATGGCCAGCGCGCGCGCGATGGCGACACGCTGTTGCTGGCCGCCGGATAGTTGCTGCGGATAGGCCGCGATCTTGTCCTCGAGATCGACCATGCGGAGGACCTCGCGGGCGAGCTCGCGCGCAGCCGCGAGCGGCAGTCCCTTGGCGACTGTCGGCCCGAGCGTGAGGTTTCGCTCGACCGAAAGATGGGGGAAGAGATTATAGCTCTGGAAGACGATGCCGATTTCGCGACGGAGCTCCTTGAGCCGCCGCGGCGTCTGCTCGAACTCCTTGCCGTTGAACTCTATGGTGCCGCTATCCGGTCGTTCCAGCCCGTTGATGCACCGCAGCAGCGTGCTCTTTCCTGAGCCGCTGCGTCCGATGATCGCCAATGTCTCGCTCGGTTCGACCGCAAGCGATACGTCCGCGAGCGCCTGATGCGTGCCGAAGCGCTTAGAAATGTTTCTTAACGCCAAGAGTGGCATCGATGCGCCTCTCAAGATGCTGCGCCAACAGCGACAGCGGCCAGCAGATGATGAAATAGAGCACCGCCACGATCGGGTAGACGATCATCGGCTTGAAGGTCGCGTTGGTCATCAACTGTCCGGCGCGGGTTAGCTCGACGAAGCCGATGATCGCGGCGATCGAGGTGCTCTTGATGAGCTGCACCGCGAAGCCGACGGTCGGCGGGATCGAGATGCGCGCCGCTTGCGGCAGGATGACGTACCAAAGCTGCTTGGGAAGGCTGAGCGACAGGCATGCGGCCGCCTCCCATTGCGGCCGCGGGATGGCCTGGATCGAGCCACGCCAGATCTCGCCCAGGAATGCGCCGGAGTAGAGCGTGAAGGCAAGCAGCACCGCCGGCCAGGCATCCACCTGGATGTCGAAGATCACGGCGAGGCCGTAATAGGTGACGAAGAGCTGCATCAGCACCGGTGTGCCCTGGAACAGCTCGATGTAGCCGGTCGCCAGCGCGCGCAGGATGCGCGAGGGCGCGGTGCGCAAAATCGCGATGAACAGTCCGACGATGCCGCCACCGATGAGCGCGCCGAGCGACAACAGCAACGTCCACGGAATGGCCTTCAGGAGATAAAGGAATTCGTTCAATCCGAAGCTGCGGCCCATCGCGCTAGGCCTCCCGGCCGCGCACGAATACCGCCCAGTAGATGGCGCTGAGGGTCGCCCGAAAGCCGAGCGCCATCGCCAGATAAAGCCCCGTCGCCACGAAGTAGAACTCGAAAGAACGGAAGGTGGTCGACTGCAGCGAGTTCGTGATCGCCGTCAACTCGACCGCCGAGATCGTCGAGACGACACTCGAACTCAGCATCAGCAAAATGAATTGACTCGCAAGCGCAGGATAAACCGTCTTCAGCGCCGGGAAGATGATGATGAAGCGGAATATGTGCAGACGCTTGAGGCCGAGCGCGCGCGCCGCCTCGATCTGGCCGACCGGTATGGCGTCGATCCCGGCGCGCACGATCTCGCTCGCATAGGCGCCGAGATTGATCGTCATGGCGACGAGCGCGGCGTTATTGGCGGTAAGGCGGATGCCGATGACCGGCAACGAGAAATAGAAGATGAAGATCTGCACCAGGAACGGCGTGTTGCGGATCAACTCAACATAGCTCGCGACCAGCCAGCGCACCGGCCGCGGCCCCGCGGTCTTTCCATAGGCGCAGAGGACGGCAACGCAGAGCCCCAGCACCATCGCGGTGGCGGAAAGCTGAATGGTGAGGA
>Ga0265318_10002087_pt1 | contig 10931 bp, 11 predicted proteins | sample 4821metaG_FD_192431 | JGI IMG/M metagenome (GOLD analysis project Ga0265318, IMG submission 192431) | Rhizosphere microbial communities from Carex aquatilis grown in University of Washington, Seatle, WA, United States - 4-8-21 metaG | ecosystem: Host-associated > Plants > Roots > Rhizosphere >... | reverse complement strand
GACGGCTAGTGCGATCGGATTCTCAGTAACCAAACGAACACTTGGCACAGCTAGAATCACCTGACCGATCCGGGGACTGCCGTGCTGCCGACGCTTGCCGTCATCGTGCCATGCTTCAACGAGCAGGAATCCATCCGGCTCGCGGTCGAGACTTTGCTCGGCCAGCTCGACCGGATGGTGGCGGACACGCTGATTGCCCCGACCTCGTTCCTGTTCATCGTCGACGACGGCAGCCGCGATGCGACCTGGGCGCTGCTGAGCGCGGCGCGCGACAAGGACCCACGCGTCCGGGGCCTGAGGCTGTCGCGCAATTTCGGCCATCAGCCGGCGCTGCTGGCCGGCATTTCGTCGGTCTATGATGAAGCCGACATCTCGATCTCGATCGATGCCGATCTGCAGCAGGAGCCGGCGGCGATGCAGCGCTTCGTCGAAGCCTATCGCGATGGCGCCGATATCGTGCTCGGCGTCCGCCGCGACCGCGATACTGACGGCATGGGCAAGAAGGCGACGGCGAGCCTCTTCTACTGGCTGATGCGCAGCATGGGCGTCGACGTCGTGGCCAACCACGCCGACTACCGACTGCTCGACAAGCGCGCCATGCGGGCGCTGCTGTCGTTCCCCGAGACCAACCTGTTCGTACGCGGCATCTGCTCGCTGCTCGGCTTCGACACGCGGCAGGTGCTGTTCGACGTCAAGGAGCGGCAGTTCGGCGCAACCAAATATTCGTTCCGGCGCATGCTGCGCTTTGCCATTCACGCCATCACGTCGTTCAGCGTCGTACCGCTGCGGCTGATCTCGATTCTCGGGCTGCTGAGCTTTCTGGTCAGCCTGGGAATGGTAGCGTTCATCGCCTGGTCGAGCCTTATCGTCGGCGGCACGGTGCCGGGCTGGGCCTCGACCACGATCCCGATCTATTTCCTCGCCGGCATCCAACTCCTCTCGATCGGCGTCGTCGGCGAATACATCGGCAAGATCTACTCGACCGTGCAGCAGCGCCCGCGTTGGATCGAATGGGAGCGACTGGACGATCGTTCCAGTACCGATCGTCGCGCCGGTTCCCGGCCGTGACCGAGCAAGGTCAGCGATCTGGCAATCGCCTGCTGGATATCGCACTGGCGATCGGTGTCGGTCTCGCGGCATTCTTGGTAGTGGCTGGGCCAAAGGTGCTCGACACCAGCAATATCCTGTGGCTGACCCCGATGAAGGACAGCTTCACCCACTATCTGGGATGGGAGTTCTTCCGGCGCTCACCATTGAGCTGGCCCCTTGGCCTTAGTCCCGACTACGGGCTGCAGTTTTCGAGTTCGATCCTGTTCGCGGATTCGGTGCCGTTGCTGGCCCTGCCGCTGAAACTGATCTCGCCGTGGTTACCGGCGGTGTTCCAGTACACGGGTTGGTGGACGCTGTTCTGCTTCCTGCTGCAAGCCTATTTCGCGGCGCGACTTGTCGGGCTCTTCAGCCGCGATCTGCTGGTGAAGCTCGGCTTCACGGCGCTGCTGGTGTTCGCGCCGCCGATGCTGTGGCGATTGAGCGTCCATTTCTCGCTGGTCGCGCACTGGATCATCCTCGCGTCGATCTATCTCTACTGGGCGCCGCAGACCAAAGCCCGGTCGCTGAGCTGGCTGGTGCTCATGACGGTGAGCGCGCTCGTGCACACCTACTTCCTCGCCATGTGCCTGCCGATCTGGCTGGCCAGCCTGATCCGCCGGCCGCGCGTCGCGGGAGCGCTGTCGTGGCCGTGGTTCATCGAGCTGCCCGTCGTGTTGGCGGCGATGGCGGGGGCGCTGTGGCTCGGCGGCTTCTTCCCGCTCCGCGGCAGCATGCTGACCTTTGGCTACGGCATGTTCAGCCTCAATCTACTGGCGCTGATCAATCCCAACGGCAGCACCTTTGGGACGCCATGGTCGTGGTCCGCGATCCTGCCCGTGCTGCCGCAGGGCGGCGGGCAGTATGAGGGTTTCAATTATCTCGGCGCCGGCGGACTGCTGGCGGTGTTCGCGTCCCTGCCCTTTGCCTGGACCGAACGCGCCAAATTCGCGCCGCTGAGGCTGACGCTGATCATCGTCGCGGCGGTGCTGTTGACCCTGTTTGCGGTCTCGCCGATGGTGACGCTGGCAGATCTCCAGGTCACGATCCCGGTGCCGCACGTGATCTACGATCTCGCCGGAAGCATCCGCTCATCGGGGCGCTTCTTCTGGCCGGTGTTCTACCTGCTGCTGCTCGGCGCCGTGTGGCTGCTCGACCGGCGTTTCGGCAGCCGCGTTGTCGGGCCGGCGCTTATCTTGCTGGCGGCGCTCCAGATCTACGACACCTATCCGGGCTGGGGCGCGCTGCGCGACAAATTCGAGATGGATGGATCGCACTGGTCGACGCCGCTCGACGATCCGCGGCTGGCCACGGTTGCAAGCCACTACGCCAATATCCGCGCCGTCCCGGTTGGCAACAGCAAACCAGGTTGGGACCAGGTTTCCTACTTCGCGCTGCTCAACGGCAAGCCGACCGATGACGTCTACCTGGCGCGGCCAAACGACGCCGAATATGCGCGCTATATGTCGACAATCAACGGCCGGATCGCCGTGCACGCGCTCGACGCCGACTCGCTCTATTTCCTCGATCTGGCGTTCGCTGAGCAGCTTGCGCCGACGATGAGCGCCGCCGACGAGATGTTCCATGTCGGCGACTTTTACATCTTCGCGCCGGACTGGCACGGCTTCGGCATCACGACCGACCTTCCCACCGACCGCACGCCATAGAGGCCGCATTGCCCCAGAGCATCGAGGCCATCCTCGCGCGATATCCCAAGCAGCGGCCGCCGCTGCCGCCGGCCTACCAGCGCGTGTATGAGGCGGAGTACAAGCTCAACCGGCACGGCGGCAGCGCCATCACCAAGATGTCGAGCGGGCTGGAGGCGTGGATGCACCGCAAGGTCGCGGTGAGCCCCACCGGCAATGTGCTCGAGATCGGTGCCGGCACGTTGAACCAACTCCAGTACGAAGCGCCGAACCCGGCCTACGACTTGGTCGAGCCGTTCGCGGCACTTTACGCCGGCAGCGCCGATCTGCCGAGGGTCCGGCAGATCTATGCCGACATCGCTGAGGTGCCGGCGCAGAACCGCTATGGCCGCGTCACCTCGGTCGCGGTGCTCGAACATCTCGACGATCTGCCAGTGATCGTCGCACGCTCGGCGCTGCTGATGGCCGACGACGCCGTGTTCCAGGCGGGCATTCCGGCCGAGGGCGAGTTCCTCTGGACGCTCGCCTATCGCACCACCACCGGCGTCGCCTACTGGCTGCGCAACCGGCTCGACTACAGCGTGCTGATGCGCCACGAGCACCTCAATACCGAGGCCGAGATCGAGGCGGTCGTCCGGCACTTCTTCGGCGGGGTCCGCGTCTCGCGCTTCCCGCTGCCGCTTCGGCATCTGAGCTTTTACGCCTATCTCGAGGCGCGGTGGCCGGACCGCAGGCGGGCCGAGCTCTATCTCAGGAGTCGATGATGGAAAACTTCGTCGCCCTCACGATTGTGGTTGCCGCCAATGTCGGCGCGCAATTGCTGTTCAAGCTCACCGCGCAGCAGGTCGCCGGCGAGACCAGCATGAGCGGCATGGTGCTGCGCCTGATCGCCGTACCCTCGATGTGGGGCGCGCTCGCGCTCTACGCCGTCACCACGCTCGCCTGGGTCTGGGTGCTCCGCACGGTGCCGCTCTCGGTGGCCTACTCAGCAGTGGCACTGGTCTTCGTCTTCGTGCCGCTCCTCGCGGTGTGGCTGTTCAAGGAACCGCTGACGCTGCAGTTCGCGCTCGGCACAGCGCTGATCGGCGCCGGCGTATTATTGGTGCAGTTGCAGCCGCGCTAGCCCCGCCGAAGCGTGACGCGGTCGTGGGCGCCATGTTAGCGTCTCCCCCAGTCAAGGGAGCCGGATAATCCGATGAAGATCAGAATTGCCGTGGGCCAGTTCCATGATTTGAGCGATGAGCGGCTGCGCTTTGCGGCGCAGATCGGCGCGACGGGATTGCAGATGAACAATCCGACCCTCCCCGGCGATGCCCGGTGGGAGGAAAAGGATGTTCGTGCGCTGGTCGAAAAGACCGAGTCCTACGGCCTCAAATTCGAGGCGATCGAGAATGTGCCGACGCATTTCTATCACAAGGCCATGATGGGGCTCGATGGCCGCGACGAGCAGATCGAGAATTGCCAGGCGACGATCCGAGCCGTTGCCCGCGCCGGCATTCCTGTCCTCGGCTATCACTTCATGCCCAACTCGGTGTGGACCACCGACCGGGCGGGTGCGACCCGCGGCGGCGCCATGGCCCGGCAGTTCGACATGGCGGTGGTGGAGGCCAACGCCGGCAATCTCGACATGCTGCGCTCGTTCATGCCGACGACGCTCGGACGCGCTTCCTCGATGCCGCTGTTCGGCAAGGACGGCCCGGTCATCACCGAAGAGCAGATGTGGGCCAACTACGAGTATTTCATCAAGGCGGTGCTGCCGGTCGCGGAAGAGGAAGGGCTGCGGCTGGCGCTGCATCCGGACGATCCGCCGGTGCCGATGCTGGGCGGCGTGGCGCGGCTGTTCTACCGGCCGTGGGGCTTCAAGCATGCCTATGAACTCGCCGGTGAGAGCAAAGCGTGGGCGCTCGATCTTTGCCTCGGTTGCTGTTCCGAGATGCCCGGTGGCAAGGCCAATGTCAGCGAGATGCTCGACTATTTCGTGCCGCGGAAAGCTGTTGCGTACATCCATTTCCGCGACGTGCAGGGCACGGTGCCGAACTTCACCGAATGCTTCATCGGCGACGGCAATTACGACCCGGCCGAGGTGATCGCGCAACTAGCGCGGCTCGGCTTCGACGGCTTCCTGCTCGACGATCACGTGCCCAAGATGGATGGCGACAGCGACTGGAACCATCGTGGCCGCGCGCATGCCATCGGCTATATGCAGGGGCTCGTCCGCATGGGCGAATTCCTCAAGCTCAGTTGACCATTGTGACCCGAACCATCCTCATCACCGGCGCCGCTGGCAACATCGGCGCCAAGCTCACCGCTCACTTCAAGACCACCGGTGCATACGAACTTCGCTTGCTCGACCTGAAGGGCGGCGGCGAGATCGTGGCGGCGGATCTCGGTGTCTACGATCCCGCTTGGGCGAAGTTGTTCGAGGGCGTCGATACCGTGCTGCATTTTGCAGGCGATCCGCGCGGCAAGTCGACCTGGGCCGACGTCAAGCGCGCCAACATCGCCGGCACGCAACATGTGCTGCGTGCGGCGCGCGAAGCCAAGCTGCGCCGCGTGGTGTTCGCCAGTACCAACCAGGTGATGCTCGGCCATCGCTTCGGCACGAGTCCGGTAACGACCGATATGCCACCGGCGCCGCTCAGCCCTTACGGCATCTCGAAACTGTTCGGCGAGGAGATCGGCAGCGCCTTCCACGAGGAGACCGGCATCGACTTCCTGGCGCTCCGTATCGGCTACTTCCAGCGTGGCGAGAACCTGCCAGGGGCGCATATGGAAATCGGCGAATGGGGGCAGAGCATGTGGCTCTCCAACCGCGACATGAACCAGGCGGCGGAACGCTCTATCGAAGCCGAACGCATCGGCTTCGCGGTGGTCAACCTCGTCTCCAACAATGTCGGCATGCGCTGGGACGTCGAGCACACCCGAAGAGTGATCGGCTATGTGCCGCTGGACACCGCCGTGCCGGTGATCGACGCCAAGGCGCGCGCCACCGACGAGCTGTCGCGCAGCCGGCGCATCGTGCCCGGCAAATGGTTCGACGAGCACTTCACCGACGTGGCAGGATAAGCGCTATTTCTTATCGGGTTGAGCTTGCGCCAGGCCTCGTACTCGCCCTGCGCGTCGGCATGCAGCGGGTAATAGCGCCGGAGATCTGCGCCCTGCTTCAACTTCTCGCGCGAAAACACTTCCCACTCGGCATGCTTCTTCGAATCCTCGATGACCTTCGCCGCCATCGACACCGGCAGCACCACGACGCCGTCATCGTCGGCCATGATAATGTCGCCAGGGATCACCTGCACACCGCCGCAGGCGATCGGCACGTTCACCGCGCTCGGATAGATGCCGGTCTGCACGTGGTAGTTGGGCGTCCAGCCGCGCAACCACAGCGCAAGGTCGAGCTTGTCGACATTGGGGCGGTCGCGCATCACGCCATCGATGACGATGCCGGCGCCGCCGCGACCCTTGAAGTAGGTCGACATCATGTCGCCGAAGACGCCCGAAGTCATGTCGCCCCGCGCGTCGACAACCACCACGTCGCCTTCCTCCACCTGGTAGAGCACATGGCGGTGGAGCTGCTTCTCGACGTCGGCGTATTCGCCCTCACTGAAGAGGTCGGGCCGCTGCGGCAGGAACTGCAGCGTCAGCGCAGTGCCGACGATCGACTTGCCGGGATATTGCGTCACCGGGCCGATCATATGCGGCTGGCGGAAGCCCGCGTGTGCGAGCGAGCCGGCAACCGTCGCGGTCCCGATATCCTTGAGCTGAGCGATGATGTCCTTGGACGGCCGGGTGATCTTGGGGATGTCGTACATGTCTCTTCCTGAAGCTTCTGAGCTCACATTACCAGTTCGTGACGGAGCCGTCGCGTCGCTTCCAGTGCGGCGCCTCCCAGAATTTGAAGCTCTGCGCGGCGACGGCCGCCTCGTCGACCTCGATGCCGAGGCCGGGCGCGTCGTCGACCGCATAAGTTGCGCCATCGAGCTTGGGTTGCCGCGTGAAGATCTCGCTGTCGCCGACTCCCATATAGTTCTCAGCCGGCGTGGCGCGCGTCTCGAGCCAGGCGAAATTGGCAACCGCAGCGGAAAAGTGGATGGTTGCGGCGGTGCAGATCGGCCCGAGCGGGTTGTGCGGCATCATGTCGACATAATGCGCCTCGCTCCAGCCGGCGACCTTCATGGCTTCGGTCAGACCGCCGACATTGCACACATCGATGCGGTTGAACTGGTGAATGCCGCGCTCGATATAGGGCAGGAACTGCCATTTGCTGGCAAACTCCTCGCCGATGGCGAACGGCACGTCGGTCAGTTTGCGCAGCGACTCGTAGGCTTCCGGGGTCTCGTCGCGGATCGGCTCCTCGAGAAAGTCGAGCGTCCCCATGGGCAGCTTCTGGCAGAAGCTCGCGGTCTCGGCGACCGACAGCCGATGGTGGTAGTCGATCCCGAGCACCACCGCCTCACCAAGCTCCTCGCGCGCCTTGATCAGCCACGGCACGGTCGCGGCGATCGACTCGCGCGGCTCCATGATGTTGTCGGCATCCGCCGCCGCCGGAAAGAACCGGACTGCGGTCCAGCCACGCGCCACAAGGTCCTTGGCCTGCGCCAGCATCTCTGGTCCGGGCGCCGCCGAGGTCGAGGCGAAGGTCGGGATGCGGTCGCGCTGCCGGCCGCCGAGCAGATCGTAGACCGGCACGCCGAGCGCTTTGCCCTTGATGTCGTGCAGCGCAATATCGATCGCCGAGATCGCCGCCTGCAGCACCCGGCCGCCTTCGAAATACTGGCTGCGATACATCTCCTGCCAGAGCGCACCGATCCGCATCGGATCACGGCCGAGCAGCCACTCGCGATAGTGCTGGATGGCGCCAACCACCGCCACCTCGCGGCCGCTGAGGCCGCTCTCCCCCCAGCCATCGACACCCTCATCGGTCTCGACCTTGACGATGAGCTGATTGCGATGGCCGATCCACACAGGATAGGGCTTGATGGCACTGATCTTCATGAGGGGTCTCAGGCGGCGCCGAGCGCCATTTGGTTTTCTCCATCGAAAAGGTGGAGCTTGTCCTGGTCGAAGCTGAGCCAGACCGACTCGTCGGGCGCAATCGGCACGTGCGGCCCCAGGCTGACGATCACCACTGCGGCACCGAGTTTCACCTGCACATAGGTCACGTCGCCAGTCGGCTCGACGATGTAAACGCGACCGGGAACGCTGCCAGGCCCCGCTGTCCTGCTGAGCGAAATCGTGCTGTGCCGTGCCCCGAGGACGACCTTGCGTGACGTTGCGCCGAGCGCCTTCCTGGCATTGGCCGGCGATAGTTCGAACTCCCAGCCGGCATCGCTGGTGAGGAATACCGCCTCACCTTTCTGCGCCACGCCGAGCGGCACGAGGCTCATCGCGGGACTGCCGACGAAGCCGGCGACGAAGGTATTGACCGGATGCTCGAAGACTTCCGCCGGCGAAGCGTATTGCTGCAGATAGCCGCCATTCATCACCGCCATTTTATCCGCCATTGTGACGGCTTCGAGCTGGTCATGGGTGACGTAAATGACGGTCGTCTGCATATCCTGGTGGAAGCGCTTGAGCTCCGAGCGCATCTGCACACGCAGCTTGGCATCGAGATTGCTGAGCGGCTCGTCCATCAGGAACACCGCTGGATCGCGGACCAGTGCCCGGCCCAGCGCGACGCGCTGCTGCTGGCCCCCCGAGAGCTCGCGCGGTCGCCGCTCCAGAAGATGCTCGATGTCGAGAACCTTGGCGGCGTCCATCACTTTCTGATGGATGTCGGCCTTGCCGAGCTTCCGCATCTGCAATGGGAAGGCGAGGTTCTTGTAGACGGTCTTGTTCGGGTAGAGTGCGTAGTTCTGGAACACCATCGCAATATCGCGATCCTTGGGATCGAGGTCGTTGACGATGCGGTCGCCGATGATGATGTCGCCGCCCGAGATCGAGATCAGGCCGGCGATGAGGTTGAGCGTCGTGGTCTTGCCGCAGCCCGAAGGGCCAACCAGAGCCACGAACTCACCATGCTCGACCTTGAGCGAGACGTGGTTGACCGCATAGATCGGTCCGTAGTTCTTGACCACCTCGTTGAGAACAACCTCGGCCAAAGCGCCAACTCCTTAGTGTTTGACCGCGCCCTCGGTGAGCGCACGCACGAAATACTTCTGCAGGATCAGGAACATGACGACCACTGGTACGCTCATGATGAACGACGCCGCCATCAGCCCCGGCCAGTCGGTGGCATATTCGGTGAAGAACTGCTGCAGCCCGATCGGCATGGTGAACTTCTCCTTCGAGCTGAGAAAGGTGAGCGCGAAGACGTATTCGTTCCAGGCGAGGATAAAGGAGTAGATGGCCGTGGCGATAATGCCGGGCGAGCTCAGCGGCATGACGATCAGGAAGAACGCCTTGAAGCGCGTCGCGCCGTCGATCCGCGCCGCCTGCTCGAGCTGGATTGGAATATTGTCGTAGAAGCCTTTGAGCAGCCAGATCGAGAGCGGCAGGCCGAACGTCAAATAGGTGAGGATCAGCGAGCCCTGATTGTTGATGAGCCCCACCCAGCGCATCAACAGGAACAGCGGCATCAGGAAGATCACCGCTGGGAACATGTTGCGCAGCAGCACAGCGAAGAACAGGAAGTTGCGGCCGGGAAACCGGAAGCGCGAGAATGCATAGGCCGCCGGCACCGCTACTGCGACCCCCAGGATCGTCGAACAGGTGGAAACAAAAATCGAGTTCCACAGATAGGTCAGGAACTCCCGACCCGTCGGGTTCAGTGGCGACAGCAGCCGGAAGTAGTTGTCGAGCGTCGGCTCTTTCGGCCACCATTGCGGCGGGTACTGGAAGGCGGCGAACTGCGTCTTGAGCGAGGTAATGACCATCCAGATCATCGGCACAACGGTGAAGATCACCATCAGCAGCAGGAAGACCCGGCCGGCCCAGCGCCACCAGTCGATGGCCTTCTTCGAGACCGGACGTTGCAGCACCATATCGCTCATTCGAGTGCCGCCGCGTCGTCCTTGCCGGCGAGCGCCTTCACGTAGAAATAACCCAGCAGCATCATGACCACGAACAGGATCACCGAATAGGCCGAAGCGAGCCCGAACCGCACCTTGCCGAAGGCGATGTTGTAGATCGCCGTGATCCAGATATCGGAGGCGCCGGCAGGCCCGCCGCCGGTCATCACCCAGGGGATGATGAAGGAGTTGAGGTTGGCGACGAGCAGCAGCAATACCGTCACTAGCGTCACGCCGCGCAAATGCGGGAAGGTGATGTGCCAGAAGCGCTGCCAGGTGTTGGCGCCATCGACCTGCGCGGCGCGCAGCAGTTGCTCGGGCACCGTTTGCAACCCAGCCATCAGCATGATCATGGCGAAGGAGAATTCCTTCCAGACGTTCACCAGGATCAGCGAGGCCAGCACCGTTTGGGTATTGTCGAGGAAATTGATCTTGTGGTCGATGAGTCCCAACTGCATGCCGGCGGCGCTGAACACGCCAAAATCCGAATGCATCAGCCAGCGCCAGATGTAGGACGCTGCGACCGCGCTGATGACATAAGGAATGAGCAGGACGGCGCGCATTACGCCTCGGCCGAAGAACGGCCGGTTGAGCGACAGTGCACAGCCGAGCCCGATGATGAACGAAAAGAAGGTCGAAAACACCGTCCAGATCAGGGTGTTGACGGTCACGTCCCGGAACGCCTGCGAGCGCAGCACGACGAGGTAGTTGTCAAAGCCGATGAAAACCTGGTCAGCCAGCGACAGCGACGGCGAGGTCTTTTCGAAGCTGAGCTGGATGGTGAACCAGACGGGGTAGCCAATCACCAGGATCATCACCAGCAGCGCCGGCGCGACATAGAGATAATCGGTGCGATGGCGGACGATGCGCTTGAAGACATTGACGCGTCGCCCGGGGCTGGTGATCGCCACCGTCGCAGCCTGACCCGTTGCGGTGCTCAATGCGGTATTCCTTGCAGAGCGGCGAAAGGGACCGGCAGCCTTTCGGCCGCCGGCCATCGGTACACGGGAGGTCCGATTACATTCCTGACATCAGGTCCTTGACCTTGGCGGCCGCGTCATCAGCAGCCTGGTCGACAGTCATCTTACCAGTCAGGGCATTCTGCATCATATCGGGGACTATGTTGTTCATGATCTCGGTTGCCTGCGGGATCACCGGGAATGGGACACCCGAAGGCAGCATAGAGGTC
>Ga0265318_10002084_pt1 | contig 10944 bp, 8 predicted proteins | sample 4821metaG_FD_192431 | JGI IMG/M metagenome (GOLD analysis project Ga0265318, IMG submission 192431) | Rhizosphere microbial communities from Carex aquatilis grown in University of Washington, Seatle, WA, United States - 4-8-21 metaG | ecosystem: Host-associated > Plants > Roots > Rhizosphere >... | reverse complement strand
CGAAGCCGCACGGCTCCATCCCGACGATCCCGACGCACAGGTGGCCGCGGCCGTCGGGCGGTTCGACGAGGACAACATCACGGCGGCGTTCTCGCACCTCGGCCCGCTGGTGAAGCGCTTCCCGACCAGCCAGACCGTCCGCTACCACCTGGGCCTCCTGCTCGCCTGGACGGGACAGCGCGCGCTCGCCGTCAAGGAGTTCACGCTGGCGCGGAGCCTCGGCCCGGGAACGGTCGAGGGGCGCGAGGCGGCGCAGTTCCTCGCGGGCCTCGTCAAGGCCGGCACCTCGACGACGCCGGGCTGACGCGAGCCGCGTGGTCTGTCCGGCGGCGGTGCGAGAGTTGCGCATCCCTGGCGACGACACATCTCTGGCGGCGGCCGACCGGCCGGCCTCCGAATCCGACCCGGAGCTCGACTCGGAACTCGAAGCGGTCGAGGCCGACGACGAGGACGACGACGCCGACGACGATGCCGTGACGCCGCTCGACGGTCTCGGTCGGGATGACGTCGGCGCGGCCGACGACTTCTCTGCGGCGCTCGACGGCGGCACGGCCGACGATGCCGAGGAGCTCGGCGCGCTCGAGTTCTCGACCGACTCGATGCAGCTCTTCCTGCGCGACGTCGGCAAGGTCGAGCTGCTCACGGCGGCGCAGGAGGTCGAGCTCGCGAAGCGGATCGAGCGCGGCGACCATCGCGCGAAGCAGGAGATGGTCGAGGCGAACCTCCGCCTCGTCGTGTCGATCGCGAAGCGGTACCGCAACCAGGGGCTGCCCTTCCTCGACCTGATCCAGGAGGGGACGATCGGGCTCGTGCGCGCCGCCGAGAAGTTCGACTGGCGCAAGGGTTACAAGTTCTCGACGTACGCCACCTGGTGGATCCGGCAGGCCGTCGCGCGGGCGCTCGCCGACAAGGCGCGCACGATCCGGATGCCGGTGCACGTGGTGGAGAAGCTGAACAAGATCGTGCGCGTCGAGCGGAAGCTCCGCGCCGAGCGCGGCCGCGAGCCGACGAGCGCCGAGATCGCCGCCGAGCTCGATCTGAGCGTCGAGGAGGTCGAGTCGATCCGCCGCACGTCGCAGACACCCGTCTCGCTCGAGAAGCCGGTGGGAGACGACGACGAGTCGGAGTTCGGGCACTTCCTCGAGGACGAGACGGCGCCGCTGCCCGACGAGGCCGCCGACACGGCGTTTCGCTCCGAGGCGCTCACGAAGTGCCTCGCGTCCCTGAGCGTCCGCGAGCGGCGCGTCCTGGAGCTGCGCTACGGCCTGAACGGCGAGCAGCCACGCACACTCGACGAGGTCGGACGGGCCTTCAAGGTGACACGGGAGCGCATCCGTCAGATCGAGAACCAGGGCCTGAAGAAACTCCGCGCCCTGGCCGACTCGCAGAAGCTCTCCGACGTAGCCTGACCGGGCCGCGCGGGCGGCCTGCCGGTAGGCTCGCGCTCATGTCCGAGCCGTGGTTCGAGGAGCTTGCGTCGTTCTTGCGCATCCCGTCGATCAGCGCCGATGCTGCGCTCGCCGGCGAGGTCGTGCGGGCCGGCGAGTGGGTGCGCGACTTCATCCGGGCTGCGGGCGGGACCTGCGAGCTCGTCGACTGGCACGGCCAGCCGCTCGCGATCGGCGAGCTCCGCGCGTCGTCGGCGCCCGAGCGCGCCCCGACCGTCCTCTGCTACGGGCACTTCGACGTCCAGTCGCCCGACCCGCTCGACCTGTGGGAGTCGCCTCCGTTCGAGCCGGAGCTTCGAGACGAGTACCTCTACGGCCGGGGCACGGTCGACGACAAGGGCCAGCTGTACATGCTCCTCGCCGCGGCGCGCGAGCTCGCCGTCGCGGGAGACCTCCCCGTGAACGTCCGCTTCTGCTGCGACGGCGAGGAGGAGACCGGCGGCCATTCGATCGTCGAGTTCCTCGAGGCCGACGAGCGCGGCGCCGACGCGGCGGTCGTCTTCGACAGCGGCATGATCCGGCGCGGGCTGCCGGCCTTCGACGTCGCCGTGCGCGGCATGACCTACTTCCATCTCACCGTGCGCACCGGTGCGCGTGACCTGCACTCCGGCATCTACGGCGGCGCCGCGCTGAACGCGATCCACGTGCTCGTCCGCATCCTCGACTCGCTGATCGCGCACGACGGCCTGCTCGTGGACGAGCTCCGGCGCGGCATCGTCCCGCCCACCGACGGTGAGCTGCGCGGCTGGGAGGAGCTGCCCGGCGGCCCGTCCGAGCTCGGCGAGATGGGCGCCCGTCCGAAGGATGCGGCCGCCGCCCGTGACTTCTACCTGCGCACCTTCGCGGAGCCGTCGCTCGACGTGAACGGCATCTTCTCCGGCTCGCCGCACCTCCAGAAGACGGTGCTGCCGGTCGAGGCGGTGGCGAACGTGTCGATCCGGCTCGCTCCGGGCCAGCAGGTCGAGGAGATCGCCTCCGAGGTGGAGCGGCTGCTCCGAGCGGGTCTGCCGGACGGGGCGGAGCTCGAGATCGAGCGGTGGAGCTGGTCGCCGCCGGGGCTCGTCCCGCCCGACTCGCAGGCGATCACGCTCGGCCTCGACGCCTTCGAGCGCGTCGTCGGCGTCCGCCCGGCGCTGATCCGCTCCGGCGGGAGCATCCCGATCGTTCCCGCTCTCAGCGACCGGGGGATCCCGGTCGTCGTGACGGGCTTCGGTCTGCCCGACGCCCAGATCCACTCGCCCAACGAGCGACTGCTCGCGGCCTACGTCCCGCTCGGGATCGCGGCGGCGCGCGAGCTGTTCCGCGCGTTCGGCGAGCTGTCGTAGGCGCGGAGGGATCCGCCGGCCACTACCAGGGCGGCGGGTTGTGCACCCAGCGGCCGGCGACCATCGTCGCGACCACCTGCGCGTCGAGGTCGTCCCACGGGTCGCGGTCGAGCACCACGAGGTCGGCGTCACGGCCGGGGATGAGCGTGCCGCGGCGGCGCTCGTCGCCGCACAGCCAGGCGGGGGCGACGCACGTCGCATGGAACGCCTCGTCGACGGTGAGTGCCTGCTCGGGATGCCACGGCGGCCGGTTGTCGATCGTGCGCCTGACCGCGGCGCGGATACCCGCCAGCGGGTCGAGCTCCTCGATCGGCGCGTCCGAGCCGTTCGCGAGCACGGCGCCCGCGTCGAGCAGCGACCGGTACGCGTAGGCGCCCGCCGTCCTGCCCGCCCAGAAGCGGTCGGCGAGGTCGCGGTCGGACGGGGCGTGCGAGAACTGCACCGACGCCGCCACGCCGAGCTCCGCGAAGCGGCCGACATCCTCGGGGGCGAGCAGCTGCGCGTGCTCGATCCTCGGCCGCAGGCCGAGCGGTGCCCACAGCGGGCGCGTCGCCTCGAAGGCGTCGAGCGCCTCGCGGTTCGCGCGGTCGCCGATCGCATGCACGGCCACCGGCAGCCCGGCCGCGGCGCCGCTCGCCACGATCCCGGCGAGGCGCTCGCCGCTCGTGATCTCCACGCCGGTGCCGTCGAGCAGCCGCGCGGTCTGCGAGCCGAGCGTGCCGTCCATGAACACCTTCAGGTAGCCGAGGCGGAGCAGCGGGCTCCCGAAGCCCGACCGGAGCCCCAGCGCGGCGACGAGCGACACCTGCTCGTGCGGGATCGACTGCCACACGCGCAGCGTCAGCGCGGTCGCGCGGTCGAGCCGCTGCCAGAGCCGCAGCGCACCCAGCCAGCCGTCCTTGTCGTGTACCGAGGTGACGCCGCGCGCGTTCGCGAGCCTCAGGCCGAGGCGCATCGCCTCGACGTAGACGTCGTCGGGCACCGTGAGGTGCCGCTCCTTGAACCGCCAGGCCGCCTCCTCGCGCAGCACGCCCGTCGGCTCGCCGGCTGCGTCCCGCTCGACGACCCCGCCGGGCACCTCGAGGTCGCCGCCCGCGACGGCGAGGGCCGCCGAGTTGAGCCAGAGCGAGTGGTAGTCGCGGGCGATCAGCGCAGTCGGCGTGTCGCCCGTGACCGGGTCGAGGTCGTGGCGGGTCGGCTCGGCGGCGGCGTCCCAGTCGCCGCTCCGCCAGCCGTACCCGCGCAGCCAGCCGCCGGGGCGCGGTGCGGCCGCCACCCGTGCGAGCGTCTCGGCGAGCGACCGCGCGCCGTCGAGCTTCACCTCCGTCTGGGCCAGGGCCCAGGTCGGGAAGTGCACGTGGGAGTCGCTGAAGCCCGGCACGACCACGCGGCCGCCCAGGTCGACCACCTCGGGCGAGGCCAGCGCCGTCTCGTGCACCCCGACGCCGCCCGCGACCAGCTCACCGGCGATCGCCAGCGCGCGCTGCGTCGGGATCTGCGGGTCGAGCGTCCGGATCAATCCGCCGGCCAGGATCACGGCCGACACGGTAGTCCCTCCACGGACCTCCTACAATCGGCTGCTGTGGGTGCCCCGGCGGTGAAGCTCTCGAGCGCCGACCGCGTGCTGTTCCCCGACGACGGGATCACGAAGGGCGACCTCTTCGACTACTACGGCCGCGTCGCCGACGTGCTCGTCCCGCACCTGCGCGACCGCCCGTTCACGATGAAGCGCTGGCGCGAGGGCCTCGAGGGCGGGGCGTTCTTCCAGAAGCAGGCGCCGAAGGGGATCCCCGAGTGGCTGCACACGCGGCAGTTCCAGACGTGGCCGCGCGAGGGCGGCTCGCGGCTCGTCGACTTCCCGCTCGTCGACTCGCGTGAGGCCCTGCTCTGGATGGTGCAGATGCACTGCATCGACATGAACGCCTGGTACTCGCGGGTCGACCGGCCCGACCGGCCCGACTTCGTGCTGTTCGACCTCGACCCGCCGGACGGCCCCGAGGCCTTTCCGCTCTGCGTGCGGGTCGCGCACCGGGTGCGGGAGGCGCTCGCCGCCCTCGACCTGGCGGCCTGGGTGAAGACGAGCGGCGCCGACGGCATCCACGTCGTCGTCCCGATCGTCCGCCGGTCGACCTTCGCCGACACGTACGAGTTCGCCGAGCTGCTCTCGCGCCGGCTCGAGGCGGAGCATCCGGGCGAGGTGACGACCGAGTGGCTGAAGAAGAAGCGCTCCGGCGTGCTCGTCGATCACCGCCAGAACGGCTGGGGCAAGACGATCGCCTCGGTCTACTCCGTCCGGCCGAAGCCGGGGGCGCCCGTCTCGACGCCGCTGCGCTGGGACGAGCTGACCGAGGCGCTCCGGCCGCGCGACTTCTCGATGGCGGTGGCGCTCGAGCGGGTCGCGGCCCACGGCGATCTCTTCGCGGGAGTCCTGCACGCCGAGCAGGCGCTCGGGCCGGCCCTGAAGGCACTGCGATAGCTCTGCACTCCGCCGCGCTCCATGCGGCCGGGCAGGTGTGGCCGCCGTTCGTCCTCGTCACGGGGCTGCTGCTGATCGGAGCCGTCGTCGAGGCGGACGGGTTGTTCGCGGCGGTGGGAGCGCGGATCGAGCGCATCGGCGGCGGTTCGGTGACCCTGCTCGCCGCGCTCCTGTCGCTCGATGCCGTCGTCACGGCCGTCCTGAACCTCGACACGGCGGTCGTGTTCGTGACGCCGATCATCGTCCATGCGGCGCGGCAGCGCGACTGCGACGAGCGGCCGTTCCTCTACGGCGCGCTGTTCATGGCGAACGGCGCCTCGTTGCTGCTGCCGGGCTCGAACCTGACGAACCTGATCGTGCTCGCCCACGAGCCGCTCTCGGGCGCGGCGTTCGCCCGCGCGATGGCGCTGCCTTGGCTCGTCGTGGTCGCGATCACGATCGCCTTCCTCGCCCTCGTCTACCGGCCGCGGGCCGAGGGTGGCGCCGCAGAGCCGGCGCCGCCGCTCGTGGTGGGGCTCGGGCTCGTCGTGACCGCGGTCGCGACCGTGCTCATTCTGGTGCTCGCGAACGCAGCGCTGCCGGTGCTCGCAGTCGGGCTCGCCGCAGTCGGCTACCGGCGGCTGAGACCCGACGTCTCGCCGGGCGTGGTCGGCGGGCTCTTCCTGCTGGCCGTCGCGCTCGGCACGCTCGCCCGTCGCTGGCACGGGCCGGCCACGCTGGTGGCGCATTTCGGCGGCGTGGGGGAGGCGGTGGTCGGAGCGATCGCGAGCGTCCTCGTCAACAACCTCCCCGCGGCGACGCTGCTCTCGGCGCAGCGCCCGCCGCACCCGCTGCCCTTGCTGATCGGCCTGAACCTCGGCCCGAACCTGGCCTTCACGGGCTCGCTGTCCGCCTATCTCTGGTACCGCGCCGCCCGTGGTGCCGGCTCCCGCCCCTCGCTCGTCCGCTCGTCGCTGCTCGGGCTCGCGCTCGTGCCGCTGACGATCGCCGGAGCCCTCGCGGCGCTCGTGCTCGCCGATCCCGGCGCCCTCTGATCAGCTGATTGACTGCGCCGGTGATCGCCTCGGTGGGTATCGACGCCCGCGGCCTGCGCCGTCGCGGCCAGCTCTCGATCGTGCTCGCCGCAGTCGCGTGGTCGACCGCGGGCGTCCTGCAGCGCGAGCTCAGCGTCGGCACCGCGACGCAGGTCGCCGGCCGGGCGTTCTTCGCCGTTCTGGCGTTGGGGTCGTTCGTCGTCGCCGGCGAGCGAGGAGCGACGCGGCGCGCGTTCACGTCGATGGGCGTGGCAGGTCTGGCCGTCGCCGCCTGCACCGCGGTCGCCTCGGGGTCGTTCATCGTGGCGCTCAACCACACGACCGTCGCGAACGTCCTCTTCATGCAGGCGGTGTCGCCGATCGCGGCCGCTCTGATCGCCTGGCTCGCGCTCCGCGAGTCCGTGACGCGCCGCACCGCGATCGCGATGGTGGTCGCCCTGGCCGGGGTGGCGGTGATGGTCGGCGGGCCGGGCGGCGCGAACCCGGTGGGGCTGACGCTCTCGATCGTGATGACGCTGTCGTTCGCGGTCGGGCTCGTGATCACGCGCCATCGCCGGGCGATCTCGATGGCGCCTGCGATCTGCCTGTCGCAGGTGCTCGTGCTGGTCGCGGCCGCCCCGTTCGCGCATCCGGCCACGATCGGAGGCAGCGACCTGCTGCTGATCGTGGCGCTCGGCTTCGGCCAGATCGGCCTCGGGCTGGCGCTGCTGACGATCGGCGCCCGGCTGCTTCCCGCCGCCGAGATCGCGTTGCTCTCGCTGCTCGAGGTCGTCCTCGGCCCGTTGTGGGTGTGGCTCGTCGTCTCGGAGCGGCCGAGTGCGACGACACTCGCCGGCGGGGTGATCGTGATCGCGGCCGTGGTCGTCCAGGTGCGGGGCTCGACGTGACGCTCGACGTGACGACGCTGCGCCTGCAGCCGTTCGGGCGCGAGCACCTCGACGCCTTCGCCGCCACGCTCGCCGACCCGGAGGTGCAGCGGTTCACGCGGCTTCCCGCCGCTCCGGCATCCGGCTTCGCCGCTGCCTGGCTCGCCCGTTACGAGGACGGGCGCCGCGACGGGACGTGCGCGGCGTTCGCGATCGTCGACGGGGAGGGTGGGTTCCTCGGAGCCGCGCTCGCACCCGCGATCGACGCCGAGGCTCGCACCGTCGAGCTCGGCTACCTGGTCGTTCCGGCGGCCCGCGGCCGCGGTGTCGCCACCGCGGCGCTGTCGCTGCTGACCGACTGGGCCTTCGCCGAGCTCGGCGCGCTCCGGATCGAGTTGCTGATCAGCGTCGAGAACGACGCGTCGAAGCGCGTCGCCGAGCGCTGCGGCTACCGCCGTGAGGGCGTGCTGCGCTCGACCTACGTGAAGGAGGGCGTGCGCGACGACACCGAGATCTGGTCGCGCCTGCCGACCGACCTGTGAGCCGGCGCTACTTCGCCGCGCGCAGCTTCGCCTTGTGCTCGCGCTTCGCGGTCTGGTAGCGCACGAGCGCCTCGGGCGAGTCGACCCCGCCGAGGCAGGCGTGCGTCGGCACGAGGGGCCGCGCGGTCTCGAGCCCGAACCGGAGCGCGAGCACCGAGCCGAGCGCCTGCACCTTCATCGGCCCGAAGCCGGGCAGATCGCCCAGCCGCCGCTTCAGGTCGGCGGTGTCGGCTGCGTCGTTCCAGATCCGCGCGGCATCGCCGCCGTACTCCTCCGCGACGACCGCCGCCAGCTCGCGGACGCGGTCGGCCATCGCCCCCGGGAAGCGGTGGATCGCGGGCGTCTGCCTGAAGGCCTCCTGCAGGTCCAGCTCGGCGAGCCGTGCCGGGTCGAGCGTCCCGACCCGTTGGAGGAGGACGTAGGGGCCGGCGAAGGCCTTCTGCACCGGCACCTGCTGGTCGATCGCGAAGCCCAGCAGCAGCGCGAAGGGATCCTCGGCGAGCAGCTCGCAGGCCTTCGGGTCGTCGGTGAAATACAACGCTCGCGGCACGCCCCGATCCTACCCCGGCCGGTAGCGTAGGCCGGGGTGAGCGCACTCGACGTCTTCTCGCCCGCGACGCGGGCCTGGTTCGAGCGGACGTTCGCCGCCCCAACCCCGGCGCAGGAGCGAGGCTGGCCCGCGATCGCGACCGGCGGCCACGTGCTGATCCAGGCGCCGACGGGCTCGGGCAAGACCCTGACCGCGTTCCTCTACGCGATCGACCGGCTGCTCGCGACGCCGGGCCAGGGCCTCCGCGTGCTCTACGTCTCGCCGCTGAAGGCGCTCAACTACGACATCGAGCGCAACCTGCGCGGCCCGCTCGCAGGCCTCGAGTCCAGGTTGAGGGTTGGCGTCCGCACGGGCGACACGCCCGCGAAGGAGCGCCGTGAGCTGGTGAAGGAGCCGCCCGACATCCTCATCACGACACCCGAGTCGCTCTACCTCCTGCTCACCTCACAGGCGCGCGAGACCCTGCGCGGCGTCGAGACGCTCATCCTCGACGAGGTCCACGCCGTCGCCGGGACGAAGCGGGGCGCGCACCTGGCGGTGTCGGTCGAGCGCCTCGACGAGCTGGTCGCGACACCGTTTCAGCGGATCGGGCTCTCGGCGACGCAGCGGCCGCTCGAGGAGATCGGCCGCTTCGTCGCCGGCGGCCGCCCGATCGAGCTCGTCGACGCCGGCTCGCGCAAGGAGCTCGACCTCGAAGTCGTGCTGCCGGTCGACGACTTTCGCGAGCTGGGCTCCACCGCCTCCCTGTCGCACCCGGTCCCGGCAGACGGGCAGGAGATGGACATCGGCACCGAACATGGAGCCCGCTCGATCTGGCCGTCGATCTACCCGGCGATCCTCGAGCTGGTGCGCGAGCACCGCTCGACGATCGTGTTCGTCAACAACCGCCGCCTCGCCGAGCGGCTCGCGCTGCGCCTGAACGAGCTGGCCGAGGAGGAGGTGGCGCGCGCGCATCACGGCTCGCTTGCGCGAGAGCAGCGCGTGCTCGTCGAGGAGGATCTGAAGGCCGGGCGGATCCCGTGCCTCGTCGCCACCTCCAGCCTCGAGCTGGGGATCGACATGGGCGCGGTCGACCTGGTGATCCAGGTCGAGTCGCCGAAGTCGGTCGCCCGCGGCCTGCAGCGCATCGGCCGGGCCGGTCATGAGCTGGGAGCCGTCTCGAAGGGCCGCATCTTCCCGAAGTTCCGCTCCGACCTGCTCGAGAGTGCGGTCGTCGCCCGGGCGATGCGCGAGGGCGAGATCGAGGAGACGAAGATCCCGCGCAACCCGCTCGACGTGCTCGCCCAGCAGATCGTCGCGATCTCGGCGATGGAGGAGATCAGCGTCGACGACCTGCACGCCCTCGTGCGGCGCGCGCATCCGTTCCGTGACCTGTCGCGGCAGCAGCTCGAGAACGTCCTCGACATGCTCGCAGGCCGCTACCCCTCGGACGAGTTCGCCGAGCTGCGCCCCCGCATCGTGTGGGACCGCACCGGCGGTGTGATCCGCGCCCGCGACGGCGCGGCTCGGCTGGCGGTGACGAACGCCGGCACGATCCCCGACCGCGGCCTCTTCGGTGTCTTTCTCGTCGACGGCGGGAGCCGCGTGGGCGAGCTCGACGAGGAGATGGTGTACGAGGCACGGGCCGGCCAGACGTTCCTGCTCGGCGCGTCGACCTGGCGGATCGAGGAGATCACGCGCGACCGCGTGCTCGTCTCGCCCGCGCCGGGCCTGCCGGGTGCGGTGCCGTTCTGGAAGGGCGAGGGCGTCGGCCGGCCGTACGAGCTGGGCCAGAAGATCGGCGCGGCCGCGCGCGAGCTCGCCGCGCTCGGTGACGTCAAGGCGACGTCGCGCCTGCGCACCGACTTCCACCTCGACGAGAACGCCGCTCGCAACCTTCTCACCTTCCTGCGCGAGCAGGCCGATGCGACGGGCGCCGTCCCCTCGGATCGCACGGTCGTGGTGGAGCGCTTCCGCGACGAGATCGGCGACTGGCGCGTGTGCATCCTGACGCCGTTCGGCAGCCGCGTGCATGCGCCGTGGGCGATGGCGATCGCAGCTCGCCTGCGCGAATCGCTCGGTGTCGAGGCCCAGTCGATCTGGTCGGACGACGGCATCGCGCTGCACTTCCCCGACGCCGACACGCCGCCCGCCGCCGAGGAGCTGTTGCTCGACCCCGCCGACATCGAGGATCTGGTGGTCGCCGAGGTGGGGGAGACCGCGCTGTTCGGGGCACGCTTTCGTGAGAACGCCGGCCGCTCGCTCCTGATCCCGCGCCGCCGGCCGGGCGAGCGCACGCCGCTCTGGCAGCAGCGCCTGAAGGCGCAGTCGCTGCTGCAGGTCGCGCGCAAGTACGGCTCGTTCCCGGTCGTGCTCGAGACCTACCGCGAATGCCTGCAGGACGTCTTCGACCTGCCCGCTCTGAAGAGCCTGCTCCAGGGGCTGCGCACGCGGGAGCTCGACGTCGTCGAGGTCGAGACGCAGAGCGCGTCGCCGTACTCCTCGTCGCTCCTGTTCGACTACATCGCCACCTACATGTACGAGGACGACACGCCGCCCGCCGAGCGCAGGGCGCAGGCGCTGTCGCTCGATCGCGACCTGTTGCGGGAGCTGCTCGGCCAGGAGGAGCTACGGGACCTGCTCGACCCGGATGCCCTCGCCGAGGTCGAGCGGCAGCTGCGTGGTGACCCACGGACGCCCGACCAGCTCCACGACTCGCTGCGG
>Ga0265318_10002078_pt1 | contig 10965 bp, 15 predicted proteins | sample 4821metaG_FD_192431 | JGI IMG/M metagenome (GOLD analysis project Ga0265318, IMG submission 192431) | Rhizosphere microbial communities from Carex aquatilis grown in University of Washington, Seatle, WA, United States - 4-8-21 metaG | ecosystem: Host-associated > Plants > Roots > Rhizosphere >... | reverse complement strand
CGAATTTTACACCTTTGGCGGTGAAGTAATGAACCGTGTCGTGCTGGGTTTGGTTTTGGTTCTCGCCGGCGACAGCAAGCATATCAGGAACTTTCTGCCAGGCGGCTACGGAGTTATCGATGTTGGTTTGGGTAAAATCAAAGCTGTGGTTGGAGGCGGTATTGACCAAATTGCAGCCAAACTGCCCCATGTCGGTTACGAATTCGGTCGGCGAGTTGAATTTGGGGTAGCCGCTGATGCCCAGGCTGGCGCCGCCGTTTAAAATCGGGTCATTGCAAAAACGGATGTCGGCGGTTCTGAAAATCGGTTGGAGATCCTGGACCAGGGGCAGGTAGTTATAGCTACCGTCTGATTTTTTAGCAGCCGTGTTTACCGAAGTGTGGGCAATCCAGTCACCGGTAATCATCAGCCGGATGCGATTCGGATTTTGGGCGGCCGAAGGCACGGTCTTACTAATTACGCTGGAACCACTTTTGGATTTATCGGCTAATGGCTTCTGGTGTTCATAGACAAAAAACCCGACCGCCGCTATGGCAAGAACTACTAAAGCCAGCTTAATTTTTAACATTACCTGTCCAATTATAACCTAGACGAAACGGGTGACAACGAACATAAAGGCAGCTCCGAGAACAGTTAAACCAATGGTTATACGAGAGGAGTCTTTACTATGAGCTTGGGGCAAAATGTCGCTGGCGCCGATGTAGAGTAAAAAGCCGGCAAAGAAGCCCAGATATAACACTAGCCACTTATCTGACAGACTGAACAGCAGGGTTGAAGCCACACCGAACACCGGTGCCAACGCGTCTATCAACAGTAACAACCGCGCCCTGCGATCAGTGTTTTTGTTATGCAGCATCAAAATCACCGTGTTCATGCCATCAGTAAAGTCGTGGGCAATTACGGCGATGGCCACGGCTATGCCGACAGAGTTGCCGGCTTGAAAGCCCAGGCCGATACCAACACCATCCAAAAAGCTGTGGCCGGACAGCGCCAACGCGCTAGCTAAGCCCACTTTTGGATGAACATGTTGGCCATACTCCTCTTCGTGCGCGTAGTGCAACAAAACCGTTTTTTCTAAGATATGAAATAGCAAAAATGCCACCACCAGCGCGACCATCGGCCGCGTAAAGTCGGTGTGCGTAGCGTTAACTTCTTTGGCAATCTCCGGCAGCAAGTCAAAGGCCACCACGCCCAGCAACACACCGGCGGTGTAGCCCATGATGCGGTGTAGCCACTTTTGGTTTTTAAGCGCCACGATGCCGCCGGTTAGGGTGGAAAAGAAAGTCGCTCCAGAAAGAATTATGGGTAGCATGACTTAAAATTAAAGGCTTGCGTTAATATTTGCAAATTTGTCGCAAAAAGTTATACTTTTGCATATGTACGATGATCTACGAGCTCTGCTAAAAAAAGACGGGGCGAGTTTAACTAAGCCCCGCAGGGTCATTTTTGATCTGTTATTAAACCAGGAACCCCAGAGCATGCAGGTACTCGCTCAAAGAGCCGCAGCTAAAGTCGACCGTGCCACGGTCTATCGGACGATTGAGCTATTTGAGCGGCTAGGCATAGTCCATCGCTTGAACATCGGTTGGAAGTACAAGATAGAGTTGAGTGATATTTTTCAGGGGCACCACCACCACTTTTATTGCACCAACTGCTCTAAAACCTACTCCCTGCCCGCTAATTCTATGCTAGAGACAATTATCGACTCAACAGCCGCCAAAGAAGGCTTCGCGGCCCGTGGCCACCAATTGGAAATCTATGGTCTATGCCAGAACTGCTCTAAAACTTAAACCCCGGCCGATATACTTGGTTTGACTTTCTCGTTCTTGACAACCAAAAGTGCGATTACGGCCGCGGCGACCGCCAGACCAACTCCTACGTGCAGGCCGTTTTGAAAGCCGTGGATTTTGGCCGAATTAGCTGCCACACGCGCTGACAAATCTGATTTTAGGGTTGAAGCGTAAATTGCCGATAATACCGCCAGGCCAAGTGCGCCGCCAATCTGCTGGGACGTATTAAGCACCCCGCTGGCTATGCCGGAAAAGTGCTTCGGCACGCCAGAAGTGGCCGCCAGGGTCATAGAGATGAAAGACAGCCCCATGCCCAGCGCGATAATCACCAAACCCGGGAACACATTTTGCCAGTAGTGGCCACCAACTTTCATTAGTACGCTTATAGTATAGAGACCAATGGCCAAGACAGTGGGGCCAGCCACCAGAAACGGCTTGTAGCCAACTTTGTTGACCATCTTGGCGACAAAGGCCGAAGTCGCGCCGATAACCAAAGTTACTATCAGAAACGAGACACCAGACTTAGCCGGTCCGTAGCCCAGCACTGTCTGGACATAAAGTGTCATGAAGAAAAACATCGAGAACAGCGTACAAGCTATAGCCAGGGCGGTAGCGTTGCCGCCAGAAACATTACGGATGCGGAACAATCTAAGCGGCAGCATCGGCTGGGCGGTCCGCGCTTCGTTAAAGACAAAACTGGTCAGCAAAACAATACTGGCGATTATAAAACCAATGACAGTTGTCGAACCCCAGCCGTGGGACGGCGCTTGGGAAAGACCATAAACCAAGCTCATCAAACCTCCCGTTGCTAGGGTGGCGCCAGGCAAGTCAAGCCTGAGCTTCTTATTCTCTTCGCCAATATGGCGAGGCAAAATCTTCATGGCGAAGTAAACAACCCCTATGCCGACAGGCACGTTGACAAAGAAGTTCCATCGCCAGCTAAGATACTGGGTGAGGATGCCGCCTAGTAACAGGCCAAAACCCGAGCCGCCGGCCGCCACGGCTGACCAGGCACCCAGCGCGGTATTACGTTCTTTGCCCTCTTTGAATTCGGATATGACTATCGACAACGCCGCCGGAGACATGATGGCTGCGGCTAAGCCTTGGGCTGCCCTGGCGATAATAACTTGGGTATCGGTTGCCGCCATACCGCACAAGAATGACATCAACGCGAAAAAAGCTACCGCGAATATGAAAATATTGCGGCGACCATAGATGTCGGCTGCCCGCCCCCCAAGGAGCAGGAAACCGCCAAAGGTCAAGGTATAAGCTGTAATGACCCATTGCAGGTTGCCGGCAGAAAAATGAAGAGCCTGAGCCATTGAAGGCAATGCCACATTAACTACGGTCACGTCTACTACGACCATAAACTGGGCCATCGCCAGCAGGGCTAAGATTATCCATTTGTTCTCAGCGTGCTTTGATAATTTTCTTTTCTCTTTAGCCAAACTAGCCCTCCTTTTCCCAATAAATATGGACTTTATCATAACAGACGCCCAGTGATCGCAACAAATTATTGTCGCTCCGGTTCGCATTTTTGGCGGGCTAAAGCTAAACTAAGCATTAATGGAAAGCAGCGAGCAAAGGGTGTTGATAATGGGCGGCGGATTCAGCGGAATTAAAGCAGCGCTCGAATTAGCCGGCAACAACAATTTTGCGGTTACGCTGGTTTCGGACCATGACAGTTTTCGCTACTATCCGTCTCTCTACCGGACAGCTACCGGCAAGAGCCAGGTTGCTTCCAGGATCGCGCTGTCGGAAATCTTCAGAGATAAAAAACTGCGGGTATTCAAAGATAGCGCTAAAACTTTGGACCGGGACAAAAAAGCCGTCATTGGAGCCTCGGGCAAAAGCTACAGCTACGACATTTTAATTATTGCTTTGGGGGTAGTTACCAACTATTTTGGCATAAAGGGATTGGAAGAATACACTTATGGCATCAAGACCCAGGAAGACGCCCAAGCCCTTCGCAACCATATCCACAAGCAACTGGTTGACGGGCAAAAACCAGACCTTAATTACGTAGTGATTGGCGGCGGCCCTACCGGCGTAGAGCTAGTCGGCGCCATGCCGGCATATTTACGCCACGTTATAAAAAAGCATCATTTGCCGAAAACCGAGTTGCACATAGATTTGGTCGAAGCCGCGCCGAGGCTGATGTCCCGTATGCCCAGGAGTTATTCACTGGCGGTGCAAAAACATTTGCGCAAACTCGGAGTTAAGCTTTATCTAGGCCAGAGCGTGCAAGCGGAAACAGCTGACAAGTTAATGGTCAATGGCCACTCCATTGCCAGCCACACCGTTGTATGGACCGCGGGTGTAACCAATCATCCGTTCTTGAAAGCTAACGAGCTTAATCTGGGCGAACGCGGTAAGGTGGTTGTTGATAAGCAACTTGAGGCCGAGGAGAGTATCTACGTAATCGGCGATAATGCCGACACGCCTTACTCCGGAATGGCGCAAACAGCGCTGTATGATGCCAAGTTCGTGGCCGAAAACCTAAAGCGCCAAGCACGCGGCAAAAGCCCGCACGACTACAAAGCCAAAAAACCAGTGTATGTAACAGCGGTGGGCCCACGCTGGGCGGCTGTACTCTGGGGCGGTGTGCACTTGTATGGCTGGATTGGGTCGCTGCTGCGCTCCAGCGCCGATTTATCTGGCTATCATGATTACGAACCCTGGTGGACCGCCTCCAAGCATTGGCTGGCCGAGATTGAAGGCGATAAAAATTGCGAAATCTGCGGCTAGAGCAGCGGTTCTTAGCTAAATCTCAGCCAATTCTGTTGTTATTATTGGGACAAACATGAATTTTTTAGCCAAACTATACCAGCGGCCCATAGATTTTGTTGACCAGCTTTTAGATAGCATCACGTCTTACCGTTTAGTTCTTTACTCCCTGCTGGCGGTTTTGGGTTGGGCCATGCTGGCCAGCCTTGGCCACAAAGTGCCGGGCAGTTGGTATGCCATCGCCCTCTCATCTTCCGCGCTAGTAATTGTTTGCCGCCTGTCCGGGGAATTTTTTTCGCGAGTCCTTAATATTGCCCGCAATTTTGAGTCAGATTACATCACGGCTCTAATTTTGGCGCTAATCATGAACCCGGCCACCACCGGTACGGGATACACCGTGCTAGCCGGCGCCGGTTTTGCGGCGATTGCTTCAAAATATCTGTTGACCATAAGCCGCCGGCACATCTTCAACCCCGCGGCGTTTGGCGCGGTAGTGGCCGGCCTGGCCTTTCACCAATACGCCAGTTGGTGGGTCGGCACCATGGCATTATTTCCGCTGGTTTTAGTTGGCGGCGTTTTGATAATGCACAAAATGAAGCGATTCTGGATGACGGCCTTCTTCTTTTTGGTCTACGGCTTTTTCCTACACCAGCAATTCGATGGGGCATCGCCGCTGCACACCGTGTGGCTGGCTATGAGCGGTACGGCAGTGCTGTTTTTCGCCTTTGTGATGTTATCTGAGCCGCTCACGTCCCCCGACAAACTGCGTAACTACGCTGCTTACGCTTTGGTTGTGGGCGTGGCTTATGGCTTTGGCAGATTGCGCCTCAGCCCGGAAGAAGCCCTGCTAATCGGTAACGTTGCGGCTTACGCCTTGGAACACACCAAACGCTTGGAACTGAGCCTGGCTGCCATCAAAAAGGAGGCCAGCGGTTTATATTCTTTTGCTTTTGCGCATCAGGGCACGTTTGATTATGATGCCGGGCAGTACATGGAGTGGACCCTGCCTCTGCGCCATAGCGACAACCGCGGAAACCGCCGTTATCTAACCCTTTCTTCGTCGCCGACTGAGAACATGCTGGAGTTTACTGTCCGCCTGCCAAAAAACGCCAGCCATTTTAAAAAGGCTTTGGCCGCATTTAAGCCGGGCGATAAGATTCTGGCTTCGCACCTGGGCGGCTCCTTTACGCTACCGTCTAACACGACGCAAAAGCTGGTCTTTGTGGCCGGCGGCGTCGGAATTACACCGTTCCGCAGCATGGCCAAATACCTGCTAGACAATCAACAAACCCGCGACGTGCAGTTGCTTTACTGTGCTAATTCTAGCGCGGAGTTTGCTTTTAGCGCTGTGTTCGCCCAGGCCAAAACCATTGGCCTGGTCACACATTATATTGATACCTCGGCGACGCCCATCAACCCGGACGTTATTGCCCAGTCGGTAGTAGACTACAAACAACGGCTGTTCTACATCTCGGGCCCCTACGGTTTTGTAAAAACCGTGCGTCAGGCGCTGTTGACGCTAGGGGTCAGCCCTACCAGCATCAAATCAGATTATTTCCCGGGCTACGGCTAGGGCTTTGTAGCCCTTTTGGCGGTCCACAAATTTTACGCCGGCCTTACCCATGGCGAAAGCCGCGGTGGCTAACACATCGGCTTTTATGATATCCGGGCCGATTACCGTCAGGCTTAATAATTCGTTCGCCGGCTTACTGGTTTTAGGATTGATAATATGTAGCCCGCGTTCGTAATTGCCACTGGTAGCCACTGCTCCATTAGAAATACTTAACTTGTTAAGTATTTTTGTTTTGTCTTTAGGGTCTTGGATACCAATCTGCCATTCTTTACTCCCGCCTGAACGCGCCAAAATGTCGCCGCCAATACCGATGCAGTATGTTTTGTAGCCCTGCTTTTCTATTAATTTGCCTGCTTCGGCGATTGCCCAGCCCTTGACATACCCGGTCGGGTCGTACTTGCCGGCGAAGTTAGCCGAGAAGTACCCATTGGTCAATTTCTCGAATTTTTTGCAAGCTGCCATCACGGCCTTCATTTGCAGGCTCAGATTTTTTTGGATAATCTCTCCGCGCTGATAGCCGGATAGCTCACTGTCCTTTTTATATGGGCTGAACCGGGCGTCAATTTGTCTCAGCAGCTCAAAAACATCGCTAAAAATCACTTCATTTTTAGCCTCTGGGATATCCAGGCTCACCCCCGTACCCATAATTATTTGATTACGGCGCATCTAGCTCATTTTTGCTTGATCCAGCGCCATTTGCAAGGATTGCTCAAAACCATTGCTGGTGCTGGTGGCGCCAGACACGAAGTCAATGTTGGAACTCTGGTTTTGCAGCGTGGTCTGCTTTAGCAACGGTTCCGCGTAAGCTGTAACTTGGCGTGAATAATCATGGCTGCTAGGCATTTGCATAAATCGCACATCGGTGATTTTGCCGCCGTTAATGACTACGGCAATATCCACTGGGCCATAGGCCGTGTCGGTGGAACCGTTAAAAGTACCGTCCTTGTAGCTCGTGGCGGCTGCAGCTTGGGACGCTGAGCTGCTAGTACCGGTACCGGCGGGTTGGCTGGTGGAGTTATTGCTGGAAGTTGGCGAACTTACTAATTTAGCCGAGCTGGCCGGAGTTTTATTTATATACATGCCAAGCGCGCCCAAGATGGCCACGCTCATAATAATCAGTAGGGTTTTCTTCATCCCGTTAGAACCCACTTACCTTCCAGCCATTGATGGCGTCTTGAATCGCTTGCATGCTTCAACGCAATTGCGAGGTTTATTAGTCTTTGGGTTCTAACGGGATTCATGTGTCAGATCAGATTATATGCCGAACCTGAGTTTTAGCTTAATTTTCCTGATTACTCGCCGCCCTTTTTGAGCGTATAATTTATCTTATGGAAATACCTAAGGCTCGTGAATTATACCAAGGAGATATCAATAAGGCGGTGGTCGCTGTACAGGAAGCGACAGGCGTAAAAATTACCTCTGATTGGTGGGATAAAAATGTGGGCAACGAGGGCTCTGCCAAAGAAATCCTCGATCGGTTCGATAAAGCCTACACCGAGTACGTTGCCAGCCAAACCTAACCGGCCGCCCCGGCGGGCTCTATTCCCCTGTCTGTCCACGAAGGCGCGACATAATTTCCTGATATTCGTCGAAAAGACTCTGAATCCTGTCTGGGCTGTCAAGTGCTTCCTTCGCCCCCATGGCCCAAGCAGCTCTTATTAAATCCCTCACGTCTTCCGCTCGAAGAGAAAGCCATTGGTTTGGCCTTTTGTCTAGAAGCTCCGCTTGAGCAAAGAGAGTTTCGAGTTCAGGATCCACAAAGTTGTCCGCCACCTCCCTAACTGTTATTGGGGGGAACTGATCTTCTGGGGTCGTCATAATACTATTCTTAGCAGATTGACACCGACTTGCAAGCACAAGCAAAACTGTCCGGGCTCTATTTCCCCGCCCTCTCCCCATGTTATCCTTAAGATATAACATAAGGGGGTTTAGGATGGACGACAAATTTCAAGACTTACATCACAAAATAAAAATGCTTAGGGATGAGCTAAGGCAACACGGCGAACAAACTGGGGACCCAAAGTGCGCTGCCCTTTGTGAAACTGCCGCTGAAGTAGTAGGCGGGCTGGAAACAGCTTTTGACCACTACATCGACAAAAGTGAAAAGGCCTGGCAATAGAGTCTTGCGGGCTCTATTCCCCCGCCTCTTCGCCCGGAGTTTGAGCCTCTAGCTGCTTTCGAGAATCGACGAGGTCCTGGGAAAATTGTTTCATTATGGGCCCAAAATTAGGTATAGCTTCAGTTAGGCCGCTGTCGAGCACAAACTTCAAACGATCTAAGTTTAAGTAGGGCCAGTCGAATAAACCTAGTCCTTCGCGTTTATTCAAGAGGCCTATGGCACCCTCCCATCTTGCTAATCCCCTCCATGTCCTAGTAGCTACTCTTTTACTAATTCCGTGTGACTGGGCAAATGCATCAACTTCCTCGGAAGTAATATGGCCTAATTGAGGCTCTTCTTCGGGCATACCGGTGGCTCTTATTTCTGTACTCAACCCTTGTCTGCCAAGATATCTGAGATATATATCTCTTTGTTCAGGAGACATCTCACCCCTTGCAATAATCGTAGTAAATTCTCGCTTTATAACGTCACAATAACACAACCCTGCGAAACTTCAATCGAGCGACTGCGGCGGGCTCTATTCCCCCGCCCCCGGCCCTTTTAAGCCTGCCTGCCGGCAGGCAGGCGTATAATCCGAGTTATGAAAATCAATAATTATTGGCTTTTGGCCGGTTTGGTCGGGCTGGTAGTTATGGTAGTACCGCTTATTTCCGCGCTTGTTACGGTGACAGGTGCTTTTGGCGCCGACCCTGGCGAAAGGGTCAACCGTATAGACTTTGTCTGGGCGACAGTTGGGCTAGTGGTGGCAATTTATTGCTACTACAGAGCCCGAAAACTAAATTCAAAAGCCTAACCGGCCGCTTATTTCGAGCCTGCGATCTTTTGGAAAAAGACGAGTTTGTAGCCGTCCGGATCGCGTAGCATAAATTCACGGTTGCCCCATGGCCAATCGCGTGGTTGGCTTGAAGGTTTCAAGCCTTTAGCCAGCGCACCTTTATAAAATTCGTCTACGTCGTCTACGCTTATATACAAAAACTGGCCGGCTCCTTTAGGTTCCAGCACGGCTTCTTTTTGAAATTCGGGTTTGTCTTCTTTGTCTTGCGGGTGGAAGTCAATCCAGAACCAGTTTAGATGGATGGACACATGGTCCGGTTCGCGCTTGTAAAATGCAAAACCCAGCTTTTCATAAAAATCAGCCGTCTTGGCCGCATCTTTTACGTAGCAAACTATGCCAGAAACACTCTTCATTTTCATAACTATATTTTACACCACCTAACCGTCCGTCTCTTTTGAGCGTGGGATAAAGGTGTTAAAATTAGCTTAACGCGGCAAGTCACTTATATCGCTATGCGCCTGCCGTTTTGGCGAACAACGTAGCGGTGACACACAAAGCCGCTAAACGGACCTTTACTAACTTAAAGAAAGGATTCGTTATGGCAAAGGATGTTAATCCGGAGCATGCCAATTGGAACTACGAAGACCACCTGAAGCACTGGCGTTCATGGGGTTCGTGGTTTAGCTGGGGCTCGCCTGTCGGACTGGGGCTGTTTTTTATAGCAGTCTGCTTTTCGATCTGGCTGCTAGGCATAACTTTCAACTGGGGTTAAGCTCCGCATAAAAACAGCGTTCGTTAGCGGGCGCTGTTTTTATTCCCCCTATTTTGAGCACAAGGATATTTGCAAAACACTTAAAAAGTAGTATAGTATTCGAATGAGTTATACTCCAGAGAATCCTCAATTCAATCCTGAGGATAAAGAAGAGTCGCAGGGCACTGCAGCACCGGATGACGGTTATGAAATAGCTGATAGTGGCGGCGTTGTTCGGCATGCCAGAATTCCCCTCGAGGGCGGTGGCGTAATATTTTATGACAACTTTCAGGCTGACGAACCTTGGGAAGCCTAACCGGCCGCCCCTTTTGAGCGTATACTTGAGCCATGAATTCAGATACTTTTGATGAAGCTATCGAAAAGATACGCCGGAACGTTAAAAGGTTTGAGAAAATTGAAGGAAAGCCGTGGGGAGTTGAAGGGGCGGTCATAGAACTTGCCAAACAAGTCGGAGACCTTTCGGCGCTCATTATGAACCGCGAGAAGTACTATTTCGCTGAGAGAGATAAATTGAGCGACAAATATGACAGCTCAAACGAAAAAATCGCCGATGAACTAGCGGATATTTTACTGGCAGTCGTTCGGATAGCCGACCATTACGGCATTGATTTAGAGGCTGCCAATACTCGAACCCGAAAACTCGAAGACGACTTCCTTGATACCAAAGACGTTTAAAACCCAAACCTAGCTGTCCGCCCATACCATAAAGCTACGGGGCAGGCTTATTTTGAGCGTATAATCCCTTCATATGGATAATCCTGAAACTGATATAGACGCGAAGACTGCAGGTCTTTTTAAAGAGGAATTTGAGAACACCTTTGCTGACAACGACTATACGGAGCTTAAAGATAACGAAGTCGGTTTTACCATGAGGGATAAGTACCCCAATAAAGTGCTGAAAAGATTAAAAATTGAAGGCGAGCACGATTACACACCATTCTTTAATATGTATTTAGATAATAAAAATAGGCCAGCTGATCTTCCAGAAAACTTAATTCCTTTCAATGTTGGGGTCGGGTTATCGTTAAAGGATGGTTCTTACGGAAATATTAGGTATATTTTGGATGACAGCTACATAAAGTCAAAGATACATAAACCTATTGGCTTAAATTCCCGAACTGATTTTGCCTTCAATTCTAGCGACGGGAAATTCTATCAAAAAAAGAAAGATGACTGGTCAGTAATTGGGTTAGATAAGATTAAAGACAA
>Ga0265318_10002072_pt1 | contig 10984 bp, 13 predicted proteins | sample 4821metaG_FD_192431 | JGI IMG/M metagenome (GOLD analysis project Ga0265318, IMG submission 192431) | Rhizosphere microbial communities from Carex aquatilis grown in University of Washington, Seatle, WA, United States - 4-8-21 metaG | ecosystem: Host-associated > Plants > Roots > Rhizosphere >... | reverse complement strand
TGGTGGGCGCTCGGAGCGGTGCTGCTGGTGATGTTCACGGCGTCGATCTCGAGCACGATCGTGTCGACAGCGGTGCCGACGATCGTCGGCGACCTGCACGGCTTCACGCTGTACGCCCGGGTCTTCTTCGTCACGCTGCCGCTCGTCGCGGTCGCGGGGCTGATCGTCGGTGCGATCCTACCGCGCGTTCGCACCCCGCACGAGCGCGGCCAGCTGGACGTCTCCGGCAGCGTCCTGATGACCGGCGGTCTCGTGGCCGTTCTGCTCGGGTTCACGGGATCACGGACGTGTTCACGATCGGGATCGGCTTCGCCGCCGCCGCATTCCTGCTCACGCTCGTCTTCCCGCACATCGAACTCACGACCTGGGAGGGGGAACGATGAGGACGATCGTCGTCGGTGTCGACGGCTCGCGCGAGTCGATCGCCGCGCTCCGTTTTGCGATTCGTGAGGCGGGCCTGCACGGCGACCGGGTCAAGGTGGTCGCAGCGTGGCACGTGCCGACCGCGGCCTACGGCTCCGGGTTCGTGCCGACGGCACCCGACCCCGCCGATTTCGAGCAGGTCGCAGGAGACATGCTCGCCGATGCGCTCGCGGCTGTGGCCGCCGAGGGCCACGACGTGCCGGTGGAGGCCGTTGTCCGGGAGGGCGAGGCGGCACACGTCCTGCTCGAGGAGTCGGAGGGTGCTGCGCAGCTCGTCGTCGGCTGCCGCAACCTCGGCTCCCTCAGCCGGCTCTTCCACCATTCGGTGAGCGGCCATTGCACGCACGACGCGCACTGCCCGGTGACCGTCGTCCACGAGGGCTGAATCAGGCTCGGCGCGGTAGCAGCGGCACTTTCGTGAACCCTGAGACCGACGCTGGACAATAGAAGAGTGATGCACGCCGGTGACGCGAGCGTGATTGCCGAGTCGCTCGAGAAAGGCGAGGCGTTCATGACCATCTTCGAGCGGCATTTCGCGACGATTCACCGCTACTTGCGGCGCCGCCTGAGTCGAGACGTCGCAGACGATCTCGCGGCCGAGGTGTTCACGACCGCGTTCGCCCGGCGGGCCAGCTTCGACCTCGCCCGCTCGGATGCGCTGCCGTGGCTGTACGGCATCGCGACGAACCTGATCCGAAACCACTTGCGCGTCGAGGAGCGGGAGCTGCGATCGCTTATCGAGGCAGAGGTCGATCGGGTCGCTTCCGGCGAGGAGCCGATCGACACCCTCCTGCGCTCGAGTGTCGACCCTGCGCTGGCGGAGGCGCTTCTGACGCTTTCGCCGGAGGACAGAGACGTGCTGTTGCTCTTCGCGTGGGGCGACCTCGGCTACGAGGAGATCTCGATTGCGCTCGACTCACCGGTCGGGACGGTCAAGTCGCGACTCAACCGGGCGCGCTCCCGCATCAGAGAGGCATTGATCGCGGGCGCCGAGACGAAGGAGGCTTCGCATGGGTGAGTTGACGGTGTTGCGCGCGTTCCGCACCGACGTCCCGGCCGGCGACGAGCTTGCACGCGCGCGGGCGATGGCGTCGCTTCGCGCCGCGATCGACGGCGAGCGGGGGAGCACGGCCCGGAGAGGGCTCCGCGTGCTGCTCGCCGCCGCAGTGGTCGCGATCGCGGTGACGGGGCTTGCCGTTACCTGGCCGTTCGGGGGCAGCCCGTCGGTGCTCGCACAGGCGTCGGCGGCGATCGGCAACCGGCCGGTCACGCACGTCGTGATCGAGTCAGGGCTCGGCGGCTCGCTCGTCGATCTGCGCAGCGGCAAGCGGACCGCCGTCTACACCCGGTCCGAGAGCTGGTACGACCCGCGGCGCGGACTGCTCGCGATCGTGAGCTTCCGCGGCCGGGCGGTCCGGACGCTGCTGCTCAAGCCGGGCGCGAACCATGACCAGGACTGGTTCCAGACGTACTTCACCGGCTACAAGGACGAGCTGCGCGCCGGCGCCTTCCACGTCACCAGCAGCGGCGTGGTGGATGGAACGCCCGTCTACTGGATCGCGAGCAAGCCCTCCTGGGGAGTGTCATACCCCTACGGCACCACCGTCCACAAACGGGTCGAACAGGTCGCGATCTCGAAGGCGACCTACAGGCCCGTCTACATGCGCACCCAGGTCGACGGCCACGTCCAGCCCGCCTCGGGCGTGCGCATCCTGACGGCCGAGACGGTCGCACCCCGACCGGCCCTGTTCGAGAAGGCCCATCCCTATACACCGAGCGGCGCTGGAGACAGCGGCCTCTCTACGCGGACCACGCTCGCACAGGCAGAGGCGGCGATGGGCCGCGCGCCGCTGGTTCCCGCCGGCACGATCGGCGCACTGCACCGCACCTGGATCGGCGAGACCGGCTACCTCACCGGGTACCAGAGCTACAAGAACCAGCTCGTCGGAGTCGAGCTCTACTACGGCAGCCGCGACCCCAACGCCTACGGCACGCCCTACAAGCCTCCGTTCATCTCGATCACCGAGTTCCCCCACCGCAACGCGTTCGTCGACCAGCAGGGCCTCGGCTACTTCCCCGGCAACGGCAAGGCCGTCCTCGAAGACAAGACCGCAACTCTGAAGGCCCGCGGTCTCTACGTCGTCGTCACAGCATCCGACCCGGTGCTCGCGCTCGCCGGCGCAAAGGCTCTGATCAGCGCTACTTGAAGATGTTGACCGCTCTCGCGGCGACGAGGAGAACGGTGATCGACGAGAGGGCCGACTCGACGAGCATCAGGAACTTCGCCCAGCGGCTCAACGGCATCGCGTCGGTCGGGCTGAAGGCGATCGAGTTGGTGAAGGAGGTGTACACGTAGTCGAGCAGTCGCGGATACCAGCCGGGTGCTGCGAGCTGCGGGTTCTCCTGCTGCGGAAACTGGAAGTCGGGAGGCGGCGGGTCCGGCTGCCGCCTGCGCACGGGGCCGCCGCTGTCGAAGGCCCAGTACCAGAGCCCGAAGGCGATCACGTTCGTGCTCCACACGGTGACCGCCTTGAGCAGGAGCTGGCCGCCGCTGCGCTCGTGGCCGCTCACGAGCGAGGCGATCACCGCCGTCAGCAGAATGGCATTCGAGAGGCTGACGACGCCGAGCAGGGCGAGCGCGACGGTGCGGCGGTGGCCGAGCTGCTCGAGCCGGCGCCGCGGTCGATCCCACGCCAGCGGAAGCAGCAGGAGCACCTCGGGTGCGGTCGGCATGAGCCACACCCACCACGGGAAGACCCAGAGCTTCCAGTGCTGGTGGCGGCTGACGAGCGCGAGCAGCACCTGCATCGCGATCACGAGCACGACCGCGGGCGCCGCCTCCCAGCGCGACTCGATCTCCTCCTCCCGGAGTGGGTCGCGCGTCCCCTGCGTCAAAACCAGCCGCGGCGCTTGAAGAAGACGAGGAGGCCGGCGAGCGCGAGCAGCTCGGTGCCGAAGCCGAGCCCGACGAAGGACGCCCAGCCGCTGATGTGGTGGACCTCGAAGCCGAAGTTCTGGCCGAAGAAACCGGTGAGCCAGCTGAGCGGCAGGAAGATGGTGGCGATGATCGTCAACTGCTTCAGGACGATGTTGAGCCGGTTCGAGACGGTGGACAGGTAGACGTCCATCGAGCTCGTGAGCAGGTCGCGGTACGTGTCGATCAGGTCGCTGATCCGGATCAGGTGGTCGTAGATGTCGCGGAAGTAGCGCTCGTCCTCGGGCGTCATGCCCGGCAGCGTCGAGATGCCGCCGACGAGGCGCGCGAACATGTCGCGTTCGGGCGTCACCGCCTTGCGCAGGCCGACGAGCAGGCGCTTCATCTGGAAGATCTCCTGGAGCAGCTCGTCGGTTGCGTTCAGGAACGTCTGGTCTTCCAGCTCGTCGATGCGGTCGTCGAAGTCGGCGAGGATGGGGAAGAAGCTGTCGGTGAGCGCGTGCACGATCTGGTAGAGCAGCCGTGCCGGCTTGTCGAGCGCCGTTCCACGCTTGGCGAACCGGTCGCGGACCTCCGTGAAGGCGGGCGCCTCGTCGCGGTGGACGGTGACGAGGTGCCGCTCGCTGTAGAAGCAATGCACCTCGACGAGGCGGTCTTCGTCGGGTGAGGCACCGTAGAGGACGAGAAACGTGTGGTCGTCGTACTCGTCGATCTTGGCCCGCTGGCCGAAGTGCTCGGAGTCCTCGACGGCGAGCGGGTGGAACTTGAAGACGTCGCGCAGGATCGCGAAGTCTCCGTCGCCGGGCTGGTCGAGGTCGAGCCAGAAGAAGGCGCCGTCGGCGAGCAGCTCCTCCACCGTCTCGCGGCTGAACTCGATCCTGTTGCTGCCGTGATGCTGGATGACGTGGCAGACCGCGGGGCCGGCCACTCGCTCGGCCGGGCGAATCGGCTCGACGTCGTCGCTCGCCACGACCGCCGATCCTAACGCGCTAGGCGAGGCCGAAGGCCTGCGCGAGGAGGAAGACGTTGAGGGCGCCGATGAGGGCGGCGACGGCGACGGCGACGGTGGTGGTCGCGCGGCGGTTGACGTGGCTGCCCATGACGTCGCGCCGACGCGTGAGCAGCAGGAGGGGGATGAGGGCGAAGGGGATGCCGAAGGAGAGGACGACCTGGCTCAGGACGAGGGCGCTGGTGGGGCTGACGCCGAGTGCGAGCACGACGATCGCGGGGATCATGGTGATGCCGCGGCGGACGAGGAGCGGGATGCGGAGGTTGACGAAACCGGCCATCACGACCTGGCCGGCGTAGGTGCCGACGCTCGAGGAGGAGGCCCCGGAGGCGAGAAGCGCGACGGCGAACGCGAGCGCCGCGGTGCCGCCGACGAGGTGGCCGATGCCGGCATGAGCCTGCTGGATCGTGCTCACCGTGCTGTAGCCGGGCCGGTCGTGGAAGAGTTTGGCGGCCACGGCGAGCATCGCCATGTTGACCAGGCCGGCGAGGCTGAGCGCGACGATCACGTCGGTGCGCTCGAAGCGGAGCACACGGGCGCGTTCGGCGTTGTCGCGGACGGGCATGCGGTTCTTGGTGAGCGCCGAGTGGAGGTAGATCGCGTGCGGCATCACCGTTGCGCCGACGATTCCGACGGCGAGATAGAGCGACGACGAGCCCTGCAGGCCGGGGAGCAGCCCGCGGGCTACACCGCTGCTGGAGGGGCCGATCTCGAGGGTCTCGTAGAGGAAGCCGAGGAAGATGATCCCCAGCAGGGCGGTGATCGCGAGCTCGAAGCGGCGGAAGCCGTGCCGCTGCAGCTCGAGGATTCCGAAGGCGATGAAGCCGGTCATCACGCCCGCGACGACGAGCGGGACGTGGAAGAGCAGGTTGAGTCCCAGCGCGGCGCCGAGGAACTCGGCGATGTCGGTCGACATCGCCATCACCTCGGCTTGCACCCACAGCCCCCAGGAGACCGGCCTCGGGTAGTGGTCGCGACAGAGCTCGGGCAGGTCGCGGCCGGTGACGATGCCGAGCTTGGCCGAGAGGTACTGGATCAGCATCGCCATCGCGTTGGCGGCGAGGACGACCCAGAGCAGCAGGTAGCCGAAGCGGGCGCCGCCCTGGAAGTTGGTGGCGAAGTTACCCGGGTCGACGTACGCGATCGCGGCGACGAACGCCGGCCCGAGCATCGCCAGCGTCGCACGCAGCTTGCCCTTCAGGAGCAGCGTCTCGAGCGGGCTGATGCCTAGCGGTACGTCGATCGCAACGGCTTCGGCGGGAGGCGGGCTCACCGCTTCTCCATCGTCACGCGCATCGCGCGCGCGAGCAGCGCGCCGAGCACGTGCACGTCGTCGCCGACGCGCACGTACAGGGGGCCGTCGAACGGCTGCCGCTCGATCGCCTCGAGCCGTGCGCCGGGGGCGATGCCGCGCTCGCTGAGGAAGCGGAGCATCGCCGGGTCGGCGTCAGAGACGCGGACGAACGTTCCGTGCTCGCCCGGCTCGAGCAAGTACAGGCTGCGGCTCTCGTCGTCCGCGATCGTCAGCTCCAGGCTCGGGATCGGGTCGCCGTGCGGGTCGAGCGTCGGGTTGCCGAGCTTGGCGGCGATCAGCGCTTCGAGCTGCTCGGAGAGCACGTGCTCGAGCCGCTCGGCCTCGGTGTGCACCTCATCCCAGCTCATGCCCAGGCTCTCGACGAGGAACAGCTCGAGCAGGCGGTGATGGCGAATCACCTCGAGCGCGACCGCGCGGCCGCGGTCGGTCAGGCGCACGCCGCGATACGGCTCGTGCACCACCAGCCCGAGCGCGGTCAGCTTGTGCAGCATCCCCGAGACCGACGCGGGCCGAACGTTCAGCCGTTCCGCCAGAGCGGTCGTGGACGCCGCCCCGTCGCGTGTCTCGAGTGCATAGATCGCCTTGGCGTAGTCCTGGACGGCAACGGAGAGTTCGTCCCTATGAACAGCGTTTTGAGGCACGCCTAAACCTTAGCTGAGGTGCGGCTGAGGAGCAAGGCCCCGTACCATGTCGACGTGAGCGTCGGTGTCGAGCTGAGGCCGCGGCTCGGTTCGCCGGAACGCCGGCAGGCGCGGGCCCGGGACGTGCGTCGGGCGCGGACGCTCGCCTGGGGCGGGATCGGCTGGCACGCGATCGAGTTCGGGATCGCGATCGGCGCCGGCATCGCCGCCGCCTCGATCGCCCTGGTCGGCTTCGGCATCGACAGTCTCGTCGAGGCGGCGGCAGGTGCGATCGTGCTCTGGCGCTTCTCACGTCCGCAGCTGCACTCCCCGAACGCGGAGCGGCGGGCGCAGCAGCTGATCGCCGCAAGCTTCCTCCTGCTCGCCGTCTATGTCGGCGTGCAGGCGATTCGCACCCTCGCCTCCGGCCAGCACCCGCAGACGAGCTGGATCGGCATCGGTCTTGCCGCCTTCACCGCGCCGGCGATGCCGTTGCTCGCACGCGCCAAGCGGCGTGTCGGCAGGCGGCTCGGCTCGGCGGCAGCCGTCAAGGAGGGCGCCCAGAACATGCTCTGCGCCTACCTCTCGGTGGCGCTCCTCGTGGGCTTGCTCGGCAACGCGCTCGCCGGCTGGTGGTGGGCCGACCCGGCCGCCGCGCTCGCCATCACCGCCGTGGCCCTGAGAGAAGCCCGCGATAGCTGGCGCGGCGAGGGCTGTTGCGACGCCTGCTGACGAGCTCTAGAAGAGATGCGGCCCGAGCCCGCCGATCAGGTAGCCGATCCCGGCGGACAGCCCGCCGACCACGAGCACCTGGAGGCCGCTGCGGACGACGGCTAGTCTCGTGACGCGGCCCTTCAGCACGCCGAGCCCGAACAGTGCGAAGCCGGTGGCGACGAGCGAGAGCACCAGCGCGACGTGCATGCTGAAGAAGAAGTAGGGCCAGAGCGGGATCAGAGCGGCGACGGCGTACGAGGCGCCGACGACGTACCCGTCCCCGCGCGCCGTCCCGGTGTCGTGGAACGGCAGGCCGAGCTCCTTCTCGATCTTCGTCTTCACGAGCGACTCGACCGAGCGGCCGATCGCCTCGCTGGCGGTGCGCGCGTCTGCTTCCGACAGGCCCTCCTCCTGGAACAGGACCTGCAGCTCGAGCTGCTCGAGCTCCGGGTGGTCGAGCACCTCGGCCCGCTGGTCGGAGATCTCGCTCGCGATCAGCTGGTTCTCGGCGTGGCTCGAGAGGTAGGCGCCCGTGCCCATGGCGAGCGCGCCCGCAGCGGCCTCGGCGACTCCGCCGACGATGACCGCCGTCGTGCCGACCGAGGCGCCGGCCAGCCCCGTGACCACGCCGAGCGGCACGAGCAGCCCGTCCTGGAAGCCCAGCACCAGCTCCCGGATCCGCGTGAACTTCGAGAGCCGCTGCCGCTCGGCGATCGTGTGCGTGCGGAGCGCGACCTCGTCCCGCGGATGGGCAGCCGCATCCCGGCCGGGCGGAAGTCCGGTGGCGGTGCGTCCGCGCACTCCCCAAGCGTTCCAGCGGCAGGCCCTTGTCTCCATCGGGGCTCGGCCGTAGGCCGGAGGCGACAACTACGGTGCGTCCTCGGCAATCTCCCCGATGCCGGGCCACCACCCCCGGGAGGACGATCAGGTCGAGATGAGTCGAGCCACCGCGCCGGTGGTCGAGGACGAGCGGAAGACCCCAGATTCCCGCCCGCCGCTGCCGGTTACCGCAGGAGCGCCTGCATGAAGGAGATGCTGCTCGTCGGCCGCGGCGGCGAAGGGGTCGTGCTTGCGTCGCAGATCCTCGCCGAGACGTTCGCGCGCGCGGGATTCTGGGTTCAGAGCTTTCCCGAGTTCAAGGCCGAGCGACGAGGAGCGCCGCTCTCGGCCTTCCTGAGATGGGACGAGACGTCGCGCATTCACCGCCGCTACAAGGTGCAGGAGTGCGACGTTCTCGTCGTCGTCTCGCCCTCGCCGCCGTCGCCCGAGCTCCTCGGCACGGTCAAGCCCGGCGGCCTGGTCGTCCTGAACCGCGAGGTGCGCTTTCCGCACACGGGACCGTTCGACATCGCGCACGTGCCGGCCTCGCGTATCGCACTCGAGAACGGCATCCTCTCTTCCGAAGGTCGCCCGATGGGCAACGTGGCCGTGCTCGGCGCCTGCGTGAAGCTGCTCGTCCCCGACGGGCTCGCGTTCCTGGAGGAGGCCGTCGCGGCGCGTATGAGCGTCCATGCCGAAGCGAACGTCCACGCCGCCAGAGAGGGCTTCGCGCGTTGCGCGAGACAGCACACGGTCGCCGGCGACACGCCGGTCGAGTTGTCGCACGCCTCGGCGCGACGACGGACCCGGCAGCTCTTCGCCGTGAGCACGAGAGATTCCGTCGGCAACCACACCGGCACCTGGTCGCTCGATCGACCGCTCGTGACGGACGAGTGCACCGCGTGCGCCGTGTGCGCGCTCTTCTGTCCCGAGGGTGCGATCGCGAAGATCGACGGCGCCATCGTCGTCGACTACCTGCACTGCAAGGGCTGCGGCATCTGCGAGGTCGTGTGTCCGGTCCGGAATGCGCTCGCGATGGAGGCGGTGATCGCGTGAGCCGGCCGTTGCCGCACGGGCGGGTGGTGCTGACGTCCAACGACGCAGCGGCGTACGCCGTCATGCTCGCGCGCGTTCGTGCCATCGGCTGCTACCCGATCACGCCGCAAACGCTCATCGTCGAGCGGCTCGCCGAGCTCGTCGCGGGACGGGACGACGTCGAGTACGCGAACCTCGAGAGCGAGCATTCGATGTTCGGCTATGTGATCGCGGCAGCGCGGGCCGGCGTCCGGACGTTCACGGCGACGTCATCGCAGGGCTTGCTCTACGCGCACGAGCAGCTCCATCGTGCGTCGCGCGAGCGTGTGCCGCTCGTCGTCGTCGACGTCAACCGGGCTCTGTTCGCGCCGTGGAGCATCGAGCCCGATCTCTCGGACAGCATGAGCCAGCGCGACACCGGCTGGATCCAGCTGTACTGCTCGTCGGCACAGGAAGTCCTGGACAGCATCCTCTGCGCCTACCGGATCGCCGAGACGGCGATGCTGCCCGTGCTCGTGTGCGCCGAGGGCTTTCTGCTCTCGCACACGTCGGAGGTCCTCGAGATTCCCGACCAGAAGACCGTGGACGCGTTCATCCCGGAGTACCGTCCGCCGGCGGACTGGGTGCTCGACCCGAACCGGCCGACCACGTTCTCCGCGATGCCCGAGCCGAACGACTACTACGCGTTTCAGCGCAACGTCGCGGAGGCGATGGACGGCGCGCACGGAATCGTCGACGCGGTCACCGATGAGTTCACGTCGCACTTCGGACGCGAGAAGATCGCCGCACTCGAGCTCACCGGCAATCCCGGGGCCGACACGGCGCTGGTCGCGATCGGAACGATCGCCGACTCGGCGCAGGAGCTCGTCGACGGCGACGACGACCTGCTCGTCGTGCGCGTCCACACCTACCGGCCGTTCCCGGCCGCCGAGCTGTCGGCCGCGCTGGCGCGCGCGTCCTATGTCTCGATCGTCGACCGCGCTGCCGCCTTCGGCTCGCTTGGCCCGCTCGGCGCCGACGTGCGGTCTCTCGGCCTCGGGCACGCGAAGGCTGCCGTGAACTTCGTCTGCGGGCTGGGCGGCGCAGACGTCACGCCGGCGACGCTCCGCTGGGCCCTGAAGCAGACCCGGTCGAGCCACGCCGGGGAAGCCGGCGGCCTCGCACCCGTGTACGTCCCGGTGGGGACGTAGCGATGCCCGCCTGGCTCGAGGAGATCGTCGCGGAGGAGAAGCTCCTCCTTCCCGGCCACAGCGCCTGCGCGGGCTGCGGGCCCGCGATCAGCATCCGCCACGTGCTCGACGGCCTCACCGCCGCGAAACCGGAGTCGAAGATCGTCCTCGTGATCCCGTCCTCGTGCTGGACGATCATCGCCGGCGTGTTCCCCGTGAACGCGTTCGGCGTCTCCGTGCAGCTGACGCCGTTCGCCTCCGCGGCAGCGGAAGCGTCGGGGATCAAGGCGGCACTGCGGCTGCTCGGTCGCGAAGACACGACCGTCGTCGTCTGGGGCGGAGACGGCTCGACCGCCGACATCGGGTTCTCCGGCGTGTCGGCGGCCGCGGAGAGGAACGAGGACATCGTCTACGTCCTCAACGACAACGAGGCGTACATGAACACCGGCAACCAGAAGTCCGGCGCGACCCCGGAGGGCGCGTGGACGACGACGACGCCGGCCGGCTCGCCGAGGGCCGGGAAGAAGAAGGACATCGCGCGGATCATGGCGGCGCACGGGATTCCGTACGTCGCGTCGCTCGCGCTCGGATCGGTGCCGATGCTGCGCGACTTCAGGGCAAAGGTCACGAAGGCCGCCGGGGCGCACGGCTTCCGCTTCCTGCACATCTTGAGCGGCTGCCCCCCCGGCTGGAGGTATCCGACGTCCCAGTCCACGGAGGTGGCCCGGCTCGCGGTCGAGTCCCGGTACTTCCCGCTCTTCGAGTGCGACGACGGCAAATGGAGGATCACGTTCCAGCCGAAGGAGACGCTCCCGGTCCGCGCGTTCCTCGAGACCCAGGGACGCTTCAGCCACCTTTCGCCGGCCGAGATCGACTCGATCCAGGCTCACGTCGACGAGCGCTGGAACCTGCTCGCCGGCCTGGCCGACGAGTCTTGAAAGACCC
>Ga0265318_10002067_pt1 | contig 10999 bp, 11 predicted proteins | sample 4821metaG_FD_192431 | JGI IMG/M metagenome (GOLD analysis project Ga0265318, IMG submission 192431) | Rhizosphere microbial communities from Carex aquatilis grown in University of Washington, Seatle, WA, United States - 4-8-21 metaG | ecosystem: Host-associated > Plants > Roots > Rhizosphere >... | reverse complement strand
CCTTTGGCGTCAACCGACCAGACCGCGATGGAATCGGGCCCGCGGTTGCCGGAATAGAGATGCTTGCCGTCCTGGAGATCAACAGCTCCGATGTCGACGCATTGCCGGCATAGCCGGCCACCGTGGACATGGGCGGTTGCTTGAGCGTCGGGTGGACTTCGACCAAGACGAATGGCGCGGTGCTGAGCCACGCTGCGCCGCCGCACGTGCAAACCGACGGGAGAACTGTGTCCGGTACCCCGCTGATCGGGCCAAGATACCAGCTTCCGACGGCGCAATCGTGGATTGGGAGTAGCCCGAGATCGACCAGGAGCAAAATATGGCACTTTCGTACTTCCTAATCGTCTCTGGCAACTCTATTCTTCCGCCAAGGCAACCGGATCGACCGGCCATATGGGGAATGTCGGTCAAAAGGAATACGGGCATGATGGAAGATCGCCGAAAGTTTCTGCAGGCCGCGGGCGCATCGCTCAGCGTTCTTGCTGTCACAAGTCAGGGTGCGATGGCTGCGACCATCGCAAAATCTCCCAACGGCAAGGCACTTGCCGGCGTATTTCCCATTGGCTGGACGCCGTGCAAGCCCAGCAATGCGTTCGACCCCGATGCGATGGTGAAACAACAGCAATTCCTCAACCGGGGGAAAGTTGCCGGGATGGCCTGGCCTCAGAACGCCAGCGGTTGGCAGAGCCTAACTCCCGAAGAATGGCATGCCGGCGCTGAGGCGCTGGCTTCGGTCAAGGGTGATACCGCACTGGTACTGGGGGTTCAGACTATGGGCTTCAATACAGCAAATTCGCAGGCTTATGCGAAAAAGGCCAAAAGCCTCAATGCAGACGGGATTATTTCCCTTACGCCAGCCGGCAGTGATGCCGAAATCATTGAGTATTTCAAGGCGCTATCGGATGCGAGCGGATTGCCGATCATGGTCCAAGCCGTAGGCAATGTCAGTATCGACACCCTTGTTGCGCTGGCAAAAGCTGTCCCGACCATCGTGGCGGTGAAGGATGAGGCGGGAGACCCCCTAGAGCGCGCGCCCACTTTGCTGCAAAGAACCGGAGGCAGGCTGGAGGATTTTTCTGGCGGGGGAGGAATGTCCTTCTTTCCTGAGCTGGAATTGGGATTTCTTGGTACCTGTCCATACACCGGATTGGCGGACGTTCTGCAGGCCTGCTTTAACGCGTACATGGCTGGACGCAAGCGGGATGCCTATGACGGTTTTGGCCGCTTCCTTGCATTCAACGCGTTGCCGCATGCGAATGAGTATGTAATGAAAGCGCGAGGTATCTTTGCAGACGATGCGGTGATGCGTTCAAATTCTGCGACGCCGGGCGCCCCGGCCGGTGGTGGCGGCCGGCGAGGCGGACAGATTACCGACGCGCACAAGGCAGAGATCCACACAGCGCTGAATACATATCTCAAGCCATTTCTTGTGGCGTGAGATTGACAAGCAAAAACTCTCCATAGGAGGATGCCAATGAAAAACGTGTTGCTTAAGCTTGCAGCTGCGTTACTGGTCAGTACCTATGCGAGTGCGCTGGCCCAAACCCCTGGGCCAAGGGCTTCTTCGCAGCAAGCCAATACTGCGGCCCTTCCCGCCAATGCCAGCGTTGTTGGCAGTGGGCCTATCGTTCAACCGCCGCGCGTGCCAGCGCCGAACGCTCCGACCAGGCCGCGCGGCGATTTTGCCGTTCATACGCGGCATCTGATTTATGTGGCACTGCCCGGATCTCTGGAGCGCCCGATATACCCCAATGGGGATGGTATCGTTGTGCTCGACGCCGACAACAATTACGCTTTCGTCAAGCGCATTCGCGTCTGGGATTATTCCGGCAGCATGAGCCCGGAAGATATTTCCGGCGTTGCCGCAAGCCCGGCCACCAATATGCTGTATCTGGCGGCCCGCGGACGGCTGGGCGCCATAGATTTGGCAACCGATAAAATGGTCTGGACCACCACGCTTGATGGCAAATGCTGCGAGCGTCCCCAGGTCTCCGCCGATGGCAAGACCCTGGTTGTTGGTTCGAACCTGCAGGACTATTGGTACAAGCTGGATGCCAAGACCGGAAAGTGGCTCGCAACCATTCATGCGCCTGGAAGCATGAGTGCGCACAACCTGAATCTCAGTGCGGATGGAAAGCTCGCCTTCATGTCTCCCAACGGGAAGCTTCTCCAAATTGCCGACATCGAGAGCGCGAAAGTTCTCCGGACGATCCAGTTCCCTGAAAATGTCCGAGTCCAGGTTCTGAACAAAGATTCATCCAAAATCTACGTTAATCAGAATAATTTCCTTGGCTTTCTCATAGCCGATACCCACACAGGGAAAATCCTGAAGACCGTGGAAGTGACAAGCGTGGATTGGCGTGCCGTGTGGAACAAATCGCCCCGGCCCCGGATTCCCCATGATTGCCCGAGCCACGGGATCGCCATCACGCCCGACGGCAAGGAAATCTGGCTATCCGATGGCCTGTTCAAGAAAATCCATATTTTCAGCAATACCGATGATCCGAAGGAAATCGACACTATTGATACACCGGACGGTGTTTACTGGATGACGTTCGGGATCGACGGGAAGTTGGTATACGCCTCGTCTGGAGACATTATCGATGTTGCGAGCCACAAGATCGTAGGTGCTACGAAGAGCGAATTCGGGACGCGCATGTTCAGTGAAAAGGAACTGGACATGCTATTCCTGGACGGCCATCTCCAGCGCGTCTCCAATCAATTCGGCAACGAGTTTGGAGACTTTGTGACAGCGGAAAAGATGGGCGTAGGCCCACATATGCCGGTGCTCGGTGGAAAGGCGCCCCTTATTGCGACACCGACCGGCAAGGACCCCAATGAGGGGATGAAGCAGGCGTCGCTCCAGTAACGGTATCAGGGATTTTGTGAATAGGCGCGTGTCTGCTTACGTCTCGCGAGGGTTGGCCGCTCTTTTGGGCGGCGGGCTTCTCTTGGCATCATTCGGATTACCGGTCACGGGCCAGCCGGTTGCCACAGAAGTCAGCTCGTCGGAAACCGCCGCAGTCAAAATATGTTCTGGCTGCCACACAATGCAAATTGTGATGGATACGCCAAAGGACTATGACGCCTGGCACGACACCGTTCAGGCAATGATTAACCGCGGGGCACAAGGAACGCCCGACGAGTTCGATCTGGTCATGGATTTCCTTTTTCAAGACATGACGACCGTCGACGTCAACCACGCGGATCTGGAGGCGTTGATGACGGTCCTGCATGCGTCGCAAGCGACGGCTGAAGCTATCATGGCCCGCCGGGCGGCGCGGCCGTTCAAGGATTTGGCTGATTTGGAGAGCACCGAACCGGGTCTCGACAGGGCCGTGCTTGATACGAAGAAGCGGATGATTTTTTTCCAATAGCCTAGGCGGCCTTAGACGTCCTCACCGAAACCGGAGGCGCTTCCCATCCCAATTCGCGCCTAATCTGTTCCGCTGTCCTGTCCCTTCTGAAAACCTTATCCGAGGGGCCGGAAGCAGAATCGGATCAGGGCCTAGCCATCAGACAGGTGTGCACTAAGTGTGCACTCAGCCCGGAATGGCGAAAAAGCTTAGGCGATACAGTCCCTAAGCTGACCATAGGGGTCTCCTTCACACGGGATAGGTCGCAAGTTCAATCCCTGCCGCGCCCACCACCCTCTCCGATCAGGGATCTGAATGTCCGCTTTGCGCCGCTTCAGCATTGCGCTGAGCATGCCAAATCAAAAGGGCTTTTTGCGCCGACGGCTCAACCCACCGATGAATCCAATGCCGGCGACGGCATAAAGAGCATAGGCGGCGGCATCATTGACCGAGTCCGGGAGTACCAGCGAAGCGACGCCAAAACAAAGGCCCCCGACCAGGGACAATTGTCGCCAGGGGAAAGGATTGCGCTCACGCGTCCGATTCCAGGCCGACAACTCCGCTGCCGCCGCGTCATTCGGCTTCGGCAGGATCGCCGCCGCGAGGGCGCGGCCCTTGGCCGGCAACGGAGGGCGGTTCTCGGCGGGTCTTGCGCGTCCGAAGGCAGGGGGCGGACTTGGCATCGTGCCAGTCTGCCATCCGGCAGGTTTCTGAAGGCTTACCGGTCGATTGGTAGCATAGGGTCTCGCAATGCCCGCTAACATTTATCGGCGTTGCCGCATAGGCGCCGGCGTCTTTCGGGCACTCGCACCCACATCCACGAATGTCCGCTTTGCGCCAAAAGCGCACATTGCTGCCTTAGCTAGGCCGCAGAATGGCAATGTCCGCACTGGAGCCTAAAATGCCAGCGCGTTCCGCCACGAACAGTCGGTCCAATTCCGGCACGAACAGGCTGGTGCGCGCGCCGGAAAAGGTCTGAACCCTGGCTAGAGCGCGAAGGCCGCTCGCCTCAGCGGCAATGACTTCAACTGAGCCTGAACCACAGCTTACGTAGAAGCGGCTTCGCTTTTCGTCGAAAAACAGATCGTCAGCATCGCCGCAGGTATCAAGCGTGGCAGTGACGTTCCCGGAGCTGGGATCAAAAAGTGCCAAGCGGTTCTGGCCTCGAAACACCGCCGCAAGGTGACCGGCATTATCCAATATCATGGGAAAATTGGATGACAGGCCAGACGGCTTCCATGTGGCGATGACTTTCCCGGCGTCAATGTCGATGACCGCGATTTGATTGGCGCCCGGCACGTTCACAAAAACGCGATTTCCCTCTTGCCGAAAGCTCTCCGGATGGGCTGGCAAGGGAATATCGTGCAGCCTCTGCGCCCGGCCAGGATCAATGACTGCGATGCCACCACTGCCATAGCCAACGATGACATGCCCATTGCGGGGATCGATGCGAATATTGTCAGCATCGTCTCCTAGCATCACGACACCGCGCGGAGCCAAATCCCCTCCGGCATAAAGCCTCAAGGAGCCATCACCGTCGCTGGCAACCGCCAAAATGTCGGCCTGCTGGTCGTAGGCGATACCTTGTGGTGACTTCAGGCCAGTTAGCCGACGAATGACCTTGCTGGTGGTTAGGTCCACCACGTCCACACTGCCGTTGCCCAGCTCGGCCACATAGAGACGCGTGCGGCTAAGATCGACCGCCATATGGTCGATGCGCCCTTGTGTGTTCGGCAAGGCAATTTTTCCTACGGCAACTAGGGCCGGGACGGGTTGGGCAATCCCTAAACCCGACATCAGTAATCCCAATACCAGTGTAAGAATTGCCTTGTTAGCGCAACAATGCATTGGAACCTTCTTTCGCAAAGACAACGGAGGGATCCGAACCAGACTACCAACCAGTTTGCGGCCAGCAAGATCGTGGGTCCGCATGGCATCGTTAGCAAACGCTAAAGTTTGATCCCGAACCGCGCCGCGACCAGTACTGTCATGCCATAAAGTAGAATTGTCATCAGGCAGCTACCCATCAATGCCATCCAAAATGATACGCCACTGCGCAGCATCCAAGGTAGGACGAGGAACATTGGCAGCGAGGGGATGACATACCAGAAGGTCGCTTCAGCATGGTTCGCGATCCGAGCGACATCCTTTGTGTCACGCCACAGCCAGATGATTGCCAACAGTGACACTAGCGGCAGCGACACCACCAAAGCGCCGAAGGCCGGGCTGCGCCGCGCGATTTCGGAAACCGCCATGATGATCACACCTGACAGCAGTGCCTTTACGACCAAATATACCATTGTCACCCCTTGCCGGTTGCAGCGCCAAATTTGCACGTGGACATTTTGAAACATTAGCACGGGAATAGAGGCGGAGGGTTTGGCTGAATGTCCGCTTTCCGCTGCCAATAGCGGACATTCGTCAGCGCCTACTCGAACAAGTGGAACTAATCCACGTTACGCGCACTTCGTATCCGTGGGTCGAAAGACGACGGGTATTTGCCGTGTGGGGCGGTCTTGCGCCTAAAAGCCGACATTCGTTTAGGTCCAGATTTGATCTGGCTCAATGTGCGCCAAGGCACCATGCCTAAAGTAAAGCTGCACAAAAAAAAGGGAAGTATGGCGCGCCAACCGATTGCCGCAACTGCCTGGTTTCAATTTCTGCTCGCAATTGCCGCGACAGCCTTTTCCGGCGGCGAGGCCGCGGCAGTGCCTGCATTTGCCGATCAGACAGGGCAGCCTTGCTCGGCCTGTCATGTTGGGGGATTCGGCCCGCAGCTGACGACCTTTGGCCGCCAATTCAAGATCCTTGGATATACGGCGCGCACCCAGGCAGATACCGTTCCGGTGTCGGCGATGGCCATCGTCTCTTATCTGCGCACGTCAGCGGACCAGCCGTCGGCACCTCATTATTCACCCAATAACAACGTGGCGCTCGATCAGATCAGCCTGTTTCTCGCGGGTGGTATCAGCGAGAATTTCGGTGGATTCAGCCAATACACTTATGATGGCGTGGCGCGCGCGTTTTCCTGGGATAATCTTGATCTGCGCGCTGTCGACCAGCTGACAATTAGTGGCACGGACGTCGTGGTTGGCCTAAGCGTCAACAACAATCCGGCGGTTCAGGATCCCTGGAACACACTGCCCGCATGGGGCTTTCCTTACACTGACTCCGCACTTGCGCCTTCACCGGGAGCGGCCACCGTTCTAAACGGCGGACTGGCGCAAAGCGCCCTGGGGGTCAGCGCCTATGCCTGGTGGAATTCCGAGATCTACACCGAAGCCGGCCTGTATTGGACACCTGGCCGGGGCTTCATGCGCGCCATGGGCGCGGACGGCGGCGCGGTTATTCGAGGAAGTGCCCCCTACGTCCGGCTTGGCTACGAGAAAGATTATGACAACCAGAATTTCCAGATCGGCGTCTCTGGTCTTTTCCCAAATCTCTATCCCGGCGGCGACCGCACAGCGGCAAGCTCCGACAAGTATCAGGATCTAAGCGCTGACGCCTCCTATCAATATTCAGGCGACGGCAGCAACGTCTACCAGATAAACATGCGCTATACGAATGAGCATCAGTCACTTGATGCGACCTACGCGCTCGGTGGATCAACTAACGCCGCCGATACGCTTGAGGAATTCGAGGCTGATGCATCCTACTACTGGCAGAACCAGGTTGGTCTGACCGCGGGTTACTTCAGCAATTGGGGATCAACCGATAGTCTTCTCTATGCCGGCAACCGCACCGGCAAGCCCAACAGTGCAGGCTTCATCTTTCAGCTCGATGGTACCCCATTCGGACAAACTGCGTCGACCTTCGGCAATCACCTTAATCTACGTTTGGGTTTGCAGTACCGGCTCTTCACGCAATTCGATGGCGCCACGAAGAATTATGACGGCGCAGGAAGCAACAGCTCCGGCAATGGTGCTTTCAGGGTATTTACGTGGCTCGCTCTTTAGCGCCCTGAACGCTCCTTGTTCACATTTTACCGGATGGCAATCATGTCAGGCCGGCATCTTCCTTCGCCTAACGAAAGGTCCAACCATGAACTACAAATCAAGAGTCCTCGCCGGTGTGATTGGAGTCATGATTGGCATATCCGGCTGGGCGGTTGCGGCACACGCGGCAGAGACAGTTGTTGATCAGAAGGGCCTAAAATTCGTTCCGAACACCGTCACCATCAATGCCGGCGATTCAATACGCTTCACAAATGGCGACCCTTTCACTCATGACGTGACGGTCATAAGTGCGGATGGCTCCTCAAGCGACAAGGGCCTGCAGCAGCACGGCAAGGATAATGTCGTAGCCTTTCCGAAGTCGGGCACATTTTCAATTGTTTGCAAGATGCATCCCAATATGAAGGCGACGGTCACCGTAAAATAGTCGGTTGTCTGCCGTCGGACGTTCGATTGCCTAGATTTCGGGGAATATCCGTTTTGGGTCAAAACCGGCCATTCAGCCCAGATCGGCCCAACGTCCGCTTCGCGCCAAAAGCGGACATTCGCATTGGATGTCGCAGAAGCGTCAAGGCCGGCACAGCTTTCGCTATGCCGGCCTCGCGGAACAGGAAAAGCGCTTACTGCGCTGCAGGCGGAGCCGGAGGCGGACCACCCCGACCACGGCCGGCCGGCTGCGCCCGGTAAGTGCGGTGGCAGCCATTGCAATCGGCATTCACCGCCTGGATGGCCGCCTGCAGACCCGGGCCATCAGTGGCGGCGCCAATCATGGCAGCATCGGCTGTGAACTTGTCGGCGGCGGCCTTGAAGCCAGCGGCATCAGTCCAGGTTACGGGCTGCACGCCTGTGTCGTTCTGGTCGGTGCCCGCCGCATATTGCGCGGCCATCTTACCGCCATTGTCCATCAGTATCTGGCCCTGTGCCTTGGCCGCCGCGGCATCGAAACTGGCAACCAGCGGCATCAGCGCGCGCATGGCGCCATTGTTGGCGCGCATCAGCGCTTCGCGTTCCTGCTTGGCCGGGGACATTGCCGGGGCTTGAGCCAGGGCGGCCGTGCCGAGAAGCGCAAGCACCAGGGTAGCGGGTAATACCTTACTCATGTGCATCTTCCATGGGAGTGTTCCTCGCGCCAAGAGGAACTTCTTTTGTGCACAAAAGCAAGGTCGCCAAGGACCTGCAGGAGGTCGGCCATGACCGCTTTGCGCCAAAAGCGGACGGTCAAGAGCCCTTAAAAGCCTGCTCACTCAAGTTGGCCATTTGTAACTTGCCCCTGTAGTCGACCGGTCTCATGGCAGGAGCCGGGAGCAAAACATGTATCTCGATATCAAAGCCAGGGATCGAATCGGCGCCGCAGTTCTGATTGCGTGGAACAGTGCAGCACTGATCGGCCTTGCAATCAAACTTGCTCGAACCCTTCCCAACGCGGGGTATGCCGGTCCTTTTCTGCAATGCCTGTCGTTGGGGGCGTCCGCAGCCTTCTTCGTTCTTCAGATCTATTTTCTCGCCGTCCGCTCTCCCTCTATCGCCAGGGCTGCCGGCGCGGTGCCGCGCGCCTGCGCCTTGCTGGGGGCGCATCTGCCCGTCGTTATCGTCCTGCTGCCCACGGGTAACTCAGAAGGTCTGCGACTGGCTTCCGCCCTGGTGACGATGGCGGGTACGGCGGGTTCGCTCTATGCACTAATGCATCTGGGAAAATCATTTAGCGTTTTTCCGCAGGCCCGCAAACTAGTGACATCGGGGCCATATAAGTTCATCCGTCATCCGCTCTATCTATTCGGGGAGCTCTCGGTGTTAGGGATCGCCCTTGGATATGTGCAACCTTGGGCACTCCTGCTGGCAGCGCTTAGCTTCTTGGCTCAAATTCCCCGGATGATTTTTGAAGAAGAAATTCTAGCAGAGACGTTTGACGATTATTTCGCTTATGCTGCAAGGACTTCTAGGCTAATACCAGGTTTGTACTAAACAGCGTTCCTAACATTGCATTCTGCGGGCCAAGGGGTTCATGTGGGTCAGGCATTGCCAAGTCAAAGTTACTTTTGCCCCTAGAAAGAAAATAGGATGACCTTGACCGCCCATCTGTCTTTCGGCCCTGCATCTCAGATTGATAGTAGGAAGAACTTAGTTCGTAACTTGGCCCTAATGTCAGCTTTGGTTTTGTTTTGTCCGACAGAACAAGCGAAAGCTTTCACCCCCGACACCAAACCTCTTACTTCGACCGAGAAGAATGTCGAGACACTGGGTACCGGCGTTGCCATCGCCCTTCCTCTTACAGCCGGCGCGATCACTTTGTTCAAGCGAGATAAGATAGGACTCCGTCAACTTTTTTGGGAGACGGCGATCACTGTGGGAACGGCTTACGCACTGAAACAGATTGTGCGCGAGGAGCGCCCTGATGGTTCTGATTTTCAGTCATTCCCTTCGGATACGACCGCACTTGCCGCATCCGGTTCCTCGTTTCTGTGGGGCCGCTATGGCTGGGAATATGGGATACCCGCAACGGCACTTACGGAATTTGTATCGTATAGCCGCGTTCAGGCTCGGCAGCATCGCTGGTATGACACATTGGCGAGCTCAGCAATTGCAGCTGGCTATGGATATTTCATCACCACGCCGCTTCAGAAGCGGTACCACATCAAAACTGCGTTTATGGCGACGCCTGATGGTGGCTCTTTGCAGATGTCTTATCGGTGGTAATGACTGGCGGGCATGGCCAGACATTCAATAGGGTCTGGCCACATAGCTGCGTGACTACGCCTTCACATCGACAGCATTGCCGACACCTGGCGGAGTTGCGGACTGAGCAGCGGCGCCTTTGTCGTCTCCGTCGCCGTCGCGATCAGGGCCGGGGGCCTCTTTGGACTCTGGCGCATCCAGAAGCGCTGCCCGACCGCCCTGCGCCGCCGCGTCCCAGCCGGACGTATTGAGGGTCCAGTATTGCGGCCTGCCGATCCAGGTCGGCGGCTTATATCTAGACTGGCCCGATAATTCGAGCAGCCTGGTGACTTCGTCCAGCCGACGGTCAATGCAGTTCTGTGTTGCCCGGCGATTGAGCAAATCCGTGAGGGCAACTCGCAGCTCGCCGCGCGCGGTCTCTCGCGTCTCCTGCGCCATGTTGGCCTCGTGCAGTCGCTCGACAACCTGCTCGGCGGCGAGCGCAATGGCGACGCCGATGACGATGACGCAAGCCCGGATGAACGCCATCTCGCCGGCGAGGGCGCGGTCTCGCGTCGTACGAAAAACTCCGTATACGTATCAATTACCCCGCCTTCCAGTATCATTACAGTCCAGTAATGAATCGTCCCGGCCTAAACATTGCGACAGGGTTTTCGCAAAGTGTGGGTAGCGGATCGCGAGGGGCAGTTTTCGACAAGTTTGTGAGGCGCCAGCATAGTTTGGAGGGAACATTACGCGGCAACAATTGCAAAAATCGGCCTCCCGGCACTAACCTCCCGGCACCAATAAGGAGCGCGCATCCTGCGCCGCGTGACCCCATGATCTCTGCCTTCATCCGCCGCCCCATCGCCACCACCCTGCTGGCCACCGGCCTGGCGTTGGCTGGCTTTGGCTCCCTGGCGCTGCTGCCGGTGTCGCCGATGCCGAACACCGACCTGCCCACGATCAACATCAGGGCCAGCATGTCCGGCGCCAGCCCCGCCACCATGTCGTCCTCGGTGGCGACGCCGCTGGAGC
>Ga0265318_10002066_pt1 | contig 11000 bp, 5 predicted proteins | sample 4821metaG_FD_192431 | JGI IMG/M metagenome (GOLD analysis project Ga0265318, IMG submission 192431) | Rhizosphere microbial communities from Carex aquatilis grown in University of Washington, Seatle, WA, United States - 4-8-21 metaG | ecosystem: Host-associated > Plants > Roots > Rhizosphere >... | reverse complement strand
CTCAAGGACGGCGACCCGACGGGCAACATGCTCTTGAACCAGATGAAGAACCGGCTCTTTTCCGCCAGCCGGCCCGACGAGGCGATTCTCGCCAAAACCGCCCTCGAAGGCGCGATGTATGAGCGCCTGCCGCGCTATGGGCGGATGGTCGCGCTGCCGCGCCCGTTCGCCTACTCCCTCGGCCGCGCGGAAAACCGCCCCGGCGTCACACCCGACAATTCCGACCACGCCACCGATTGCTCGGTCATTTTCTACGACAACGCGGGCGAGCACTTCGAGCCGGGCGTGGATGTCGAGGACTCGCCCGGCGCGCTGCACGTCGCCAGCTCGGCCACGATTTTTTTCCTGTTCGACCCGACCTCGAACTTCGGCTTCCGCAAAATCCTCACCGGCTCGGCGGATCCGCAACTGGCGCAGAACACGCGCCTCGACCAGCAGGACAGCATCATGGCCGAAATGGAATTGCGCGTGAAGCGCCTGCTGGCGCTGGAATCGGGCCGCAAAATTGACGTGCCGCTCGCCGTGCTGATCGGCAAATGCGACGTGTGGAAACACCTCGTGGACTGGGACAAATTCCAGAACCCCCTGCACGACGGCAAAATTGACCACGCCATCGTGGACGCCAACTCCGCCCGCCTGCGCGAATTCATCACCAAGGTGGACTCCGCCATCGTCGCCCACGCGGAGGGCCTCGCGCGCACCGTCCGCTATTTTCCGGTCAGCGCCTTCGGGCACTCGCCCGCGCGCATCGAGTCGGGCGCGGGCACGGGGATGCTCGCGCCGGACCCGAAGCGCATCGAACCCATTTTCCTGGAAATTCCGACCCTCTGGGCGCTGTCGCGGCTGATGCCGCAACTGGTGCCCGGCTGTTAACCCACCAACGTCATGGCGCGGCAACTTGTATTCACCAGCGCCCCGCAGGGGCTGACTCCCGGCCGCACGGGCTACTGCACCGTGGCCCGGCACGGGGACCTGCGCGAACGCCTCGTCCCGATGCTGGAGAGTTTGAGCGTCTATCCGTCGGACTGGCAGCCCGCGCCGGTCATTTGCTCTTTCCGTTTGGTGGAAATCGCGGGCACATGCTTTCCGGTGCTGAGCCGCATCGTGGACGCGGGTTTTGATTACACGCACCGCGGCCATTATCTGGCGCACCACTTGATCCTCGACCCGCAGGAATTCGAACTGGCCCCGCCGCCGGCGGAAATTTTTCTGCGCTGGAGCGGCTGGTTGACCCACTGGGAAGGCCCGGCCCGCTGGCTCGGCGAAAGCGACTGGGTGGATCTCGCCGCGTTGCCGCCCGCCCTCACCTCCGCGCTGCCCGCGCAGTCCTGGGAAAATTTCACGGGCGACGCCGGGTGCGCGGCGCTGTTGCTGGATGGCACGCAACCCGGCAACCGCGTGCTGCGCTGCCCGGCGGGGCGCGAGGGGGATATGCTTTATCTACTGCGTGAGTCCTCCGCGCTGCTGTCCACGGCGGAATCCTGGCGCGCGGAATTCACCACCTGCCTGCAACCCGCCGAATCGCCGGGCTTGTTCCGCTGGGTGGCGGTGCGCGCGGCTTCCGTGGCGGATGCCGCGGCCTCCCGCGCCGGCAACGTGCTCGACCTGACGCAGCCGGAGACCTTGCCACCCGCGCCGGCCAACGCGGCGGCGCGAAAGGCGCGCGGCGACGCCAAATGGCCGGGCGACCCCGCCGCAGTAACGGCTGCGCCCATGCGCCCCGCGAAAATGGCGCCCGCACCGCCGCTGGTGCTGGTGGAAAAAATAAGCTCCCGGCCAGTCAAGGCTTCACTGCCGCCCGCCGCGCAACCGCGGTTCAATAACGGGTGGTTGGTGGCGGCGGCGGCCTTGGTGATTGGCGTGCTGGCCGGCGTGATTTTACTGTGGCCCCATTCCGCGCCGCCCGCGCCTTCGCCCGCACCGGTCGCCAGCGCGCCGCCGCCGCCATTAAAAATTACCGCCCCGGCGCCAGCATCCGCGCTTGCAAGAGCAAATACCGCGCCCCCGGCCGCCCCGGTGTCCCGGGAGAGCGAGCAAACCTTGCTGGACATCGTGAACCTGGCGGATGAGGGCAAGTTTCTTGAGGCGCTGGGGAAATGGAAGGATTTTGCCGCCGCCGCGCCGGATTACGCCCAGACCCGCAGCGATGTCCTCCGCTCGCGGCTGCTGCCCGGCGCGCGCCAGGAATGGATGGACTCCGTGGATAAAATTTCCGCGCAATTCAATGCCGGCGCGGCCCCGGCCGCCGACTTGGCCGCGCAACTGGCGGCGCTGCGGAAGTTGATTGTTGCGTGGCCGTTCAACGACGCGCAGGAAATGGATCGTGCCGCCGAATCCCTGGCGGACAAATTCCAATTTTTAGACCCGCTGCCCCATTCGCCGGTGTGGATTGTGGACAGCCTGGCGGCGGCGGGCAAAGGCGCGGACTATCAGGATGTCAGCGCGCTGATTTCGATTCCCGCGTTGGACGCCCTGCTCGGCGCCGCCCAGGGAAAATTCCACGTCTCCGCCGCGGCCGCCACCTCGCTCGCCCTGCCGCCGGCGGCGCAATGGTTTAATTTCGACGTGCAGGGCGCGGATTTTGAATCCACCAGCTTTTTGATTTTGCACGATACGACGCGCGGAAAGGCCGGCGGCCGCTTTTTGCAGTTGCTGCAGGAGTCGCCGGGTAAAACACAGTTGACCTGGCGGCTGTTCACGCCCGACAGCGATTTTTTCCGCGCCAACCCCGCGAACGCGCCGCTCGGCCCCATCAGCCGGGAATTGTGGCTGCATTTTGTCGGCGAGCCGCCGTTGCCGTCTTTTTACCTGTTGCTGCATCGACCGGACAATTCTTCCTATAAACGCTGGACGCCGGTCAGCGCGCCCCTGAACTGGCTGGCGGCGAATGGCGCTCCAGCCAAAGTCACGCTCCCATCCTGGTTGGGCAAAAACCTCGTGCTGCGCGCCGCGCCCGCGCAAAGCTTCCAGCTCGAGCCGGCCAATCTCACTCCCGCCGCCGCCGCCCTGCCCGACTCCGCCGCCAAGCCCGTATCCACCGCCGACGCCGCCCAGTATGACACCACCCTTCTCATTGGCCAGTTGACCGACAAGGTCCGCGAGTCCGAAACCAATCTCGCCCGCGCGCAGAAACAACTGCAAGATGTGCAAACCGCCCTCAGTGGCCCGGTCATCCAGCGCCCGCCCCCCGGCGCGGTTGACCAAGCCGCCGCCGCCGTGAAGAAAATCCAGCAGGACATGGATCTGGCCGGGGCGGCGGCCCGGGCCGCCGCCCTGCCGGAGTGGCCCGCCAGCGCCGGCCCTTGGCTGCTCACTTACAATTTGCCCTCGAAAGAACCCCTCATCCTCCTCCAATTCAACCGATGAAGCTGGACCGACTCATCAGCCGCATCCGCGCCGCGCTCCAGAATTACGCCTCGGAGTTTGAGCAGCGCGCGCTCGCGGCGGAATACGCCGACTGGTGCGCCCAGGCCGCGCGCCGCCTCGAGCAAGTTGTGCCGCTCATCCGCGAGGGGCAGGATTTCCCCGCGCTGCAAATCGCCGAGTCGCCCCCGTCGGTGCTGGATTTGGTGCGGCAATTGTCGTTTGCCGAGGTGGATTTGTGGCGCGCGTTTTGCCGGCAGCGCAGCCTGCCCGCCGCACCGCCGTTTGACGAGCGCAGCGTCCAACTCGTCAACCAGCTCTACGCCAAAAAAATCAGCGAGACGCACCCGCTCTACCGCGAATACCGCCAGGCCATCCGCCTGCGCCATTACGACCAGGCGCTGCGCGTCCTGCAATCCATCCGCCGCATCAACCACGACGATGCCAACGCCCACGCGGAATTCGCGCGCCTGGCCCGCCAGACTTTTGAGCGCCGCCGCGCCGAGCTGGCGGCGGCGTTGGACCGCCACGACAACGTGCGCGCCCTGGCCTTGTTGGAAAGTTGCGAGGCCGATGATTTGTCCGGCCGCGACGAGGACCCGACCTGGCAGCGCGCCGTGCAACTGCGCGAGGGCATCCAGCGGGACGCCGCCCGCGCGCGCTGCCTCGAACTGGCGGCGCAGTTGCGCCAGTTCCGCGCGCAAAACCGCTGGCAGGACGCGCTGCCAGTTCTGGCCGAGTGGGAAACCCTGCACAGCCAGCACAAAATCACCCTGCCGCCGGAAATTGCGGAGGACGCCGCGGGCGCGCGCAAATGGGCCTCCGGCCTGCTGGCCCGGCGCGAGCGCACGCAGGAGTGCCAGCGCCAGTGGACGAGCCTCACCGCCCGGCTGGACGAAATTGAACGCGTGCCGCCAGCCAAAAAATCCCGCAGGGCGCTCGCCGCCGAACTGGCGGAGGTCACCGGCCATTCCGCCGAACTCGCCGCCCAGGCCAACGACGGCAACGGTTACACGCCGCCGCCCGACTTGGTGGCGCGGCTGGAAAAAGAAGCCGCCCTGATGCGCCGGAATTTGCGCCAAAGGAAACTGGCGGCAGGCAGCCTCATCGCCGCCGCCGTGCTGGGGTTGATCGCCTCTGCCGCCTTCGGCATCCGCCAGCATCTGCGCAATGTCCGCCGCCAGACCGCGCTCGCAGCCATTGAGCAGCATTTCAAAACCGGCGCCACGAGCGTGCTGGCCACGGATTTGCAAACTTACGACGCGAATTTTAGCAGCAATACGCCGGACGAAGCCGGGGCCAAGCTGCTGGAGCAAGCGCGCAGTTTTGTGAAAAACCACCAGGCCGCGCTGGATCGCTATAACCAAGAACTCGCGGACCTACGTCAGGCCGCGGACAAACCCGCGCCCAGCCAAATCTCCGGATTGCTGGCCAGACTGGATGATCTGGAAAAGGAAGCGACCGGCTTGGGGGCGGACGATGCCCAGCATGCTGAAGTGTCCTTAAAGGCGCTGCGCCTGCAATTGAATCAGCAACTGGCCGGCGACCAGGATGCGCGCGCCACCCGGCTCGAAGCCATTTATCGCCGCGCCAACCTCATCCAGACGGGGCAGCTCAGCGGCCCCCTCACCGCCGACGCCGCGCAAGCCGCCGCGGAGGAAGCGCTCAAAATCATCGCGGAGGCGAACGACATTCCCAGCAGCGCGGATTTGTCCACTCCCTTGGAACTGACCACCCGCGAGCAACTGGCCGAATTGGGCAAAATTTTTGCCGCCAAGGCCGCCGCCGCGCACGAAGCCCAGGCCGCCCGCGCGCAATTGGCGCAGGCGCGTTCGCTGGAGGACTATCACGCCGCCATCCAGACGCTCGCCGGCAACCCGCTCACCGGCGACCCGACCGTCGCTGCCGCGCGGGCGCTGGCGGGCAAAAACCCGGATTGGTCCAACGCCGCGCAAAATATCTGGCTGCCCGGCGACGCGCCAACGTGGGCGTTTCTCGCCAACCTCGGCCAGGCGCGACTATTTCCTTCCGAGGACAACCCGAAAGAAGGCGCCGACTTTTACCGTCTCGCGCATAATGAAGCGCTGGGCAACACCTACCGCGCCGACCACGTCACCTATGCGGATGACAAGGAAACGGCGCGCGAGCAGGTCTTCCTCGCGGGCCGGCCAGTCGAGGAAGACACCAAAAATGCGGCGGAACACGTCGTGAGTATGACCGCCAAACTGGTCAAAGCCGATGGCTCCACGCCGGAAATCCAATACGAATGGATCCAATTCACCGGTCAAAAAGGCCACGGGGACAAGCTGGAAAACGTCCAGCTCGCGGCGGAATCCAAACTCGTCGTGCGCCTGGCCGCCGCCTACGACCCCGGCAACAGCGCCATCCGCGAACCGCTCTTGCGCGTGCTTGACGACGTGCGCAGCGACTCCGATGCCGCGCCCATTCTCAAAGCCTTCCTCCATCAGGCGATTCTGGGCATCATGCAGAACCGGCCACGCGATTGGGGTCTGGCCTTCTCCCGCGCCGCGCACGACGACGCCATTGAACTGGCCCAAATCACCGGCGGCCATTTGACCGCCGCCGACTGGCTCTACGCCAATGTGAATTCGAAATTGACCCATGATTTGCGCGCGTTTTACCAGCGCACCGGCAGCCTCAGTTATTACGACCAGGCGCTCGCCACCGAAAAGGATTTGCTGAAAAAACGCGCGCAGCCCGTGCGCTTCGCCGGCTATGTGGACGCGGAGGACACACCGCGCCTCGCCGCGCCACCCGCCACGGGCGCGCTCTGGGGCCTCAACAGCGCGGGTGCCTGGCAGGCGCTCTTCGATCTCCACGGCGGCCAACCCGCCCGCGCCGCCGGCAACCCCGCCCCCGCGCGCTTGACGCCCCTGCTCGATCCGGGAGAGAATGGGACGCCTTGATGGAAAGCTAAGAGCTGGAAGTTGGAAGTTTGCATGAGACCAAACCCCATCCGTTCCTCCAATTTTAATTCCATCTCTCCCACTTGCCGATTTTTTAATGTTTCATTTTTAATTTTTAATTCCCCGACCCCATGACCGCCGCCGATACTTATTTCATCGCCTGGAAAGGCCGGCGCGACGGGCCTTATACACTCGCAGAGCTGACCGATTTGCTTGAGCGCGGCGAGATTGGCCTGCTGCATCGCGTCGAGACGGCGGCGGGCCTGGTGCCGCTGCGGCAGTTGCTGCTGCAGGTTGACCCCGCGCGCTGGGGCGACCTGAGTGATGCGCCGTCATCGCTGGGTGCTCCACCGGTGCCCGCGGCATCTGCCGCGCCCCCGGCTGCCGGAACCTCGGCCTCGACTGCCGCCCTGCCCAAGGAAAATCTCGCGGAGGACGAGGCCCAGCGCATCTATGTAACCTGCGGTCTGTGTTTTGCCTTCCCGCCGCTGGCCTATCGGACGCTGACTACGGCGCGCGACCTCGCGGCGCAAGGCTTCCCGCAAACCGCGCAGCGCCTGAAATTGCTCGCCCTCGGCCTCAGCGCCGGCGGCGTGGTCTTTTGGCTGCTGCTCATCTGGCTGCTGTTTTCCCGGCGGTGGTGAGGCTTTATTCCCGCCGCCACAACCCCGCGCTCATCGGCGGCAATTCGAGTTTGCCGTCGCGCCAGGCGTAGCCGGCGGCTTGATCCAGTCCCTCGGGTCGGAAGATTTCGTGGTTGGCCAGTTGGCGGAATTTTTCCGCGGGCAGCGCCCCGGTATCAAGCGTGAGCGGATACGGGTGCGGGTTGATGGCGAAGAACAACTGGTCCGGGCCGTGGGTGAGCGCGGCGTTGTAAAGCAGCCCGCCGGCGGAGCTGTCGCGCACGGAGAAATACTCGAAATAGCCCGCCGGCGGGTGGCCGTCGTGGCGGAAGTGGCGGCCCGCGGGCGAGAGCCGAAATTTGATCCACGCGCAAAAATAATCGTGCGTCGCTTGGAATTGCAGGAGGCGCCCGTAGTCGAGCGCGTTCAGGTCGCCGCGCAGGTAGGTGTTGTTGACGCCCTGCTTCGAGTGCAGGAAGTCCTGCCCCTGCGCCAGCATCGGGATGCCCAGCGCGGAAAATAAAATCGCCGCAAGCAGATGGTGGCGACGCACGTCGTTGGGCGTCGGCGCATCACCGCGGTGGCCGGAATTTTCCGTGATGCGGTCCACCCACGCGCGGTCGTCGTGCGATTGCACATAATTGACCGTCTGCGCGGGCCACAGCGCGATGGAGCCGGGCGAGCCGGTGAGAAAAAAGCGCAGGCCCTCCGCATTGCCCTGGCCGAGGACGTATTGCGTGACGAATTCGCGGAAATTGTCGTTCCACGACGACCAGCCGGTGTGGCGCAGCGCGTGGCCGATGTGGCCCTTGAAGCTCCACGGCTCCGCGATGAGGATGATGGACGGCTTCACGGCCTTCAACGCCGCCTCGATTTCCTTCAACGTGATGACGCCCACCAGATCGGCCAAGTCAAAACGGAAACCGTCCACGTCGAAAGTGCGGACCAAGTGCACGAGGCTGTCAATAATGAGGCGGCGGGCCATCGGCGTGGTGGTGCGCAGGTCGTTGCCGCAGCCGCTCCAGTTGGTCAGCCGGCCCTCGTGGTCGCAGGTAAAATAATAATATTTATCAATACTGAAGAGGTGATTCGGTTCGCCGACGTGGTTGTAAACCACGTCGAGGATGACGGCCAGGCCCGCGTCGTGGAAGGCCTCGACCAGCTCGTGGAACTCCGCGATTTGCGCACCGTGCGCGGGGTCGGTGGTGTAGGCGCTGGCCGGCGCGAAATAATTCACCGGCATATAGCCCCAATGGTAGTCCTCCGGCTTTTCGTTGTCGAACTCCTGCACCGGCTGCAACTCGACGGCGTTGACGCCGAGGCGGCGCAAATAACAATCCGGCTGGCGGAGCCATTTCGCCAGGCCCTTGAAGCCGCGGCGCTCCGCCGGCGGCAACTCGAGGGCGGCGCGCGCCTGCAAATCGCGCACGTGCGCCTCGACCACGACCAAATCGTGCCACGCCGGCGGCATGAAACACGATTGCGCCACGGGAAATTTTCCCGGGTCCAGAATCAGGCCCGGCCCCGTGCGGCCCACGGTCGCCAGCGCATACGGGTCGAGAATGCGTACGCGCGGGTTGAACAGGCGCGTGCCGTCGTAATTGTCGCCCTCGACGTGGTAATCATAATAGTGTCCGTGCAGGTTGTGCGGCAGTGTCACCTCCCAGCAGCCGTCATGATGCCGCGAGAGTTCGACTTGCAGGGAAAACGGCCCCGCGGGCTCCTCATAAATCCGCAGGCTCACCCGCGACGCGCGCGGGGCGTAGAGCGTAAAGACCGTGCGGTCCGGCTCTGTCTGCGCGCCCAGCGGGCGGTCCGAGCCGAGGCTCAACAGATAGTCGTTGTTGGTGACCGGGCAGGTTTCCGGATGGTCGCCCTCGGCCCAGACGAGTTCCGCGCGCTTGAGCAAATAATGCGGCTCATCCGACCAAAAATAAAAAACGTGCAACCCGGTGCGCGTCGGCTCGAGCAAATAATTCTCATAATCGCCGTCGCGCGCGCGGTTGATGACCTCCGGGGGCAATTCCTGCCAGCGGTTATCGGCGGTGATGAATTTGAAGCGCACCGCCTTGCCCGCGAGGCACTTCTCCCGCGGCACGCGCAAAACCAAATAATTCTGCCCGTCGCGAATTTCGCGGCGCATCAGCCACGCCGGGTCGCCGACGGCCTTTTGCCAGCCGCTGAAATCGCCGCCGACGTAGATTTGCTCATCCTCCCAATCGAGGTTGGGGTAATAGGGCGGCCAGAAAATGAATTCGATTTCCGGGCCGTTGATGAAGTAACCCGCGCGCCGCCCGTAAATAAATGGCGAGACCTGCCGCAGCAGCCGCGGCGGCTGGCCGCCGGGGTTGAGGCGCAGCGGCGGCGGCCGGGCGACGTCGGTCCAATCCCGCGCCAGCACCGCGAGGCCGCGGTCGCGCGTCTCCCAAAAAGCTTCCAGAATATGGCGTTCGGGCATCGGGCAAAAAGGGCGTAAAGGTTCTTTATAGCATGAGTCGCGCCTTTTGTAAGCATTGGTTTTAACTCGAAACTCGAAACCCAAAATCTGAAACTACCCGTCATGGCCCGCATTTTGGCAGCCCTCTCTGGCGGCGTGGACAGCGCCGTCGCCGCCCTCCTCCTGCGCGAGCAGGGGCACGAGGTCGTCGGCGCGTATATGCGCACGTGGATGCATGAGGAGGGCGCGGCGGTCTTCGCCGATTGCCCTTGGGAGCGTGATCTTGAAGCTGCCCGCGCGGTCGCGGAAAAACTCGACGTTCCGTTTCACGTCCTCAATCTCATCGAGGACTACCGCGCGCGCGTAGTGGATTATTTGGTCGCGGGCTACGCGTCCGGGCGCACGCCGAATCCCGACTGCATGTGCAACCGCGAAATCAAATTCGGCGTGCTGGAAACTCATGCCACGCGCCTCGGTTGCGAATTCGTCGCCACCGGCCACTACGTGCGCCGGCGCGCCCATCCCGACGGCTCGGTGGACGTGCTCGCGGGCGACGACCCGAACAAAGACCAATCCTATTTTCTCGCGCTCGTGCGGCAGGAAAGTTTGCGCCGTGCACTGTTCCCCGTCGGCCATTTGCTCAAGCCGCAGGTGCGCGAGCTGGCGCGGGGCGCGGGCCTGCTCAATGCGGAGCGCAAGGACAGCCAGGGGATTTGCTTTCTCGGGCGCGTGCCGATCAACGCGTTTCTCGATCAATATATTGTGGAGATGCCCGGCCCGATTGTCACGCCCGCGGGCCGCGAAGTCGGCGCGCATCGCGGGCTGCATCGCTACACGCTCGGCCAGCGCCAGGGCATCGGCGTGCCGTCGAACACCGATAACAAAGCCTACGTCGTCGTCGCCAAAGACCTCGCGCGCAACGCGCTCGTCGTGGCCTTTGACGAGCCGGACGCGCCGGGCTTGTGGGGCCGCGAATTTTCCCTGCGTGAGTTGCACTGGACGAACCGCGCGCTGCCGGCGGCCCAGCCGATTCCCCTGCTCGCCAAGCCGCGCTACCGCGACCCTTCGATGAGGGCGAGCCTGACAATTGACGCGAACGACGCCACCCGCGCGCAATTAATTTTCGGTGAGCCTCAGCGCGCGCTCGCGCCCGGCCAGATTGTCGCGCTCTACGACGGTGAGCTGCTCCTCGGCGGCGCGGTCTATGCGTGAATCAAGAACTCTGGCGGACGCGGCTCTTGTCCGTGAAAATCAAATACAACCCGCCGAAGGTCATTGCCACGAGCAGGAACACGCAGGCCCAGAAGGCGGCCACGGCGTTAAAGCCATAAATCCAGCCAAACGCCACCGTCGGCGCAAACACCAAAATTCCCGCCACCAAAATAAAAGTTGCCTGGCCGAGCCGCAGCCGCCCGCGCGAACTCTGCTCGACGATTTGCGGCTGCCCCGGTTGCGCGCGCGCTGTCAACAGCAACACCGACCCGATGGCCGTCAGCAACACCAAATACGCCACCCACGCCCAGTAATGCGCCACCGCCTCCGGCCCAAATTCCAGCCAAAACACCACCGTCGGCGCGACGATGAGAATCGCCGCCACGAGGGCCAGCAGACCAAATCCAAAATTTAACCGGCGCATGGGACAGGGAAGAT
>Ga0265318_10002062_pt1 | contig 11017 bp, 7 predicted proteins | sample 4821metaG_FD_192431 | JGI IMG/M metagenome (GOLD analysis project Ga0265318, IMG submission 192431) | Rhizosphere microbial communities from Carex aquatilis grown in University of Washington, Seatle, WA, United States - 4-8-21 metaG | ecosystem: Host-associated > Plants > Roots > Rhizosphere >... | reverse complement strand
GAGGTGCTGGCCGAGCGCTTCACCGACAACCGCAAGCTGGGCGCGCTGCGCCGCGAGCTTTCGCGCTATGCCCGCGAATTCTCCGGCCTGAAAAGCGCCATCCACCGCGCCATGTCCACGCGCCATGGCGGGCTTACCAGCTCGCCTTTGCTGGAGCAGTTGCCGCCGCTGATGCAGGACGTGGAGGATTTCGACCGCGACGCGGCGGACCTCTCCGGCCGCGCCCGGCTGATCTATGAAGAGATCGAGACCCGCATCGGCTCGGCCACCAACCGCAGCCTGGCGGCGCTCACGGTGGCCTCGACCCTGCTGCTGCCGCCCACCCTGGTGGCGGGCTGGTTCGGGATGAATGTGCCGGGCCTGCCCTGGGCGCAGGACAAGGAAGGCTTCTGGATCGTCGTCGCTTTTTGCGGTCTGCTCATCGTTTTCAGCTACGCAATCCTGCGGCGATTTCGTATTCTGCCGTGAGCATTGGAAACCACGCTTGACGCGTAGGTGGCGGGTCAAGTTTAATTGTCAGACAAATCAGAAGAACGGCGGGCCAGAGCTCGCGGGTGGGGAAACATGGGTCATAACCGCAATCGCAATCTCGTCATTCTTTCCGCGCCGCTGCTGCTGACCGGCGCGCTGCTGGCCTGGGCGCAGACCGCGCCCGCCGGTCCCACCCAAGCCCGGCCAAAAGGTCCTTGCGACATCTATGCGGCGGCGAACACGCCCTGCACCGCCGCCCACAGCACCACCCGCGCCCTGTTCGCCGCCTATAACGGCCCGCTCTATCAGGTGATGCGCCAGTCCGATGGCAAAAAGCTCAACATCGGCGTGGTGAAGCCCTCGGGCACGGATACGGGCGGCTATGCCGACGCCGCTTCGCAGGATCGTTTCTGCGCCGAAACCATTTGCTGGATCACCACCATCTATGACCAGTCCGGCCATCAAAACGAACTGACCCAGGCGCCGCGCGGCGCCTTCAGCGGCCCGGCTATGGGCGGCTTCAACAATATTCCCGTCGCCGACATGGCGCCGGCCAGCCTCAATGGCCACAAGGTCTATGGCGTCTTCATCGAGCCCGGCATGGGCCTGCGCCAGGACGACGCCAAGGGCACCGCCGTCGATGACCAGGCCGAAGGCCAGTACTGGGTGGTCAACGGCCATCATTTCAACAATGGCTGCTGCTTCGATTACGGCAATGCCGAGATCGACTCCAAGGATGACGGCAACGGCACCATGGAGACCGCCTATTATGGCGACGCCACCGCCTGGTATCACGGCACGCTGCCCGGTCCCTGGCCGATGACCGACCAGGAGAACAACCTGGTCGGCTGCGTCAATCCGGACCCCGCCGACAAGCTTTGCAAAACCTTGCCCCAGATCACCTGGCGCTTCGTCACCGCCATGGCCAAGGGCGAGCCGCATCACTGGACCTCGCTGAGCGGCGACGCGCAGCGCGGGGACCTGCTGGTGATTTATGACGCCGGCCGGGTCAACAACACCTATGACCCGATGCGCAAGCAGGGCGCGATCCTGCTGGGCAATGGCGGCGACAACAGCGTCGGCTCGCAGGGCACCTTCTATGAAGGGGCGATGACCAAGGGCGGCACCTTCCCCAGCAACGCCACCGACCAGGCGGTGCAGGCCAATGTCGTGGCCGCGCGCTATGCCGTGGCGGCGCTTCGCTTCGCCAATCCGTCGGGCCTGCGTTCCTTCGCCCCGGGATCGGCACAGGATGTGATGCTGACCTACACCAATGTCAGTGGTGCGCCGGTCGGCGGCGTTGCCTTCAGCCTGTCGCTGCCCAAGGGCTGGACCGCGACCACTCTCCCGGCCAGCTATACGGCGTCCGCGCCGGTATCGCCGGGCGCCAGCGTCAGCCAGAGTTTCCATATTACTTCCGGCGCAGAGGTCTTCAGCGGCGATCTGGTCGGTAATGTCTCTTTCGCCGCCGGTGGCAACAACCGCAGCGAGCGCACCATCGAGAAGGTGCGCAACCTGGCGTCCGTGAAGATCAACGAATTCCGCATCGGCGACGGTCCGAACAATGTCAGCAACAGCTTCATCGAGCTCACCAATGCCGGGGACAAGGAAGCCGATATTTCCGGCTGGACCCTGACCCAGCATGCGGCGCAGCAGGCGGTGTTCTCCGATGTGAAAATCCCCGCCGGGATCAAACTGGCGCCCAAGGGCTTCTATGTCCTTGGCCTTTCCAACTCCGGGCTGGTTGCCCCGGCCAAGGCTGGCGACAGCGTGGTCTTTGTCCGCAGCATCGCCGGGATGAAGGCGGGCGACACGGTGATGATTGACGGCGAAAGCCGCCGCATCACCAGCCTGGGCAGCGCCGCTTCAGCGGCGACAACGCTGTGGCAGCCGTTGCCCGATGGGCCGATCATCACCATCCCGAAGGGCGCGACCAATGTTCCGGTCGCCAGCGTCGAAGGCTTCGCCACCGGCCAGAAGATCGCGCTGGGCCATGGCGCGACCTATCCCGCCGTCTCGCGCGGCACCGAACAGGTTGAGGTCGCCACCGTCACCGCCGTCGGCAAACCCGGCGCGGAAATCTTCCTGGGCGCGGACGCCGCCAAGGGCGCGACCAACATCTCGGTTACCTCCATCGCCAGCATCTCGGTGGGCGACAAGATCAGGCTGGACATCTCCAGCCTGGGTCATGGCGTCGAGACCGTCACCGTGCGCCGCGTCGGCGCCGCCGCCAACTGGCTGGCGCTCACCGCCGACGTCAAGGCCGGCGCGACACGGATCGCCGTGCGTCCCGGTACTGGCGTTTTCAACGGCCAGTCCGCCAATGGCGGCGCCGGCGTGCCCGGTCTTGCCGTCGGCCAGAAGCTGATCATCGGCATGCCGGGTCAGCTGGAAACCGTCACCATCGCCGCCGTCAGCGGCGCCAGTGTCGATATCCGCCCCGCGCTGGCGCTTGATCACCTGAACTCCGATCTGGTGGTCGAACCCGGCACCGGTCTCGACCTCACCGCGCCGCTGAAGTTCGCCCATGCCGGCAATTTGCCGGTCGCGGTGCGCGGCAGCGGCATCAGCTTTACGCCCGCTTCGGCCTTCGCCCATTCCAGCAACGAGCCGGTGCAGGCGCTGGGCAGCGGCGTCACGCTCGACCGTCCGCTTTCCGCCGCGCATGGCGTTGACGCCGTGGTGCACGACGCCGCCGTGACGGCTGCGGGCTATCAGGGCACGCCCAATCAGTGGTTCGGCGGCCCGGCGCTGTCCACCCTGGCCGGCGTGATGATCCTGCGCGACGCTGCCGGTCATGTCGCCGACAGTTTGAATTACGGCCTGTTGGTCGATCCCTGGGCCGCCGAAGGCTACCAGGGCGCGTCGGGCCTGGGCGAGGGCGGTTGCCGTGTGGCGCCGCCCGGCGTCGGCCGTGGCGGCCGTGGCGCCGCGCCTGTCGTCACCGACAGCAGCGCCATGCGCCTGCCGGACGGCCAGGACCGTGACAGCAACTGCACCGACTTCGTCACCCAGACCGCCAGTGTGCTGCCGGAAGGCGCCACGGCCGGCGCGGCCAACATCAAGGTCGCGGGCGTGACAGGTTTCGTGGCGAACCAGACCGTGATGGTCGATTCCGGCGCCAATGCCGAAAGCGCCGTCATCAGCCAGGTGGGCACGGCGGGCGCGGCACGATCAGGCGCCGCTGTCGCGGCGGGCGCGACGACGATCGCGCTGACGGGTGGCGGCCCGGGCGGCTTTGCCGTCGGCCAGGCCATTATGATCGACAATGAGAGCGCAAGCGTCGCCGCCATCAGCGGCGGGCGTGGCGGCGTCACCGTCATGGTCGCCGCGCCCCTGGCTTCCGCGCATGCGGCGGGGGCACTCGTTTCCGGCACCGGCATCACGCTGCGCGCGCCGCTGGCCAAGGCGCACGCCGCGGGGGCGCAGGTCACTGCCGATCTGCCGACGCCGGGGGCGCCCAACAAGCGGACCGTGCCGGGACGCGGCGGTCCATAACGGGCGTAATACAAAACTAACCATGAAATCTCGCCTGATCAGGCGAGGCCGGGTTTCATGTGCCCAAGGCATTTTCCCGCCGGTTAGCCCTTCCATAACCCCAACCCCGCTAATGTTTTTCGCTCAATAAACGGGGTGGGCGTGAGGAAGCTTCGGTCCGTCAGTGTGATCCTGTCCGTCTGCACCGGGATGCTGGTGCTGATGGTGGTGGTGCTTTTCGCCGCCGCCGCCCGGCAGCATTATGACGCCCGCAACCAGGCCACCGACCGGTTGTCCGTCGCCACCATCGCGCAGCAATTTGTCCTGGCCGACGAATATCTGCGCGACGAACGCGGCGTGGTGGGCGCAGTGCGCCGGCCCGGCACCCCGGCCAGCGCCGCCGACATGGTGCAGCTCGCCGCCATGCGTGCACGCAGCAAGGCGGGACTGGTCGCGATCGCGGCGGTGCTCAAGTCCGAAAGCGCCGCCATGGCCCTGAAGGAGCGTCAGGCCATGGAGGCGGACGAGGCCCGCTACCAGGCCGCCAATGCGGCGATGGTGGCGGCAATGCGCCTGCCCGCCGCGCAGCGCCCGGACGCGGCGATGGCGGAATGGAATCTGGCCACCAACACCCTGATCGCCAGGGTCGAGGACGAGGTCGTCACCCTGTCGCAGGAATTGTCGGGCATCGATCCCTACATGGACGAGATGATGAAGACCGGCAACATCGCCCAGGCGGTGCGCTACCAGGCCGGCACCGACCGTGCCGCACTGGCCGACGCCATAGGCCGCGGCACGGCGCTGATGGAAAAAGACCGCATCGGCTTCGCGGAAGCGAAAGTGGCCACCGCCTCGCCCTGGAGCGTCATCCAGGGCAGCGCCCGCAACCCGTCCTTCCCCGGGCCGCTGCGCCGGGCGGTGGAACAGACGCAGAAAGTCTATTTCACCGACCTGGAAGCGGCGCGTGAGGACCTGATCGCGCAGTTGAACAAGGGAAGGCGCCCCGCATTGTCGTCGGCCGACTGGATCTGGCGCACCAATATCGGCCTCACCAGCATCACCAATGTCTCGCGCACCGCCTTCGAGCTGGCCAAGACCCATATGCGGCGGCAGGCCGAGCAGGCGCAGCGCCGCTTTATCGCCGCATGTATTTTCATCGCTATCGCCCTGGCCGTCGCCGCAATGGCCTTCCTGTTCATTTTCCGGCGCGTGATCCGGCCGCTGCGCATCCTCACCGGCGCCATGGAAGCGGTGATCGCGGGCGACATGCAGCGCGCTATCCCGATGCAGAACCGCAAAGACGAGTTCGGCCAGTTCGCCCGCACCATCAACCTGTTCCGCGACGCCACGCTGGAGCGCGAGCGGCTGAAATCCGAACTGCTCGCCAATCTCAGCGCCAAGGAAGCGGCGGAGGCTGCCAGCCGGGTCAAGTCCGAATTCCTCGCCAATATGAGCCATGAGCTGCGTACGCCGCTCAACGCCATCATCGGCTTCTCCGATACGATGCGCATGGCGCTGTTCGGCCCGCTCGCCGGCAAGTACGAGGAATATGCCGTGCTGATCCATGAATCCGGCCAGCATCTGCTCAGCCTGATCACCGACATTCTCGACATGTCGAAGATCGAGGCTGGCAAGTTCGTCCTCGACCCGCAAAAGGTCGATCTGAAGGAAGCGGTGAATTACTGCCTGGAGCTGAACCGCCGCCGCGCCGCCGAGAGCGGCATCCAGCTCAACGCTTTCGTGCCCGGCAACCTGCCGGTGCTGGTCGCCGATCCCCGCTCAGTGAAGCAGATCCTGCTCAACCTGCTCTCCAACGCGGTGAAGTTCACGCCCTCCGGCGGCGAGGTCACGCTGCGAGCCCAGGCCGTGGGCGGCATGCTGCAACTGGTGGTGCGCGACAACGGCATCGGCATTCCGGGCAAGGCGCTGGCGCGGCTGGGTAGCGCTTTCGAGCAGGCCGACAATGATCCAATGCGGGCGCGCGAAGGCACTGGTCTGGGCTTGGCGCTGGTCAAGTCGCTGGCCGAGCAGCATGGCGGCCGTATGCGCATCGACAGCCGCGAAAGCGTCGGCACCACGGTGACGGTGGAATTGCCCTTCACCTGTGCCCAGCGCGTGGCGGCCTGAAGCTCAGCGCCGGCCACCCACGCCCTGATACATGGCGTCATAGGCAGCTTCGATATCCCGGGTGAACGCTTCGGTGTTGAACAGCGGCGTGGTCAGCCGGTTGGCTTCCAGCTTGGCTTTCACTGCCGCCATGCGCTCGGGCTGGGTCGCCAGCGCGAAGGCAAGCTGCTCATAATCTTCGATCGTCTCCGTCACCAGTTCGGGCATGCCAACGGCATGCAGCAGGATGGCGGCCACCCGCGCCGGAAAGCTGTGGCCGCATTTGGTGATCAGCGGCAGCCCCGCCCACAGCGCGTCGGAGGCGGTGCTGTGGGCATTATAGTTGAAGGTGTCGAGAAAGAGATCGGCGCAGCGGTGGCGTGCCAGGTAATCTTCATGCGCCGGCACGCGCCCGGTGAAGACCAGGCGGTTCCTGGCGACGCCGCGCGCTTCGGCTTCCTGCGCCAGATTGGCCGCCGCCTGTTCATTGTCCTTCGGCAGCCACAGCACACTGCCCTCAATCCGCGCCAGAAGCCGCATCCAGATATCGAACTCCACGGGCGAGATTTTATAATTGTTGTTGAAGCAGCAGAAGACGAAGCCCTGCTCAGGCAGGCCGAGTTCGGCGCGTAAAAAGACCCGCCCGGAAATCTGCATTCGGTCGTCATTGGGCAGGAAGCTGTTGGGCAGATAGGCGATCTGCTCGGCATAGAAGTGCCGGTCGGATTCGGGCAGCACAATCTTGTCGGCGATGATATGGTCGATGAAACTGGCGCCCATGGTGCCGGGATAGCCGAGAAAGTTCACCTGCAGCGGTGCGGCGCGGCGGGCAAAGACCGCAGGGCGGCAGCCCTTGGTGTAGCCCATCAGGTCCACCGCGATGTCAATGCCCTGGCCGCGCGCCAGTGCCACCACCTCCTCATCGCTAAGCCGCCCCGCATCGTGGAAGCGGTCGGCGGCGGCGACAGCGCGTTGGCGCCGCTCGGTCTGACTGTCCTCGCCGAAGGAGAACAGGTGGATCTCGAAGCGGCTGCGGTCATGGCGTTCGAACAGCCCGGCGGTGCAGTACATCACCGGATGGTCGCGGAAATCGGCGGACAAATATCCGATCCGCAATTTTTCCGGGCGCACACCGGCGCGGGGGCGCAGCGCCGGCGCGGCGGGATAGTTCGCTGCCGTCCATGAACGCGCCAGTTCCAGCTGCCGCGCGGGATCGTCGTCCAATACCTGCATAAAAAGCGGCTCGATCACGTCCGCCCCGCTTCGGGCCTTCAGCTTTTCGGCGTCCGCGAAGCGGTTCGTCCAGTCGCAGATGCGAGCTTGCTGGAAGGCTTTCAGCGCCAGCGTCGCCAGATTGTCCGGGCTGAGCAGCAGGACGCGATTAAAGCATCCAATGGCGTCATCGTTGCGGTTCAGCCTTGTCAGCGCCACGCCGCGATTGTGCCAGGCTTCGGCATAGTCCGGCATCGCCTGCAGCGCCCGTTCGAAACTGGCCAATGCCGGTTCGATCTGGCCCAGCTCCAGCAGGGTACTGCCGCGGTCGTTCCAGGCAGGCGCGTTGTCCGGCTTGAGCTGCAGGGCGGTGTCATAGGCGGCGAGGGCGTCGTCCAGCCGGCCCAGCCTGGCCAGGATACGGCCCCGGTTGCGATGCGCATCGGCGAGCCCTGGCTTGAGCTTCAACAGCTTCTCAAAGGTGGCGAGCGCTTCGTCCAGCCGCGCCAGCTGGCTCAGCACATAGCCGCGATTCAGCAGGGCGTCGGTATTGTTGGGCGCCAGGGCCAGGGCGCCGTCGAAACTCAGCGCTGCCTCTTCCATCCGCCGCAGCTGGATCAGGGCAGTGCCGCGGTTGAAATGGGTTCCGGCCTCGGGCCGGGTGCGCAGGGCGCGGTCATAGCTGGCGACAGCGTCTTCCAGGCGGCCCATCTGCTGCAGCACAACGCCGCGATTGTGCAGCATCTCGCCATCGCTGGGCTTGAGTTGCAGCGCCTTGTCGAGGGCGGTCAGGGCTTCGGACCATTTGCCCTGCTGCGCCAAAGCCAGGCCTTGCCGGCCAAAAATCTCAGGTGTCATGCGGGTTCTGGCGGCGCGCGCGCGTCGTTCTTATGGCCGCGGGACGTTGCCACGGCCCCCGCCCGGCGTCCAGCGCCCGGGCCAAGCAAGGCTAGGCCACCGGCGCCCGACGGCTCAAGAACTCGGCTTGAATCGGAGCGGAGGTGCCTTTCAGCCACCCGCATCCCGCCCTCAGCTCTTTTTGGTTTCCACGGTCGTGGTTTTCTCGGTCACGAGTTTTTCCACCTTCGGCTTTTCTTCCACCACGATGATTTCAGGCGGCGGCTTCGGCTTGTCGTCGTCCGTCACGATGATTGTATCGCCCATGCTGGCCTCCTACTTGCTCTGTCCAGTGATGATGACGGCCTTGGGCGCGCCGCCGCTCTTGTAATTGTCCCACATGATGAACCCGACAATGCCGGCGACAATGAGCACGGCGCCCATGATGAAGCCGATCACGGCATTGCCGCCGCCGCCACTGCCGTCTTTTTCGATAATAGTTGCCATGGTTTTGCTCCGTTGAACCGAGGCGGCAACGGGTGGCACGGGCAATGGTTCCTCATGCGCGTGTGCCAGGGAACTTCGGCATATGCGTTGAGTTCCCGGAATACGGGGGCTAGCCTTTGTTAAAGCTGGCGGCGCCTTCAGGGAGCGCCCCGATGTGAGGGTAGACAAACGCAAGGAAGACTATCTCGTCGAAGCCCGGAAGCCCGGGACCAGTGGCTCAAGATAGCGGACGGCTATCGGGTCCTGGCCAGGTATACAAATTAGCCCAGCCGCATCAGCCGGACCGTCTCGACCAGCCGGCGGTATTCGGCAGCGATTTCTACCTAGCGCCGGCGCTCACCTGGACGTTGCGCCGCATTGGAAACGACTTCCGCTTCCTGGGCCTTGACCAGATATTCTTGCTCGTTCATGGGCAGGCCCATTCTCAGCAAGGCGAGTGGTGCTGCATTCCGCCAGTTCCCGCGCGCGCATTTGTTACGCAGGGCAATTGCAAATCCCCAACCTTCACGCCGCGGTCTTTTCACTTTCGCGCGGGATGATTCGCGCCGGTGACACCCCGATCTCGCATCGGATAACGGCGCGGCCGGGTTCCTGGAATCGCGAAGTTTATCAAGCGTGACGCCCCAAAATGCTTTATAACAAATGTTACAAAGGAACCCCGCTTGCGGGCGTTATGTAACTTGGCGCTTCGCCGTTGCGACAAAGGTCCACGGGGTGCTGGGGTCACGGCGATGGACAATACTCTGGTCAAGAAACTTGCGGGCTATACGCCTCTGGGAGCGGAGGATAAGCAGCTGCTTGCCTCCATCTCGCGCAACACACGCAGCGTCCCCGCCCATACCGACCTGGCCCGGGAAGGCGAAAAGCCGACATCCGTCCACCTGATCCTGGAAGGCTTTGCTTGCCGCTACAAATTCACCGCCGAGGGCAACCGCCAGATCATGGCGTATCTCCTGCCCGGCGATTTTTGCGACCTGAATGTCTTTGTGCTAAAGCAGATGGACCACAGCATGGCCACCATCTCGCCCTGCACGGTGGTGGACATCCCCCAGGTGGACATCCTGATGCTTTTGCAAAGGCCGACGCTTTCGCTGGCGCTGTGGTGCGCGGCGCTGGTGGACGCCGCCGTGTTGCGGGAATGGCTGGTCAATGTCGGCCAGCGCCGCGCCGGACAGCGGCTGGCCCATGTTCTCTGCGAACTGCTGCTGCGCCTTCGCATCGTCGGCCTGGCGGTCAACAGCTATGACCTGCCGCTGTCGCAAAAGGACCTGGCGGACACGATCGGTGTCTCCGGTGTCCATCTCAACAGGGTGTTGCAGGAGCTGCGGCGGCAGGACCTTATTTCCTGGAAGGACGAAATCCTCGTCATCAAGGATATCGATCGGCTGATGGTCTATAGCGGGTTCAACCCGAACTATCTGCACATCGGCAGCCAGGGCGCGAACATCGCCGCCAGGCCTAGATAGCGTGTTCGTGTTCTTCCGCTGAAAATGTCAGGGTGAACAGAAGCCGCTGCTCGCTGTTGGTGACTTGCAGCTGCCAGAAGGGCGCCGCCCAGAATTTTCCGTCGATCTCCTTGATCAGCTCGCCGCACAGACGCACCGCCGCCACCTGGGCGGCATGTATATCGGGAAACTCCGAACCTTCGGTGTCGGGCTGGGACGTCTGATGGACAATGTTGAAGAAATACCGAGGCACGGGCGCTCTCCTTGACGGGGGAGCGACCTATCTCCTCAAACGGTTCTGACACCGTCACCATCGCATCGCCACCTACCGGCCACAAGGCCGGCAGAGTTCCGCCCCGACTAGGGCGATATATGGCCGGGCGCGTCCGACCAGGCATAGTCTCTGCCGACCCTCGCCACGTAGCGCGCGCCCTGCCAGAGTTCCACAGCGTTCTCCTGGCAATATTTTCGCTTCCTTCAGGGCGGCAAGATCGTCGGCCGCGGCGATCTCCTGGCGGGAAACGACATGCATCGCGTCGTTCAGGCAATACAATCTGTAACCCATCGTGCAGCGTAGCGCACCGCCGCTGGAGCGCACTAACATTGACTAAGAAGGGAAGGTTTATTCAGCGGCCTATCCCCCTTCTATCCTCACCCTCCGAAAATTTCCCGCCAAATGGTTCGGCATCCCAACTCGGGCGCGCGAATGAGGCAAAATGGATCGTCACTCTTGACTCATTTCTATATTTCAGGAATCAATGAAATATGGAAAAAGCGGACGCAGTACAGAGGCTTTCGGCCCTGGCTCAGGAATCCCGGCTGGAGGTCTTCCGCCTGCTGGTGAAGGCTGGGCCGGGCGGGATGGCGGCTGGCGAAGTGTCCCGCAAACTGGAGATCGCGCCTAATACGCTATCGGCGCAACTCTTCCTTCTCTCGAATGCGGGCCTGATCCGCGCCCGCCG
>Ga0265318_10002059_pt1 | contig 11029 bp, 9 predicted proteins | sample 4821metaG_FD_192431 | JGI IMG/M metagenome (GOLD analysis project Ga0265318, IMG submission 192431) | Rhizosphere microbial communities from Carex aquatilis grown in University of Washington, Seatle, WA, United States - 4-8-21 metaG | ecosystem: Host-associated > Plants > Roots > Rhizosphere >... | reverse complement strand
AACCCGGGGGCCGTTCGGAACAGGGCCATCGAGAGGGCGCGCGGCAAGTATGTCGCGTTCCTGGATTCCGACGACGTCTGGGCGCCCCGCAAACTCGAGATTCAACTCGAACTCATGCGGTCCCGTCCAGAGAGACGCTGGAGCTATTCGAACACCACCGAGATCGACGAAAAGAGCAATCCTTTGCCAGCTGGTGCGGAGCCATCTCTCTACGATGGATGGATTGTCGAGCCTTTGCTGACGCTTCAAGCCTCGATCGCGACCCCGAGCGTCGTCGTCGAGCGATCCCTCCTGGACGAGGTGGGGCCATTCGACGAGGCGCAACACTTCGGCGAGGACTACGACTTGTGGGTTCGACTGGCGTTGCGCAGCGAGGTGAGCGTCGTGAGCGAACCGCTCGCTCACGTTCGAAATAGGCACTTCGACAGGTACAGCATCGATCGGCTGGCTGAGTTCGTCGCGTGGGTGAGGCTTTACGGCAAGATGGCAGGGATCATGCCGGATTCGCGACTCCGGTCGCTGTGTATGCGTCGGCGCGCCGAGCAAGCCCTCGTCCTTGCCGGGCAGTATGTGGACCGCGGCGACCACGCGGCTGTCGCTCGCGCGCTGATCGCATCGTCGACCTACTCCTGGCGTTATCTCGATTGGTGGTGGGGCGCCGCGAAGACAATCGTCCGCCCGGTCGCACCGTCTCCACTGCGGTCGCTGTACCGGAAGTGGCGAGGGTGACCATTGCCCCCCTCCCCCAACCGGAGTACGCAAACCCATGCGCGCAAGGCACGCGGCAGAGCTGACCAAGCGCAAGCTAGGCCGCGCCCTCTCCGCCCTGGACCCCTCCCGCCTCGCCGCGAACGCGCTGGTCCAGCTCAACGTGCGAACCCACCGCACCTGGGCCCTGCCGATCCTCCTCTACGCGCCCACGTCGCGGTGCAACTCGCGCTGCACATCGTGCGACTACTGGCGAACCGACGGCGCGACCGACCTCCGGCGAGACGAGGTCGAAGCCTTGTGCCGTGAGCTCCCCGGCTTGCGAACGAAGCTCGTCGTCTTCACCGGCGGAGAGCCCCTCGTCCGCGACGACGTCTTCGACCTGGCCGACCTCTTTCGCGCGCAGGGGGTGACGTTGCACCTCTTGACCAGCGGGCTGGCCCTGGAGCGACATGCCCAGGCCGTGGCCGACCGCTTCGCGGCGGTGACCATTTCGCTGGACGGCCACACGCCCGAGCTCTACCGCGAAGTCCGCGGCGTCGACGGTCTGGAAGCGGTCGAGCGCGGCGTCCGCCGTCTCAAACGGATTCGACCCGACTTGCCGATACGGGCGCGCTCGACCCTCCACCGGCGCAACTTCCGCGCGCTCTCCGATCTGATCGACAAGGCCGAGTCAATGGGCCTCGACCAGATCTCGTTTCTCACCGCCGACGTCGGTGCCACCACGTTCGGCCGAGGCGCATTGAGCGTCGAGCCGAGCCCGCATGGCCTGCTGCTCGACGGGGCCGAAGTCGACGAGTTCGAGCGCGTGATCGAGAAGGCGCTCGTGAGCCACGCCCCCGCCTTCAGCGCCGGGCGCGTGGCCGAGCGCGGGGGTCGCCTTCGCAAGCTTGCCCGCTATTACCGCGCGCACCAGAATCGCGGACCGTTCCCTCGCGTGGAGTGCAACGCCCCCTGGGCGAGCGCGGTCGTCGAGTCGAACGGGACCGTGCGGCCGTGCTTCTTCCAACCGCCGGTGGGCAACGTGCGCGACAAGGGTCTGCGATCGCTGCTCGACGACGAAATGGTCCGCTTTCGTCGCGGGCTGAACGTCGCCTGCGACGCGACCTGCCAGCGCTGCGTATGCTCGCTTCAGGTCGGGATGCGCTCCCGATTGTGGTGACCCACGGTCTGCCCCGGGCTCACTTTCTCTCCCGGCTGCTGTCGTGGTCGAAGACCTCGACGCTCAAGACGACACGCCACTCCGGCGCGCCGAAGTGCGCGCTCAGCCCGCCGCCGGTCCCGAGCTTGACGCGCGCCTGCACCCCATTGCTCGCGGTCCCTTCGACGCGCCCAGTCAACAGCGCTTCGATGCCGGTCGAAGTCCGGCCGAAGAACGATTGGACCGCCGTCTCCCCGTACACCTCCGGTCCCGCGACGAGGACCGTGCTCCCGGCGGGGGTCACCGGAAGCCGGAGTCCGCCCGCGGCGCCGAAGAGAAGCTCGCTGCCTTGCGGGCTGCCCGGTGTCGGCGAGTCGTCGAGCGGGCGAATGTGCCAGCCGATCTGCGCCGCATACGTGTACATCCCGACGTCGCCGGCGAAGAGAACGCGCAGCATGGCGCGGAAGGTGCCGTCGGTGTCGTAGTCCGGGCGGTCTCCGTTCGGGATAAAGAGCTGCGCGCTCATGCCGAGGCGGTAGGGGCTCCTCGAGAGGCCCATCAGGCGCACGTCGTACCCGATGCGGACATCGGTGATGAGGTCGGGGTTCTTTCCGGCGTCCACAGAGGGCGGCGTGAACGTGTACCCGCCCGCGGTCCCACCGGTGCCGCCGATGATCATCGGATGCGAGAAGTTCACGTACAGCCGGTAGCGCTCGAACGTGATCGCCGCCGCGACGTCCGCGAACGCCTGATCGGTGACCACGCCGACGCGCGTGCGCCCATCGGTCACCACCAGTGGCTTGTACGCGTAGCCCCCCGTGAGCGCGACGGCGCCGCCGATGCCTCCACGCATGTCGAGATCGTCCATGACGAACCAGCCGCCCCCCGGCGCGGACGGATAGAACCGCTCGACCGCGAACCCCTGGGCCTGCTCCTGGGCCTCGGCACGCGATGCCCATCCGCCCGTGACCGTCGCGAGGGTCCCGGCGACCGCGATCGACACGCACGAACGTCGGGTTGCCAGCGGGACGCTCTCGGTTCGCTTCGTCACGAGCACCGGCGGGATGCTAGCCCATCCGGCTCGCCCGCTGAGTGACGTCGCGCGTCGGGGCCCCCCCGGCTCCGTCGAGGAGCCGGGGGGGATTATCGCGACAAATGCAGCTGCTTGACGCCTTCGCCAACCTGGTCAGACTCATCTGGTCAGATGAAGTCGAACGCAGTCACCGAGTTCAAGGCACGCTGCCTGGCTTTGCTTGAAGACGTGGCACGAACGGGCGAACCGGTCCTGGCTACCAAGCGCGGCAAACCACTCGCGCGCATCGTGCCGAGCGGCGAAGAGAAAGACCGCTACCCACAAGACGGCCTCGCCGGAACGGTCACCATCGTCGGAGACGTGATCTCCCCGGTTCTACCAGCATCGGCCTGGAGCGCGCTGCGCAGCGAGCTTCTGCCGCCCGCGAAGCGCAAGGAACGCCGCACGCGACGATAGCGTTGATCGACACGCACGTCTTGCTGTGGTGGTTCGAGCAGCCGAAAAAGCTCTCTTTGGCTCAGAGGCGCACGCTTCACAAGGCGAGCGACGCGAATGCGCTCGGCGTTTCCGACGCGACGCTCTGGGAGGTCGCCCTCCTCCTCGAACGGGGTCGCATTCGGCTCGCACTGCCGATCGACGAGTGGCTGGCGCGCGCGACTGCAGCGCCGCTGATCGAGCGCTGTGGAATGTCGCCACGGATCGCGAGAGAAATGATGGACCTCCGCGTGACACGCGACTGGGATCCAGCCGATCGGATCATTGTAGCGACGGCGCGCGTGCTGGGCGTGCCCGTGGTCACGGCCGATGCCCGGATGGTCGACTCCGGGTTGGTGCCCACCATCTAGCGGGGGTGATCGAGAGTCGACGAGAATAGGCGCCTCGCCTTGCTCGGGTTCGACGCCGATACGGTGCTCGACGAAGGACTTCGGGGAAAAGACGACGCCGACGTTTGGCCGTCTGAAGTCTTTCGTCGATCCAATTGATGAAGGCCTGCACGTCGGATTGGCGCTAGGATGCGCCCGCTCGGAAATGGGCAAGTTGTCCCTCGCGGTCGGCGTCGTGTTGTTGTCGGGGCTCTCCGCCTGCGAAGGGGTGCTGAACGTCGGCGGCTTGACGGAGCGACCTCGCGACGACGCCCCCGCCGGGTCGGACGCAATGGCCGCGAGCTTGGCCGACGGCGACGCCCTTGCGGCGGACGCCGACGCGACCGCCGCGAGCGCCGACGGACCGATGACCGTCACCGGGCCAGGGGACGCGACGGAAGACGAGGGGCCCGACGGCCTTGCCGAGGCCACCCCCTCCCGGCTCGATTCGACGCTCGACGACTCGACCGACGCCCCGGACGCCCCGGGCACTACGCTCACCGACGAGCGCGGACAGGACGGCGGCCTCGACGCGCCCGACTCCGCCCCCTCGGCCGACGGCGCTCCGACCGATGGCCCCGTCGTCGACTCCGATTCGCAAGCGGCATCGTATCGCTCGTGCCTGGCGATTCTCGAGGCGACACCGGCGAGCTCAAGCGGGACGTATCTCATCGCCCCGGGTGGAACGGCCGTCGAGGTCCATTGCGACATGGGCTTCGGTGGCGGCGGCTGGACGCTGGTCCAATCCACGAACGCGGGCAGCTGCAGTCCCGCCACCGAGACCGCGGGGACCGTGGCACTCGGTTCATGCGCGTACATGCCGAGTGGAGCGTTGACCGCGCTCGCCCAAGTGTCGACGAGCGTCCACGTGCGCCCGGCAAGCGGGGCGGCCGCGCCCGCGGCCTACCTCACGAGCGCCACGGTGCTCCCAATCCAGAACTTGCGGATGGGGCTCCTCACGAACGCCAACGAGACTCTCGCCGATGCCGGCGCGCAAGAAGCGGCGTGGACCGTCGTCGGCGACCCCGGGAACGCGGCCGCTCAGAAGCTCGCGCCGTCGAGCATCTTGGCGTTCACCTGCTCGGTGGCCGGAGAAATGTGGCCGTCGGTCTATCACGCGTGCGGAAACGCGACGGACGGCTTTGCCCTCGACGTGCACGATAAGACGTCCGTCTGGAACTGGTCGGTGCGGCAAACGAACGTCGCGATCGAGGTCTACCTTCGCTGAGGGACCCGCAGTGGTGGCGAAAGACCGGTTCGGGCGCGAGATCGGTCGTTCGGCCGGTACCGTCGTCGAGGAGCCGGGGGAATTTCAAAACTCCGCGTGAACCCGCGCGCCGAAGACGTCGACCGGCCCTCGGTCGGCGTTGAACGCGGGGTTGACAATGTGCTGGTAGTCCGCGGACAGCCAGACCGCGCTCGCGACGTTCACGCTGTAGAACGCGTCGAGAACCCCCTCGGTGGCCCGCCGGATGGTCCCGTCGCCGATGAAGCCGTCGATCCCGCCCATGCGCAAGTAATCGGCGTGCGCCTGCGAGATCCATCCCAGGCCGAGGCCCACTCCTGTGACGTCGGATGGCCGTTGCCACAGCGATCCCTTGGCCGTCGCTCCGAACGAGATCGAGCTGTCGGTCGACGTGAACGAATAGACCTCGGTCAGGCCGTCGGAATACATCCCGCGGAAGAAAACGCCGATATCGTCCGTGATGTGCTGCTCGACGTTGAGCCCGATGCCCACCCGGTCGTGGGGGCCGCGAACGAAGCACAGGTCGGGGGCGTTGGCGTTCTGGGAATGGTAGTTGTAGCGGCTCCCGCAGTTGGCGGCGTTGTTCACAGCCGGATCGGCCTGGAACGCGGCGATGGCATCGCGAAACTGCCCCGTGTTCTCGCGGTTGTGATAGCCAATCACCCGCACCGCGCCGGCGCGCCCGAAGATCCGGTGGTCGTGCTCGATCTCCACCTGATCGCCATAGAATTTGTCGAGCTCGAGAGTGAGCGGCAGACCGTTCGGATCCTGCGGCGGCGCAAGACGACCCACTCGAAGCGCCCAGTCGTCGTACGTGAGCTCCGCCATTCCGCCCCACGAGTACCCTCGCGCGTCGGCCACGAAGTCGTAGGCGGCGTACGTCAAGAACGCCATGTTGAAGAACTGCTGGCGCAAGTCGCCCGAGAACGTGTTCTTGTCGAAGAAGTCGATCACGCTGAAGTTGCCTATCCGAAGGACGAGGCGCCTGCCGTCGACCACGTTGCCGAGCTGCATCGGGTTCGAGTCCTGCACCACCCGCGCGCCGCCGAACCCGAACGTCTGCTGGATGTACGCCCGCGATCGATAAAACAGCGGTTCGGTGCCGCCTTGTTTTTGGAGCTCGAAGTTCTGGATCACGCCGCCGAGCCCGCGGAGGTCCGAGAACGCTTGCTCGGCGATCACTTCGGGAACGTAGTACGCCTCGCCTCCCGGCCAGAGGCGCGCACCGAGAAAAACGGTGAACGTGCCGGTCCAGCTTCGCTCGCTGCCGTCGAGAAGGGAGTTGCCCACGCCCGGCGGGTTGTTCAAATTCGTATAGGCCGCCGAAAATGGCGGGTGCCAGCTCGTGATGTACGTGAACTGCCCGTAGGCGTTCCACGTCTCGTCTCGGATGTCGTGCAGGCCATGCTGCGTGATGAGGTTCATGAAGTCGAACTGCTCGTCGGGGCGCGGCGCCGGCTCGCTCACCTCGGCGCCCGCGGTCGCTGGAGCGAGCAGGACCGCGATTGCGGCCATCGCGCCGCGAAGCTGTGCCCTCCGTGCGAACGCGAAGGCGCGGGGCTGCTGATCTTCGCGTCGGGGGGCCATGGGACGTGCCGGAAGGCATCCCGTCTATCAACAAGCGCCCCGATGTCGAGCCCAAAGGTGAGCGCGCCCGCCTCGTATCGAAAGGCCCCGCCCTACGGGTGGAGTCCTCCGAGAGAAAGGGGAGAGAGCGACCGAGGCGCAGAGGGCCCGATCACGGACTCGAGCCTCCGGCGATCTCCTGCGGGTTGGAGTACCGCCGGACCCGGGCGATCTTTCCGTCGCGGATCTCGGCGATGTCCGTCGTCCGAAGCCGGACCACTCGGTTTCGCTGTGCGGGGATCCACTCCAACGGACCGATTTGCTCTCCGGAAATGAAATATTCGACGATCGCAAACGAACCGACGCCCCAGGAGTTTTGGATCGTCGTGTCCAGCTGCGCGATCGCCCTGTGCATGCCTTTGAAATACGCCCTTGCGCCCTCTCTGCCGCGCTGCGGCTCGTGCTCGGACGTGGTCACTTCGACGTCGTCGGTCACGCTGGCGACGTAGTCGGCCTCGCGATCGCTCTCGAGCGCGTCGAGGTGGGCGGCGACCACCGCCACGCTCTTCGGCTCTTCCAGTGACCCCGTTTGCTCGAACACTTGCGGCGCGCCCGTCGCCGGGAAGAGCGGCACGGGGAGCGCCAAGAGGGACTTCGGTCCGACGCCGAGCATCGCCTTGATCACGGCCACGTCGACATAGACGTGAACGTCCGCCAGCGACCCGTCGTCTCGAGTCCACAAGAGAGTCAGGCCCTGGAACGTGACGGATTTGTGCGTGGCCGCGACCCCCATCCATTCGCGCGCCTGTACGCCTTTCATCGTCCACTCGACGGCCTGCGCGCTCGCCGTGCGCCAAACGCGGGTGGCCACGGCGGCGCGCTCGTCGAACGCGCCGAAGAGCGCTTCGTGGGCGCGCGCCGCCGCGTCGCGCCCGCGCACGTCTTCCCCCCCGGGAAAGGTGAAGTGGGCGTCGTCGTCCAGAAGCGGCGCGAGCTGCGCGAGCCCGGGCGACGCGAGAGCCGCGACGTACCTTTCGGCCGCGGCCCGCTCGTTCGCTGTGGGCGCAGCGGCTCCCGCGTCGACCGCGGCGGGCGCATCGAGCGAGGTCCAGTTCACGGGGGGCGGTGGGGGCCGCGCGACGGTCTCGCTCGAGCACGCAGCGACGAGCGCCAGCGCCGGCATCATCACCACGTGGTTACGCATCGCGGACAGCCTCCGGGGTGAAATCAGAACGCAACCCCGAGCGCGAGGAGCACGCGTGGAGCAACGCGGCTGTTCGCGTAAAGCGAAGCGGGCAGCCGCTGGTCGGGGATCGACTTGCTCGTGAGCTGGTATTGCACGCCTCCGCCGAGCGCGAGGGCGATGCGGTCGGCCACGAGCGCTTCGTACCCCACGTCCGCGGCCAGACCGTAGCTCTGAAACAACGTGTCGACGCCGTTGGCCGCTTTCGCGGTCATCGCACCGAAGAGGAGCGACGGGCCCGCGAAAAAACCCCTGGGGCCGCCGAGCGCGCTGTAATAGCGGTACCCGATCTCGCCGCCGAAGCCGCTGAACGTCTGCTGGGGCAGCTGGATCATGTTGCCCGCAGCGTCCGTCGTAGCGAGCGACGCCGTGGTCGTCGACGCATAAAAGGGCACCAACACCAGCGCGTGGTGATCCACCGGCGCGATGACGACATCCACGCTCACTTTGGCGATGAAGACCGTCAGCGGATTCCAGTCGATGACCACGACGCGGCGCGGGGGCGGCCGCTCGCGAACGACGACATCGACCGGCGGCGGACTCTCCGCGGACGCCCCGGTCGTCGCTGCGATGGACGCGAGCCCGACGCAGGCGACCGCGAGGAGCTTGCCGACGAATGAGAACGGGCACATGGCAGGGCCGCTTGGCAAGGTCCGTGCTTAGCGCCGGACGCATGCGTCTGCGACCCATTTCGATCGTGCTTGCCGTGGTCTGTCTGACGCATCCACCCAAGGCCGCCGCCGAGGACGCGGGGGCGATGGCGCTCTTTGGCGCGCGGCGAGCCTGGCGCAGGGCGCCTCGCCCCTCTCGCTTCCCCATTGTGGGCTAGAACGCCCCACCACCATGAGCCTGCGCGCCAACCCGATGCCCCTTCGATGGATCCCCCTCGCGGCGTTCCTCTTCGCGATGGCGACGCTGTCCCCTAGCGCCGCGCGAGCCGATGGCGACGTGGTGCCGCCTTCGATCGACCTTCCGGCGGTCCTGGCGCTCGACGACGCCTTGCGCATCTTCCGGAGCCGCGGTCTGGACCTCTTGATCGCCGAGGCTTCCGTGAGGAGTGCCGAGGGCGCGGTCAAGATCGCCGGTGCCCCCCCAGGCGGCAACCCCGTCGTGAGCGCGAGCCTCGGTAACGCGTTTACGTACGTCCCCAATCAGGCTTCATGCAACCAGAGCGGCGCCGTGTGTACGCCTTGGGTCGTCAATCTGGGCGTCTCCGACCAGGCCGCGATCGTGGATTCGCTCTCGGGCAAACGCGATCTGCGCCTCAAAGTGGCGCGCAACGCGCTGGCCGCCGCGAAGATGTCGCGCGCGGACGCCGAGCGAACGATCGCCTTTCAGGTCAAGTCGGCCTACGTGCTGCTCGCCCGGGAGGTCCTCGCGTCGAAATTCGCGAAAGACGTCGCGGAGTCGAACGCCAAGACGCTCGACCTGTTCCAGACTCGCTACAAGGCGGGAGCGATCAACGACGGGGATCTCGCGCGCATCGAGACGCAAAAGCTCGAAGCCGATCAGGCGGTCTCCACGGCGCGCTACCAGCTTCGCGAGGCCCGCGTCGCCCTGGCGTTTCTCATGGGGGTACGCGGCAAAGTCCCTGATTTCGACATCGACACGAACGTGCTGACGTTCTCGGTGCCGCCCAAGCTGAACGACGCGGCCGAAGGGGCGCTCCTGCGTACCGCGTTCGATCACCGCCCGGACCTCATCGCGCTCGGGTACCAGAAGGCGTCCGCCGCGGCCCAAGTCGATCTGACCCGGAGGCAGCGCTTCCCGGATATCTCGCTGTCCGTGGACTACGCGCAGGGCGGCTACGGCGGCCTCGGCACCAACGCTCCGCTTCAGACACCGATGGTGACGTTCGGTATTTCGGCGCCCATCCCGGTCGTGTACCAGCTTCAAGGCGAGCTCCGGCAGGCCGAGGCGCAGCTCGACACGAGCTCGCTGCAACAAGCGAAGATCGCGGCGCAAGTGGTCAACGACGTCTCGACGGGGTACGCCGCCTACGTGGGCGCGCGCGAGCTCGTGCAGCGCATGGAAGGGCCGCGCAGAGAAGGCGGCGGCCTGTTGCAGAGCGCGAAGACGGCTCGCGACATGACACGGCTCCAGTTCGAAAAGGGTGCGGCGAGCCTGACAGACTTGCTCGACGCGCAGCGCACCTACATCGCGACCAACGTCGAATACTTCCAAGACTTGACGAACTATTGGACGGCGGTGTTCGAGCTGGAGGGATCGGTGGGGACGGACTTGCGGTGACAGCGCACGACGAAGCCAGCGCAAGCCGGGTTCGTCGTGCACACCGAGAAGTAGCGGTGGACTCGATGCGTTGCCGTCATTTCGCGCGCTCTTGCGCGCAAGGGGGCCCGGCGGCCGAGCCCCCGCCGCTCGCGACCGCGAGGCCGAGCACGGCCACCACGAACCAGAAGAGATAGCCGAACGCGTCCTCCCGGCGTTCCGGCGCGACGAGCGGAGGCGGCGACTTGGGGGCGGCAAGGCGGTAGGGGCTCACGGCTTGCCGTCATTATGTACGTCGATGACGCTTCGTCCAATGACGGCTCCGGCCGCGAGCGCGTCTGCGCCGATCGGGCGGTGAAGAAGGCGCCCCCGAGCGCCCCGGAGACCGAGGCGCCAGGGGCAAGGCATGCGCGCTCACCGAGCGGCCGCCACCTGCACCCTATGCCGCACGTTCGCGACCACCTGGTCGGTTTCCCGGCGGAACGCGCCTTCGTCGGTGAGCATCCCGTTGAGGAACGTGCTCCAGTGGCGGGTGAGCGCCGCCATGGCGACGGCCTCGCGGATCTCCGCGTCGGAGGCGCCATTGACGCGAGCGGCTTCGGTGTGGAACGTGACGCAGTAGCGGCAGGGGATCTGGGCTGCCACCGCCAAGCCGATGAGCTCCTTGTACTTGCCGGGTAGCGCGGAGTGCGGATTGAGCTGCACGCCCTTGAACTCGCGCCACGCCCCGGCGATGCCCACCTCGGGGAACTGACGGAAGAACGACGGCACGAGGCCGAGCGTCGCCTCCATGTCTCGGTAGGCGCTGGACGCGCTGGTCACCGCGATCGGGGGCAGCGGCGGGTGGTCCCTTTTCACGTAGTCGATGACCCGGCCGAGCTCCTGGCGAAACTGGGCTTCGTCGATCTGCATGCCGTTGAGCACGGTGCTCCATTGGCGGGTGATCGCCGCCATGACGACGGCTTCTTTCAGCTCACGCTCTTGCGCGCCGTCGAGGCCT
>Ga0265318_10002052_pt1 | contig 11074 bp, 6 predicted proteins | sample 4821metaG_FD_192431 | JGI IMG/M metagenome (GOLD analysis project Ga0265318, IMG submission 192431) | Rhizosphere microbial communities from Carex aquatilis grown in University of Washington, Seatle, WA, United States - 4-8-21 metaG | ecosystem: Host-associated > Plants > Roots > Rhizosphere >... | reverse complement strand
TTGGCGTGACCAGACGCTTTACCAAGTTAGTAGGTTTAAATGGCTCCCTAAAGGGGATTCTACGGATAGAGTATTTAATGCGCTTCAGCCAGCCATAAGGTTCAAGAAAAAAGAATGTCTTGATCTGCCTGATTTGGTATACGAAGTTAGAGACATCCCGTTATCCCCGCAGGTTTCAAGTTACTATAATAAACTCAAGAAGCAGATGCTGATAGAAGCAGCCGGAGAAGAAATCTCAGCTGTCAACGCCGCCGCTTCACTGTCTAAACTATTGCAGATATCCGGGGGTGCGGTTTACACTGATACTAGAAACGTCGTGGAGTTTGATGTTTCTCCACGGCTAAATGTTTTGAAAGAGGTACTTGACGAAGCCTCGCACAAGGTCATAATATTCGTCCCCTTCCTGCACACCATCCAAGTCATTACGGACTTCCTGACTCAACATGGCTACAGTAACGCTGTCATCAAGGGAGACGTTTCTGCGCGTGAAAGGGCAGATATTATTGGAAATTTCCAGCGGAACGCAGACCCGAAAATATTGGTCATCCAACCCCAAGCTGCGTCACATGGCGTTACACTTACAGCAGCAGACACTATTGTATTCTGGAGTCCCGTGCTCTCCGTTGAAACTTTCCTACAGTGCGTGGGAAGAATTGATCGTGTCGGGCAGCTTCACAAAATGCTCGTTGTCATGCTTCAAGGAAGCGATGTTGAGCGACGAGTCTACGATATGCTTCAGGGTAAAATAGAAAGCCACGGCAAGCTGGTAGATCTTTATAAACAGGTAATAGAGTAATGGAAGACATAGAGCAATTGGTCAATGATTTCATGGCTATTCGCGAAAAGCGCGAGAGCCTAGAGCGCGACGATACTGAACTAAAAAGTATTCAGGAAAGGCTCAAAGAGAAGATTCTTGGCGTATGTAATGATCTAGGTGCAGATAGTATTAAAACTAAATCCGGCACAGTAATTAAATCCCTTGAGGAAAAATATTATACTCAAGATTGGACTAATTTCCACGAGTGGATCTTAGAGCACAAAGTTCCACAGTTTCTAGAGAAGCGAATTTCACAAGGTAATATCAGAGAGTATCTGGAATCAAACCCGGAAGAGGGTCTACCACCGGGTGTTAATGTTTTCAGAGAATATAAAGTAGTTATTAGAAAGCCTAACAAGTCATAGGAGTTTACATGAGTAACGATCTAATAGAATCCATCAAGTCTCAGCTCGCTAATATTCAGGGCGACGTTGACGACGACACCCGCGCAGTTGCTGGTGCTAGCTTCGGCAAGCGCATAAGCATCAAGGGTGGCGTGTTCCGCAAGATTGCTAATGGTAAAGAAGTCGGCGCCATTGACGAACGGCACATGGAGGTTATCTTTGTAAAGATGGCCCACTCGCCTACGCGGATGTTCTACAAAGAAACTTACGAAGAAGGTAAGAACGTTTCGCCAGAGTGCTGGTCCTTGGATACAAAGTACCCGGACGTTTCTGTGGAGCACCCACAGGGCGAGTCTTGCGCTACCTGTGTCCACAGCGTGCAGGGCTCCGGGACTGGCGGCAAGGGCACAGCGTGTCGGCTATCGTGGCGCACAGCAGTAGTGCTGCCGAAGGATGCTGGTGGCGATGTAATGCAGTTGGTGCTGCCGGCTACGTCGGTGTTTGGCAAGGAAGATAACGGTCGCTATCCGTTCCGCGCGTATATCCAGATGCTCGCCGGGAACAACATTTCGGCCGGTCGCGTCATTACTAAAATGCAGTTTGACACGAAGGCTACTGCGCCGAAGCTGCTGTTCTCTTTGGCTGGCGTAGTACCCCCGGAAGACGTGGTGAAGGTTAAAGACCAAGCTGACAGTGCTGAAGCTGTGGCTGCGGTGGACTTCAAGATATTCAAGAAGCGCGATACAGTGGCGGTAGCACCGGCTGCCCCGCCAGCGCCGCAGAAGGAAATCACTGAACAGATTGACATCCCCCTACCAGAGCCTAAACTACGTGCAACGCGGGCGCCGGTCGAAGCTTCTGGGCACGACGACGTGCCAGACATCCTGAAGAGATGGAGTAAAAAGTAATATGTCACGCCCCTATAGTGAAAAGTTTCTACTGTCTTTAGCAGAGGCAGATCCTACACAGGTAGGGGTCCAGCTAGGCCGTCTGTGCGTTGATGCTAATATCCCGGCAACTTATATTGCCAAGGCCCTAAGCGTAACGCGCATGACGGTCTATAGTTGGTTTCGCGGTCAGGATATCCGCCGTCCGAAGCGTAAACAGGTAGAAGTATTGATTGATTTGATGCGCGAGGATTTCGCCAATGGAATACTACCGGCTAAAGATAGCATTGCCGCTAAGCGATACATAGAGACAATGATAGGAGCGCAGCTTTAAGATAGTTTAGTTTCCCCCCAATTGGCGCGGCTTCGGCCGCGCCTTTTTTATTGGCGCGGTATGCAAAAAGAATTCTACGAGAAAGTTCTGCCGGCGCAGGGACTGCTTTGTTGTACGACGATTGATCCTAATGAACCAGATGAACGGTTCAAGGCACGCAATCACTTCGTACAGTCAGTACCTGAGTTGTTGGATTTTATAAAGAAGGTAGATAACACCCAGTATAACATTTTTGTAGCTGTTTCAAGTTATGGTGTACAATCACGCAAAGCAGATAATGCCTTGTATACTAGGTCGTTTTTCGTAGACCTAGATGTCGGGGACTCAGAGAAGAAATATAAATCAAAAGAAGAAGCGATAACCGCTTTAGATTCTTTTGTCACACAAACTAACCTTCCTGTTCCGGTGCGGATAGATAGTGGAACTGGCATCCACGCGTACTGGATTTTTGACGCAGATATACCTAGTAAAGACTGGGTAATCTACGCTGAGAAATTCAAGAAGTTCTGCCGTGATAAGGGCCTTAAAATTGACCCGACTGTCACTGCTGATATTGCCCGCATCATGCGTGCGGTGGGCACGGATAATCTCAAGACTACCCCGCCATCACGTTCTTTTCTGATTAATCCTGACGAGGTATATCAATATAGCTTTGAAGAATTCCGTGAATTTCTAGGAATTTCTCAGGATGTAATATTAGATATTCTAGCCAAAGCCGAAAAGGGCTTGGACGAAGATACAAAATCTATAATCCTGAATATATCAAACTTTGATAGTGTATTCCAAGTTATCGCGGAAAAATCCCTGAAGAATCAGGGGTGCGGACAAATAAAATATATTCTAGAGAACGCAAAGACTCTAGAGGAGCCCCTATGGCATTCGGGACTTTCCATTGCCCGGCACTGCATCGACTGGGAAACCGCTATCCATACGATGTCAGAGGATTACCCGAAATATAACGCGACTCAGACTCTCACCAAAGCCAATGAAACGCTCGACAAGCCCCATAGCTGTGTAGTCTTCAATGACCGCAATCCCGGTATCTGCCACAAGTGCCCTTACTGGACTAAGATCACCAACCCACTCGCGCTTGGCAGAGTGTTCAAGGAAGACTCCCCGCAGAACCCCGTTAGGCAAAAACCCAATACCAAAACAGTCCCGTTATTCCCAAAGAATCTATACCCGTTTGTAAGGGGCCAGAACGGCGGGGTTTACTATATACCTCCATCCAAGGTAGACAAAGACGGTAATAAAATTCAGGACGATCCGATTTTGCTCAGTGAATTTGATATTTACCCGATTAAGCGGGTATTTCATACTTCAGAAGGCGCTAGCCTATTGATTAGGTATATTTTACCGCACGACCCAGTTAGAGAGTTTATTATACCTTTGCGGCTTTCTCACGCTAAAGACTAACTAATAAAACTCTTTGCTGAGCAAGAACTATCCTTCAGCCCAGCATCGAAAGTGGGGTTATTTATGGAATACATAGTAAAGTGGAGCCAGCATCTAGTCCACGTAGATGCTGCCGAGCAGATGCGGATGCAGCTTGGCTGGACCGACGATGGTGATAGTTTTGTAATTGGGCAGGTAGAGTTGCGCCGTGACGGCAGTATTTTGAAGTCCGCCGCGTCGCCATTGATACTTAGTATAGCGAAGCTTCTACGCCCTGAAGGATCTTTACAAGAGTGGACAAACGCGATTAATTTGCTCAACGCTCCTAGCCTAGAAATCCATGCTTTCGGAGTACTGTGCGGATTCGGCTCGCCGTTGATGCGCTACACGAGTACCAACGGGATCACAGTAGGTTTTACTGGCGAAGCAGGGTCAGGAAAGACGGGTAGTTTGTATTCTGCCATTAGTATCTTCGGCAATCCAAAAGAACTCAGCTTGTCTGGTGGCAAGGACCAAGCAACTAGTAACGGTCTAATTGGTATGTATCTGGCACTGAAAAATATAATGATGGGGTTAGACGAGGCGGGTAATCGAAACGCTCAGGAACTTTCTAATTTACTATTCTGGATTGCTCATGGCAAAGGAAAGCTCCGTATGCGGAGTGACAAGAACGCTCTGCGGGAACATGAAATGTCGGCGTCCATGATTGCTTTGATGACCCAGAATCAGTCGCCGGTAGACAAGATCGAGGCTCTAAAAGAAAGCCCGGATGGCGAAATGGCCCGGTACGTAGAGTTTCAAATGAATACCCCGCAAGCCTTGGTCAATGACCCGTGGCTAGGCAAGAAGATCTTTGAGACTACCAAGAAGCATTACGGCACAGCCGGACCAAAATTTATACAAGAAATTTTCAGACTCGGGGATACAGAAGTAATAAAGATAATCAATAAGTGGATAGGCAGATTTGAAAGGGATTTCGGTAAGCGATCAGTATTTAGATTCTATGAAAATCTTATAGGGTCTACGTTCGCGGCGGGTGAGATTGCTAATAATATTAACCTTGTGAGTTTTGATCTAGAGAGAATATATAAGCGGGTTCTAAAGAGCATGAATGGGGAAAAAGAAGTTATTAAGATAAACTCTACTGATTATAGTGCATTACTAGGCGAGTTCCAGAACAAGTATTTTAATAGTATTTTATTCATGGATGCAGCTAGAGTTATCAGGGAACCCAAGAGCCAACCGTTAGTTGGGCGTGCTGAAATAGATAATCAGGTCTTCTGGATAAGCACCCGTGATCTAAGGAAATTCCTAAGCGAACGACAAGTGAACAGCCGAATGTTCCTTCAGGATCTCAAAGAGAAAGATATTTTACTAGAGGAATCCAAAGTACGATTGACCAGCGGGTGGCCCGGTATGTCCCACATACACCCTGTTCAGGCGTATAGTTTCAGGTTCGCTTTCAAAGATGTAGAGCCGGATAAAAATGGACCTACCAAATGACCCAGATTTTTTTCTACCATTTAGTGGTATGGTTGTGGGGGATAGTTTTTTTATACCGTGTATAAGACCAGCTGAAAAGATGTTTAATATTGAGAACGCTGCTAAGTCAGAGAAAGTAAGAGTCAAGTGCTACATAGTAAGAGAGAGCGGATATCTAGGTATAAGAGTATGGCGAACCCGGTAAGAATAAGAACTATTGTTGGGCTAAATTTAAATGGTGTTACCAAGTATAGTAGTAATGGATGTTTTATTATCAAAAGAAATGAACTTGATCGCCCCTTAATATCTATTAATTTAAATACTAATGGGGGATTTGTTACGTGGACAGCTCTACCGGGGCAAGGACTTGTAATTGCCGGCGCTCAAATGCCTATTATACGATACTCCCCCGGAATAATAGTTTCTGTAACGATTCTAGAAAATGGGTTGTTTTATAACCTGAGTGGTAAAATCATTCGTAATCTTTCACTTCATCGAGAAAGTTCCGGATCAGCATATCGCGTTGGAGCCGTAGATCTTTTATCTGGTCAGCTTTGTCCTTCGGAGATTGATTAGTATCATCCCGGAGATTATTAAGTTGTTCCCTAATCTGTTTAAGCGCTCCGTTCTCCAGAGAGTTATACAGGCTATCTATCATCTCGGCGTTTGGGTGTGCCTCAACATACCTATCGTATTGTTCAGGGTGATCGGCATACATCTTGAGTATCCCCTGCGAGTGCTGTATCTTGGCTTTGAAATCTTGGTATTCGCGGCTATCGAAGCTAGAACTCTTCCCGATGAAGCTATCTGCAATACCGCCAAGATCGCTCTTGGGGTCAAAGTCCTTCTGGCCAGCAAGGGTTAGCCCCGTACCATAAGTGTTAGTCATCAGTCTGGCCAGCCCATCAAGATAGCTGTTGGCAAAGAAGTGCAGTGTATTAGGGTATATACTAATGCTTCCGTTGGTTGCATCCGCCATCATTCTAGCAGTTGCGCCGTACAGCTCCGGGAGGTTCTCGCCCCCCGAGTAAGCATCACCGAATTGGTTCATGCGGTCTTTGTAGATTTCCCTGCCAAATTCGTCTACGTTAAAACCATATTCTATAAACGGTCGCACGAATGATGGTGTTACAGAGCTTATGGCAAAAGCCAACGGATGCTCAATCGGACTATATTTAGGTGTAGGTATAGGCAGATATGATTCGAGCGCTGTGGGTATGCTATTGGCTATTGCTTCTCCTAATGTGGACTCGCCTAGCGTTGCGCCTGCGATCTGTGCGCCAAAAGAGCCAAACGCTCCTAATCCCCAACCCCACGGTATTTGGAAGTAATCATTACCTTTACCTAGCATACCGTGGGCAGGAAGACGTATATTTCTCGTCCAAAGCTCCATGTTGTCGGTGGCGACTTTGTTACGTCCAAGGTCGTCCTGTTCTCCAGCTAACATGGACATAGTGTAAAGCAGGTATCCAGCGCCCATCATGCCTGTGGCCATGATCCGGGCATTCTTCTGGCGGGCAAGATAATTCTGCTTGTAGGTATCTTTATACTGGTCAGATAACTGCTGCGCGCGGGCCTTGATCTGTTCCTTGACAGCCGGGTCTTTGAGATTAGCCCCGTTAGCCGTGAATTCCGGGATTACTGTTTTCTTCGTGATCAAATCTACATCGGTCACGCTGCGCGGCAGCCTTGCAACCGCTTTGTCCACGTCACCAAATGCTGGGCCGATAGCATCCAGCGCACGGGCAGCGGTGGTCATGGCAGGGCGCAGGAACATGAACAATGATCCCGCTTCGCGTCCGTACTTACCTACCTGAGAATAGTCAAATAGTTTCTTGGTGTACTGTGAAGCTTTGAGCTGGGCTTCTTGCTCGCCCATACCTTTGGACAACATATGTTCTTTAATAGCGCCATAGCCCGCTGATCTGCCCGCAAACTCGAACATGTCTGACCAGATGTCGAAATACTTTCTTACGTGTTCTACACTGGTCATGAAGCCTTTCGGGTTCACGACTTTGGCAAGATCCTTCTGTGCCCGAACAATATTCAAGCTTTGTGTGTAAGTAGCCCGGCCGCCGTTAACCAAGTACTCTTTGATTCCTTTGTAGAAATCATCCTTGGCGGCTAGGTCGTCTAATCCTTTAAGATCGCTGGCGTGGTAAAGCCTAGCAGCCTTCATTGCCTTGTACATGCCACCGTTAAGGATCGTGGCCGCGACTTTCCCCGCGAACTTCAGCCCCTGTAGTGGGCCTTCCTCCGCGCCGACAAACCCGGAACTCGTGATCATGTGACGAACGAAGTTGTACGGCGGGAACGCCGGGTTCCACCGAGTGTGGAACTGTCCAATAGTGGAATTTATCCAGTTAAGCCCACGCCAGAACCCGCCCGGATCACCGACGAATCCTTTCAAAGCCTCCGCTATCTTACGGTCGTTGATCTTGTAAACATCTATCGAGCCATCCGGGTGGTGGACGAAGAATTTATTAGGACCATAATAACTAGCTTTCTCTAGCTCGGCCTCGCGATCAGCAAAGCTGATTGGCTTCTGAGTCATCTTCTTGCCAGCGATATGCCCGGCGTCAATCAATCTCGCGGCCTCGGCAGTAATGCCGTCTTTGCCGTAACGCGTAGCAGCTTTGCTGGCGTCGGCAATAACCTGCATGAAAGAATTATCAGAAACAGTCTGGCGTCCGCCCATAGCGCGGGGGGACTGATTCATATCTCCGCTTACACCCTTGTCGCCCGTTAGATTAAACCGCTCTTGGTTTTTGCGAGCGCCGGGGTCGCCCTTGAGAGGCATGTAATGTTTCCAGTCGTACAGCCCAATGATGCTGTCTACTTTGTCAGAGCGAAACCCAGACATACGGCTATACTTGGCTTCTAGGTCCTGAAGATTTTTAGCCAGAGAAAACATCTTGTCGATTTCAGGTCCATACTTTTTCATGTCTTCAGTATGAGTATCCTGAATGATCTGCTTAGCCTTGGGTGTGTATACTTCTCCAGCTACGTTATAGACTTTGTGATTAATATCTATAGACATAGATCTGGGCTTAGATGAGGACTTAACCGGGCTAAACCCATCTTTGTCAGCGTGGTTCTTGGCCAGATACTCTTTTATCTGACGATCATGGGCCTGTTCAGCGGCGCCGGGCGCGGTAGTCTTATATTTCTCGTCAATTAACTTGCGGAGATCAGCTGGGGTACCCTTAAGAGGATTACCGTTTACGTCTTTTAAAGTAATTTCAGTTCCGGGTTTATCTTGCAGCGGTACGTCCTGCAACCATCGCTCCATACGACGTTCGGGTTCGTGACGCGCCACAACATAGGTCTGGAGACGCTTTAAAGTGTCATCCATGGACTTACCAATTTTATGAGAGAATTCGGCAATGGCTGAATTAAGATCTCGGATTACCGGGATAATCTCTTTGTTAGCCATCTCTGTAATTGAATTCTGCCGCGACATCATATCGGCAATATTCGTACTGTCCCTACCAGACCTGTTCAGTTGTTCTTGTATAACCTGCATAGGCCGATAGTAATTCTGAAGTAATCTAAGAGCTTCTTCTTTAGCCTCATAGCTATTGGTTTTGAACGCCTGTGCGACTGTTCTAACAAACCCCTGCTTAGTGGTCTGCTCGCGGTAAAGCTTACTTTGCTCCGACGAAGTATTGCGCTCGATATCGTTGATATCGTTTTCTTCTAGTGCGGGGGCTTTCTTAGTGACAGCCATCTCTTCCATATCTGGCTTAATAATACCGTCCCAAGCACGTTCATCTGCGGGTCCTAGTTTATCCAAAAAAAGCTTCATACTAGAAGCTGGCAGATAAGTTTTACCTGTTACAATGGATGCAAGCTTACGCATAGCTTGCCCCATGCTTTTAAAGAACTTATCTACAAGAGTTAATGGCTTATCAGACGTAGTAGCCCACCGTGAAGTCTGATCAGCAAACCATTCGCTGAAAGAAGTCCAATAAGGATTAGTCTTTACCTTTTCGTCGGATACATTATTTAGTTTTTCTGATTCGGCTATATTCCTATTACGCAGATAGGGTATTAATTCCTTAGCATCCATTTTCTGGGCGTGCCGAAGCCATTGATTATAATCTTTGAAAATAGCGTCACGTGTGGCTTTATCAGCAGCTTTAAAGTGAGTGCGCTGTAGCATATGCCCGACTTCATGAGCGATAGTTTCAACGACTACGCCGGGCGGGCTATTGTGCGCATCATTCCGTAAAACAATAAAAAAATCTTTATTGTCTTTCCCAAACGCTCCCATAGTACTAAAAGAATTCCTATGGAAATAGTCAAATATTTTATTATGTTCTCCGCCTAGATTATATTTATTAGGATTTTCTATAAGATCATCGGCGTGTGATAAAAATGTATTTACATTACCGAGACCTACCTGCTTTAGTAGCCCCTGTAGATAGTCTCTATATTCCGGTTTAATTTTATCTGAAGCTACGACATTAGACTTAGCATTAAGAAACGGTCCCTCAAAATGCTCCGCTAGTTTCGCAATGCGGGATTCTATTGTCGGTTCTGCTGCTTGTGTACTAGGTGGTTTCGGAACCTCCGCAGCAGCTTCCTTTGCCCGGCGAGCCATGAACTCTTCAACTGACTCGGTGGCCCCAGTAGATGCTTTAGGGACTGGGGTAGTGGTCCGTACAGCTCGCTCACCAGTAATCCAGTTGCGGATTTTTCTAAGGTTGGGTTCTCCACTATCATTGGTGGCCTCCGCATAAATCTTGGTAAACGTAGGCCCATCTACCAACCCAAGCTCATGAGCTTGCTGGGCAATTGCTAATAGTTCATCTCCACTGGCTTTCTGGATATCTTGCTTCTGTAGCCATTCTTTCTTGTCGGTTGTAGTTTTGACGGGAACTGGTTTCTCGTCTGGTTCTGGCAGCCGGGTAGCTTCTTTTAATAGATTAGCTACGTAATCGTGATCAGGCGTAGCTGATTTTAGTTCGCCTTGAAGCTGGTCATACGTATGAGTATCTATATGACCCTTTATATACGCCCGCTCAGTAAGGGCTAGTAGCTTATTAGTCTGCGGATCAGACTTTTCGTATAGTAAGTTCTTTAGATAATCCTTGGTCGCCCCGTAATAATCTAATGGAGCGTGAGCTGCTTCTTCTGCCACAGGGTGTCCGTCAGCAGCTGCTGGATGACCAGCCACTCCTGTTCGTTCAGCTTCAAAAGGGAGAGGGACGTGGGTATCTGGTTGTGATACAGGCAGTTCCACGCTTCCTCTAGGTCCTGAAGCGACATCTCCAGCACTGCTTCGTGCGGGCTCTCCATCTGGTTTTGCTGGTTCTGGTCCATTAGCCGGTTCCTCTGCTTTTGCCGGTTCGACTATTTTCCATTTATCACCGTCACGCGCTACAAGTCCAGTCTTCTTCATCGTGTTTAGATGGCCCACGACGCTATTCCACTTTAGATTAACTTCTTTAGCTATATCTTTAGCGGTAGCTGGCCCAGAAGCAGTAAGAAAGTCCTTTACTGCTTGTCTATTAGACGCCTTGGTCTCCGGTGATATAGAAGTATTAGCCTCACCCGGAAGGATCGGCTCCACAGGCTTAGCTACGTCTGGCGTCGCGGCTACAGGTGGAGGAACCTGTGTGGCCTGTGGAGCCGAAAGTGGTGGTGTAGGTTCCGGAGTCGCAGCTACAGGTGCGGGTTCCGGCGCCGCCGTTGCAGGCCCAACACCCTCGCTAGAAGGTGAAGCTGCGGGCAGCGGCTCAGCAGCGGGCGACGTCGGAGTGGGGATTGTAGCGGGTTTTCCGGCTAGGCGTTCACCTAACCCGAATAC
>Ga0265318_10002047_pt1 | contig 11110 bp, 10 predicted proteins | sample 4821metaG_FD_192431 | JGI IMG/M metagenome (GOLD analysis project Ga0265318, IMG submission 192431) | Rhizosphere microbial communities from Carex aquatilis grown in University of Washington, Seatle, WA, United States - 4-8-21 metaG | ecosystem: Host-associated > Plants > Roots > Rhizosphere >... | reverse complement strand
CGGCAGGTGCCGGGGGACGAACGGATAGGACGGTGCGTGCGTGAAGAGCGTCGCCTCCCCAAAGAACGCGATGAACACCGAGTAGGCGACGACGCTCGCGAGGACACTCGGGATGAGCGCGTCGGTCTCGAAGTCGTCGCGGTGCAAGACTTCGACGGCGAGAAGCGCGGCCCCGAGCGGCGTTCGAAAGACGGCAGCCATGCCCGCGGCCGTCCCGGCGACGAGCAGAATGCGACGCTCGCGGTCGGTCACCCGAAGGAGCTGCCCGACGAGCGAACCGAGCGCGCCCCCCATTTGCATCGTCGGACCTTCGCGACCCCCCGAACCGCCCGAACCCAGAGTCAGGATGGACACGAGCGCCTTGACGAAGGCCACCCGTTTTCGCACCCGGCCTTCTTTCCGATGAAAGGCGTCGATGATCGCGTCGCTGCCGCCCCCGCGCGTCTCGGGCGCAATCCAGACCGAGATTGCGCCACCGATCAGCGCGCCGAGGGCAGGGATGACCACGAGAAGCCACGGGCGAAAGGGAACCGGCCCCTCGATCTCGCCGAGAATCCGCTCGCCGCCCGCGCGCAGCGGAACGTACCCCGTCCATTTTTCGAGCCAGATGCGCTGCGTGGCCTCGACGCCGGCGAAGAAGAGCGACCCCAGCAACCCTGCGGCGGCGCCCACGAGGGCCGCGTGCAAGAGCACTCGCCCGAGGATCTGAAATCCAATCGGCGCGCGCGCCGCGCCGAGCAGACTCCGAAACGCGCGGAGGCGGCGTGTCGTCGCCGCCAGGCCGAAGGTTCGCTCTTTCTCATCCATGCCTTGTGACGACTGTCCGAGGCTACCGCTCCGAGCGCCCGCCGTCCGATGAGATGCGCATCACCGCGACTCCGGTCGACTCTTCGTGGGCCGGTTCGAAGCCGGCCCGGAATACGATTTCCCCCTCATTCTCGTGGCCGTGCAGCTTGCGGCGCCACGTCGCCACATACACCACACCTTCGGCGCGGGCGAGCTCGGCCACAGCGTTCCACGTGTGCGGATCGTCGGTCCAGCGGCGATCGAAGCGGCCCCGATCGAGGCCGCTGGCAATCTCCAGGGTCGCATCGTCGCAAAAAATTGTCGGACCGCTGGGAAGCGTTCGCAAATACGTCCCGAGCGCCGCGCGTTCGGGCCAGCCGCGCGCGATGGACGCGCGCCAGAAGCCCATCCACACGTCGAGCTCGACGGCGAGCCCCGCCAGGGAGAGCAAGGTCAGCAAGGACGCGAAAGCGCGCCCGGCCGTGACCGAGCTTCGGGCTGCCGCGCCGTGACGGCGCACCACACGCGTTGCCCAATCCGCCAAGACTGTGGCCCCCTGTGCGGCGAAGGTGGCATAGAGGGGAACGACGACGACGAAGTGTCGGTCGAGGCCCAGCGACGATCGCATGACCCATGTGAGCGATACGAAGCCGAGGCAAGCGACGAGTACGAGAACGAACCGCACGCCCTGCTGGCGCACGGTACGTACGACACCGAACGGCGCGAGCCACAGAACTGGCCCGAGCACGCGCACGGGGACGACGATCGGGTAGTAGGCTGCGTCGAGCGCGAGCTCCGCCGCTCCACGGGCCCCGCCGCTCCTTTCTTTCAGCGCTCCGTGCGCGAATTCGTGCGTCTGCCGGAGAAACCCGAACCACTGCCCGTCGACCGGGCGTCGAAGAACGGCCCAAATGGCGATGAAGAGGACTGGCACCGCCACGGCGATCCACGGGCGGAGCGGATTGCCCGGTTCGGCCGCGAGCCCCGCTCGGCGGCGCCAATACGGCTCGACGGCGAGCATGCCTCCAACGGCAGCCAGCACCGCCCAAGCTTCGTAGCGGAGCATCACGGCGGGTGCGAGCATTGCCGCTGCTGCCCAATAACGGCGCCGCTCGAACGCGATGGCGACTCCGAGGACGAGCAGGGCAAATAGCGGCTCCGGCTGCGCCGTCGTCCCCATCTGCATCGCAATCGGACAGGCCCCGGCGCAAAGCGCGGCGACGAGCGCCGTCGCGTCCGGGGGCACCTCGGCATCTCCGCTCGAGCGCGTCGTTCGTCGCACGTACGCGAAGAGCAGGCACGGAACGGCCGCCGCGAGCGCGACATTGGCCCATCGGACGTGCATCATGGTGCCGCCGAGCGCGACGAGCGGGACTTGAACGTAGTGAAAGAGCGGCAGCCAGACCCAGTGAACGGCGAGATCGCGGGGGTCGGCCAGGATCGCCCTGGCGATCATGTGGTGCGCATACGCGTCCGTATCGACGTCGGGTCCAGCGAGAATGCACGCCGCCCGCCAGACCGCCAGCGCCGAAATGGCGAAGACGAGCGCAACCACCCAGCGCGTCCGTTCCGACATCGGCCGCCCTATACCACGCGCTTTGGATTCCCGAGGCGGCGCCCGGGTTACTGCGCGCAATACCGCCGCACGTCGTCACTGTCCGTACGCGCCTCTTTGAGACGCGTCTTGATCACTTCGTCGGTGCCGTCCGGCGCGGACGGGTCGGCCTTGAGCCGCAGCGTGCTGGCCAAGACCGTGAGCGTATTCTGGTAGTTCGTCGCGTAGATGTGGAGCGGCTGGTCTTCGAGGTTCAGCGCTTGGACTTCTTGGCGCACGTGGTCCACGAGGTCTGCGGAGGGCGCCCCGTCGTCGAGAGGCTTCATGGCAGCGACCAGTTTGTCGCATTCCTGCCGCCGCTGCGGGTTGCATCCTGCGACCGCGAGCGCTCCAACGACGATGGCCATCGCTGCGAGATGGTTTCTGGCCACGTCAGAGTCCCTTACATGCGCGGCCTGCGTATGCAAGCCCCGGCGATTCATGGGCCGCTTGGCCGGCGAGGGTCGACTGAGGTAAACGGCTCCGCGAAAGGGTGGCGTCCGTAGAGCAAACCGAGCGATGGCCGCTGCCCGCGCGCGTCGTCGACCACTTTACGCTCGATTCGCGCGCCGCGACGCGCGTGTACTGGACGTCCGTCGCCCTCGTCGTCAGCGGACTGTTCGTCACGAAGCTTCTCCCGTGCGTGGACTATCCCCAGCACCTGGCGCTGAGCAGCGTGGCAAGGCGCTTGGCCGACCCCAGCGCCCAGGAACACGCCGAATTTCAACTCAGCTATTTCACCTACAACGGTCTATTTCATTGGATCGTGGCGGCGCTCTCGACCCGACTCCCGGTGGAGTTCGCGGGTCGGATCGTCGTCGCGGCCTCGTTGCTCGCGATGGCAGGGGCGGTCGTCGCGCTGGTGCGCATTCTCCGGCGACCTCCCGCGTACGCCGCGCTCTTCACGCCGATCCTGTTTTCGTTTTCGGTCGGCTGGGGTTTCGTCAACTACGTCTTGGCCACCGCGATCACGGCGTGGGCCCTCGTGTTCATCGCGCGCGCCGCCATCCGACCCACACTCTTTTCCTCAACCGCGGTGGCCGCGCTGGGAATCGCCTGCGCGTTCGCGCACGTCCTCGCGATGCTGATTTTGTGCGCTTGCGGCGGCGTGCTTGCCGTCGAAGCGGCTTGGCGGGCGGCGCCCCGCTCGGCTCCGCCGGGACGGCGGGCCTTTCGCACCGTCCTCTGCGCGATGGCCGCCGCCGCGCCGCTCCTCATCGGGTGCGCGTACTGCATCGAGGTCTATCGGCGGCAATACGATTGGGACCCGCAGATGTATCGAGACCCCACGATCGAGGGGAGCTCGCCGCCGTTGGTCGAAAAGCTGGTCTTCTTCGGCGCGTATTCCACGGATCTCTACCACGACGGCACCGACCAGCTGGCGCTCTGGGCCGCGATCGCGATCATGGCGTGGGCCGCGATCCTCGCGTGGAAGCGGCGGGGCGCGTGGGACGAACCCCGCGAAGAGACGCCTCCGTTCGTGGGTCCGTTCGTGGCGATGACGCTGGCGTACTTCGCCACGCCCATGGTGCTGATCGGCACGCACCTCATCTTTCCACGGCTCGCTCAGTGGGCCGTGCTCGGCGCCGTCCTCGCGACTCCGCGTTTCCTCGACGCCGCCAAGGCTGCACGCGCGCGGTCGTGGATGCTGAAGCTCGGGCTGGCTGCGGGCGTCAACACGGTCGTCCACTGCGCGATCTACGGCTGGGAAACCCGGGACGCGTCGCGACTCATCGACGACCTGCCTGCCGGCGGCGCGGTGACGGCCGTCATCTGGGACTCGTGGTCCCTAGCGTTCCGCAACCCGGCACTCACCCACTTGGCGGCGTACTACGCCGCGCGCAAGCGCGGTCGTTGGGCCTTCGCGTTCGCCAGGTATTTGAGCGTCCCCGTGCGCTTCAAGCCGAACTCGCAGCCCGCGTGGCCTGCGAGGGGATGGGAGTTCGATCCCGACGAATACGACGCCCGCTGCAAGTACGCTCGCGCCTTTCCTCTCGTCCTCGTCAAAGCTCCCGCCGAGGCGCCGCGCGACCCGAGCGGCGAGTCCTTCGTTCGCGAACTCGTCTTCGGCGCGGACATCAGTTGCAACGCACGCGCTTGGGGGTATTCGAGGGCCGTGAGACTGCTTTCTCACCACGGAGCGTACTGGGCCTTCGACACGACGGGTCTGCCGAACGACGGGACGTACTGAAACGTCGCGCTCCCGCTTCATTCGAAGGCGGCGATTCCCGTTACCTCTTGTCCGAGCACCAGCGTGTGCACGTCGTGTGTCCCCTCGTAGGTCGAGACCGTCTCGAGATTGCACATGTGGCGCATCACCGGGTAGTCGAGCGTGATTCCGTTGGCCCCGAGCACGTCACGGCACGTTCGTGCGATCTCGAGGGCGGCGCGCGCGTTGTGACGTTTCACCATGCTCACTTGTTGGGGGCGGAGTTTGCCCTCTTCTTTGAGGCGAGACGCCTCGAGCGCCATGAGCTGCATGGTCGTGATCTGCGTGAGCATCTCGGCGAACTTGGCCTGCACGAGCTGGTGCGGGCGATCGGCTTTCCCGCGAACTGCACCCGCTTCTTCGCATAATCCACGGCGCAGTCGAAGCACCCGCTCGCGGCCCCGATGACACCCCATCCGATCCCGAGGCGTGCCGCCGAGAGGCAAGAGAGGGGACCCTTCATTCCCCGCACGCCGGGCAAAATCGCATCCTTGGAGACGCGGACATCGTCGAGCACGAGCTCGCTCGTCACGCTCGCGCGCAGACTCATCTTGCGCTCGATGGGTCGCGCCTGAAACCCTCGCGAATCGACGGGCACGAGAAATCCCCGCACCTCGCCGTTCGGCCCCCCGAGCTTCGCCCAGACGAGGGCGACGTCGGCGAGGTTGCCGTTCGTGACCCATCGCTTGATCCCGCGCAGCACGTACGCGTTCCCGTCCTCGATGGCGACCGTACGCAGCGCGCTGGGGTTGGAGCCGAAGTCGGGCTCGGTCAGCGCGAAGCACCCGACGATGCGACCTTTGGCCATTCCCCGCAGGTAGCGCTCCTTCTGCGCCTCGGCCCCGAACGCGTGAATGGGAAACATCACGAGGCTGCTCTGGACGCTCGCGAACGACCGGACGCCGCTGTCGCCGCGCTCGAGCTCTTGCATCGCGAGCCCGGAGGCGACTTCGCTCCACCCGGCGCAGTCGTAGCCGCGAAGATTGCCACCGAGGACGCCGAGATCACCCAGCTCGCTTATGAGCTGTGTCGGAAACGACCCTTGCTCCCAGTGCTCCGCAATGCTGGGAATCACGCGTGCGTCGACGAAGGCACGCACCGCGTCGCGGATTGCGCGCTCCTCGGAGGATAGGCGGCGGGAGAGATCGAAGAAGTCGGGCATGGGTCAATGCTCCACACGGATGGTGGGTTTCGCTCCCGTGAAGTCAGCCCGCATGGTGGCGCGCTCGCCTGAATGGAGCATCAAGGATGCCCCCTTCGACTCGCCCGTGGCCGGAAACGCGAAGACGACCGCATGCGCCCCCGGCTCCAGCGCGATGCGTGCGGGCGTGCTTCCGCGCGGGACTCCGTCGACCGTCACGAACGTGCCGTCGCCCAGAAGGACGAGGTGTGCGCGGTCGGGTAGGTCGACGCTCGAAAGGGGCGTCGCGGCGGGTGCCGCGAGCGCGGGCGATGCCGGTGGCGGCGCCGGCGTCGAGGACGCAGGCGGCGCCGGAGTCGACGCGGTAGCCGCCGGCCTCGGCACCGTCGCAGTCGCCGCGCCTCGCCCGACCAGAAACGCGATGATCGCGATTGCGCCCGAGGCGAGGGCGCCGCGCCAGAGCAGGCCGCGGGTCGCGGGCGGCTTCCCGCTCGTCGCGCCCGGCGCCTGATTCGACGGCAGTCTGCGGGTGGATGGCCCACCCATCGGCGACCGTATGTCTGGCTCCCAGGCGCCGACCTCGTCGCGCGCCGCGAACGTCTTCGTTCCGACTTGCGTCGCGGTGGGCCGCGACGGGGGTCGCTGGAGCACTGGACCCGGGTCTGCCGGCACGACGGGCGGGTGTGCGCGCACGGTTCGCACGCGCTCGCCGAGCTGCCGCGCGACGTCGCCGAGGTCCACGCCGGTCAAAAACTTGCGGAGCACGCGCGCCAGGTCGTCGGCTTGCTGCGGGCGTGCGCGCGGGTCGAGGGACATCGCGCTCGCCATCACGTCTTCGAGAGGCAAGAGACGAATGTCGATCTCGCTCGGCTTCGGGTGCGGTCCGCGAAGGGCGTCGTCGATTGCCTCGGGCGTCCGACGGCGAAACGGTGCTTTGCCGCTCCAAAGCTCCATCAGGAGAGCGGCCACAGCGAACACGTCTGCGGACGGCGTGAGCTCGCTTCCATCCATCTGCTCCGGCGGCATGTGGCCCGGCGATCCGAAGACGCCGTGCCCGCTCGGCGCGGTCGCGACGGGCGCCGATATCCCGAAGTCGATGACCTTGACCTGCCCCTCTTCGTCCACCATCACGTTCCTGGGGGTCACGTCGCGATGGACGACGTTCATCCGCCTGTGCGCATAGTCGAGCGCGCGGCACACTTCGACGCCGACGTACGCGCCTTCCTCCGGGGACAGGCCCTTGCCCGCGCATGCTCGCAAGAGTTCAGCGAGGCTCGCTCCCGCGACGTACTCCATCGCCAGAAAATACGTGCCGAGCTCGACCCCGAGCTCGTACACGGGGACGATGTTCGGGTGTGCAAGGGCGACGGTCGTCTTGGCTTCTTCGACGAACCGGCGCACGAACTCTTCGTCGGAGGCGAGCTCGTCGCGGATCTGTTTGACGACCAGCTTCTTTTCGAAGCCGCCCGCCCCGCGCAGCGTCGCGAGTACGACGCGCGCCATGCCGCCGCGCGCGAGCTCGCGCTCGAGCACGTATTTTCCGAATACTTGGGGGTACATTCAGTCGTGACGGTGCAGCCGCCCCACGCCCCCTATCGTAGCAAACGGGCTTGTGCCTTCGCGTTCTGCTTTTTGGCTGCTTGCAGCAGGGATCCGAAGGTCACGCTTCGCAACGTGACGATGCATGTGCCCGAGGCATGCGCGGTCGACGGGACGGCGTATGCGCAATTCGATGCATTGGGCGACTTCGACCCCACACGGCCGGAGACGGGGCATCTGCTCGGCACGGTCGGGGAGCAATTGCCGGAGATCGACGGTGCGGCGCGAGCGCTCGTCGTCCTCGCGCGCGAGAACGGCCAGGCATGGGCGGGCGAGACCAGCGTTCCGCCCGAAGGCGACGTCGACGTGCTCCTCTTGCCGTCCCTTGCGTCGTGCCCGTTGTCGACGCCGATCGACCAGCGCAGCGGCGCGGCGCTGACACCCATGACGGGGGCCCGTGTCCTCGTGTTCGGCGGCGCGGGCAATCCTACGCCGCGCACCTTCGTCTCCGATTTGAACGCAGGTACGGTCGCGCCGGTCGACGTCGGCCTGCTCACGCAGCGCTCGCGGTCCAGCGGGACGGCCTTCGGCGACGGCGCGCTCGTGGCCGGAGGCGTCGGCGAAGACGGCACCGTGCTCTCGACTGCCGAGGTGTACCAGCCGTCGTTGCGTGGTTTCGACCAACAGCAACCGATCGAGATCGGCGACGCGCGCGCCGATCAAGCGGCGGTCGTCCTGGCTACGGGCGAAACGCTCCTCGTCGGCGGTGTGGGGCTCGATGGCGAGACTCCACTTGCCTCGATGGAGGTCGTCGATCCGGTGAGCCGCACGGTGCGCACCGAGCGCCTCGCCCAGCTCACGGTTGCCCGGCGGTCACCGATTGCCGTTCGGCTTGCGTCGGGCGAGATCCTGGTCGCGGGCGGCGTCGGCGCGGACGGAAACCCGATTGGGATGCTCGAGTGGTTCTCGCCGGACGCGAGCTCTACGCCGAAGCGCGCGCAGCCGCTCGTCGCGAGCACGGCGATGGCCCTTGCTCCCCTAGCCGGTGGCGGCGCGCTCGCCGTCTTGGCTCCGCCGGCCGGGGCCCCCGCGGCTTTTCAAAACGTGTGGGTCATCGACGCCGACGGCGCACTCGAGGCGGCCGCGCGGCTTGAAGGGTCGTTGACAGCGCCGGTGCTTTTCGGTGAGGCAGGCGGATCCCCCGTTCTCTGGACGGGCGATCGATGGCTGCGGTGGCAGCCGTGGACGGGTGCGTTCGCCGCGCTCGACGTGCTCGACGGTCTGCCCGCGCAAATCGGCGCGTCCACCTGCTCGCCGGACCCTGGGTTGGCGCTATGGATCGCGGGGGACGCCACGGCCATGACTGCGCTCCGCTTCGATACGCGCGGGGAGTACGCCACCTTGCCAGCTCCGCTGCTGGTCGACGACACGTCGGAGATGGCACCGGACCGCCTTCCGGGCCCCGGGATTCTCGTGTTCGATTCGTCGTCGGGGCTTCTTCTCGGGCCAGGGGCGAGCGCCTTCGTCACCGATCGACGCTACGCCGACGTGTCTATCGACATCGATGCGCCGACGGGCGAGCCCACCCTCGTCGTCCTCCGCGACGAGCTCGGAGTCGAGCTCGAGGTCGGGGGTGTGGCGTGCGCGGGCCCAGTCGTACCGGGCGCGGCGTCGGTCCACGTTTCGCGCCGCGGGTCGAACGTGAGCTGGGCGATTGCGGGCGGAGCAAGCGGGGCGTGTGCGACCGGCGTCCGGTCGGACGCGCGCATCTCAATCGGTGTCCGCGGTCCGGCGTCGTCGATGCGCGGCCTCGTTCGCAACCTTCGGATCGCGCGGCTGGGCCCGGGCTAGAGCTTCCCGCAGCCCGTCACACGATCGCCGCGCGCGCCCTCTTGGTCTTTTCGTCGCGCTCCTTGAGAGACTCGAGAACGATGACCGCGATCTCTTCGATCGCGCGCCCGGTGACGTCGATGACCGGCCACGCGGGGTGCTGCGCGAACACCTGCTGCGCGTAGTCGAGCTCCTGCTTGATCTGCTCGCGAAGGGCGTACTCGGCGTCAGCGGGCATGCCGAGCTGCTTCAGGCGGGCCTTGCGGATTTCGACCAGGTGGTCCACGTCGATCGTGAGGCCGACGACTCGGTCTTGGATCGCCTCGTCGAGCTCGGAAGGAACTCGAACCCCGAGAACGATTGGCTGGTTTGCGACTTTGAGTCCTCGCTGCGCCAGGAGCGTCGACAGCGGCGTCTTGCAGGTACGGCTCACCCCGCAAAGAACGAGATCGGCCCGCTTGAAGTTGCGCGGCTCCTTGCCGTCGTCGCTCTTGACCGCGAACTCGACGGCCTCGACGCGCCGGAAATACTCCTCGGTAAGCGGAAGCGTGCCGCTGGGCATGTTGATAGGCTGGCGCTCCAAGAAGAGCGCCAACTTGCCAATCAAGGCGCCGATGAGGTCCACCGCCTCTACTTTCAGCTCGTAGCTCTGCGCGTGGATGTACTCACGCAATGCCGGGCTGACCACCGTGAAAACGACCAGGGCCCCGTCTTTGGCCGCGTTCTCGAGCACGGGGCGGATGATTTCCCGGCTCCGCATTCGCGTGTGGAGACGAATCTGCGCCCCCGATTGCGGGAACTGCAGCATCGCCGCGCGTACGACCTTTTCGGCGGTCTCTCCGGTCGAGTCGCTCAGGATGTCGATTCGTTGTGTGTCCAAGGCGGCAATTCTCCGCGGATGTCGAAGCCCCGGGAAGCATAGCTCCGCGCCGGCAAGGACGCGCGAGCGAACGACACGGTCCAGCAGCGCGGCCCGTCAAAGGGACGAACCGCCGCGGCCGATTCGTCAGCGCTCTTTGCGCTTCGCGACTTGCCCCTTGGCTTTCTTCAGCGCAGGCACGACGGGAGGCGGGGGTCGCCGGGGCAACGAGTTCGCGGTCACGCCGCCCACCGCCGTCATTGCCTCCGTCTGCCTTACTGCGGGCTTCGCCGCTGGCGCTGGAACTGCCGCGGCGGGCGTCGGCGCGGGCGCCCGCGCGGGCGGCGCTGCCATCGTCTTGGCCGGCGCAGGCGAAGCGGGACGCGCCGCGGACTGCGGTCTGGCCGCGCGCGACGGGGATTCCACCGCTTCGCCGGTCTGCACGAAGCCGCGCACGAGCGCTCCCGGGGCAATCGTCACGCGTGGCGCTCGAACATCGCCGACGACGCGGGCTCCATCTTCCAGCGAGACCGCCTCTTCGCCCACCAAGTCGCCTTTGACGGCGCCGCGCACGACGAGACGTCGACCTCGAACGCCCGCTCCGACCATGCCGTGCACGTCCACCGTTACGTCGCCCCCCACGGCGATGTCCCCTTCGACGAAACCCTGCACTTCGAGATCGACCGCGCCGGTCACCCGACCGTGCACGCGCGTCGTCCGTCCGATGACCGAGATGCTTCCCGCCATGGTCAAACGTCCATGTCGACGTTGCCCTTGAACTGGGCACCGTCCGCGATCGTCACGCGGCTCGCCTTCACGTTTCCGATCACGCGTGCCCCGGACTGCAAGTCCACGCGCTCGGTCGCCGTGACGTTTCCGGTGAGCGCTCCGGCAATGGTCAGCGACCCGCCGACGATATCGGCCTCGACGGTCGCGCCGTGTTCGATCGTGATGCCCTCTTTGGCCGACAACTTGCCGCGTACGGTGCCCGCCACGACGACGTCCTCGTCGGTGGTGATGTCGCCTTCGACGGTGATGCCCGCCCCGATGACAGTGCTCGCCATGGGTCTCTCCGTAATTTTTCAGCGTCGCGCAGGCGTGCGCCCGCGCGTCTCGCCACGTGAAGCGCCGCCGAGCTCCGGCGGCAAATCG